>Ga0315910_10005034_pt1 | contig 10902 bp, 9 predicted proteins | sample EdamamesoilMG_FD_204470 | JGI IMG/M metagenome (GOLD analysis project Ga0315910, IMG submission 204470) | Garden soil microbial communities collected in Santa Monica, California, United States - Edamame soil | ecosystem: Environmental > Terrestrial > Soil > Garden | place: USA: California...
CCTGTCATCGACCGGCCCCGGGATGCAGGCGCCGTCGTGAAAAAGGGGCTCTGACCCCATTTTTCTCCGTCAGCGGATGATCAGGGAGAAACGGCGGCCTTCGCGCAGGATGTCGAGCGCGAAGGCGCCGCGCATCTGCGCGAGCACCTGCTCGAGCGTGGCGACGTCACGGACCGCGTACCGCGCGCGGGCGCCGGCCGAGGTGATGACATCGCCGGCCATGAGGCCGCTGCGCTGGGCAGCGCTGCCTTCGGCGACGCTCGCCACGAGCACGCCCTGGACGCGACCGTACTGCGGGTCGCCGGGGCCGAGATTGCGGAACTGCGCGCCCGAGAGCTGTTCGATCGTGACGGTGCTGGCGCTCGCGAACTCCGACTCGGCCGCTATCGTCACCTGGACGTCCCGGCGGGCCGCTTCGCGAAGGTAAGTCAGCGTCACGGTCGAACCGACCGGCATCAGCCCTACCGCATTGCGCAGGTCCGACGAACTGTCGATCGCCTTGCCGTCGAGCTCGATGACCACGTCGCCCGGTTGCAGGCCGGCGCGCTCCGCAGGCGAGCCCTGCTCGACGCTGCTGATGTAAGCGCCCCCGTCGATATCGAGCCCGAAGTCGGCGATGTCCTCGGGCGACAGATCCGTGATGCCGATGCCGAGCCGTCCGCGCCGAACCTCGCCGTTCTCGAGCAGCTGGCGGACGACGGCATTCGCCATATTGGACGGCACGGCGAAACCGATCCCGACGTTGCCGCCGGCTGGCGCGATGATGACCGAGTTGATGCCGACGAGCTGCCCGTCGAGGTCGATCAGGGCGCCGCCGGAATTGCCGGGGTTGATGGACGCATCGGTCTGGATGAAGTCTTCGTAACTGTCGGCGTTCATGCCGCCGCGCCCGAGCGCGCTGACTATACCTGAGGTGACGGTCTGTCCGAGGCTGAAAGGATTGCCGATCGCGAGCACGAAATCGCCGACTTCGAGCGAGTCCGAGTCGCCGAGCTCGAGCGCAGTGAGATTGTCCGCCTCGATCTTCAGCAAGGCGATGTCCGTGCCCTGGTCGCTGCCGACGATTTCGCCTTCGAACTGCCGCCCGTCGCTGAGGACCACATTGACGGCGTTCGCCTCGGCAATCACGTGATGATTGGTGATGACGTAGCCGTTCTCGGCGTCGATGATCACGCCGGAGCCCGCGCCCTGGCGAGGCTGCGGCTGAACCTGGGGAACCCCCTGCGGTCCGAAGAACCGCTCGAGAAGCGGGTCGTTGAAGAAGGGCGTGACGGTCTGAGCCTCTCCCTCGACGTAGACGCTGACGACGGCGGGCCCAACCTCCTTGATCAAGGGCGCGAGCGTGGGCTTCCCGTTCGCTTCGTTGCCGAGGAAAGGGAGTTGTGCGAGGGAGCTCGATGCCGTGGCCGCGAGCAGCAGCCCGCACGAGAGAGTCGCGACGATTCGGTGTTTCATGGAAATCGCTCCTTCGGGATCAATAGGCCCAAGGTGGGCGTCCCGGCCTGCGTTTCAAGCTGCATGAACATCTGTTCATCCAGCCGGTAACCGGCCTTGAAACGATTTTTTCCGGTCCCTATTTTCCTGCCCGCAATGGTTCTTCCAGCAACGCGAAAGGAGGCTTTATGGCACTGGCACGTTACGAGCCGTGGACGCTCTTGTCCCGGCTGCACGACGATATCAATCGCAGATTCAACGACTGGCAAGGCAGCGACTCGAGCAGCGCGACCGCTGAGTGGGCGCCCGCCGTCGACGTGGAGGAGTACACGGACCGCTTCGAGCTCTTCGTCGATTTGCCTGGCGTCGCGGCCAAGGACGTCGACATCACGCTCGAGTCCGGGGTCCTGACGCTGTCGGGCGAACGCAACATCGCGCGCTCCGCCGACGAGATTCTCAACGCCAGGCGTGAGCGCGGCACGGGGCGCTTCCACCGCCGTTTCATCCTGCCGGATACGGTCGACGCCGAGCGCGTCAAGGCCACCGAGCAGAACGGCGTGGTCGCGGTGACGATTCCGAAGCAGGCGAAGGCACAGCCGCGGAAGATCACGATCGCGGCCTGAGGCCGAAGCCAATCCGAAGAGTTGTAGAAATTCTCAGGGAGACAAGCGATGAGCATTTCCGACACAACCCGAAACCTGTTCCTTTCTTCTGCCTTGTTCGCCGCGGCGGCGTGCGCCCCCGAGGTGCGCGCCGCCTCGGAGGACACGTACGACTGGTCCGCCCAGCTCGTTTCGTTCGACGCCGCCACCGGCACCGCCGTGCTCAAGGAGCGCGTCGAGGCGCATGCCGACATTGCCGATCTCGACGAATTCGCCGACGGCGATCGGCTGACGCTCGTCTGGACGGGGCGCAGCTGGGCCGCCGGCATCCGCGATCTCGCGCGGGATCCGGAGCTCGAACCCGGGACGCTCACGCTTCCGGTCGAGTTCGTCGCGTCGGAGGGTGACGAAGACTACATCCACTTCCGGATCAAGGTGCCGGCGAGCGCCACCGCGATGCTGGCGGGCTTCGATCCGGGAGTGCGCCTGAGGGGCGAGTCGCCGCGGAGCGGCGCGAGCTTCGACGAGGCCGTGGTGTCGCTCCGTCATTACAACGACGTGAGTTGATCGCTGTTGCGGCGGAAACGGGCGCCCGGCCGGCGCGGCCGGGCGCGCCTTCCGCGCGAGAATCGACGGAGGCATCGAGATGCATCTTATTAGTCGTACTGGAATCGCGGGGCCGCGCGCCGCGCTGGTGCTATTCGCCGCGGCAGGGCTTGCGGCGGGATGGGCCGAGGCCGGCGCGCAAGAGCGCAAGGCGCCCGATACCTACACGGCCGTGACGACGAACATGACGCCAGCGGGTGTCGAGCTCGAAATCGACGTGGTGCGCTGGTCGACGGACGAGGAGCGGGCCGCGGCCATTGCGGCAATGAGCGCCGAGGATCCGAACGCGGCCCTCGCCGCGTTGCCGACCGCCGGCATCGTCTGGCGCAGCGGCAGCCCGGTAGGCAACGCCATCAAGTTCGCTCATCGGCGGCAGACCGCCGACGGCGGCGAGGTCGTCACGTTCGTGACCGATCGGCCGATCGGCTCGTCGAGCTTTCGGCCCTGGGTTGCCGAGACGCCCGTCGACACGGTGCTGGCGTACTCGGTCGTCGAGCTGACGCTGCCGGCTGCCGGTGGCGGCGAGGGCACGATGTCGCTCGCCGCCGAGCTGCGGGTCGATGCGGCGGGGGCAACCGTAGCGCTCGATCGTGGCGCGCGGGCGGCTGTTCTCAGCGAGGTTGCAAGGCAACCGAAGCCTTACTGGGCGACCGGCGACTGAAACGGCCTTCGCGCCCGAATTGGGTGCCAGGCACGAAATTCGCCGGGCCGGCCGGTGGCGAACCTTTAGGTGCCTGGCACCAAATTCCGGAAAAGGGGTCTGACACCTTTTTCGGTAGAATCCGGGCGGTTGCTGGTGCCGGATCGACCGAATGAGTGCTGACGACGATAACGCCGAGATCGAGGCGCTGTTTGCGAATAACCGCCAGTGGGCGGCGAGCATGCAGCGCGAGGACCCCGGGTTTTTCAGCCGGCTCGTCGGCCAGCAGCAGCCGCAGTTTCTCTGGATCGGGTGCTCGGACAGCCGTGTGCCAGCCAACCAGATCACGGGGCTTGCGCCGGGCGAGGTCTTTGTCCATCGCAATGTCGCCAACGTCGTGTCGGCAACCGACCTGAACTGCATGTCGGTCGTCGACTTCGCCGTGCGGCGGCTGCGCGTGCGTCACATCATCGTCTGCGGCCATTACGGCTGCGCCGGCGTGCTCGCGGCTTCCGAGGAAGGGACGATCGGCGTCACCGATGCCTGGCTCAGCGGCATCCGCGAGCTCTACGAGCGGCACGAGGACGAGCTCGGTGCGCTCGCGCCGGCCGCGGCGCAGCAGCGGCTCTGCGAGCTCAATGTCCGGGAACAGGTGCGCGTGCTGTCGCGCACGACCGTGCTGCGGCAGGCCTGGAAGCGCGGGCAGCGGGTCGACGTCCACGGCTGGATCTACGGCATCGAGGACGGGCTGCTGCGCGATCTGGGGCTCCGCGTCAGCGCGGACGGCGACCTCGAGGGCGACGGGCGCTAGCCGCGCCGGTCGCGCCAGCCGTTCCGCGCACGCCAGCCGCTTCGCTCGCGCCAGGCAAGCTGCTCCGGTGAGCCAGGACACGCAACTGATCGTCGCGGCGGTCACCGGCATCGCGCTCATTCTCTTTCTCATCGTCCGGACAAAACTCCAGGCCTTCGTTGCGCTCCTGCTCGGCAGCCTCGTCGTCGGTATTACGGCGGGCATGCCGTTCGCCGGCGTGCTCGAATCGATGGCGTCCGGGATGGGCTCGACGCTCGCGACGATCGCCGTCGTCGTCGGCCTCGGCGCCATGTTCGGGCGGATGCTCGAGGTGTCGGGCGGCGCCGAGTCCTTCGCGGCGGCGCTGCTCGCGCGCTCGGGCGAGCGTCACGCGCAGTGGCCGCTGCTTGCCGTCGGCTTCATCGTCGCGATACCGGTATTCTTCGACGTCGCCTTCATCGTCCTGATCTCGGTCGTCTACGGCAGCTTCATCGCGAGGCACGTGACGGCGCGCCGGCCGGAGCACCTGCCCGAGCCCGAGCAGCGCGCGAGCGCCGCGCTGCCGTCGCCCTGGCTCATCGCCGCGCTGATCGCCGTGCCGCTCGTGCTCATCGTCGGCAACACGGCAGGCACCGTGCTGCTCGACGAGGGCGACCCAATCCGCACGGTGCTCGCGCTGATCGGGCATCCGATGGTCGCACTGCTCGTGACGACGCTGCTCTGCTTCAGCCTGCTCGGGACGCGCCGGGGCTACTCGCGGGAACAGGTGCAGGAGCTCGCGACGCGCGCGCTCGAGCCCGCCGGCATCGTGATCCTCGTGACGGGTGCGGGCGGCGTGCTGAAGCAGGTGCTCATCGACTCAGGTATAGGCGACGTGCTGTCGGACCGGCTCGCCGCGACGGCGATGCCGACGCTGCTTCTTGCCTTCGTCATCGCCGCCGCCGTGCGGCTCATGCAGGGCTCGGCGACGGTCGCGATGCTCACCGCCGCGGGTCTTGTCGCCGCGCTGCTCGGCGAGCTGGAGCTTGCGCCGTCGCTCAAGGCGCTGCACGTCATCGCCATCGCCGCCGGCGCGACGATCGCCTCGCACGTCAACGACTCGGGCTTCTGGCTCGTGAACCGCTATCTGGGTCTCAGCGTGCCAGACACCTTCAGGACGTGGACCGTGCTGACCACGATTGCCTCGCTCGTCGCGATCGCGCTCATACTCGCGATCGCTGCCGTTTTCTACTGAAACCAAGGAACGACCATGGCCGAACAGAAGATCGTGAACATGTACCCGGTTGCCGACTTACAGGTACGAGTGGGGACCGAGCACAAGGTCGTCATCGTGCACCTGCCGTACTTCACCGGGTTCGGCACGAAGCAGCAGCGGGAGCACGGCGATCATGCGTACTGCCTGCTGCCAGAACAGGCGGAACTCCTGCGCGATTCACTGACGACGGCGCTGATGCAAGTCAACCCGCACTGACCCGCCGGTCGGCGACGAAGGCTGACCGGTCGGGAGCGCCAGGAGGGGTCGCGCTGGCTCAGACAGTCCTCGCGGCGCCTGAACGGCGCGCTGCGGAACTCGCCCTCGCGACCCCTCCTGTCACTCCCGACCTCCGTTCGTGGAACCCGATACGGTAGGCGGTGACGGTGATTGCGAGGGGGTCGCTCAGGCGAGTTCCGCAGCGGGCCGTCTTCGGCACGCGAGGACTGTCTGAGCCGGAGCGACCCCCTCGCAGTCGCCGTCACCGGCGCTGCCGTATCTACCTGGGTTTCGCGAGAACCGCACCTTCGTGGACAGGTGAGACGGTGCGCTGATAGACGGCGAGCCAGCCGGTCTGGTTCCGGGCGCCGAACTGCTGGACGTGCTTGCGCCGCTCGGCGAGCACGTGCTCGTCGACTTCGAGGTCGACGACCTTGCGCGTGACGTCGATCGAGACGATGTCGCCGTTCTCGAGCAGGGCCATCGGGCCGCCGGTGGCGGCTTCGGGGGAGGCTTCGCCGACGACGAGGCCTTCGTTGACGAGGCCGGAGAGCTGGCCTTCGGTGATCATGGCGACCTCGTTGATGAGGCCCGCGCCGTCGAGGGCGAAGACGACGGCGGAGGTGAGCGCCATGCCGGGGCCGCCGACGACGCCGAGGCCGCGGAGCACGAGAACCTGGCCCGGCGTGACCTTGCCGGCCTTGATGGCCTCGAGCGCCTCGTCGCGCGAGTGATAGATGTTGGCGGGCCCGCGGAACTGCATGCGGCGCTCGCCGACGCCGCCGAGGCGGACGATGCCGCCGCCGGGCAGCAGGCTGCCGCGCACGATGTTGATCGACGGCCGGCGCGAGAGCGGATTGGCGAGCGTGCGGATCACGCTCTCGTCCCGCACCGCGACCTTCGCCAGCACCTCGCGCAAGCGCTCGCCGGTCACGGTCAGCGCGCCGGTGTCGAGCAGCGGCTCGAGGCGTTTCAGCACGGCGCGCGCCCCGCCCGCCGCGTCGAAATCCTCGATCAGCTGCTTGCCGTTCGGCCGGATCGCCGTCAGGAGCGGCACCTGGTCCGCGAGCTCGGCGAACAGCCCGTACACATCGATGTCGAGCCCTGCCTCGCTCGCAATGGCAGCGAGATGCTTGACGCAATTGATCGAGCCCGAGACCGCGAGCACGAGCGCGACGGCGTTGCGGATCGCGCCCGCGGTGAGAATGTCGCGGGGCTTCAGGTCCTGCCAGACCATCTCGACGATGCGCGTGCCCGCGGCTTGTGCGTTGGCACGCATCTTCCCGCTCATCGCAGCGACGGGCGCGGAGCCCGGCAGCGTCATGCCGAGCGCCTCGCAGACCGAGTGCATCGAGTTCGCCGTGCCCATGCCGGCGCAGACGCCGGGGCTCCGCACCGCGACGTCGGCCATCCTGCCGAGCTCCTCGAGCGTGATCCGTCCCGAGGCGAGATAGCCCGATTGCAGGAAGACTTCCTCTATGTCCACGTGCTGGCCGCGATACTCGCCGCTCTGCTGGTATCCGCAGATCACCGTGATCGTCGGGATGTTCAGGCGCCCGGCGGCCATGAGCTGGCCCGGCGTCGTCTTGTCGCAGGAAGCGAGGCAGACCATGCCGTCGAGGAGCGCGCCCTCGACCTGCACCTCGATGTCGGCGGCGATGAGGTCGCGCGCGGGCAGGATGTACGCGCCGCGCTTGCCCGCGCTCGTGACGAAGTCGCTCGGTGCCGCCGTGCGCACTTCGAAGGCGACGCCGCCAGCCGCGCGGACGGCCTGCTTGACGCAGTCGGCGATGCCGTCCAGGTGGCTGAAGCAGCTCGAGAGCTCGGACGAGGAATTGACGACGGCGATCTTGGGCTTCTCGAGGTCGGCGTCCGAGAGGCCGAGCGCCTTCCACTGCGCCCGGCGCCCGACCCACTGCGGCGTGCCGGGCGCGAGATTGCTGCGAAGCTTGCGGGTCATGAGGCCGTTTATACCGTAACCTTCTCCGCGTATGCTCGTTCTTGGATGCGGCGGGCGTCGGGAAAACTGCGCCCGTGTCATTTCGGGGAGCGAGAGAGAGTGGATCCCGTTATCGTCGCTGAGGGCGTCCGCCACGTGTACAAGGGCGGCACGATCGCCCTCGACGACGTCAATCTCAAGGTGGGCACCGGCCTGTTCGGCCTGCTCGGCGCGAACGGCGCGGGCAAGAGCACGCTCATGCGCATCATCTGCACGCTGCTCGTGCCGAGCGCGGGCACTGTCAAGGTCGACGGCCTCGACGTCGTCGCCGACCGGCGCAGGGTACGCGGCCTCTTCGGTTATCTCCCGCAGCAATTCAGCGCCTGGCGGCTGCAGACCGTCGAGGAAGTCCTGGAAACGCTGGCGGCGATGTCCGGCCTCAACGACAAAAAGGCACGCCGGCAGCGCGTTGCCACCGTCCTCGAGTCCGTCGGGCTTGCCAAGGTGGCCGACCGCCGCGTGAAGCAGCTGTCGGGCGGCATGACGCGGAGGCTTGGCGTCGCGCAGGCGCTCGTGCATGAGCCGAAAGTGCTGGTCATGGACGAGCCGACGGTCGGGCTCGATCCCGAGGAGCGCCTCCGATTCCGCCAGCTCATGGCCGAGCTCGGCCGCGAGCGGGTGATCCTGCTCTCGACGCACATCGTCGCCGACCTCGGCTCCGGCTGCAGCGATCTCGCGCTGCTCCATCGCGGCCGCATCGAGTTCCGCGGCTCGCCGGCCGAGCTCGTCACGCTCGCGGCTGGCAAGGTCGTCGAGATCAGCGTCAGCGAAGCGGCCGAAGCGGAGCTTGTCGACCGGATCGAGGTCGTGCAGCGGCGCGCGGAGGACGGACAGATGAACGTGCGCGGCGTGCTTCTCAACGGCGCGGTGGCGGGCGCGCGCCCGGTCGATGACATCACGCTCGAGGAAGCCTACCTCGCCTTCATGGTGAGCCGCGGCCGCCACCTCGAGGATCTCGACATGGTCGAGAGCAACTGAGGAGCACGACGATCATCAACTGGAGCGCAATCCGGGCGATCGCGAGCATGGAGCGCCGGCACACGCGTCGGCTCGTGCGCTACTGGGTATTCATCGCCATCGTGTACGTGTTCGGCATCGGCGCGTTCGTGTATTACAGCACGCTGCACGCGCTGTTCTCGCCGCTGTCGGCGAGCGTCGGCCTCATCGGGCCGCGCTACATGGTCGCCGTGATCGGCCTCTACTACCTGATGGCCTTCGTCTTCACCATTGTTTTCCTCGGTTTCGATGTGCGCGCGCGCGACGTGCGCGAGAGCATCGTCGAGGTGCTCGATTCGCGGCCGGTGACCAATCTCGAGCTCCTCACGGGACGTTTCCTCGCACTGTTCCTGAGCGGCTGGATTCCGATTGTCCTGCTCGTCCTCATCATCCAGGGGCTCGGCCTCTTGCTGCCGCTGCTCGGCTCGCCCATCGGCCGGCCCGTTGAGCCCGTGTCGCTGCTTGCCTTCGCCACGTTCATGGCGATCCCGGCCGTTGCCTTCTCGGTCGGTCTCGTGTTCTTCATCACGCTGCTCGTCCGCAACCGGCTCATCGCCGCGCTCGTCGCGATCGGCGCGATCGTCGGCATCTACTGGGTCATGTTCACGGTCGAAGCGCCTTTTGTACCGTTCGTGGACATCATCGGCGTCAGCCAGATGGCCTGGCCGACCGATATCGTTCCGGGGATGTCGTATGCGGGCGGCTGGGTGCAGCGCGTCGGCGTGTTCATCCTGGGGCTCGGCCTCCTCGGCATGGCCACCGTCATCCATCCCCGGCTCGACGGCCGCGCGAGGCTCATGCCCGCCGCGAGCTCGGTCGCGCTGCTCCTCGTCGGCGCCGCCGCGCTCGGCGTGGTCTCGCAGTGGAGGCTTCGCGAGGTCGAGCAGATCGACAGCTGGCGGATCGCGCATGAGGCGCGCGCCGGCGAGCCCATCGTCGACGTCGTCGCGCTCGACGGCTCCGTCGCGATCGAGCCCGGCCGCCGGCTCGACGCGGATCTCGATCTCACGCTGGCCGCGCCGCAAGGGCAGGCGCTGCAAAACGTGCTGCTGACGCTCAACCCGGGCTTCGAGGTCGCGAGCGTCACGACGGCAGACGGCCGCGCGCTCGAAGCGACGCATGCGAACGGCCTGCTCGACATCGTGCTCGAGCGCCCGCTGCCGCCGGGCGAGCGACTCACGCTCGAGCTTCGCTACGGCGGCAGCCCGAATACCCTGTTCGGTTACCTCGACAGCGCGATCCCCGTCGAGAGCCTCGACATGAACGAGGCGCAGATCGGCCTGCTTGGCTATGAACGCGGAATTTTCGACCGGCGCTACGTCGCGCTGACTCCCGGCATCCGCTGGCTGCCGGCTTCGGGTGTCGACGTCGGCCGCGACGATCCGCGAACCCGCCTTCCGGACTACGTGCAGCTTGCGCTCGAGGTCGAGGTGCCCGGCGGCTGGCTCGCGGCGGGCCCGGGCCGGCGCGAGGCGCTCGGCGGGGCGGGGGAGAGCGCGCGGTTCCGGTTTGCGCCGGCGGTCGCGATCCCCGAGGTTGCGCTCGTCGCCGGCAATCTCGAGAGCCATGCCACCGAGGTCCAGGGCATCACCTTCGAAGTGCTCGTGCATCCGGCGCACAACGCGAATTTCGCGGTGCTTGTCGATGTGCGCGGCGAGATCGAGCAGTGGATCAGCGATCGGCTCGACCTCGCGCGCGATGCCGGACTCGAGTATCCCTATGACGCCTTCACGCTCGTCGAGGTGCCTACCAGGCTCCGCAGCTTCGAGGGCGGCTGGCGCATGGACACCGCACTCGCGCCGCCGTCGATGATGCTGCTTCGCGAGTCGAGCTTCCCGACCACGCGCTTCGACTTCGACGTGTTCAACTCCTTCGGCAACGAGCGCGATTACGACCAGGAAGGCGGCAAGCCGCGCATCGAGCGCGACCGGGTCATCGCTTTCTTCTGGAACGACGTGTCGGGCGGCAACGTGTTCACCGCGGCGGCGCGCAACTTCTTCGCGCATCGCACGCAGGCCTACGGCGAGAACGCCATCGCGCTCGACTTCGCGCTGGAAGAAATGACCACGCTCCTGATCTCCGGCCAGCGGAGCTATTTCTCCGCGCATCTGTTCAGGAATATCAATCAGGCGGCGACGAGCATCGCCAACGCGCTCGCGGGCCAGGGCGCGGTCAACTCCATGTCCGAGGGCGTGATCGCGGCACAGACACAGCGCATCGACGTCTGGGAGACGGCGCTCAAGTCCTCGCTCGCCGAGATCGATCCCGGCGCGGACCCGCAGCGCGCGATCGACATTCTGACGCTCATGGGCGGCCGCATGGCCGAAGCCCTTTACGACACGCTCGGCGCCGCATCGGTCGGCC
>Ga0315910_10005035_pt1 | contig 10901 bp, 10 predicted proteins | sample EdamamesoilMG_FD_204470 | JGI IMG/M metagenome (GOLD analysis project Ga0315910, IMG submission 204470) | Garden soil microbial communities collected in Santa Monica, California, United States - Edamame soil | ecosystem: Environmental > Terrestrial > Soil > Garden | place: USA: California...
CTCGATGTCGCGCAGGTAGCTGATCTCGTCCGGTGACACCAGCGAGACGGCAGCGCCGGTCGAGCCCGCGCGCGCCGTGCGGCCGATGCGGTGCACGTAATCTTCCGGCACGTTCGGCAGCTCGTAGTTCACGACGTGCGGCAGCTCCTTGATGTCGAGGCCGCGCGCCGCGACCTCGGTGGCCACCAGCGCCGTGATGCGGTTTTCCTTGAAGTCCTGCAGCGCCTTCACGCGCGCGTTCTGGCTCTTGTTGCCATGGATCGCCATGGCGTTGATGCCCGCGCGCTCGAGCTGCTGCGTGAGACGGTTGGCGCCGTGCTTGGTGCGCGTGAACACCAGCACCTGGTGCCAGTTGCCCTCGTTGATGAGGTGCGCGAGCAGGTGGCGCTTGTGGTCCTTCGGCACGCGATAGGCGCTCTGCTCCACCTTGTCGGCGGTGGCATTGCTCGGCGTCACCTGGAGCGCCGTGGGCTTGCGCAGGAACTGGTTCGCGAGCTGGCGGATGTCGTCGGAGTAGGTAGCCGAGAACATGAGGTTCTGGCGTTGCTGCGGCAGCATCTTGAGGATGCGCTTGATGTCGCGGATGAAGCCCATGTCGAGCATGCGGTCCGCTTCGTCGAGGATGAAGATCTGCACTTCGGCGAGCGAGACGGCGCGCTGTTCACAGAGGTCGAGCAGGCGGCCGGGCGTCGCGACGAGGATGTCGCAGCCGTGACGCGCGCGATCGATCTGCGGTTTCTCGGAGACACCGCCGAAGATGACCTGCGTGCGCAAGTCGCCGTACTTGCCGTAATCCTGGACGCTCTGCGCAACCTGCGCTGCGAGTTCACGCGTCGGCGTCAGCACCAGCGCGCGCGGATTGCGGCCGCCGCGGGCGCCGAGCCGCTGCAACAGCGGCAGCGTGAATCCGGCCGTCTTGCCGGTGCCGGTCTGCGCGCCGGCGAGAACGTCGCCGCCTGCGAGAACCGCGGGAATGGCCTGGGCCTGGATGGGAGTGGGAACCGTATAACCCTTATCGGCAACGGCACGGAGCAACTCGGGCTTGAGCCCGAGATTTTCAAATGACATTTATTTGGTACCTGAGGAGCTTGAAAGACTCGCAGTCCGTAACGCCAAAGGCGTTCGAAGCGGTCATTAGCGAGAGAGAGTTTTGCGAATCAATTGGTCCGTCATGCGGACTTTCGACTTGCGTGCTTTAGGGGGCGATGACCGCGCGACCCTGGATAAGCGGGCGCGACTATACATGGGCACACCGTCGCGTTCCAGCGAAGGACCTCACAAAGCGGGAAACAGGCTTTTCGGCCCTCCGGCGCGCGCTTTTTTCACGCGTTTCGCCGCTGGTGGGTACAGTGGCCGCCCCATGTCGAAGAAAATCCCCTGCTCCGGAGCGCGTGCATGAAATGGGTAGTCATCATCCTGGTCGTGGTGGTGGTCGGCGCCGTCGGCGCGTACTGGTACGAGGGTTATCGCGCCGAATCGACGCTGCTCGAACAGCCGGTGTACCGCGTGCTCAAGAAACACGAGCGCGCGGTCTACGACAAGATCGTGGCCGAGTACAAGACGTTCCAGCGCGACGAAACCACGCGCGAAGCGTTCATCAACTTCGCGAACAACGAAATCAATCTCGCGGCCACGCAGCGCCTTGCGCACGCCTCACAAGGCGCGGTGCTCGCGCTCATCCAGGACATGCTGGCCACGGCGCGCAAGCTGCAGAAGGCACCGGACGATACCTGCTTCCGCTACTGGTTCCCGCTGATCTCCGGACCGCCTGACGTGGCAAAGTACATCGAGCCCGAAGCGCAGGCACATACGCTCGACCTCATGGGCGAAGTGATCCGTTCGGCGGCGGAGGCGCCGGTCCCGCTGCCCGAGCCCGATGCAGTGAAGGACAATCTCGCGAAGGTCATCAACGAAACCTACGAGCAGTACGGCGCCGACGCGCAGATGATCGCGCATGCCGATGACCCTAAGGTCGATCGCGCGAAGGTGTGCACGATCACGATGTCGGTGTACGACCGCATCCTGGGCCTGCCGCCGTCCGACAGCAGCGCGCTGATCCGGTCGATGACCCAGATCCGATGATTGGCGGGAATTCACGCACCGTAAGCGTTAAGTATTCGTAAGCAAGGCAATCCGGAATGCCGTGCTAACTTTATGCGCCAAATGCACCTTCTGCTGATCGAGGACGACGCCGAAGCGGCCAAATTCCTGGCCAAGGGCCTGCGCGAAAGCGGCTACGTCGTGGATATCGCCGCCGATGGCCGTGAAGGGTTGTTCCGCGCCACCGAAGGCAGCTACGACGCAATCATCGCGGACCGGCAGCTGCCACACTTCGACGGCCTGTCCATCGTCGCGATGCTGCGCAAGAACGGCAAACACACGCCGGTGCTCATCCTGTCGGCGCTGGGATCCGTCGACGACCGCATCGAGGGCCTGCGAGCCGGTGGCGACGACTACCTCACCAAGCCTTTTGCATTCGGCGAATTGCTCGCGCGCATCGAAGCACTGCTCCGTCGCGGCAACCTGCCCGAAGTCACCACGCGCATCCGCATCGCCGACCTGGAACTCGACTTGTTAGGCCGCAAGGTGTCGCGCGCGGGCGAGTCCATCGACGTGACCTCGAAGGAATTCCAGCTGCTCGAGTTCCTGGCCCGCCGCGCCGGGCAGGTGGTGACCCGCACGATGCTGCTCGAGGCCGTGTGGGACCTTCACTTCGATCCGCAGACGAACGTCATCGACGTCCACATCAGCCGGCTGCGCGCCGCCATCGACAAGGGCTTCGACCGACCCTTGCTGCACACGGTGCGCGGCGCGGGCTACGTGCTGCGCGATGGCGGCTGACCTCCTCGAGGGGAACATGCGCATGTCATCGGCGCGGCTGGCGCTGGTGTACGCGGCGCTGGTCACGGTATTCACCAGCGCGCTTCTGCTGACGGTCTATCTGTTGACGCGGAACGCGCTCGAGCGGGAGATCGCCGCGGTGGTGCGCGCCGAGGTCGACGACCTGTCGGATGACCTTCGGCTGGGCGGCGTCGCGCAGGTGGCGGCCACGCTGAGGCTGCGCGCCGACAGCTGGGGGCGCACCGGCGCGGTCTTCCTGCTGGCCGACGAACAGTTCCGCCCCGTCGCCGGAAATCTCACGGCATGGCCGCGCGACATCGTGCCGCGCGAATCGGCCATGGTGGAGTTCGACATCGCCGCGCGCGAACGCGGCGAGTCGGTGCTGCATCCGGTCGAGGCGCGCATCGAGCACCTCGCGAACGGTTACTGGCTCCTGGTCGGCGCCGACACCAGCGAACGCGCGAGCCTGCTGCGGAGTTTCGGGATCGCGACGGCGTGGGGCATCGCGTTCACGGCGCTCGGGGTGTGGCTGCTCGGCGCAGCCTACGCACGTCGCACCGCGCGGCGCGTGCGTGACTACGCGACGACCTGCGAGACCATCATCCAGGGCGACCTCACGCAGCGCCTGCGCGTCGACGGGTCACGCGACGAGTTCGATGCGCTCGCGGTGGCGGTGAACACCATGCTCGATCGCATCGAGCAGCAGACCTCGACGTTGCGCGCCGCGTTCGACAGCATCGCCCACGATCTGCGCACACCGTTGTATCGCCTGCGGGTGCGGCTCGAGGAAGCGCAGTTGCGCGCCGGTCTTCCTGCCGAGGCGCACGAGCTCATCGCCCCGGCGCTGGAAGAACTCGACCGGGTGCAGCGCACACTGGCGACGCTGCTGCAGATCTCGCGCGCCGAGGCGAGCGGCGTCACCACGCACGGCGATTCGGTGGACCTCGCTGCGCTGGCCGCGAACATGGTGGAGCTGTATGCGCCGGGCATGAGGGCCGCGGGTCTCGAGGTCACGTTGAACGCGCCCGAGCCCGCGCCGCTGACGGGCAATCGGCAGCTGCTGGCGCAGCTCATCACGAACCTGCTCGAGAACGCGCTGAAATACGTGCCGGCCGGCGGGCACGTCGAAGTGCGCATCCGGAACACGCCGGAAGGCGTTTCATTGAGCGTGGCGGACAACGGACCCGGCATTCCGGCGGGAGACCGTGAGGCGGCGCTTCGGCCTTTCGTCCGACTCGGCGATGCTGCCAGCAACACCACCGGCAGCGGGCTCGGGTTGAGTCTCGCCGCAGCGGTGGCGCGTCTGCACCGCGCCCAGCTCACGCTCGGCGACAACGCGCCCGGTCTCGTCGTTCACTGCGGGTTTCCTGCCGCCACCCGGCGCGACGCGCCAGGGGGCGTCGCACAGGTCTCTTGATACGCCGCCCGGCCAGGGAGGGAGCCGGGTCGCGTCGCGTCGGGCGCAGCATGAAACCCCAGGTAGTTAGCCTTCCTTGCCTTCCTTGCATTCCTTGACGAACTTCTTCTCCTCGTTCCCCATCAGCTTCTTCTCCTTCGCCAGCTTCTCGCAGTGCTGGATGGAGTTGTGCTTCTGGGCGGGCGCAACGGTGGCGGCGGGCGTGGCGGTCGGCGTGCTGGCGGCGAATGCGCTGCCGGCACTCATGAGCGCGGCCAGGGTCAGGGCGGTAAAAAGTTTCATGGCGATGTCCGGAAGAGGCGCTGCCGATTGCAGCAAGGGTGATTCTGGAACCGCGTGCGTGAGCCACCGATGGCGCATGCATTAAGAAAAAGTAGGCATGTAACAAATGCTTCACCCGTGCCCGGTGCAATACGCCAAATGACGCGCCATCGACGAACAAACCTGACAGCACGTCAATGGAGCATCTGAATAAGAACATGCAGTTACGCCATTTCCGGGAGTGGCACGCGCCTTGCTTTACTCCCGACATCGCAGCTTTGTCGCTGAGTTCTTGGGTGATCCAATGGGATGCGTACTCCATCACTGAAGGCCATAAAGACCTTTCAGATTGCCGCCAGACATTCGAGCTTCGCCGCCGCGGCGGATGAGCTCTGCATCACGCCGTCGGCGGTCAGTCATCAGATCAAGACGCTGGAAACGCAGCTGGGCCTGCCGCTGTTTTCGCGTAGTGCCCGGGCTCTCGCGCTCACCGATGCCGGTGCGCGATACCTCGAGCAGATAGACGATCTGTTCATGCGGCTGGAATCCGTCACCGAACAGATTCGTGCGCGCTACGGACGCAACAGCGTGCGCCTGCACGTGCCGGCGTATTTCGCGAGCGAGATGCTGCTGCCGCGGCTGTCGGAATTCTCGAAGCTGCACGAGGGCATCGACCTGCGCATCGAAACGCAGGGCGTACACGGGCGCACGCACGCCGCGGAAGCCGACATCTCCATCGTGGTCGGATCGGGTCCGTGGACCGGACTCATCGCGCATCCGTTGTTTGCACAGACCCTGGTGCCCGCGTGTTCGCCCGAGCTGCTGCTCGAACGGCCCGTGAATCGTTACGAGGATCTGAACCAGCACACGCTGCTCGTACACGAGGCACGGCGCGACGACTGGGATCGCTGGGCCGCGGCCGTGGGCATCAAGACGCTGCAACCCGCGCAGATCGTGCGCATCGACTCCATGTCCGCGGCCACGCGCGCGGCGGAAAAGAGCATCGGCATCGCGCTGCTGCCCGCGGAACTCTCGCGCCGGAAGTTCGAGAGCGGCCGCCTGGTACGCGTGTTCGATGACGAACTCGTGACACAGGAGGAGTACACCTTGTTAGTGCGGACGGAAGACGAAAACCGTGACGACATTCGCGCTTTGTGCGCGTGGCTCATGGAACTCGCGGCGCCGATGAACCGGGCGATGAACAAAACTGATGCTCACGACGAATCTTCTCGTTTGTTGAAGCGCGCGTGAGCAAGTAGTTTGACACTCGTGGTTTTCAACATTCAGGAGTGCAACATGATCCGCAAGACTTCAAAGTATTTCGTTATGGCCGCCATGGTCGCCTTCGCTTCGTACGGCAACGCCGGCACCGCCGCGGTGACGCCCGCGCTGGCCGCGTGCAGCAAGGCGCTGATCGAAACCATGGTCAAGACGGACACGCTGCCGGCGTACACCGTCAAGTCGCCCAGCAAGTTCGTCTCCAACCTGGTCGACCCGAACGCCTTCACGGTGGTCGCGCACGACACGAAGACCAAGGAACTGCTGGCGAAGGCTTCGTGCAAGGCGACGCCCAAGGGTGAAATCGTTTCGTTCCGTTCGATTCCGCTGAAGAGCTGAGAGAACTGCCGAGGAGCTAACTATCGACCGCACTCTCGAACACGGCGAGGCGCGGGCACCGGTTCCCCTATCCCCCTCTAAGGGGAAACGGTGCCCGCCTCTCGACCGCCTTCCTTTTGGGAGTTGCGGGCTTCGGCATCGCCCTGGCAGCCAATTCGGCTACCATCGCCGGGCATGACAGGCCAAGCCCACCCTTCCTCCAGCACTTCCAATCCTTCACCGGGCTTTCCCACGCTCCCTCCGCTGGCTCCCCAGAGCCCGGCGCGCTGGCGGCGCTACCTCGGGGTTTTGCTCATGCGCATTTCCGGATGGCGCATCGACGGCAACATCCCGAACGTCCCCAAATATGTCCTGATCGTCGCGCCGCACACGTCGAACTGGGATTTTTTCCACGGCTTCTGCGCCTTCCTGGTCCTGCGCCTCGACAACACCTGGCTGGCGAAGCACACGGTGTTCTTCTGGCCGCTGGGAATACTCGCGCGCCGGTTCGGCGGCATGCCCATCGACCGCTCGAAGGGTGGCAACGTGGTGCGCATCTGCGTCGCGGAGTTCGCGAAGCGTGAAAGGATGTCCATCACCATCACGCCTGAAGGCACCCGCGGCAAGGTGAAGGACTGGAAGCTCGGGTTCTACTACATTGCGACCGAAGCCAACGTTCCGATCGTCCCCGTCGCGCTCGACTATTCGAGGAAGCGCGTGGTCATCATGGCGCCGTTCCATGTCACCGGGGATGCGGCTGCCGACGTGCCGCAGATCCGGTCGCTCTATTCGGCCCAAATGGCCAGACACCCCGCCAACTTCGGATGAAAGTATCCCGATGACCTCTTTGCTGGTCCTCTCGGTGTCCGCTGGCGCGGGCCACGTGCGCGCGGCCGACGCCATCGTCAAAGCCGCCGAAGCCGCGAATCCCCCCATGCGCGCCACGCACATCGATCTGCTGTCGATCGTGCCGAAGGATTTCAGGAAGCTCTACGGCGAGCAGTACATCAAGCTCGTGGAGAAGCTGCCGCAGCTGTGGTCGTTCCTCTACACGAAGAGCGACCGGCCGAGCCGCGATTCGCTCGTGGGCAAACTCAAGCGCGCGGCCGAGAAACTCAACACGCGCAAGCTGAGTGCGGAGATCGAGCGGATCGCGCCCGACGCAATTCTCTGCACGCATTTCCTGCCGGCGGAACTGCTGTCCCGGCAGCGTGGAAAGGAGAGGTCCGGCAAAGCGCCGCCGCCACTCTGGGTGCAGGTGACCGACTTCGATGTCCATGCGCTGTGGGTGCATCCGCATGTCGACCGCTACTGTGTCGCAAGCGAGGAAGTCGCATTCCGGCTCGCCGACCGTGGCGTACCGCGCGAAAAGATCTCGGTCACCGGCATTCCCGTGATGCCGCAGTTCAGCGCCCCGCTCGAACGAGCCGTGTGCGCGCGGGAACTCGGCCTGGCGCCCGACAAGTTCACCGTGCTGATGATGGCGGGCGGCGCGGGCGTGGGCAGTCTCGACGAGATGGCGCGGCGAGTCCTCAGGCTGCCGGGCGATCTGCAGATCGTGGCGCTCGCCGGTCGCAATGCGGACCTGCTGAAGCGGTTGCAGGCACTGGCAAGGCAGCATCCCGGCAAACTATTTCCGCTGGGCTTCACGACCACGGTCGAGCGCGTGATGACGGCGGCGGACCTGGTGCTGACCAAACCGGGCGGGCTGTCGGTGTCCGAGTGCCTCGCGAAGCAGCGGCCGATGCTGCTGGTCTCGCCGATCCCCGGACAGGAAGAGCGCAACGCGGACTATCTACTGGAGTGCGGCGCCGCCATCAAGGCCGTGGATGCCGCCACGCTCGAATTCAAGCTCGCGCGCCTGCTCGCGGACCGCAGCCGCCTCGCCGCCATGAGCGCAGCGGCCAGGCAGGTTTCCCGGCCGCGCGCCGCCGCCGACGTCGTGGATCTGATTGCGAATTCCCTCAAGGAACCCTCATGAAAGCGCCCCTGATCCTGCTCGCCCTGCTTGCGGCCCCGGTCATGGCGCAAGACCCCGCGGCAGGACCGCCTCCGGCCGCCCCGCCCCCGGATACACGTCCCGCGCACTGGGCAGAGCCCATCGCGCTCGAAGGCGTACCCAACCTGCATCGCATCACCGAGGGTCTGTATCGCAGCGAGCAGCCCACGGCGCTCGGCATGAAGAACCTGGAGAAGCTCGGCATCCGGACGGTGATCAACCTGCGGTACTTCAACGACGACGAGGACGAGGTGAAGGGAACGTCGTTGCGCACGGAGCGTACGAAGATCCTGACCTGGCGTATCGGCGACAAACACGTCGTCGAAGTGATGAACCTGCTCTCCAGGAAGGAGAACGGGCCATTCCTCATCCACTGCCAGCACGGCGCGGATCGCACCGGCCTCATGACCGCGATGTATCGCATCCTCGAGCAGGGCTGGACGCCGGACGATGCGTTGAAAGAGCTGACCGACGGCGGCTTCGGGTACCACTCGATGTGGACGAACATCACCAAGTACGTGAAGAACGTGGACGTCCCCACGCTCAAGGCGGAGATCGCTTCGGCGACCGACTAGGCTTCCGTTTCGCCGGGCAAGTTATTCATTGCCTCGTCTTGCGGGGAGACTCGCACCGTCACCGACAGCTTGTGATCCGCGCCGCCGAGGATCACGCCGCGCAGCGGCGACACATCGCCGAAGTCACGACCCCAGGCCACTGCGATGTGGTCCGTTCCCGCGAAGCAGCCGTTGGTCGGATCGAATTCGATCCAGCCATACGGCGGGCTCCACACCGAGACCCAGGCATGCGAGGCCGCATCGCCCACCAGCCTTTCACCGCTCTCGCCCTGCGTCGCGTTCGTGCGCAGGTAGCCGCTGACGTATCGCGCGGGAAGTCCGCGCGAACGCAGACAGGAAATCATGAGGTGCGCAAAATCCTGGCAGACGCCACGGCGCGTCTCGAGCACTTCGGTGGGCGACGTGCTGATGGTGGTGACACCCGGCGCGTATTCGATGTCGTCGTGCAGCTTCGTGCTCAGCGCTTCGGCGGCCGCGAGGATGGGGCGGCCGTCCGGAAAACACGCTGCGGAGTACTCGGTGAAGGAGTGCTTCAGGCGAACATGCGGGGACTCGTGGCGGAATCGCGCGGCATCGAGCTCGTCGCGCGCCGGCCAGGCGCCGCGATAGGCAAACGAATCCCGAACCGCCTCCCAGGGCTTCGTGGTCTCGAGCGACACCGCGGGCCGCCCATGCACCTCGATCTGCATCTGCGAGATCACGCGTAGTTCGCGATGCGGCTGGGCAAGCTCGAGCCGGATCAGCGGATTGCCGAACGCGTCCAGCGCATCCACGCGGCGATGTGTCGCGGGCTCGATCTGCAGTTCGTGCTCAAGGCACTCCTGGTATGGCGTGGGCCGAGGCACCAGGTGCAGCAGGTGATGCGAATGCATCACGTCGGCGGCGTACCGATACGTGGTCTCGTGGCGGACGCTGTATTTTCTGCTCATATTGGCCTGCTCACGCGCGCACGCTCACGTCGCGATCGCCTGCGCGTCGGATTCGATGAGCGCGAAGTAGCGCCGGGACAGGCGATCGGAGAGTTCTCCCGACCGCGCCGAGAGCTCGTCGAGCTGTTCGGCCAGCGCCGCTCGCGCGGTGTCGCCCGCCTCGCCCTGCGCGTCCAGCAACCCGGCCGACCCTTGCGGCAGCAACGGCACGTCGGGCACGCCGCGTTCGCGCTCGCCACCGAGGCTGCGCGCCAGTTCCTCGAGGTCGCGGTCGAGGGACCGGCGATGGAAAGCCAGTGCCATCGGGTGCCCGTCGTCGTACAGCAGGAGATTCAGCATCTGCGACAGGCGGGTCACGCCGAGGTAGCGCGCACGGTAGATAGGGGTGCTGTCGCAGACGTCGAGCAGCCACTCGACGGCTTCGGCGCGCGTGGCGTGCCGGCTTCGCAACTGGCGCGCGAGGATATTGGCCACGAACTGCATGCGCTCGAGCCGGCGGCCCAGGCGCATCGTTCGCCAGCCTTCGTCATGCGTCATGTCTTCCTCGCAGAACCCGGTGAGGGCCGCGAGCGACAGCAACACGCGCTCATAGACCTCGCGACTGCTTCCGCGCGTGGCCATGGCTTCCTGCATCTGGCGCTGCAGTCCGACGACGCCGCGCCAGTAACGCGCCGACAATCGATTGCGAACCTGGGATGCGCACCAGGCGAGATGTTTGACGTCCGCCTGGATCCCCGATTCACGACTGAGCAGCGCGTCGAATACCTCGCCTTCCGGCGTCACGGCGCCGAGGTCGCGGCAGATCTGCCGTGCATGCGCCCACACGCGCGCGTCGGCACGCGCGCCGAGCGTGCGCAACAACAGGCGCGAGGTGTTCTCGCAGCGCACGGTGTAGCGGCCCAGCCAGAACAGATTCTCGACCAGGCGCGAAGGAATGTAGTCCTGGCGCTGGAGATTCGACCACTTGCCGGACTGCGCGGACGCCAGCGTCTCGTCGTGCGGGTCGTCGCTGAGAACCCAGACGTCCTTGGCGCCGCCGCCGCGCTGCGCGGACACGACGTCAGCGGCTGCTTCGTTGGCGACGCGTGCGAGTCCGCCGGGCATCACGCGCACGCCATCGGGCGTGACCACGGCGAAGACACGGACCGTGAGTGCGCGGGCTGCAAGTTCGGAGGAAGCCGCGGATTTCCACACCGGCGCCTGCGAGAGGCGCACGTGTTCCTGCGCGACATAGGCATAGGGACGATTGCGCAGGCGTTCGACGAGAAGGTCGCGCGCCTTGC
>Ga0315910_10005036_pt1 | contig 10901 bp, 12 predicted proteins | sample EdamamesoilMG_FD_204470 | JGI IMG/M metagenome (GOLD analysis project Ga0315910, IMG submission 204470) | Garden soil microbial communities collected in Santa Monica, California, United States - Edamame soil | ecosystem: Environmental > Terrestrial > Soil > Garden | place: USA: California...
ATGTCGATGCCGGCCGGCACCATGACGGCCTTGACGTCACGTCGAAGGACGAAGGGTTCGTTGTCGTGGGTTCTCATCGAAAGCCTATTCCGTCTTCACCGGCTCGTGACTTCGCTCGAGCGCGGCGTTCAGTGTGTGCCAGCAGAGGCTGGCGCACTTCACGCGCACCGGAAACTCGCGCACGCCGGACAGCGCCGCGAGCTTGCCGAGGTCTTCGGGCACCGGCGCATCGTGGCGGGTGAGCACTTCGTGCACTTCATTGAAGAGGTGCGTGATCTCCGCCCGGCTCTTGCCCTTGACGGCCTCACACATGAGCGAAGCTGACGCCACGGAGATGGCGCAGCCTTTGCCTTCGAAGCGCAGGTCGCTCACGCGATCCCCGTCGAGCCGCACCGTGACGTGCAGCCGGTCGCCGCACAACGGGTTGTGTCCGTCCGCCGACGAGTCGGCAGGATCGAGCTTGCCGAAGAGGCGAGGCGACTTGTTGTGATCGAGGATCACGTCGCGATAGAGATCCTTGAGATCCATCAGCCCCGCTCCATCAGGAAAATACCTCGCGTGCCTTGCCGAGCGCCGCCACCAGCGCGTCGATGTCGGACTCGCGCGAATAACAGGCGAATGATGCGCGTGCCGTCGCCGGCACTCCGAAGAAATCCATGACCGGCATCGCGCAGTGATGCCCCGTACGCACGGCGACACCTTCGGTATCGAGGATGGTGCCGAGGTCGTGCGGATGTATGCCGTCCAGCGTGAAGGAAATCACGGCGGCCTTGTCAGGCGCGGTGCCGATGATTGTGAGTCCCGGGACCGCTTCGAGCTTGCGTGTCGCGATCTTCAGCAGACGCTGCTCGTGTTCGTGGATTGCGTGCATGCCCAATGAATCGATGTAGTCGATGGCGGCAGCCATGCCCACGGCGCCCGAGATGTTAGGCGTGCCGGCCTCGAACTTGAATGGCAGCACGTTGAACGTGGTCTTCTCGAAGCTCACCGTGAGAATCATGTCGCCACCGCCTTGCCACGGCGGCATGCTCCCGAGCAGCGACTCGCGGCCGATCAACGCGCCGATGCCTGTGGGGCCGTACATCTTGTGCGCGGAGAACGCGTAGAAATCACAGCCGAGCGCCTGGAGATCCACGCGCTGGTGGGGCACGGCCTGTGCGCCGTCGACGAGCACCACGGCGCCACGTGCATGCGCCAGCTGCGTGATCTCGCGCACGGGCAGGACAGTGCCGAGCGCATTGGAGACATGGGCGAAGGCGACGATGCGCGTGCGCTCATTGATCAGCCGGGAGAAATCCGCGACGTCGACCTCGCCGCGGTGATTGATGGGTACCACCTTGACGACGGCGCCGGTCTGCTCGGCCACGAGCTGCCACGGCACGATGTTGGCGTGGTGTTCGAGGCCCGTCAGCAGGATCTCGTCGCCGCGCTGCAGGCGAGGGCGGGCATAGGACTGCGCCACGAGATTGATGGACTCGGTGGTGCCGCGCGTGAAGATGACTTCGCGCGTCGAGGCGGCGTTCACGAATTCACGCACGCGCTCGCGCGCGTGCTCGAACATATTCGTCGCTTCCTGGCTCAGCTGGTGCACGCCGCGGTGCACATTGGCGTGGTGCTTCTTCTCATACTCGTCGACGGCGGCGATGACACTGGCCGGACGCTGCGATGAAGCAGCGCTGTCGAGGAAGACGAGCGGCTTTCCGTTCACCTGGCGGGAGAGGATCGGGAAGTCACGCCACACGCGTTCGGCGTCGTAGCTGCTGTAGGCGGGATTCGCGTTCATGGCTTGCCTAACAATCCTTCGAGTGCCGACACCTCGTTGAGCTGCGCCGCGACCCGCTGCTCGATCTCGGCGCGCAGGGGCGCGCAATCCATGCGTGAGATGGCGTCTTCTATGAATGCCCACTGCAGCAGCGTCTGCGCGGTACGCCGGTCGACGCCCCGGGAAAGCAGGTAGAACAACATCTGGTCGTCGAGTTTGCCCGTGGTGGCGCCGTGTTTGGCGCGCACCTTGTCCGTGTAGATTTCGAGCTGCGGGCGCACCGCGGCTTCCGCGCCGGTGCCGGTGCCGGTGAGCAGCGTCTTGAGCGACTGGTCCGAATCCGCGCCCGGGGCCGATTCGCGCACGATCATCTTGCCGTTGAATCCGAGTTTGCCGCGGTCGGTGGCGATGCCGCGATACATTTCTCGCGTCACGGTGTCCGAGTTGGAGTGATCGATTTCCGCGAACACGTCGTGGGTCTGGTGCCCGTTGGCAATGCTTCCGGCGGTCAGTTCGCAGCGCGCGGCGCGGCCGGCGAGCTTCACCATGACCGTGGAGCGGGATGTGAGTCCACCCAGCGCGATCGTGCGCAGTCGATAGGTGGCGCGTTCACCGACGTGCGCGATCAGCGTGTCGAAGCCGATGGCGGCATCCGCGAGATTCTGCAGGCGGCAGTGGTCGATGGTTGCATCGGGTCGCAGCGCGAGATCGAATGCCGCGTTGACCGCGGAATCGGCATCGCCGGCGCTCACGTGGCGCTCGACGATGCGCAGCTGCGCGCGTCGGCCTGCGTGCACCTGGACACGTGGATAAGACGTGCCGGCGGAGGCGGCCGCGCTCGCCACGAAAGTGAGTTCGATGTTCGCTTTCGCATCGTCCGGCGGTGCGATGTGCAACACCTGCTCGCCGCGGGCGCCGTTGATGCGCGCCAACGCCATGTCGGCACCTTCGCTGGCGATGGCTGCATCGAGCATGGCCGAGAATTCTTCTCCGGCGTCACGTGCATCCAGCAGCGCGGCGCAGGAATGGGATGTGGGCGATGACAGCTGCGGCGCGAACCGCCCGTCGATGAATACCCAGCGCTCGTGGTCGGGGAGCGGCGGGGGAAGCGCGAGCGACGCCGGGGCGGCGGTGACGTCCACCGCCTCTATCTTCGCCTTCGCGAGCGGGCGCAGATTGGCGTAGCGCCAGTTCTCGTCCCGGTTGGTCGGCAACGCGATCATGCGACCTCGAGCACCCAGTCGTAGCCGCGCTTCTCGAGTTCATGCGCCAGCGTCTTGTCACCCGAGCGCGCGATCTTGCCGCGCGCCAGCACGTGTACGTGATCGGGCACGATGTGGTCGAGCAGGCGCTGGTAGTGAGTGATCAGCAACACGCCGCGTTCCGCGGAACGCAGGGAGTTCACGCCTTTCGCCACGACCTTCAGCGCATCGATGTCGAGACCGGAATCGGTTTCGTCGAGCACGGCGAGCGCGGGTTCGAGCACCAGCATCTGCAGGATCTCGTTGCGCTTCTTTTCGCCGCCCGAGAAGCCTTCGTTGACGCCGCGCGAGAGGAAGCTCTCGTCCATCTGCATGAGCTTCATCTTGCCGCGGACGAGCTGCAGGAATTCGTAGGCGTCGACTTCGGGCTGGCCCATCGCCTTGCGCTTCGCATTCACCGCGGCCTTGAGCAGGTAGACGTTGTTGACGCCGGGAATCTCCACCGGGTACTGGAAGCCGAGGAACATGCCGGCACGCGCGCGTTCTTCCGGTTCCATGGTGAACAGGTCGCGGCCCTGGAACTTAACGCTGCCGCCGGTGATCTCGTAGCCGGGGCGTCCCGCGAGCACATAGGCGAGAGTGCTCTTGCCGGATCCGTTGGGACCCATGATGGCGTGCACTTCGCCCGCATTCACCGACAGCGTCAGTCCATGCAATACGTTCTTGCCGCCCACCTTGGCCGACAGGTTGGAAATCTCGAGAAGGGCGGTCATCCCACGGCTCCTTCCAGGCTCACGGCTAACAAGTTCTGCGCCTCCACGGCAAATTCCATCGGTAGTTCTTTCAACACGCTCTTGCAGAAACCATTCACGATCATGTTGACCGCGTCTTCTTCCTCGATGCCCCGCTGCAGGCAGTAGAAGAGCTGGTCTTCGCTGATCTTCGAGGTCGAAGCCTCGTGCTCCACCGTCGCGCTGGGATTGCGCGTCTCGATGTAGGGGAAGGTGTGGGCGCCGCAGTTGGAGCCCATCAGCAGCGAATCGCACTGCGTGAAATTGCGCGCGCCCTGCGCGGACGGCAGGATCTTCACGAGGCCGCGATAGCTGTTCTGTCCGTGCCCGGCGGAGATTCCTTTCGACACGATCGTGCTCTTCGTGTTGGCGCCGATGTGGATCATCTTCGTCCCGGTGTCGGCCTGCTGGTAGTTGTTGGCCGTCGCCACCGAATAGAACTCGCCCACGGAATTCTCGCCGCGCAGGACGCACGATGGATACTTCCAGGTGATGGCCGATCCGGTTTCGACCTGCGTCCACGCGATCTTGGAATTGCGGCCGCGGCATTCGCCACGCTTGGTGACGAAGTTGTAGATGCCACCGACGCCGTTCTCGTCGCCCGGATACCAGTTCTGTACCGTCGAGTACTTGATCTCTGCGTCGTCTTCGGCGACGAGCTCGACGACCGCCGCGTGCAGCTGGTTCTCGTCGCGCATCGGCGCCGTGCACCCTTCGAGGTAGCTCACGTGCGAACCCGGCGCGGCAATGATGAGCGTGCGTTCGAACTGGCCGGTGTTCTTCGCGTTGATACGGAAGTACGTCGACAGTTCCATGGGGCAGCGCACGCCGGGCGGCACGTACACGAACGAGCCGTCGGAGAAGACCGCGGAGTTGAGGCCGGCGAAGAAGTTGTCGGTATGCGGCACCACGGTGCCGAGATATTTCTCGATCAACGCGGGATGGTTCTGCACGGCGTCGGAGAACGAACAGAAGATGACGCCGGCTTCGGCAAGGCGCTCCTTGAACGTCGTGGCCACCGACACGCTGTCGAACACGGCATCCACGGCCACGCCGGCGAGGCGCGCGCGCTCATGCAGCGGCACACCCAGCTTTTCGTAGGTGGCGAGAAGTTTGGGATCGACTTCCTCGAGGCTCTTGGGCGCGTTCGGGTCGCGCTTTGGCGCAGAGAAATACGAAATGGACTGGTAGTCGATCGGATTCACGCGCAGCTTGGCCCAGTGGGGCTCGCGCATGGTCAACCAGTGGCGATAGGCCTTGAGGCGCCACTCGGTCATGAACTCGGGCTCTTTCTTCTTGCGCGAGATGAATCGCACCACGCCTTCGTCGAGGCCGGGCGGCAGCGTGTCCGAGTCGATGTCAGTGACGAAGCCGTGCCGGTACGACTTGCCCAGCAGCGCGTCGATGCCAGTCTCGGTAATCCCGGAAGGCGTACTCATGCCGTCACCTTGGGGCGGATCAATTGTTTGAGTTCCCGTTCGATGGGCATGTTGGGTGCGCGATTGTCCATGCCGGCCAGTTGTGCCAGCGAGATCTCGTTGAGTGAACGGCGGATGGCTACGTTCAACCGTTGCCAGGTACGTCCGACAGAGCAGGTGTGCTCGATGCCGCAATGGCCGGTGGCGGACGAACACTCGGTGAGCGCGACGGGCCCTTCGAGCGCATCGAGTATGGTCGCGGCACTGATGTCCTCAGGATCGCGCGCCAACTGGTACCCGCCGTGAGTTCCGCGCGTGGAGTTCACCAGGCCGGCACGGTGCAGCTGCTTCAGGAGCTTGCTGACCGTGGGCGCGGCAATGTGCGTGCGCTCGGCGAGACTGCCGGCGTTCTGCAGGCGCGAGCGGTCGGCGGCCAGGGTGGCCAGGATGACCGTCGCATAGTCGGTGAGCTTGCCGATCCGAAGCATGGAGTACTCCACAGGCCCCGTACGGGGCCCGTTTTTAAGTGGGACTAGTTTAGTACGGATTAAATGGTTCAGAAACCCGGGAAGGGCCCCTTTTGCTATCCTTCGCGGCCTTTCCAGCACCGGACGACGTGAACGCTTGAGCGATTTCCCCTCGAAGGATGCGAACCCGTCGCCGGCGCCTGCCGGCGATGCCGTTATTGAGGTCCGCGATGCCCATTACTCGATTGGTGGGCGCAAGATTTTCGACGGACTCGACGTCACCGCGCGCCGCGGCCGCATCACGGCGTTCATGGGCCCCTCGGGTACCGGAAAGACGACCCTGCTGCGCCTGATCACGGGGCAGTCGACGGCCGAGCGGGGCAGTGTCAAAGCGTGGGGCCAGGAAGTCTCGCGCATGTCGAGCCTGGAGTTGTTCGCGCTCCGTCGCCGCATGGGCATGTTGTTCCAGAACGGCGCGTTGCTCACCGACGAAGACGTGTACGAGAACGTTGCTTTTCCGCTGCGCGCGCACACCAAACTACCCGAGCCGCTGGTCCGCCAGCTCGTGCTGACCAAGCTGCAGGCCGTGGGTCTGCGAGGCGCCGCCAGGCTGATGCCCTCGGAGCTTTCAGGTGGCATGGCGCGCCGAGTGGCGCTGGCGCGCGCCATCGTCATGGATCCCGAATTGCTGATATACGACGAGCCGTTCGTGGGGCTCGATCCGATTTCGATGGGCGTGATCTGCAGGCTCATCAAGCAACTCAACGACGCGTTGGGTATCACCAGCATCGTCGTGTCGCACGACGTGCAGGAACTCTCGACCATCGCCGATGACAGCTTCCTGTTGTCGGGTGGGCGCGTCGTGGCGAAAGGCACGCCCGCCGAGTTGCATCAGAGCAATCTCGCCGAGGTCCGGCAGTTCATGGAAGGGCTCGCGGATGGCCCGGTGCCGTTCCACTATCCCGCGCCGGATCTTGCGAAGGACCTGCTGGAGGAAGAGGCATGAGCGCCCAGGTCGATTCCCTGCCGGTTGCCTGGCTGCGCCGCCTCGGCAGCATGTCGCTGTTCTTCGTGCAGGTCTGCGCGCGAAGTGTGTCGGCGCTTGCGAAGCCCGGCCTCATCGTGCGCCAGATCTACAACGCCGGCGCTCGATCGCTCGTCATCGTCATGCTGTCCGGGCTTTTCGTCGGCATGGTGCTGGGCCTGCTCGGCTTCGACACGCTGCAGCGTTTCGGCTCGGAGGATTCGCTGGGAGTACTGGCCGCACTCGGCATGCTCAAGGTGCTGGGGCCGGTGCTCACGGCGTTGTTGTTTGCCGGGCGCGCGGGCACTTCGCTGACTTCGGAGATCGGGCTCATGAAGAGCACCGATCAACTCACCGCGATGCAGATGATGGCGGTCGATCCGCTGCGCCATGTCATCGCGCCCCGGTTCCTGGGCGGCATCATCGCGATGCCGCTGCTCGCGGCCACGTTCAGCGTCATAGGGCTCTTCGGCGCGCAGCTCATCGGAGTGCAGCAGATGGGCGTCGATGCCGGCGCGTTCTGGTCGCAGACACAGAACGCGGTCGACCTGCGCGACGTCACCGAAGGCATCGTCAAGAGCCTGGTGTTCGGCGTGGCCTGCAGCCTCATCGCCGTCTACGAGGGATATCACAGCGAACCCACGCCCGAAGGCGTCGGCCTTGCGACGACGCGCACCGTGGTCACCTCTTCGGTGATGGTGCTGCTGCTGAACTACCTGCTGACCGCGGCCTTCCTAACAAAGTCCTGATCGGATTCCAGTCATGAAAAACTCACGCTCTCTCGAAATCGGCACCGGTCTCTTCGTCCTCCTGGGATTTGCGGCGCTGGCTTTCCTCACCACCCAACTTCCGGGCACCTCGTTCAAGTTTGGCGGCGACGAAGGCGGATACACGGTGACGGCACGATTCGACAACATCGGCGACCTCAAGCCTGGCTCACCGGTCACCATGGCGGGTGTTCGCGTCGGGCGCGTGGAGTCAATCAGATTCGATCCCAAAGACTTCAAGGCGGCAGTCGTGTTGCGCATCGAGGATCAATACAAGGAAATCCCCGACGACAGTGATGCCAGCATCCAGACGGCGGGTTTGCTCGGCGGCAAGTACATCGGCATCGGCCCGGGTGGTTCGGAAACCTTCCTGAAGGAGGGCGGTCAAATCGAATTCACGCAGTCGGCCATCGTGCTCGAGAGTCTGGTCAACAAGTTCTTCGCGAATATGGCAAGCAAGGGCCCTGACAAGGACACCAGCGACGCGCCGGCAGAAGAGGAGAAGAAATGATGCTGACGTTGAAGCGATTCGTTCAGGTTGGGTTCATGGCTGGCTTGTTAGCGGGCGGCGCCGCGCAGGCGCAAGCGGCTGCGGTCACCACCGATGGAAATCCTGCACCCACGCAGGTCGATACCAGCGGTCCTTCGCAGCTCATCGAGAGCTCCGCGAACATCATCCTCTCCGGCATCGACAAGCGCCGCGCCGAGTTCCGCAAGGACCCCACCGGCCTGTACGAGCTCGTCGAGCAGACGCTGCTGCCGAATTTCGATACGCCATATGCCGCGCAACTCGTGCTGGGCCAGCATTGGCGCAATGCCACGGCTGAACAGCGCAAGCGCTTCGTCGACGCGTTTTACCAGTCACTGCTCTACACCTATGGCGATGCCATGGTCGATTTCACGGCAGACCGCCTGAAGGTGCTCCCGACAAAAGTGGCGCCGACGGATGAGCGCGCCACCGTGCGCACCGAGATCAAACGCTCCAACGGCACCAAGGTGGGCGTGAACTACAGCCTGCGCAAGGTGAATGGCCAGTGGAAGGCGTGGGACGTCGTCATCGACGGCATCAGCTACGTGAAGAGTTATCGCGAAGACTACGGCAGCGAGGTCCAGCAGAAGGGACTCGAGGCGGTCATCGCGCGTCTGGAAGACAAGGCGAAGACTGCCAAGGCCACGAAGGTCAAGTCGACTTGATTTCGCGGAAGCGGATTCGCTGAAGGGAAGCCATGCAAGGAGAGAGCCGGCACACCGTGCGCGTCGGAATCAGTGAGGTGGCTTCGGGCCGCATGGCCGTCACCGGTGAGCTCACGTTCGCCAGCGCGCGGGAAGCGCGCCAGCTCGGCATCCTCGTGCTCGAAGGCTCGCGCGCCGATCGCATCGTCATCGACTGCGCGGGCGTGACTCGCGCGGATAGCGCAGGGCTTGCGGTGTTGCTCGACTGGCTCGCGTGGGGCCGGCGACGCGCGCACGCGGTCTCGTTGGAGAATCTTCCGCCGTCATTGATAGCGATTGCCCGGATCAGCGACGTGGACGAGCTTCTCCAGGCCGCGAGTTGAGGCCTGTCATCGCGTCTTCTGGGGCACTCGCGCCTCCAGCCGATGGCGACGAGGCGCCATGCCTTACGCCGCCGCGACTGTCTGCCGCTGGTTGCCTAACTTCTCGATCCCGAGCTCCATGACGTCGCCGACATTCAGGAAAATCGGCTCGGGCTTGATGCCCATGCCGACACCCGGCGGCGTGCCCGTGGTGATCACGTCGCCTGGATGCAGGCTCATGAACTGGCTGAGATAGCTCACGAGGAACGCGGGCTTGAAGATCATGGTGCGCGTCGAGCCGTTCTGGCGGCGGATGCCGTTGACGTCGAGCCACATGGACAGGTTGGCGGGGTCACCCACTTCATCCGACGTCACGAGCCACGGACCGAGCGGGCCGAACGTGTCGCAGCCTTTGCCCTTGTCCCACTGGCCGCCACGCTCGAGCTGGAAGTGGCGCTCCGACAGATCGTTGATCACGCAGTAGCCCGCGATATGTTTCGGTGCGTCGGCCTCGCTCACGTAGCGCGCCACGCTGCCGATGACCACACCCAGCTCGACTTCCCAGTCCATCTTGAGGGAGCCGCGCGGCTTGAGCACGGTGTCGTAGGGGCCGACGATGCAACTCGTGGCCTTCATGAAGACGATGGGTTCGGCCGGAATCTTCGCGCCGGTCTCGGCGGCGTGATCCGCGTAGTTGAGGCCGATGGCGATGAACTTGCCCACTCCGCCTACGCAGGCGCCAAGACGCGCGCCGCCTGGCGCCTTGGGTAGTTTGGCCGCATCGACCGTGGCGATCTTCTTCAGCGACTCGGGCGACAGCGAGGCGCCCGCAATGTCCGGCACGACGCCGGAAAGGTCGGCGACGCTGCCGTCCGCGAGCGCGAGACCGGGGCGCTCTGCACCGGCGGAACCAAAGCGTACGAGTTTCAATGTGCTCTCCCGAGAAGAAACATTGTCAGGCTGCCGGCAGACAGGCCGGGCCGATCGGTTCGAATTGTTTGTAGGTGAGGATGAATTCCTGGTGGCCGAGCGCCTCAGACTTCGAAGGTGCGCCACCGGCGACCGCCTGCACGAGCTCGAAGATCTCGCGGCCGACATCATCGAGTTCGGCGCCGCGCAGGATGCGTCCGGCATTCACGTCCATGTCGTCGGACATGCGGTCATAGGTGTCCGGATTCGCGCAGACCTTGATGACTGGCGAAATGGCGGAACCCACCACGGAGCCACGGCCCGTGGTGAAAAGGATGAGGTGCGAGCCGCACGCAATGAGCTCGACGATCTCGGCGTTGTCGGAGATGTTGGGGAAGCCAAACCGCGGCTCGCCGTCGGGAACGACGTCGAGCAGGTACAGGCCGCCCCGCGGCGGGATGTCGCCGGGCTTTATGAGCCCGCTGATGGGTGATGAACCCGACTTGGAGTAGGCGCCCATCGACTTCTCTTCGAGTGTCGTCAGCCCGCCTTCGGCGTTGCCCGGCGCGAAACTGCCGTAGCCCATGATGCGATAGTAGTTAGCGGCCTTGTCGACGCAGGCCTCGATCTCGCGGCCGAGCTCCGGCGTGACGGCGCGCGAGGCCATGATGCGTTCGCAGCCGATGAGCTCGCCGGTCTCCTCGAAGATGCAGGCCGAGTTGTTCTCGATGAGCCAATCGAAGCAACGACCCACGGCGGGATTCGCGGTGATGCCGCTGGTGCCGTCCGAACCGCCGCACACGGTGCCGACGATGAGTTCATCGAACGCCATGGGAACAGGGGTCTGCTTCGCCAGTTCGGCGCGCATCCTGCGCACGGCATCGAGCCCCGCGTTGAGCGTGCGCGTCGTGCCGCCCGATTGCTGGATGACGAGGAGATCGACCGGGCGGCCGCTGGCATGGATCGTCCGCCGCAGCTCTTCACGGTTGAAGCTCTCGCAGCCGAGCGACACGAGAAGCACGGCGC
>Ga0315910_10005037_pt1 | contig 10901 bp, 8 predicted proteins | sample EdamamesoilMG_FD_204470 | JGI IMG/M metagenome (GOLD analysis project Ga0315910, IMG submission 204470) | Garden soil microbial communities collected in Santa Monica, California, United States - Edamame soil | ecosystem: Environmental > Terrestrial > Soil > Garden | place: USA: California...
GGTTGCCGAACGCGCGCGGCTCCCGAGCCCGTGCCGGCAGTCGACCGCCCGGCGATCGCCGCGGTCGCCCCGGCTCCCCCATCGCCCGCCGTCGCCTCGGCCGTCACTCCGTCGCCGGCAGAACCCACGCCAGCGCCGAGCGCCGGCGGCTCGGCGACTGCGGCTGCGGGCACGACCCGCTTCGTCGCCATCGGCGACTTCGGGATCACGTCGGACACCGAGCGTCGCGTCGCCGACTTCGTTCTCGCGCATCCGTTCGATGTCGTGATCACGCTCGGTGACAACAACTACCCGGTAGGCAGCGCCGACACGATCGACGTGAACATCGGCAAGTACTACTCGTCCTTGATCCATCCGTACCGCGGGCACTTCGGGCCCGGGGCCAAGGAGAACCGCTTCTTCCCGTCGCTCGGCAACCACGACTGGATGACCGCCGGTGCGCGCCCCTACCTCGACTATTTCACGCTGCCGGGGAACGAGCGGTACTACGAGTTCGTGCGCGGCAACGTTCACTTCTTCGCCATCGACAGCGATCCGCACGAGCCGGACGGCATCGAGGCGGACAGCGTTCAGGCCAAATGGCTACAAGGGCGGGTCCGTGCATCGCGCACGCCGTTTCAGGTCGTGTACATGCACCACCCGCCGTACTCGTCGTCCAGGCATGGGCCGACGGCGGAGCTCCAGTGGCCGTACCGCGCCTGGGGTATCGATCTGGTGCTCGCCGGACACGACCACACCTACGAGCGTCTCGAGGTCGGCGGCCTCACCTACGTCGTGAACGGGCTCGGCGGTAACTCTGCGTACGATTTCGACTCGCCGATTCCTGGTAGCCTCGTCCGCTTCAATCAGGCGCACGGTGCGCTCCTCGTCGAGGCGACGGCGAGCGAGATCCGCGGGCGGTTCGCCACCACCGACGGCAAAGACGTGGATACGTTCGTCGTGCGTCGCTAGCCGCGTCTCGCTCGCGCGGCGGCGGCCGCGGTGCTAGTCGGCCGGGGCATGTCCGCCCAGAAAGAAGCCGTGATCGTCGGCATCCTCTTGCCGGGCGCCGATCCGGTCGCCCACGAGGCGAGCCTCGCCGAGATCGAGGACCTCGTGACGACGCTCGGCTATCGACCGATCGCGCGCGTCACGCAGGCGCGCCAGAGTCTGAGTCCGGCCGCGGTGCTCGGCGAGGGCAAACTGAAGGAGCTCGCGGCGCTCACCGGCGGTAGCGGGCGTCCGCATCGCTCCGTCGGGCGCAAGACGGGCAAGGCTTCCGGCTGGAAATCGGAGGCGAACCCGTCCGCGTCCGAGCCGGCGGCGGAGAGCGCCGACGACGACGGGGAGGAGAAGAGCGTCGCGCTGGTGGCCGTCGATCACGACCTTTCGCCGAGCCAAGCGCGGAACCTCGAGCACGCCGTCGGTGTGCAGGTGCTCGACCGCACCGGCGTCATCATCGAGATCTTTCATCGCCACGCGAAGACGCGCGAGGCTCGGCTCGAGGTCGAGATGGCGCGCCTCAAGTACATGGCGCCGCGCGTCCGCGAATCACCGTCGGGCAAGGAGCGGCAGGCGGGCCGCGGCGCCGGTGAAGCCGCGATCGAGCTCGACCGTCGTCGGATCCGCGATCGCCTGGCCGAGCTCCGCGCCGAGCTCGAATCGCTCGCGCGCGAGCAGAGCACGAGACGCGCGAAGCGCCGTGAAGCGCGGCGCGTCGTTCTCGTCGGTTACACCAACGCGGGTAAGTCGTCGTTGATGCGGGGCCTGACCGCGAGCTCCGTTCACGTCGAGGATCGCCTGTTCGCAACCCTCGACACGACCGTGCGGGCGCTCTCCCCGGAAGCGCGACCGCGTGTGCTGGTGAGCGACACCGTCGGGTTCATCCGCGATCTCCCGCACGACCTCGTGGCGAGCTTCAAGTCGACGCTCGACGAAGCGCTCGAGGCCTCGCTCTTGCTCGAGGTCGTGGACGCGTCGGACCCGGGCTGGCAGCAGAAGGCCCGCGTGACGCGCGAGGTGCTCGCCGAGCTCGGCGCCGGCGCGGTGCCGACCCGGGTGGTGATGAACAAGATCGACCGCCTGCCCGCGGAAGCCCTTGCGGCGCTGCAACGGGAGCAGCCGGAGGCGTGGTTCGTTTCTGCGCGCGATCCCGCCGGGATCGATTTCGTGCGCTCCGGCATTATCCGTTTTTTCGAGGAAAGATTCGTGCTCGGGGAATTTCGCGTTCCCTATCAGAGCCAGGCACTCGTGCGCGAGATGCACGAGTCAGGTCGAGTGGAGCTGGAACGCTATGAAGAGGACGGCGTTCACGTGCGATTGCGCGCCGATCCCGAGGTCGTCGCGCGGTTCCGCTCCGCACTCCCGACCGCATGACCATGCGATGTTCGGGGCGGGACATCCCCGCTAGGCTGAGTCACAATCGGGGTACGTGAGCAACGAGGCTGTCGAGGACGTGGAGCGTGAGGTTTTGGACCTCGTGCTCCATGTCGAGGAGAAGCTCGAGTCGAACCCCGTCGCCGCGCTCGAGATCGCCGAGCAGGCTGCGCCCGAGTCCGCCGCTCACCCGGAGGTGCGGCTCGCCCGCGCCCGCGCGATCGCAGCGGCGAAAGGCGCGCCGACGGCCCGGGCCGTGCTCGAGGAGCTGGTCAACGCGGAACCCCAGTTCGCCGAGGCGCGGCACGCTCTGGCCTTGGTCTACGAAGAGCTCGGCGAGCTCGACGCCTGCGCGCGGGAGCTGCTCGAGGTGCGCCGCCTGGACGCGGCGTCGGACGCGATCGAGGGATTTTCACTCGACGAGGTGGCCGAGCGCGTGAAGACGATCGCCGAGCGTGTCCTCGACGAGCTCCCCGTGAAGTTTCGGCGACGCCTGATCGGCGTTCCGATCTTGATCGAGGAGCGGCCGAGCGAAGACCTCGTGCGCGAGCGCTTCGACCCGCGGAGCCTCGGGCTCTTCGAGGGACCCGTCGACGCCGAACGACAATTGGGTGACGTCGCACCGACGCCGACCCGCATCGTGCTCTATGCCGCGAACCTCGCCGCGTTCGTCGATCTCGGTGACGAGGAAGAGCTGGCGAGTGAAGTCGAGATCACGCTGCTCCACGAAATCGGACATTACTTCGGGCTCGACGAGGAAGAGCTCGACGCGCTCGGGCTCGGCTGACGGCGCTTCCGCGCTGGTGTTCCCTTGACGCGCCCGCGCCCTGGGGTGTATGCGGTCCGGGTAACGAAACGATTCGGACGGAGCAGGGAAGTCGGTGTGAATCCGACGCGGTCCCGCCACTGTCATCGGAGATGACGAAGCCACCGGGCCGGACCCACGAGGTCCCGCCCAGGCCACTCGGGAAAACCGGGGAAGGCCGCGCTGAGTCAACCATCCGAGAGCCAGGATATCTGCCCCGTCCGAGACCACAGAACCCCACGGTCGATGGGGCGTGGTGGCACCGGACACGGGTGCTGCTCCGTCTCAACGTCCCGAAGGTTTCCGGGCCGGCGGCTGACCGGCGAAGGAGACGGACGATGAGAACACGGATCATTTTTGGTTTCTTGGCGATCACGCTTGCGCTCGCGGGCTGCGGCGGAGACGACGACGACGCGCCCGCCGCGGCGGCGGGCACCGGTGGATCCGGTGGCGGCGGTGGCTCCGGTGGTGGCAACGGGATCGAGATCGAAGGCACCTGGACCAGCGACTTCGGCACGGAGGTGATCGACGACGACTCGTGGTCTTCGGACTTCGGCTTCGGGCCGGCCATTTCGGAGATCACCCAGTACTCGAACGAGGAGAACGTCGCGGTCACGCAGAATCCGTCGGACTCGGACTTCGATCCCTTGAAGTACAACCGCATCGTGTGGACGGAGATCGCGGACGACTCGTTCTTCTATTGCACCACGGACTTCGGGCTCGATACCGAAGACGAAGCGGCCGAGGGCGGCACCGTGCCGGACGCCAGCGACCCCGAGAACGGTGGTTGCGGTGCTGACGACTTCTCGTGGTCACATCTGACGCGCGAGTGAGGGCGTGCCGGCGGCTTTTGCCGCTGGTTTTCGCGCTCGGTGGCTGTGGGGGCGGTGGTGACGAACTGCCGCCTGCCGCCCACTTGCCGTACGCCACGAGCGTCGTTCGTTTCGAGCCCGGCACGGGCGCGGGCTACGGCGACGAGGACTTGCCGGACGTCGTGCTCGGTCCGCCGAGCGGCAGGGGCCTGACGGCGGGCTCGCTCGACGTGCTGTCGCTCGGCGAGGGCGGCAGCATCGACCTTGGCTTCGGCGATCGGGTGATCGAAGACGGCGAAGGAGCGGATTTCGTCGTCTTCGAGAATGCGTTCTGGCCCGGTGGCGACCGGTCGGCGGTCTTCGCCGAGCTCGGCGAAGTGAGCGTCAGTGACGACGGCGACACCTGGGTCGCGTTCCCCTGCGACACGGCCGGTGACGGTGCGGGGAGCTTCCCTGGTTGCGCCGGTTGGTCGCCGACGCTCGAGTACGATGCGAGCGCGCTCGTCCCGCTCGATCCGGCGCTCTCCGGCGGCGACGCCTTCGACCTCGCCGAGCTCGGCCTCGCGACGGCTCGTTTCGTCCGCATCACCGATCGTTCGTCGGGTGGCTCGCCGCCCTCCGCCGGGTTCGACCTCGACGCCGTCGGCGTGGTGCACGAAGGCGCTGCCCCGTGAAACGCCTGAATATCATAGCATTTTTCGCTGTCGGCTGCAACGTGGACCCGGTCGCTGAAGACGGCTGCGGTGCGACCGTCGAGGCCGCGCCGGGCTGCGCGGCCGCCGCCGTCGTCGTGATGAGCGACTTCATCTCGTCCCAGGTCGCGCTCACCCGACTCGACGGCACGACGCTCTGCGGCTCGTTCGCGTCGAGCGCCCGTTCCGAGACGTCACCGCTCGCCTTTCCGTTCTCGGGAGATCTCGCCGTGCCGTCGAGCACCCCGGCGTCCGGGGAGGTCGTGCTGATCGATCGCTTCGGGACGAACGTCGTGAGCTTCCTCGACCCGCGCACCGGCGACGTTCTGCGGCAGCTCGCTGTCGGCACCGGCTTTCAATCGAACCCACAGGACTACCTCGAGGTCGGTGCTGGGCGCGCGTTCGTCACGCGGTGGGGCGAAAACCCAATGCCCGGCGTGGAGCCCTTCGACGCGGGGGGCGACGTGCTCGTGATCGACAGAACAACCCCCGCCATCCTTCGCAGCATCGAGCTGCCGCGCAGCGAGGATTTTCCGCCGCGTCCGGGTGGCATGACGCTCGTCGGTGAGATCGCGACGGTGACGCTCCAGCGCGCCAGCGTCGACGTGAAGACGATGGGGGAGGGGGAAATCGTGGGTATCGACCGCGAGAGCGAGGCGATCGTCTTCACGGAGCGGCTCGCAGGGCTGAAAAACTGCGGGCCGATGACGCCATCGCCGAGCGGCGAGCGGGCGGTCGTCGCCTGCACCGGTTTCATCGATCCGGACGGCGTGTCGACCGATCTCGGCGAGAGCGGGCTCGTGCTGTTCGATCTCGCGGAGACACCGCCGGTCGAGCTCGAGCGCTTCGCGGCGGCCGACGTGGCCGGCGCGCCGCTCCAGGCGAACGTGGCGTTCTTCGGCGAAGAGCGGCTGGTCGTGAAGACGCAGTCGGCGATCGGGGGCGAGACGAACAACCGCGTGCTGTCGCTCGATCTCGCTTCGGGTGAGACGGAAGTCCTGCTCGAAGCGCGACCCGCCGGATCAGGCGGAGGGCAAGGCATCGTGTACGGCGGGCTGCTCTGCACGCCGGGCTGCGGTGACGTGTGCCTGCTCGCCGACGCCGATCGCGGCGCGCTCCAGCGCTGGTTGATCGCCGACGGTGAGCTCCAGAGCCTGCCGCTCCTGCTCGTGACGGGGACCGTGGGCCTGCCACCTCGCGATTTGGGGACGTACTAGGGCATCGTCCGTAGCTCGAGCGAAACGAAGAAGCTCCGCGCGGGGAGGGGAAAGCCGACGACATCGAAGCGCGGCGCATCGAACAGATCCGCGACCCGGCCGCGCAGGACGGCGTGACCGTCGAGGCACTCGAGCGCCGTGTCGAGGTCGAAGGACGCTTGCTCGGGGATGACGGCCTGCCCGGCCGGATCGGCGTACCGGCTCGATTGGTAGACGAGGCGTAAGCCCAGCGACGCCCGGTCGAGCAGGGCGTCCCCGAGCTCGGGGCTCGTGACGCGAAGGCCCGGCGCGACGACCAGCCGCGACTGATACGGCACGATGTCGTTCACCAGCGTCCGTCCCGGCGTTTGGTCGCGCGGGTCGAGCAGGGTCAGCGCGAGATCTCCCGAGAAGTAGCGAGCGAAGCCCGCTCCGGCTTCGAGCTCGAGGCCCATCACCCGCGCTTCACCGAGGTTCGTCGGCACCACGTAGTCCTGCGCGGTGCGCACGAAGGTGACGAGGTTCTTCACGCTGCGGACGTAGCCGGAGAGCCCCACGTAGAGCGGGCGGCTTCCCGGCGCGAGCGGTCGCGTGAAACGGGCGCCGGCGTCGACGGTGACGCCCGTCTCGCTCTCGAGCGTCGGCTGGCCGCGGACGACGACGGACATGCCGTAGAGCTCGCCGAGCGTCGGAACACGCGCGTAGCGGCCGACCCCGCCGAACAGCGCGAAGTCGCCGAGGGCGGCGAGCGCGCCGAGACGCCCGCTCGGCTCGATGATGTCACAGGTGGCGTTCGCCACGGCGCCCGTCGCGTGGCACTCGAGGGCGGCGAGCGGTCGGATCGAGACCTCGCGTGTGGCGGCGACGGTGGCGGCGACGGCGGCACGAGCCGTGAACCGCTCCTCGGACAGCACCGGTTCGTCGTCGCCCGGCTGGGTACTCTCCCGGCGGCTCAGGCCCTCGCCGCTCGCCCCGACCACGGCGCGGAGCACGTTGCCCGTGCCGATTGGCAGGCGGAGCGACAGCTCCTGCTCGATGCGATCGCCGTCGGAGGCGACGCGGTCGGTGCCGAGCGCGAGCTCGCCCGGGTTTTCTCCGGCCTCGAACAACGGATCGAGGATCACGGCGCGCCCGAGGTGGAGCGTGGTGCTGGCACCGATGCTGGCGTCGCCGAGCGGCGCTCCGGCCGAGATCGCGACCAGCGTGCGCGACGAGCGTTGGCGCGCTTCGTGAGTCGGAACGTTGGCAAGGCCCGGTGCGCCTTGCTCGCGCTCGAATTGGTTGAGGACGATGTCCACGTGGCCACGGCCGACCGCCGTCCGACCGAGGGCCCAGAGATCGATCAGCGCGGCGTCTGCGTTCTCGAGCCGGCGCTCCCGGTCATCCTCCGGCACGGCGAGCGTGCCGTTGTCGTCGAGGAACGGGTAGTCGTTCTGCGCCTGTTCGACGCGCGCACCGAGCAGCAGGCGACGCTTCTCTCCGCCGAGCGAGGCGACGGTGAACGCACCGTACGAGCCGAAGCTGCCGGCCATGCCGCCGATCGCGATCTTGGGTGTGCGCGGCTTGATCGGCTCGAAGAAAATCGCTCCGCCGATGCCGAGCCGGTCCGCCTCGAGCGGAGCGTTGCCGCGGTAAACTTCCACCCGATCGATCATGTAGAGCGGGACGCTGGAAAGATCCGCGACGCCTGCGACATCGTCGTTGATCCGCACTCCCGCGAGGTAGACGGGCGTCTGGGCGGCCGTGGCTCCGCGGATTTGCGCCGTGGAAGCCGCGCCAAGGCCACCGGTTTCCGTGACGGTGACGCCCACCATCGTGCGCAGCGCATCGGGCGCGCGGAGCCCCGGTGACTCGAGAGCATCCCGAGGCAGCGTGCTGCCTGGAACACTCGGGTCCTTGGCACCTTCCACTCGCGAGCGCGGCTTGCCGCGCACCTCCACGTCGAGCGATGGCCCTGTCTTCTCTTCGGCTTGCGCTCTGCTCGTCATGACGGCGAGCAGGGCGGCGAGAGGTAGAATGGGCCTGAGCATGCGTTCCGACCGGGACGGGAGGCCGAACTTAGTTGATCCCTCGCACCGTCGCGGTGTCACTCGCCGAGGTAGCCATGAACAAGCTCTCCCGACTCTCAGGGGCCGCACTCCTCGGCATCCTCGCCCTTTCGGTGGCCTGCAGCCCCGAAACCGGGCCGCTCGACGAAACGCCGGGTGCTGGATCCGGGGGGATCGTCAACGGAGGGATGTCTGGTACCGGCGGTAACAGCGGGGCGGGACTCGGCGGTACGGCGGGGGGGACCACGGGCGGCTCGGCGGGTTCATCCGGCACGGGCGGCACGAGTGGCGGTGCGGGGCCCGCCGGCAACGCCGGCATGGGCGGTACGGGTCTCGCCGGCGGCTCGAGCGGCATCGGGGGCTCGAGCGGCGCCGGCGGTTCGGGCGGCGGCGCGGGAACGACGGGCGGCACGAGCGGCGCGGGTACGAGCGGCAGTGCCGGCAGCACGGCGGGCTCGGCAGGAACGGGGCCCGTGATCACCGATCGAAGTCCCGAAGGCACCTGCGCGCGCTGGAACGCCGATCGCGCCAATCGGGACGAAGGCACCTGGAGCGGCAGCGTCGACACCTGCACCGCCGGCGACATCTCGCCCGACGGACGCGCCAACGCGCTCCGGCTCTTCAACCTCTATCGCTGGCTCGCCGATCTTCCCGAGGTGGCGACGTCGCCCGAGCGCGATCAGATGGCGCAGGAGTGCGCGTTGATGCAGGCCGCGAATTGGCGGGAAGAGGGGCTCTCGCACTCGCCGCCCGAGAGCTGGCTCTGCTACACCGAGCTCGGCGCCGAAGGGTCGAGCACCAGCAACATCTCGGGTGGGCCCGGCGTGTCGAGCGTGGACGCCTACCTCATCGACGGCGGTAACGAGACCACGATGGGGCACCGGCGCATCATCCTCTCCAACTGGCTCGGTCCGATCGGCCTCGGTTCGACCGGAGACGGCGGCGCCTCGTGCATGCAGAACATCGGCGGCGACGGCGACGCGGGCAAGGAGTGGCTCGCCTGGCCGCCGCCCGGCGCGTTCCCGATCCAGGCCTACGCCCCCGGCCGGGGTCAGAGCTACAGCGACACCGGCTGGTCGATCCAGAGCGAGGACATCGATCTCGGCGATGCCACCGTGACGGTCACGTCGGGCGGGACCGACCTCGCGGTCGATGTGTCGAACCTCACCGGTAACTACGGTTCGACGGAAGGTATCCGCATCGTGCCGAACGGCTGGGAGCCGGAAGCGGGCCAGACCTACGCCGTCGCCGTGGCCGGCGTGACGCCCCCGATCGCCTACGAGATCCAGATCGTCGATTGCGCACAGTGACCGCACGTTCCGCCTGATCGGCGGCGGAAACACGCCTCTCGGCCGGTTGGGGGGTCGCTATTTCAGCGGAAGATTGTACGCTTCGTGGTGATGGGCACGGTGAGCGCGAGGCTTCGCAAAGGGTGCGCGGGGCTGATGATCCTGACGATGACCGCCTGCAGCACGACCGCGACGATCTATCAGCGGGACGGCATGATGATGGAGGGGACGATCAAGGGCGGCAGCACCGAGGACATCGTGGTTCAGCCGGTCTACGGCCCGCAACGAACCGTGAGGCGGGAGGACATCGCCGATATCGATCATCCGGGGAACGTCCACACCATCATCGGCGGCATCACGCTCGGCTACGGCTTCCTGTTCGTCGCTTCCACGCTGCCCGAGTGTCGTACCAGCGAGTCCAATCAGGGCACGGCGTGCCTTGGCGCGTTCATCCCCGCGGGGATCGGGATCGGTCTGCTCGCCTGGGGCCTCGTCACCTGGCTCGGTTCGAAGAACGCGGCCGACGACGCATCGCTCGAGCCACCCGGTCCGCGGGCGCCGCGCGCGCTACCACCCGCCTCGGCCGCGCCGCCCCCCGCCGCCCCGCCGGCACCACCCGGAGCCGTGGTGCACGTAGGCCCCGCAGCCGCAGATACGGCTCTGCCACCCCCGCCGCCCGCACCACCCCCGCCGCCCGCCGCCGTTTCCCCTGCGCCGCCGCCTGCGCCGCCCCCGGCCGCTGCCCCCGCGCCGCCGCCCGCAGCCCCGCCGCCCCCGCCGGCTCCTGCGGCGCCGCCTCCTGCGCCGGTCGTCCCCGGTCCCACGCGCTAGACGCCCTCGGGGACCGTCAGTCGACGCAGCCGATGCGCTCGTCGTCGATCGCGACTTCGTCGATCCACACGTCGAAGTGATCGGGAGCCGTGCCTGGCTGATAGAGCCACCAGCCGATGAACATCGAGTCGATGTCCGGCATGCGGTACTCCGTGCCGCTCGTGCCGCCGTGGTCCGTTGCGGTCGTGTGGAGCGACGGCCGGGCCACGCCGTTCCACCAGAAGTCGGTCACGTCCGCGGTGCCGTCGTGGAGCCACTCGACGCACACCCAGGTCCGGACCGGAACCGGTTCGCCCGGATCTTCGTCGAGGTTCGTCCAATCGCCGGTCGGTCCGTGATCGCTGCCGACGCCGAAGCGGTTGATCGTGTTGTCGTACTGCCCGCCGACGCGGATTTCGCTGTCGTCCGCGTCGGTCTCCGAGGCGGCGATCGTCCAGTGCGCCCATTCCGGCGCGGTCGGCATCGAGTCGAACCACACGAACAGACGCCCGTAGTAGCGGTTGCCGGCTACCGGAAACGGCTCGCTCGTGTGGAGCAGCGACAGCTCGTTGTCCATCGTCGCGAAGTGGACGGAGCGCAGCCCGCGCGCGGCGCGCGTGGTGTCGAGTGCGGGGTTCGAACCCGAGGCCTGGATCTGCCAGCGCGCCCCGTCGAGCGAGCTCGCCTCGAAGTCTTCGCAGAAAAGCAGATCCGAGGTGCAGCGGCTGTCACCGAAAAATCCGGCATCGGACCCGCCGTCACCGGTGCCGCCGTCGGACGCGCCGGCGTCCCCGCCCGTGCCGCCGGTTCCGCCATTCGCGCCGCCGGTTCCGCCGCCACCCGAGCTCGTCCCGGCACCGCCGCCCGTTGCCGCGCCACCACCGCTCCCGCCGG
>Ga0315910_10005038_pt1 | contig 10899 bp, 9 predicted proteins | sample EdamamesoilMG_FD_204470 | JGI IMG/M metagenome (GOLD analysis project Ga0315910, IMG submission 204470) | Garden soil microbial communities collected in Santa Monica, California, United States - Edamame soil | ecosystem: Environmental > Terrestrial > Soil > Garden | place: USA: California...
GAAACCCGGCCCCACGCAGCGACGGTGGCCCGGGGGCGTGGCGGCGCGGCGGGGTGTCACCCCGGGAGGCGTCCGAGGGGGTCGACTTACCCCCAAGGTGAGTCCGCGCGTGGCCGTAGGTACCGTTGGAGGTCCCCCGATGTCCCAAACCGAGCAACAGGACGATGGCCGCATGCCGGGCGAGCTCGCCGAGGAGTTGGCCCAGAACCGCGCGCCCACGCGCGACCAATGGGAGGCCGCGCTGGGCAAATGGCGCGGTCGCGCGGATATCCGGCCGCTACTCGCATACGGCACGCGCAAGGGCTGGATCGGCGACTACTGATCCCGCCTGCGCGCCTCGCGCGGGAGGGCTGAGACATCGCCGCTCAGCCCCCCGCGCGACAGCCACCACTCGAGCTCGGACGCTCGAGGCCGACGTGTTGCCTCGACGACGACAGCTGCGTGACGGACACGATCAGGACGCGAGGACGGAGCGAGATCCACGGCGCCGCTCGACGGTGAAACGAGAGCGCCATCGCCACGGGCCTGGGAAAATCTCCCGAAACGTTCTGACTCGGCCCCCTCATATGGGCCATGCTCGTGCCGCGGGCGGCGATCGTTGCGTTCACGTGGGGCATGGCATAGCGTGGGGCTCGACGGTGACAGGCGATGTCGCTGAACCGTGCTTCCCCGAACCGTGCTTCCCCGAACCGTGCTCCCCGGAATCGTGCTCCCCGCTCGTTCGCCTTCGGGCCGTTCGTGCTTTTTCCCGAGCGCCAGCTGCTCTTGCAGGGCGAAGCGCCGGTGCGCATCGGGTGTCGCGCGCTGGATATCCTGACGACGTTGGTCGAGCATTCTGGCGACGTCGTCAGCAAGAATGAGCTGCTCGCGAGGGTCTGGCCGGATACCACCGTCCAGGAGAGCAATCTCAAGGTCAACATGGCGGCGCTCCGCCGTGTGCTCGGCGAGGAGCCCGGCGTTGCTCGCTACATCGCCACCGTCGTGGGCCGGGGCTATCGGTTCGTCGCGCCCGTCCTGTCCGGCTCGGCCGGGCACGCGTTCGAAGCGAGCCCAGCGTCGGCGCGGAACCACAATTTGCCGACCGCGACGACGCGCATCTTCGGCCGTGCAGAGGTGATCGACGCCATCGGGCGCGACCTGACCGAGTCGCGGCTGGTATCGATCGTCGGGGCGGGCGGCATCGGAAAGACGACGGTCGCGCTCGCAGTGGCAGAGCACGCGCTGCGCCAGTTCAAGGATGGCGTCTGGCTGATCGATCTGGCGCTTCTGAAAGACCCCGATTGGGTGCCCAATGCCATCGCGACGGCGATCGGCGTGGTGGCGCGGCTGCCCGACATGCTCGCGGCGCTGAGCGACTTCCTGCGCGAGCGCGAGCTGCTGCTCGTGCTCGACAGCTGCGAGCACCTGATCGACGCCGCCGCCTCCGCCGCGAACCGGATCCTGGCCGACGCCGCCGGTGTCAGGATCCTCGTGACGAGCCGCGAGCCGCTCATGGTGAACGGAGAGCGCGTGCGTCGGCTGAAGGGTCTCGACACGCCGCCAGCAGCGGCTTCCTCGTGCGCCAAGGAGGCGCTCGAGTTCTCCGCCATTCAGCTCTTCGTCGAGCGCGCGAGCGACCGGCTCGAGTCGTTCGATCTCAGCGACGCCGATGCACCCGCCGTCGCCGAGATTTGCCGGCGGCTCGACGGCATCGCGATCGCCATCGAGCTCGCCGCGACGCGCGTCGACGTGTTCGGGGTCCGCAGTCTCCTGAAGCAGCTCGACGATCGATTCCGCCTGCTCACCGGGCGACGCGGAGGGCCCGAGCGACACCGCACGCTGACGGCGACGCTCGACTGGAGCTACAGCCTGCTCTCGGCGCACGAGGCCGCGCTGCTTCGCGCGGTGTCCGTGTTCGTCGGCGTGTTCGACATCGATGGGGCGTCGGCGCTGGCCCATGTCGCGCCCAGCCTGGCGGCGAGCACGCTGGCGCAGCTGGCGGCCAAGTCTCTGCTGGCGGCGGACGTGGACCACGACGGCATCGCCTACCGCTTGCTCGAATCCACCCGCAGCTATTGCCTCGAGCACCTGCGGCTCGATGGCGAAGAGCACGCGGTCCGCCGCCGACACGCGGAGCGCGTGTGCTCGGTGCTGGAGCAGGCGGCGAGCGAACGCGCGCAGCGGCCAGATGGCGAATGGGTGGCCACCTGCGGGCGTCTCCTCGACGACCTGCGCGCCGCGCTCGCTTGGGCCGGGCGCGATGCGGCAGATCCAGCGCTCTACATTCGGCTCACGGTCGCGGGACTTCCGCTCTGGAACCACTTCTCGCTCACGGAGGAATGCCGCGTTCGAGTTTCGCAAGCGGTGGAAGAGCTCGACGCTGCGGGGCTCGCGGGCACGGCCGCCGAGATCCAGCTGCTGGCGTGGCTCGGCGGCGCGACCCTGTTCACGCTCGGCCTCGAGCTGCAGGCGGTGGATGCGATGCGGCGAGCGCTGGAGATCGCCACCCGGCTCGGCGACACCGAGCATCGCCTGCGCTGCCTGCGGATGATCGGTACGTATGAGGTATTCACTGGCGAGTACGCGGCCGGCATGCGCACGCTCGAGGACTTCGCGGCAATAGCAGCGACGAAAGACCCCTCGGCGCAGCTGGAGGGAGAGACGCACATCGGCGTCGCCGAGCTCTTTCTCGGCCGCTTGCACAGCTCTCGGCGGCGTCTCGAACGGCTCGACGAGCGTGCGCTGCAGCATGACGGTCCGACACGCGGCGCGGGGTACCTGTCCGACAGGATCATCGACCTGCGCTGCGTGCTCTCGCAGGTACAGTGGTTGACGGGCTCGCCCGACGCGGCCGCGCGCACGGCGGCGTCCGCGATCGAGCGGGCGCGCTCCATGCAGCATCATCTGTCGCTGACCACGGCGCTCTCGTATGCTTGCCCGATCTTGTTCTGGAACGGTCACTACGAGGAGTGTGGCCGCCACGTCGCGATGCTCGACGAGCACGTCACGCGTCACGGGTTCGTATCGCGGCGGCCCGTCACCCATTTCTATCGCGCGGTGGCGGCCTGCGCGCAGAGCGACCGTCTCGAAGACGATCTCCGCGCGCTGGAGCGAGCGGTCGCCGAGTTCCATGCCACGACCCACCTCGCGCGGCTGCCTTTCTACCTCGGCGTCCTGGCCGAGTTTCTGGCACGGGCTGGCCGGCTCTGCGACGCCGAGGCCACGATCGGCGCCGCCCTGGCCAGCGCCGAAACGAAGGATGAGCGCTGGTGCGTCCCCGAGCTCTTGCGGATCCGGGCATCCATCCTGGCCGCGCAGAGCCAGGTGGGTGAGGCGGAGGCGCTGCTCGTGGAGTCGATGACGATGGCTCAGCAGATCGGGGCGCTGGCGTGGCGATTGCGTGCCGCCACCGATCTCGCGAGGTTGTGGGGCGCGGGGTCGAGGGGCGCTCACGTGCGCGGGATGCTGCAGCCCATCGTCGGCCAGTTCACCGAGGGTTTCGCGACGCGTGACCTCGAGGTTGCGGCTCGTCTCCTGGCCTGAGCGTCGCGGGTAAAATTCGGTAAAGCGGCGCCGCCGCGGCGTTTGACCGCGCTTAACTCGACAGCTCCCCGGCGCCGAGCGCAAGGTCACGTTTGCGACGGGCGCGGTCGTGAGCAGGCGAGCCCGGCGTTGGCCTCTTTGTCGCGCGCCGTTCGCCGTCCCGGATGGCTGCGCGCTCACTCGAGGACGGAAGCCGAGGAAAACCATGGTCTCCGCTCGCAGCATCGAGTCCGTCTCCCCGTTCCGTCGTTCGCCCGACGTCCCCGATGCGACCGAGGCGATCGTCACGGGCACCCCGCCCGAGTGGCTGCGCGGCGAGCTGGTACGGACCTGTCCGGCCGTGTTCGAGGGCAGCCGCTGGCGGGCCCGCCACTGGTTCGACGGCCTCGGAATGATCTATGCGTTTCGCGTCGGCAAGTCGGCCATTCGTTTCCAGTCGCGGCTCCTCGAGAGCGAGGCGGCGCACGAGATCGCGGAGGGTCCGGCGCACCTCGGATCGTTTGCGACACCCACCGGGCGGACGTTGTGGCAGCGGGTCGTCCAGCCCATCCAGCGCATCAGCGACAACACGAACGTCAACATCGTGAAGATGGGTGACGACCTGGTCGCGCTCACCGAAGGCAACCGGCAGGTCCGTGTCGACGCGCAGACGCTGCGCGCGCTCGGCGAGGTCTCGTACGAGCACGACGAGCTGGGCGGCGCGGTCTCGAGCGCTCATCCGCACTTCGACGTCGAGCGCCAGCGCGTCGTCAACGTCGCGACCAAGTTCGGAACGAGCGGCGTGGTGTCGATCTATGAGCACGCCGGCAGCGAGCGCCGCCGAGAGATCGTCGCCAGCTGGCGCACGAGCCGCGTGCCGTACATCCACACGTTCGGGCTCACGCCGGCGCATGCGATCCTGGTCGCGCACCCGTTCGTGGTCACGCCGCTCGACATGTTGTGGTCGAACCGCGGATTCATCGACCACTTCGAGTGGCGCCCGCAGGACGGCACTCGACTGGTGGTGATGAACCGCGCGACGAAGGCCATCGAAGAGTACGAGACCGATCCGCTGTTCGTGTTTCACACCGTCAACGCGTTCGACCGGGATGGTGACACGGTGCTCGATCTCCTGGCCTACCCCAACGCCACGATCATGGACGATCTGCGTGTCGAGCGCATGGTCGATCATCTGCCCGATCTGCGGCCGTCCTTGGTTCGGATCACCATGCACCCCAGCCGTCGGCGCGCAAAGGTGGAGAAGTTGAGCGACACCGGGTTCGAGTTTCCTTCGACCAACTACCGCAAGGTGAACGGCAGCGATTACCGGTTCGCCTGGGGCGCGGCCGACGGCCCCCGCGGGGATGGCAGCTATGCGTCATCCATCGTCAAGGTCGACGTCCGAGCGGGCAGCGCCAGCGCGTTCTCGGACGGGGAGCGCGTCTACGGCGAGCCGGTGTTCGTTGCCCGCCCGGGCGGCAGCGATGAGGACGACGGGGTCCTGCTCTCGGTCGGCGCCAGCGCTCGAGTCGACACCTCCGCGCTCGTGATCATCGACGCCAAGACCATGGTGCTGCTGGCGAGCGCCGAGGTCCCGAAGGCCATCCCGCTGGGCTTTCATGGCTCCTTCATCCGCGAGCAGGGCCGCTGACATGGTCACCAACGTCAGCTCCCGAGCCGTGCTCACACCCTCGCGGGTGGCGCCGCGTTTGCGCATCTTGCGCCAGCTGGCGCTGGCCGTGGCGATCGCGTTCGTCGGCCTGCTCGCCTATCTGTGCCTGTGGCCTGTCCCCATCGAGCCCGTCGCGTGGCCGGCGTCGACGCCCCCTGGCTTCACCGGCGTGTTTGCGCCGAACACACGCCTGGCCAACCTGCACACCATCGACATCGGGGCCGAGCATGGCCCGGAGCACATCGCGATCGGGCCGGATGGCAAGCTCTACGCCGCGATGACGAGCGGCAACCTGCTGCGCATGGATCTGGATGGCAAGAACCAAGAGGTGATCGCCAATACGCACGGGCGCGTTCTGGGCTTCGACTTCGACGCCCAGGGGCGGATGGTCGTCGCCGACGCCATGCAGGGCTTGCTCGCCATCAGCGCCATCGGGGGCGTGACGGTGCTGACCGATCACGTCAGCCCAACCGATCCGATCGGATATGCCGACGCCATCGTCGTGGCACCGGACGGAACGATCTACTTCACGGACGCCTCGACGCGCTTTCTTCCCGCACGCTGGGGCGGAACCTACGAGGCGAGCGTGTTCGACATCCTGGAGCAGTCCGCGACCGGCCGTGTCCTGGCGTATGAGCCCTCGACCGCCCGGACCCGTATCGTGGCCCATGGCCTGTCGTTCGCCAACGGCATCGCCCTGGCCTCCGACGGAGCGACTCTGTTCGTGGCCGAGACGGGCCGCTACCGCATCTGGAAGATCGACGGGCGCGCTCGCGAGCTCGACGTGCGCAGCGGCTCGCCGCAGGCCCGGGTGTTGCTCGACAACCTGCCCGGTTATCCCGACAATCTGATGCGAGGCCGCGATGGGCGCATCTGGGCTGGGCTGTTCAAGCCACGCAACCCAGCGGCGGACAGCCTCGCCGAGAAGCCGTTCTTGCGCAAGGTGCTGGTCCGACTGCCGCGCTCCCTGCTGCCGCTCGGACAATCCTACGGCCATGTCTTCGCCATCGACGAAGAGGGGCACGTCGTCGAAGACTTGCAGGACCCGAGCGGGGCGTATCCCGAGGCGACGAGCGCCACCGAGACCGCCGACCGCCTCTATATCCATAGCTTGCACGCGCCTGCGATCGGATGGCTGGAGCGATGAAACACATGCGACGTTCGAGGGCTTCCCGGGTCGCGCTCGTTGGCGCGATCCTGGCAGCGTGGGGCTGCACGACCGGCGGGCAGGCGCCGTCGGAGATGCCGCCGGCAACGCCGACGTCGGCGCCCGCGAGCGGGCCCGAGGAGGTCTACATCCTGCGCAGCATCCGCGAGCAGCGCGAGCCCACCCCGGACTGGTGCTCCGCGGCGCGAACGGGATTCGAGCCCTTTCCCCAGGACGCGGAGCGCTTCTTCTCGTTCTGGAGCCTGCGCTTGCAGCCCGAGGACGGGCGCGTCGTCGACGCGAAAGCGGCCCGCGTCGCCGAGTTGCGCGCGTGTTTCGGCGCGACCGACGAGCGCCCACGACACAATTTCTACGCCGAGATTCAGCTGGGCGCGATCTCGCTGCAGGGCAAGGGCGAGTGCCTCGCGCTCGGTATCGACTTCCCGGAGGCCGGTCTCTACCCCGTGCGCTGTCAGCTCACCCTGAGCGGAGCGCCGGCGCCATACGTGGGGGGCCTGTTGACGACGAACACGCTGACGAGCAAGGCCCCGTTCGGCGGCGACTCGGATCCCGCCGGATACACGCAGGCCTCGATCGCCACGATCCGTCTCTGGAAAGGCAGGTAAAGCGACATGAGTGACGAACGAGACATCGATGAGGTCGGGCTGCAGCGCCGAGACCTCCTCCACGGCGCGACGCTGGCGATCCTGGGTGGATTGGCGAGCGTGTGCGCGGCCCCCACGGTCGCAGCCGCCGCGTCGGCAGCGACGGCAGCGCGGGGCGGCCGCACGCTGGGCGCGCGGCTCCAGGGCGTGCAGCACTTCGGGCTCACCGTGCAGAACATGGACCGCGCCTTCGCCTTCTACACCGAGGTGCTGGGCGGCACGGAGATCATGCGCGACGGCGATTTTCAGGGCGAGCGCATCCACAACACGTTGCTCACGACTCGAGAGATCGACGCCCGCACACGCAAGGTCAATCCGCGCACGCTGGGCGTCCCTGATCTGCGCGGGGGCGCACAGCGCCTGGACGTGCGCTTCATTCAGTTCGACAACGTCGTGATCGAGCTCTTGCAGTACCGCGACGCGACCCAGCCCGCCGGCAGCGGCGCGGCGTTCGCCGAGCCGCTCGCCCACATGAGCCCGGCGTTCCCGCGCATGATGCACATCTGCTTTCACATCCGCGACGACGTCGATTTCGATCGCTTCATCGCCGACCTCGAGGCGGAGTCAGCCCGGCGCGGCATGACGCAGGTCCGTGCCAACCGCGTGCTCAGCGTGACGACCGACAAGGAGCGGCTGGCCGCGCCGCTCGACGCGAACAGCAACGCGATCACCCAGGGCCAGTCCAACGGCTGGAGGCTCATCTATTGCGACGGCCCCGAAGGCGAGCAACTCGAGTTCGTGCAAGCGTTGGGACCGGTCAAGCGCACCTTCGACGGCGCGCGCGAGGCGCGCCAGAAGGCCATCGCGCGCTAGGCCGCGGAGGAGTGAGCGCGCGTTGCCCGCGGAGGAGTGAGCGCGCCAGGCCGCGGAGGAGTGAGCGCGCGTTGCGCTCATTTGTAGCCCGCCCGCCAGCCCTTCAGCGAGTCGCGGGGGCGCGCTAGGGTGGCGGGTCTGTCACCCCTCGCACGCACTCGCCTCATCACGTTCCTGTCGCTGTCGCTGGGCCTTCTGCGCTCTGCGCAGGCCGCACCCCCAGCTCCCGCGCCAGCGACCGAAACGCCGCTCGCGGCGGCGCTCGACCCGGCGGCGACCGAGATCGCGCTCTGGCCGGGGGTCGCTCCCGGCTCGGCCGCCGTCAGCGTGAAGGAGAGCATCACCGAGCGCAGCACGGACCCTCAGCTCCACGACCGCTTCGTGGCGGGCGTGGTGCGTCCTCGGCTGCTGGTGTTCCGAGCTCCAGAACCCAACGGCACCGGGGTGATCATCACCCCCGGCGGCGGCTACGGCCGCACCGTGCTGGACAAGGAGGGGTTCGAGACGGCGCGCTGGCTCGCAGCACGTGGGGTCAGCGCGTTCGTGTTGCTCTACCGCTTGCCGGGCGAGGGCCACGCGCAGCGCGCCGACGTGCCCCTGCAGGACGCCCAGCGCGCCGTCCGCGTGGTGCGCGGCCGCGCCAACGAGCTCGGCCTCGACGCCCACCGCATCGGCTTCCTCGGCTTCTCCGCGGGCGGACACGTGGCAGCGAGCGTGGCGACACGCTTCGATGCTCGGGTGTATGCCCCGGTCGACGCCCTCGATGCGGGCAGCGCTCGGCCCGACTTTTCCATCCTGATTTATCCCGTGATCAGCATGGACGCGAGCATCTCTCACGGCGGCTCACGCCGAGCGCTTTTGGGGGAGACCCCGAGCGCGACGGCGCTCGCAGCCTACTCTCTCGAAAACGCAGTCACCGCCAACACGCCCCCCACGCTGCTGATACTGGCCGACGACGACACGGTCGTGTTCCCCGAGAACAGCCTGCGTTACTACTCCGCGCTGCACCGCAACGGCGTATCGGCGGAGCTCCATGTCTTTGCGCGCGGCAAACACGGGTTTGGCATTCGCGGGGCGCAGGGCTTGCCTGTTGGCCGCTGGCCGGATGTGGCGTGGACTTGGATGGGCGCGTCGGGGTTTGGGGCGGGGGGGCGTTGAAGAGCCGGCGTCGGCCTCAGCGCACTCGAGGCTCCCGCGGCGCGCTGGAGAGAGAGACGAGGTAGGCGCAGAACATGTCCGCGAGCGCATCGGCGTATTGTCGGACCTCCGTCGCCATGCACCGACACCGGCAGGCACACGGCCGTACACGCGCACGCCTCGAGCCGCGACGGCGTCCACCGCGCGCTCCGTCGCCGAGCGCGGGTGCGCGGCGACGGGGGTTGTGCTTTCGTCCGCGACGCCGCCCGCGGGCAGTACACCGACCGCCGAGGTCACGACCAAGCGCCGCGCCGATGGCCTCGATGGCGCGCGCATCGTTCTCGCAGCTCCGCGTGAAGAGCGAGTGGTCGTGATGGTCGAACGCCGTATGGATGACGGCCTCCGACGCCTGAGCCCCGCGCGCGAGGCTCGCCAGATCTTCGATCGCCCCGCGATGAACCTCGGCGCCGAGCCCCGCGACGCGCGCCGCGCCCGCGTCGGAGTGCGCCAGACCGAGCACCGTGTGGGCCACCCCGAGCAACTCGCGGACGACGGCAGAACCAACGAACCCCGAAGCTCCTGTGACGAAAACGTCCATGTGATCTCTCCTGTTCTGATTGGCGCGCTCGACGCGCTCGACCCGCGTCGTGGCTCCCGGCAACTGCCGACGGTTCCGGGGATATTCATCGCTCAGACCCGTGACGAGCCGCGCGGGCCTGCCTTCTCCGGCAGAGCAGCGATGTCCTCGCAGGGATCAGAATGCGACGAACTGTTCACGTTCGCCAGTCGCGTTCCCCGGGCGCCAGCGAGCGCGCCCGGCTCGAGTGCGAAGCGCCTGGATTTCCGTGCAATGGGGCCGGTCGAGGTCGTCCGACGCTTTGGGTTGCGATGTCGAGGCTGCGAGATGTTCGGTTTGTCTGCTGACGAGAAGGACCCCGGCGCGTGGCTTGCAGGCCAATGACCGACGCGGCGAGGTCTTCGTCGATGCGCTGCTGCGGGTGAGCGCCCATGACGCTGGGCGGCTTGCCTCCGCGAGAGGTTTGCGGGGCTCTGCTCGGCAGGGGAAGACGCGCGTGGTCGTGGCCGAGAGGTTGTCGTGCGCCGGTGGCGTCGCTCGGGGGTTTGAGCTCGTTCGCGGGTCGCGGAGTCTGATGGGCAGGTGGCGGCGCGAGGACCCCGCGAGGGGGCGCGGACGCCGATGCCAAACCTCGACCTGTGCTGGACCGGGCGTCGCGAGGCATACTGGCCGATCGAGGCACTTCGAACGATGCGTTCGAGGGTCCTGTCGCCGCGAGACCTGGTGCACGCGCGGCATTCGGGCACCGCGGCCCCGCGCGCGGAGCTCCCGTGTTGCTCGGCCCCGCGCTCGCTAATGATCGGGCGAGGTCTTCTCGGCATCATCGAAAAGCGATGCGCGGCGGGCGCGCCGTTCAGCACGACGGCGCGCGATGCTGCGCTCGATGGTCTCCCGACCGTAGGCCTGCTCGGCCGCCAGCCGATTGTGTGCTCGACAGAACAACCGGATGTTGGACGCCTGATGGCTGCCGCCCTGGCCGCGCGGTATGGCGTGATCGTGTTCGAGCCAGGCGCGGCTACCGCAGCGCACTCCGTCGGGGCTCTGCCAGGTGCAACGAGCGCCGTCTCGACAGACGACGGTCCGGCGGACAGCGTTGGGGACGTGGCGGGTGACCTTCGCTTTTGAGGGAATACACTCGGCACCTGGCGCGAGTGAGGGTGACGACGGTCTTGCGGCTTTCGGACGGGAGGTGACGGCGAAGCGGCGCTTCAGCGTCTGCTCCAGGAGAAGGTCGAGAGCACGTTCGAGGATGGCAGGCAGATCGCCGCTCGGGATGGCATGGCGGAGGAGATCACGGGCTAGCTCGAGCTTGCGCTTCAGCTCGACAGACGCGGTGAGCTGGAGCTTGTAGCGGCCCGGCGCGAGCGGTTCGAGCGGGCGAAGCAGT
>Ga0315910_10005039_pt1 | contig 10896 bp, 10 predicted proteins | sample EdamamesoilMG_FD_204470 | JGI IMG/M metagenome (GOLD analysis project Ga0315910, IMG submission 204470) | Garden soil microbial communities collected in Santa Monica, California, United States - Edamame soil | ecosystem: Environmental > Terrestrial > Soil > Garden | place: USA: California...
GCTGATTGCCGCGAGCGGCTACCGGCGTTTTCCACCGCGTCTTCCCGACCAGCCCATTTTCTACCCGGTGCTGAACGAGCAGTACGCTGTCGAGATCGCCCGCGACTGGAACGTGAAGCACTCCGGCGCCGGGTATGTGACGCGCTTCCGCATCTCCTCGGATCTTCTGACGAAGTATCCGGCCCAGATCGTCGGCGCTCGCCGACACGAGGAACTCTGCGTTCCGGCTGAGGAGTTGGAGCAGTTCAACGACAAGATCGACGGCCTCATCGAGGTCATCGCGGAATTCAAACCCTGAGGATCAAACCATGCCCTTCACCTACAAGCACCCGCACCCGGCCGTCACCGTTGACTGTGTCGTCTTCGGCTACGACGACGCCGACCTGAAGGTTCTCGCTGTGCAGCGGGGTGTTGACCCCTTTAAGGGTCAGTGGGCACTTCCCGGCGGATTCGTCCGGATCGACGAAAGCCTCGAGGAAGCGGCACGACGCGAACTCCGGGAGGAGACGGGCCTAACCAACCTCTTCCTCGAGCAGCTCTACTCCTTTGGTGAACCGAAGCGTGATCCGCGCGAGCGCGTCATCAGCGTATCCTACTACGCGTTGGTCGCACTCGAACGCCAATCGCTTCGCGCATCCACCGATGCCGAGAAAGTCGTTTGGTTCCCGGTGGCGGATCTCCCCACCCTGGCCTTCGACCACGAGGAAATCATCGATGTCGCGCTGCGCCGTCTGAAAGCCAAGGTGCGCTACGAACCGATCGGCTTCGAACTTCTGCCGCCACAATTCACGCTGTCCGAACTGCAACGGCTCTATGAGACCGTGCTCGAGCAGCCGCTCGATAAACGAAACTTCCGCAAGAAGATCCTCGCGATGGGTCTTCTCGCTGACACCGGCGAAATCCAACAGGACGTCGCCCATCGCGCCGCCCGCCTCTACCGCTTCGATGAGAAGCGCTACAAGCAGCTCAAGAAGGCGGGATTCAATTTCGAACTCTGAGTCCAGCTTCGGCTCACCGAGAGCCCATGAACACTACTGCCAGAAACACGCGGGCCGCAATGGCCCAGGAAACACTGAAGATCATCGAGACCGGACACTATCTCCGTCCGGATGGTGAGAAGATCGAACTTGCGACCCACATCGCGGCATCCGTAGCCGGAACGCGGCTCTACCGCGACATTCCGGAGCCTGGGAGCCACGCGACACCACTTCGGTCGACACAGATCCACGTCACAGCCGAAACGACCTTTGAAGCCATCGCCCGACTGAATCGCCAAGGCGAAGGCAGCATCGCCGCGCTCAACTTCGCATCGGCGCGCAACCCAGGCGGCGGATTCCTCGGCGGCGCCCAGGCACAGGAGGAGGCCATCACACGCGCTTCCGCTCTGTATCCATGTCTTCTGGCGCAACCTGAGTACTACGAGCGCAACCGGGCAAACCGCTCCACGCTCTACCTGGACTTGGTGATCTTCTCCCCCAGCGTCGTCTTCTTCAGGGACGATTCCGGCAGCCTCCTCCCTGCGCCGGTCTTTGCGTCCGTGATCACCGCACCGGCGCCGAACGCCGGCGCCGTAACGGCAAACGAACCAACGAACGTCGAGAAGATCATCCCAACCTTGCGACGACGCGCCGCACTTGTGCTGGCCGTCGCGCGGGCAGAAGGCATTTCGCGACTCATCCTCGGAGCTTGGGGATGCGGTGTGTTCCGAAACGAACCGGCCGCGGTTGCCACAGTCTTCCACCAACATCTGAGCGTCGGTGGGGATTTCCACGGAGCATTCCAGGAGGTTGTATTTGCCATCTACGACCGCACTCCTGACCGGACAACGATGGCCGCCTTCAAGGAGCAGTTCACCCACAACGGTGACTGACGCACACATGGCATTCTTCACAACTATCCGCCAGGGAAACCGCGCTGCAGTATGGGGCCGCACGGGCGCCGTCCGAATCGTCGACGGCCCGCGTCGGCTCTTCCTTTTCGGTGAGACGATCCAGCCGCTCGTTCGTCATGCAGCGAGCCCTGAGGAGTATCTTGTCATCGTCGCCAAGGACGGCACGACTCAACATCTGCGCGGACCCGCCTCGGCGTGGTTCGATCCCGTCGCGCACGAGAGTATCCGCGCCACGCCCCTGCTGCGTCTCGATGCCAATGAAGCCATCGTGGTCTATCGTCCGATCGACGGTCGCGTGAGCCGCCGCATCGAGCGCGGCCCGGCCCTCTTCATGCCCGCGCCTGACGAGTGGCTGCACCACTTCAGCTGGCATGGCGCCGATCCGCGTGATACGACGATCAAGAAGCCCCGCGCGCTGCAGTTCGAGAAACTCCGAGTCATCCCCGACCAGATGTATCTCGATGTGCGCAGTGTCCGCACAGCTGACGACGCCCTCCTCGTCGTGAAGGTGATGGTCTTCTTCGAACTCGTCGACATCGACCGGATGCTCGATCAGACGCACGACCCGATCGGCGACTTCATCAACTCACTCACGGCCGACGTCGTCGACTTCGTCGCAACACTTCCTTTCGAGGCATTCAAGGAGAAGACGGACGCGCTCAATCAGCTCGCGACCTATCCGCAGCTCGTTCGGCGTGCCGATGCGATCGGCTACCGGATCACCAAGGTCGTCTACCGCGGATACGAAGCAGGCGACACGCTGCAGGAAATGCACAACCGCGCGATCGAAGCGCGCACGCGCCTGCGTCTCGAATCGGAAACGGAGCGCCAGGCCCAGGATCTCGCCGACCTTAAGCAGGCTCGCGAAGCCACTCGCGAACAGGAGCGCCGCGACCTCGAGCGTCAGCGAGCCGAACACCAAAACGCACTGCAGAGTCTCGAACTCCAAGCCCGGCTCCAGCGCGAGTTGGCCCAGCAGGAGCAGCAGCTCGCACTCACGACACGCACTCACGCCGTCGATCTCGATCATCAGAAGGCCATGCACCAGGAACAGATCGAGTTCCTTCGCGGTGCGGCCGACTTGAAGGTCGATCTGACCCGCTACCTCGTGGCGCAGTACCAACATCCCGACAAAGTTGTCCGCATCGAGGGCGCCGATGCCAACGCTCGCCATCAGATTCACCTGCACGAGGCAGGCGCCTGAACGGCCGCCTCGTGCTCACGAACCGAACCCCACCATGACCACCCTTCCGACCATTGGTCTCTTCGGCACCTGCGGGGCCAGTCGCTGGCGCGAACCGTTCGTCGAACGGTACACGACACTGGGAATTCCGTTCTACAATCCCCAGGTCGCAGAGTGGACGCCCGCGTGCGCCGAAGCAGAAAACGAGCATTTTCGCAGCGATGCGATCCTGCTTTATCCCGTGACGGCGGAAACGACCGGATTCGGCAGCCTTGCCGAAGTCGGACTCGCCGTCGCAGAGATCGAGCGCTCGAACCTGCGCGGGCCATTGACCGCGGCTCGCGAACTCCTGGTCTATATCGATCCGGACTGCACAGACCCCAAGGCAAACGAGATTCAGATCCGCGACTCCCGCCGTACGCGCACGCTCGTGACGAGCAAGTTGCCCGCTTACGTCGGTCCACACATCCAAGTCTGCACCAGCCTGGACGACATGCTCGCGCGCAGCGTGCGCCTCGCCCAGGGGACAGGACTCAAAGTCACGCCCGCATCGACGACGCCATGAGTTCTTCCTCTGTCACCAAGAGCAAGTTCCTCAGCCTCGTGCTGCGTCATAAGCCCGAGACCATCGGGCTCACTCTTGATGCCGAGGGCTGGGTTTCGGTCGACGATCTCCTCACTCGCGCGTCCCAGCATGGCATGGCCATGACACGCGCCGAACTCGAGGAGATCGTCGCCACGAGCGAGAAAAAGCGCTTTGCGCTCAGCGCCGACGGCCGACGCATCCGAGCCAACCAAGGTCATTCGGTGGACGTGGACCTCAACCTTCAACCAATCGCCCCTCCCGAGATTCTCTATCACGGCACGGTCGCGAAGTTCCTTCCGAGCATCCGTGCGCAGGGACTGCTCAAAGGGCAGCGGCACCACGTGCATCTCTCTGCTGACCGGGCGACAGCGGAGATCGTCGGCGAACGACGCGGTGTACCCATCATACTTACCGTCCGATCAGCAGATATGGCGCGAGCCGGACATCTGTTTTATCGCTCGGAGAACGGAGTGTGGCTGACCGACCACGTTCCGCCGCCTTTCCTTCAGGAATAGTGATTCTTGCCGCTCAGGCCCGCGGCTTGACTGCGACAAGGATGTGATTGGTCGGTGGAAACGGCAGTTCGGTGGAGCCGTCAGCGGTCCACAACGACACCTTTCCGCGATAGCGGTTTTCGACGACCCAAGGATTCACATACACCCGCGACCCGGCCTTGCCGTCGCGAGCATCCAGGACCTCGAATCCTGCACGACGCACCTCATCGCGCCACCGGGCATGGCTCCAGAAACAGAACTCCTCGTGCATTTCCGACCGCCAGTTGTCCGCGTAGTCCTTCTTCGAAAGAAACTCCGCGGCGCTTCGCAAGGTCGTGCGGAATGAGCACATCGAAGTCGCTTCTCCCGCCTGATCATAGGCGATCGTTGGCGCCGACACGTCACGCGTCCGCCGCTCAGCCAGGAAATCCATAGCAAAGAGCCGAAAGCGAGCACTCGTGGACAACGATTGCAGCCAAGCCGGATCGCGATGCTCGGGAAGATTCTCCGGCAGACCTAGGCCATCGTCGTTTGCGCACTTCAGCATCACTGGCACCGCGCCGTCCTCCGGCCCGACGACGTCGCGCACGACCAGGCGACCGCCCGGACGCAACTGAGCCAGCTTGAGCGCAAGGTAGTGCCGGACCGTCTTCTCCTGCTCAGCGTAACTCCACAGCTCGTGCAGCGTGCTGTTGCAGATCGTCGTGTCGATGGAGCCATCCTCAAAGAGCGGATCCATCAGATTGCGCAGGAGGAAATGCGTATAGGCTCCGGAAAACTCCCCCGCCCTCTGTCGCTCCTGAAAGCGTGCGGCGAATTCAGAGGACAGATCGACACCGTAAAAGTCCGAGTCCGGGAAGGCCTTGGCCGCTTCGACCAACAAGGCACCGTCAGCGCAGCCCTCGTCCACGATGCGGCCAGGTTTGATGACGTCGACAATCTCAAGAAACTTGATGCGCACGATCTCGGACATGCCGCGCGCGTAGGTGCTGTAGTTGCGCGTCTCCGTGAGACTGCCATCCTGCGTCGTGAGCGGATCCTGATAGATCCGGGCAATGCGTGCCGGGATTTCAGGAAAGTCGCGCAGCCAGGTTCGGGCGGCCGATGAGAGCCCATCACAAATCTCCGGTTTCCCTGCCCACTCCATACCTACCCCGCCAATCAACCGAACGAGATCAATCGGGACAACCGGTCGCGGAACGACACCGAATTCCGCGGGAGCCACGGAGTATCCGAGCGCCTCATAGAGGCTAATCACTTCCGGCGTCGAACACAGGACGACCGTGTTCTCGGGGGTGAGATCAAGGCCTCGATCGCTCTGATCCCGGATCTCCTTCAGCGTGAATGCCGCGAAATCGTCTGTGTGTCCGTAGTGCGGGATGCCGACGATGCGGTGAGTCACAGCGCACGTCATCTCGATCGAGCAAGCAAACCGATCTACGCCGACGGCTCGCAAATGGAACGCGATCGGATTGTAGCGCGAATGATCCTGATTGCTGGACGTGATCGCGTAGACCACCCGGCCAAAACGCTCGGCCGGCATGTGCTTGCCTCGGCGCAGATTCGGGATCGCCGCGGGGGCCAAATTGAGGATCTGCCGGAGGTAGCTTTCCTGAAATCGAGTCGTGACCAGATGCCGGCCGGGAAACAGCAACGTCGTCATGGGTGAACGAGTAGACCCTGACATGACCGTCAGAGGCAATTTCTGAATCCGGGCCGGGTCGCACCGAAAACCTCGATTCCTGAAACAGAGAGGGCCGGAACCAACAGGTTCCGGCCCTCGAGTTCAGTGCGTCATGAAGTGCCGCCAGTCCGGATGGCGCACATCGCGAAGTGTCGCCGAGACCGGCAACGGCTTCGGAGCACGCGGCGGACGTCGCAGGCGCAGACCAACTTCGTGTGGGAGGCGGTTGGCCTTGAGCGAGTTGATCTCCTTTTTCGCCCACACGAGGTTTTCGAATGTGTCCTTGCCACCCTTGTCGCGCGGCACGACGTGATCGAGGTTGCCGCCATGGCGACCTACATGCTCGCCGGTGTATTGGCAGACGCCTCCATCGCGCTCGAAGATCGCATGACGCGACACACGTGGCGTGCGCACCGGCATCTGGGCGAAGTTCACCGCGATGATGACGGTCGGCACGCGGATGTGCAGCTTGGCCGAGCGGATCGAGAAATCGAACGGGCGCACCGGCAGCTTGACCCAGTCACTCCAGGCGACCGGCGTCATGAAGAGCGGCTTGTCGAAATCCCAGGAGCCGTCCGGCAGTTGCGCATAGTTGATGTCCAACGCGAGAGCCGGGGCGACGCCGTCACGCCCGCCGTTCATGGCGACGATGGCCTGTTCGACAGTGCGATGGCCGATCACCTGCCAGACGCGGTTGAGCGACAGGACGATGGGCTTGTTGAGGATTTCGGCACTCATGGGAATGGAAGTTCAGACAGCAAACGCCGAGCCGGGTGCGGCAGCCGACGACGGTGTGTGTTTCTCTTGCGATCAGCAGAAATGGAGCCCCGTACCGGACGTGCGCCGGTCTCTCCGCGTTACGAGTGCGATGCGTCGCTGTCTACGCTTACAGGGCAAATGGCTGCCGGGGCACGACTCGCACGTGCATTCGCGCTTTCAGAGAGCGCCGTCCTACTTTTAGACGACCCGGCATCAAAGTGGCGGAAGGTTGTGGTCATGCTCCACAGTCCCATGACAGGACCGCACGCGTTAGCACCGCGGCTCCCGCCTCGCGGGATTAACCTTCCGTGGTCCGCCTGCTTGGTAGCGCGCCAAGGTCTCCCGATTATCAGTCGGGTGCTCTGCTTTTGAGCTACGGGCGGAAGAATGGCGGAGAGCGGAGAACTCGCATCCCAGTCGCAGGGCGACCCAACCGTTTTCGAAACGGCGCCGGCACGCTTGTCCGGTTCACTCTCCATGGCGGAAGACAGAGGACTCGCACCTCAATCCCATGCGGGATCGAACCGGCTTCCAACCGGTCGCTGCACCTTGGCAGCTTTGCCTTCCCTGAAAATCTGGCGGAGACGAGAGGGCATGCTCCCCAGCGATTCGTGATCGCCGATCTCGCTTCAAACGAGTCCCGGTGCGCTTGTCCGGTTTCGTCTCCGTGGCCCTCGTGGCAGGACTCTCACCCACAACTCTGCGTTCGAAGCGCAGCGTGATATATCTTTCACCACACGAGGTCTAAAATGGTGCGCCCAGCCCGACTCGCACGGACACTTTTCCGCGTTAGGATCGCGGCCGACTTTCTCTTGCCGATGGGCGCGTGGTCCCCGAGGCAGGATTTCCACCTGCGTAGTCCCGTTTAGAAGACGGGTGCCTGGTGTCCTCGGCCACTCGGAGAAATGGTCCCCCAGGATGGACTCGCACCATCATCTCGAGCTTCGCGCGCTCGAATCCTTCTTTTGAACGACTGGGAGAAAATGGAGCTCCGTGCCGGAGTCTCACCGGCCTCACCGCGCTACAAGGGCGGCACGTCGATACTACGCTTACGGAGCAATGGTCGCCGCGGGAGGACTTGCACCTCCACCAAGCACTCATCCAGTGCGATCCCGGCTATAAGGCGGGTTATGCTGCTTTACACCACGCGGCGAAAAGTGGTCGTCGGCCGCGGAGTCGCACCGCGCAGGCCTGCATGTCAGGCAGGTGTCGTCACTCGCTGACTCGCCGACGTTTTCTGGAAATTGAACCGGCCCGGAGAGTCGCCCCTCCGGGCCGGTGTTGTTTTCTGTCGTTAGCGGATCGTCCGCGGCTTGCGGTACGCCTCACGTGCAATGAGCACGGTTCCAGCGACTGCGAGCCAGGCGATCCAGAGGGCAGCGGCTGTCACAGTTGTCCTCTTTCCGGTTGGAGGCCTCGCTCCGAAGAGTTCGGCCGGTTGTCACAGACGCGTAGTGCTTCTGTGAAGTCACAGTGGTCGCCGCGGTGGGATTCGCACCCACACGTCCACGAGGGACACCAGTTTCTGAGACTGGCGCGTATACTAGCTCCGCCACGCGGCGATGAAATTGGTCCGAACGAGAGGATTTGCACCTCCACGGGCTTGCGCCCACGAGCTTCTCAGACTCGTGCGTATACTGGTTCCGCCACGTCCGGATGTTGGTCGGCCCCGAGGGACTTGCACCCTCAAGCCCAGTGTGGGCGGCGGGGTTTATGCCCGCTGTGTTTCCTGGTTTCACCAGAGGCCGATCGAAATGGTCAGGTGGCCGGGAATCGCACCCGGTTCCCCGGCGTCACAAGCCGGTGCCCCGCTAGCTGGGCCGCGCACCTGTCTGGGAGAAAATGGTCGGCGGCGCGGGAGTCGCACCCGCACGAGCATCGCTGCTCACGAAGGTTTGAGCTTCGCGTGTCTCCTATTGCACCAGCCGCCGAAGTGGAAAGTGAAGGAGTCCGCACCACACATGCATGGCGCGGACTCCGGAATGCTGTCGCTGAAGGCTAGTCCAGCGAGACGGCTTCGACCTCACGCACCAGGGCGTCGGAATCCCGATCGAGCTTCTGCATGATGTCGAAGACGCGCTCGCTCCAACCCGCCAGGCAGAAGACGCGCTCCTGCGGGAACTGGAGCGTGCCGTAGCCCTTGAGGTCGAAGCTGAAGACGCGCGGCGCGACCTTGTAGCGCTTCTGGTAGTCCGCAAACGGACCCACCGGGGCGCCACCACCGATCCAGCCCTGCATGTCGGACAGGATGATGATGCGATCGTAGGCACGGTTGGCGCGCTGGAAGATCGCATTGAAGTTCGTGCCACCCGAGGCGAACGAGATGCTCTTGGCCGCAGTCAGCGTGCTGTCGCGGCGGTTGAGCGTCTTGTAGCTCGCGTCGTCGCTGAAGACCATGAGGTCCGCACCCGACGCCTTCACGAGGACGGCGGCGAAGAGCGAACCGATCTGCTGCGGACGACCCATCATCGAGCCCGACGAATCGAGCGCGACGAGCGTGCGGCCCTCGAACACCGGCACGTTGGCGAGCGACAGGTCGATGGCGTCGTTGAGCGCCGCCATGACGCGATCCGCGCCTGCCAGGTTGCCCTGCTCCAGCACCTCGATGGCAGACAGGAACTGGAACGGGAACACCAGCGAGCGGCGGACGGCCTCCTCGTTGACGAGCTGCTTGCACAAATCGTCGACGACCTCCGGGGCGTGCGTGAGCACGTTGCGGAGGTTGCGCAGGAGCGCGAGGTAGCCGAGCTTGCGCTCGCGCACGAGCGTCGCCCACGCCTCGGACTTGGCCGTGGCAGCCTCTTCGGCCGTCTCAGCCTCACCGGCCTGGGTCAGCTTGGTCTCCCACGTCTGCGCCGGGGCGAGTTCACCGCGCACGAGCTTCGTGAGCGGCGGCGTCGCCTTCGGACGGACAAGGTTGACCGCGTCGACCAGCTTGAACGTGCCGTGGTCGCGGCGGTACTTGGCGAGCTGATACTCGTCGAAGCGGGTCAGCGCGTCACCGAGTCCCTTCTTCAGGGAGTTCGGCACCGGACGACCGTAGGTCGACAGGTAGTAGCCGAGCGTCTCGAGCACGTCGTCCGGGCGTCGGGCGACCTTCGAGTAGAAACGCTTCGTCCACGGTTCACCCTTCACGGACTTCGCGACCTCGCCAGCCACGAGGTGGCTGACGGAGCGCATGCCGTAGGTGTTGCGCGCGAAGAGCGCAGCCTTGGCGGAGAACTGCGGCTCGACCTTGCTCATGAGCGTGCGGATGCGATCCACCGTCTGCTTCTCCGTGCGATAGAACTCGTCCTGGAGAAACGTGGTGAGCAGGACCGACGCGAGTTCGAGTTTGGCGGTCCGCGTGAACGCGCGTCCGCCTTCGAAGTTGGTGGTGTTGGGCATGGACTGCTTGCGCGCGAGGACCGAACGGATGCTGAACTTGGCCATGGTGGCCTCCTTTTCGTATGAGCCGCAGCTGATGTGTCGCGATGCGGCGGTATCACCCGGAACGCCGGGCGGCGGTGGCTAGGTGGTGTTGCGGGAGAACGGCTCGCGCGGGAACTGCCCTGAGGGCGACCGAGGAGCTAACCACAGCTCATGACTCGGCCCGAAGTAACCGCGAGATCACTGCCTGCAAAGTGAACGAGGGAGAAAGCCGAGCGTGGGTTTGCCGGATTCGAACCGGAGCACCTTGCGGTGTTTCTCCACGAAGTATCCACACCCTCACTACCCTCGAAATGGATCGGAGGAGAACAACCGGCGCGGGGTTGTTTTCGCCATCGGGCCGTGATGTGGCCCGAGCGGGGTTCGAACCCGCAAGCCCTTGCGGGCGTCGCTTGTCGCGATGCGTTTGCCGAAGGAACCGCACCATCACTACCTCCGAAAGTGGATTCGGGAAAAACAGAGGCCCGGAACCTACCCCTAGGTTCCGGGCCATTATTTTCTGCTGTACCCCTATTACCCTGTTATTGCCCCGCTATGCAGGGCGTGAGTCCAAACTGTATTGTCCACCTCGTGGCGCAAGCGATCGCGGCCAGGCTTACACAGACGTAATGGCCTGGTAAGCTTCCCGAGGTGGAATTCTTTCAAAAGCTTTCCGGGAGAAAGGCAGGCGAAGCGCCCCTGGAGCCCTTTCCATGCGACATCGAGATGCCGCACAGACGCTCGTCTTTGCAGCCCATTGCGCCATGGGCACGGGGCATGGTGTGGTGCGGCGAAGTATCTTCACCTTCACTGCCCGGAAATTCGAACAGGCCGGATCACACCGAGGTCGCTTACGGTGGCGGCGGACAGAAAGAGTTTCCCGGGAGAAAA
>Ga0315910_10005041_pt1 | contig 10890 bp, 8 predicted proteins | sample EdamamesoilMG_FD_204470 | JGI IMG/M metagenome (GOLD analysis project Ga0315910, IMG submission 204470) | Garden soil microbial communities collected in Santa Monica, California, United States - Edamame soil | ecosystem: Environmental > Terrestrial > Soil > Garden | place: USA: California...
CTTCGGACCAGGATTCCCAGGCCGCGGCCAGTTCCTCGTCCTTGGCTTCCTTCGCGATGCGCACGCGCATCTTCTTCTCGTTCAGGTTGGTGCGCAGGTAGCGGTCGAGGTCGGCCGGCCTCGGATCGGCGAGCGCAAGCGTCGCGACCGCGGTGGCGCAGGACATGCGCTTGAGCTCCTGCGGGTCGACGTGCTCGAGCCGATCGAGGCTGGTGTGGTAGGCGAAGTCCGTGAAGTGCCAGAGCAGCGCGGCGGGCAGGCCGGCGGCGAGGAACACGTCGTGGTCCGAGCCGCCCTCGTAGGGATGCTCGCTGCTCGCCCAGCCCTTGGCGAGCAGGCCCACATCGGCGACCGCGATGCGCGCGATCACGCTGACGCCGTTGGGTTTCAGCTCGTCGAACGCGACGCGCGAGCTGCCCCAGGCGGTGTGCTGGTCGGGCGGCAGCGGACGCACGGCTCCGGGATCGGGACCGCGTTCGAGCAGCGGGATCGCGCCGGTGCGCTCCAGCGAGGCGCCGATCATGTCGGCCGAGATCGCCGCGACCGTGGTGCGCAGCTTCTTGTCCAGCCAGACGCGCGACTGGCGCATCTCGTCGCCGAAAAGGAACACCACGCTGCGCGAGGGGCGCTCGATGCCGGGCTTGGGCTCCTGCGCCAACAGCTCGGCGAGGCTGCACGCGGCTTCGCACAGGCCGCCGACGCCGCTGGCATTGTCGACCGCGCCGGGTTCCTGGACGTGCGCGACCGTGACCACGCACTGCTCCGGCCGTTCGGCGCCGACGATCGTGGCCACCAGCGTGCGCAGCTCGCGCTGGTCGAGCTTGACCTTGGCGCGGATGCGCAGCGTGCATTGCGGATCGGCGCGCGCCGCGGCCTGGATGCGTTCGAAGGCGCGCCGCGAGATCTGCAGCACGGGGATCGGCGCAGCGCGCCGCAGGCTGCGGTACTGGATCGCGTCCAGATGCCTGTCCGCGCCCGTGGGGTCGACGTTGTAGTCGCTCAGCGTGCTGACGATCAGGCCGGCGGCGCCGCGTTCGGCCGCCTTCTCGGGCGAGAAGGCGCTGTCGACGACCAGGATGGCTCCCTTCTCGATCCGTTCCGGATCGAAGGCCACGGCGCCGCGCGCTTCGCCCGAAGGCGCGTTGGTGGGCAGCATCGTGCGCTCGGCGGCCTGCGGCGTGTCGAAGGCGTGCAGCACGTGCACTTCGTCGCCGCTGAACAGCTCCAGGCTGGCCGAGAGCGGCGTCCATGCCGCCTGCTCCATCGGCGTGTGGATCTGCTCCAGCAGCAGCTCCGCGGAACTCCCGAATCCCGCGGCCTCCAGCTTGGCCTTGACGTGATCGAGCGAGGCCTCGAAGCCGTCGTTGGCGGGCTCGCGGTAGAAGCCGTCGACGAAGCGCACCGTCTGCATCGCGCGCTCGACGTCGAAGTGCTCGAAGAGCGGCTTGGCGAAACGCGCCGGTCCGCTCTGGCCCGCGACCACCTCGGGGCCCGTGTGTCCGCTGCGCACCACGGCCTGCGTCGGCAGGCGCTCCAAGAGCTCCTTGGGGATCGAGGGCTCGCTCGAGCAGGCGACCAGCAGGATCGCGCCCATCTGCGCCATGCCGCTGCGCCGCGAGGACGCGCTCCAGGCTGCGAGCGGATCGCTCATCCGTGGACGTACTTCCCGATCAGCAGCCGAAGCCGGGTGAGCGCCGCCGGCGAGATCCTGTCGCGCGCGGTCATGATCGCGTGCTGCAGCGCGCTCGCGCACGAGCACGGCGACGGACCGGCGAGCAGCGGCAGCGCCGCGCGGATCACGCGCCGCGCGTTGTCGACGTTCTTGTGCATCACGGCGACCACGGCTTCGACGCTGACCGCCTCATGGCCGTCGTGCCAGCAATCGTAGTCGGTGGACATCGCCAGCGTCGCGTAACACAGCTCCGCCTCGCGCGCGAGCCTGGCCTCCTGCAGGTTGGTCATGCCGATCACGTCGACGTTCCAGCTGCGGTAGAGCCGCGATTCGGCGCGCGTCGAGAACTGCGGCCCTTCCATGTTGAGGTAGGTGCCGCCGTCGTGGGCCTGCACGCCGACCTGCCGCGCCGAACCCAGCAGCGCCTGGCGCACGAAGGGGCAGACCGGATCGGCGAACATGACGTGCGCGGCGATCCCGTCGTTGAAGAAGGTGTCGACGCGATGCCGCGTGCGGTCGATGAACTGGTCGATCACGACGAAGTCGCCGGGAGCGATGTCCTCGCGCATCGACCCGACCGCCGAGACCGAGAGCACGCGCGTCACGCCCAATTGCTTGAGGCCCCAGATGTTCGCGCGGAAATTGAGCTCCGAGGGCGGGATCCGGTGACCGCGGCCGTGGCGCGGCAGGAAAACCATCGGCACGCCCTCCAGCCGGCCCGTGACGTAGGCGTCGCTGGGCTCGCCGAAGGGCGTCGAGAGCGCGACCTCCTGCACGTCCTCCAGGCCGTCGATGGCGTACAAGCCCGATCCACCGATCACCCCGACAACCAGTTGTTCGGCCATTCGCGAGCTGCCCTTGTGGTTTGGCTGTTGGCCCGCGGCGGCGCCGCGTTGATCGCGATGCGGCCGGCGCAGCCGCGGCTAGTGTCCCGACCTGGATGTGCGCTGACAAGCACGAGCCCTCGAGCCGTGCTCGCCGGATGCGCGGCTCAGCGCTCGTCGCGCTCGGATTCGCCGCCGCGCTCGCGCTCGCGGGGCTGCGAATCGGGACCCGGGCCGCGCCCGCGGCCGAAACGCTCGCGGTCCTCCCGCGAGCGGCCGCCTTGACCGCCGCGATCTCCCCGCTGGCCCTCGGGCCGGTAGGGACGTCCGCCGCGCTCGCCTTGCGGACGGTAGGTCTGACCACCGCGATCCTGCCAGGGTCGTTGGACGCCCTGGGGATCGCGAGCGGCGAAGGGCTCGCGCCGTGAATCGAAGCCGCCGCGCGGCGGACGCGCCTCGAAGTTCGGGCGCCACTCGCGCTGGCCGGGCGGGCGCGCGGCCCAACCGCCGCGCTGCTCGCGAGGCTGGAAACCTCCGCCCTGTTGCGGGCCGCGCTCGCCGCCCTGGCCGTAGGGCGGTCGACGCGGGTAACCGCCGCCCTCGGGCCGGCCCTGCTGGCCGCCCCACGAGGAGCGATCCTCGCGAGCGCGCCACGGCGCACGCTCGCGCTGTTCTCCTGCTTGCCAGGGCCGCGGCGCTCCGCCCTCGGGCGCGCGCCAGGCCGTGTTCGGCCGCCTCTGCCATCCGCCCTGGCCTGGGCGTCGCTCGCCATCGCCACGGCCAAAGCCATCGCGGCGCGGCGGCGCCAGGCTTTCGCCCGACTCGCTGTGCTGCGGCGGTGCTTCGCGGCGTTGCGCGCGCGCGTCGGAGCGTTCGCGACCCGGGCCGCGATCGGCGGGATGCTGCTCGCGGCCGCGGTGCTCGCCGCGCTGCGTCCCGCGCTCGAACTCGCGTCCGGCGCCGTGCTCGCGCTGCGCGCCTTCGAAGCGTTGCGGCCGCGTGTCGCGCTGGCCGCGATCCGCGCCGCGCTCGCGGCCGGCGGATTGCAGCGGCGTCGAGAGCAGGCGGCGCACGACCAGGGTCGCGTAGGCGCCGCGCGGCAGATCGAAACGCACCTTGACCGCGAAGGCGCCGAAGTTGAGCGCGTCGCGCTCGGGCGGGCGCACGCGCAGGTGGCGCGGCTCGAGCGTCAGCTCGCGTTCCTCGCCCTTGAGCTGGAAGCCCGGGACGCCATCGATGCGGAAGTCGGCGGCGACCATGCGCTCGCGCGCCAGCGCGTCCTCCAGCCAGCGGCGCTGCTCGGGCGCGCTCACGTCCTCGAGGCCGGGACCCGGCAGCCGGAAGCTGGCCCCGGGAGGCAGCGGCAGCGGATGCGAGGGATAGACCAGCGGACCTTCGATGCCCTCGAGCACCACACGCTGCTCGAGCGGGACCAGGCTGCGCGCGAAGTCGGCCACCGCGCGATTCCACAGGTGCGACTGGAAGGCGTAGAGGTGGATCAGGCGCAAGCGCGAGGAGACGTGGTAGAAAGCGCCGGCGAAGTCGCCGTCGTTGCGCTTGAGGTGCTCGAAGACCGAGTGGTGCTGGCCGAAGCGGCCGGCGATCTCACGGCAGGAGTTCCAGTCGCCCCAGGCCGCGAGCAAGGCGTGCTTGAAGGCCTGGGACTCGCGGTCGTCGTGGTCGGAGAGCGAGGCCAGCAGGCGCTTCAGCGCACCTTCGTGGTCGCCGCGCATCAGCTGCTGCGCGATCCAGCCCTGATTGTGGCGCAGGTTGCCGAAGCGCTGCTCGTCGAAGTAGTTGACCAAGCCGCACTCGCGCAGCGCGACCACGTTGTCGCGCAGCACGTCGAGCTCCTGCTGCGCCAGACCGCGCAGGGTGACCTCGAAGGCGTTGCCCAGGCTGTCGCGGCTGGTGATCGGCTCGGCGCAGAAGCCCACCGACTCCACCGTGAGGTCCAGGGCGCGCAGGCTGACCTCGCGACCGTGGCGGATGCTCATGTACTGCGTGGTCACACCCTGGCGGTCCTTGAGCCCGGCCAGGCACACGTCGGCGGCCGAGACCCCGGCGACGTAGGCGAGCTCGCGAGCGGCCTGCAGCGAGGTCAGCTTGCGTTTGGTGATGCGGTAGACGCGCTGCTCGCCGCGCTCCTGGAGGATGCCCTCCGCGAGCAGCTCGCGCACGCGGAAGTCGTCGAGGCGTTGTTTGATCCTCATGATCGGATGGGGCGGAACTTGGCCAGTTGCTTGAGGACGCGCAGGAAATCGCGCGGAAGCGGCGCTTCGACGCTCAGGGTGCGCGCGGTCTCGCCGACCGCGGGGAAGGAAATCGACGCGGAGTGCAGGCTGGAGCGGTCGATCAGCGCGGGCTCGGGGCGCCCGGGCTTCTTGCGGTAGCCGGCCTTGAACTCCGAGAGCAGGAAGCTCTTGCGGCGGCCGTACATCGCGTCGACGACCAGCGGGAAGCCGCGCGCCGCGAGGTGCACGCGAATCTGGTGCGTGCGACCGGTCAGCGGCCGGCAGCGCAGCAGGGTGAAGCCCTTGAAGCGCTGTTCGACGCGGACCTCGGTCTGCGAGGGCTTGCCCGCGTGTTGCACCGCGACGCGGCCCGAGCGCCGGCCGTCGGGCCCCAGCGGCAGGTCGATCGTCTCGCTGTCGCCGCTGGCTGGCGTGAACTCGCCTTCCACCAGCGCCAGGTAGCTCTTTCGGACCTGCTGCGTGTCGAAGGCCGTGCGCAGCTCGCGCTCGGCGTCGAGGGTCTTGGCCACGAGCATCACGCCGCTGGTTTCGCGGTCGAGGCGGTGCACGATGCGCAGCGACGGCGGCTGGGCGCGCGAGAGCAGCTGGGCATCGAGGCTGTCGAGCAGGTGCCCGCGCGTCGCGTCCCAGCGGTCGGGCTCGCAGGCCAGGTGCGGCGGCTTGTCGACCGCGATCACGTGCTCGTCCTCGTACAGCAGGCCCAGCTCCAGGCGCTCGCGCAGCGCCTGGCCGGCCTGCTCGGCCATCGCGTCCTCGTCCTCGTCGGCCAGCAGCACGGACACGACGTCGGAGCTGCGCAGCCGCCGCGAGGGCGGGATCGGCGCACCGTTGACCAAGACCTTGCCCTCGCGCACGACCTGGCGCAGCTGCGCCTTGGCCAGATTGGGGAAGGCGCTGACCAGGAACTCGTCGAGCTCGATGCCCGCTTGTTCGTCGGCGATGGTGAGGTGGTAGTTCACGGGATCGATGGCGCGGGATGCGCCCGCCGGGCTAGCGCGCCGGCGTGCAGCGGCCGCGGGCGCGCGCGAGGCAACGGCCGTGGGATGGGGCGCGCGGCTGCATGGCACTACAGCGCTTCGGACGCACGATGGTAGGCGGCGGCCTTGAGCGCGCCGACGTAGGGCAGGTTGCGGTAGCGGCCCGCGAAGTCCAGGCCATAGCCGACCACGAACAGGTCGGCGACCACGAAGCCGCGGTAGTCCGCCTCGAACTCCACCGAGCGTCGCGCGGGCTTGTCCAGCAGCACGCAGGTGCGCACCTCGGCCGCGCCGCGGCGCAGCAGCTCCTGCTTGAGCTTGTACAGCGTGCGCCCCGTGTCGAGGATGTCGTCGACCAGCAGCAGGTTGCGGCCTTGGATCTCGCTGTCCATCGGCAGGAAGGAGATGCGCAGTTCCTCGGAGGTGGTGCCCGATCCATAGGAGGAGGCGGCCAGGAAGGCCAGCTCCAGCGGCACCGGAATGCGCCGGATCAGGTCGGAGGCGAACACGCAGGATCCCTTGAGCACCGCGACGACGGTGAAGTCCCGATTCGTGTAGGCGAGCGTGATCTCGGCCGCGACACGATCGATGCCGGCGCGGATCTCGTCCTCAGGAATCAGAATTCGATCGATATCGTCGTGCACGGCAATGGCGGAGCGCAGGCCCGAATGTCGAGGGCAAGGCGCTTGAGCGCGGTTGGGATCCCTGGTTGGAAACCCGGAGGTTACGCGAAGCCGCGCCAGCGCGCAAACGCGGGAAGGGCCGGCCGACGGATGGCGGCCCGTTCACACGCAGAACACGCAGGAGAAGCGGCCAGGGCGCTTTATTCCCCCACTCCAGGCTGCTAGATTCTCATCCAAGCCTGCCACCTGGGATCCGCTCGACGGTCCAGGATCCAGTGCAGAGTGCGAGATTCAGCGCGGACCTGCGGAACCCAATCTAGGGTGGGGCCCGGCCCGGAATGACGAAGCGGTCCAAAGCCGGATCCGCCTTTCGCCAGCCGGTTCTTCATCTCGTGCGAGATTCGACTCCGACCCATGGAAACCAGCACGAAATCTCGTTCCACGCGCCCCTCCGGTCGCCGCTCGGACGAAGAACGCATCGCTGAACTTCAGCGACGCATCCAGGATCTCCAAGTCAAGGCCGAAGCCCAATTGCAGAAGGCGAATGCGCCGGATCATGCGGTGCTGAAGTCGATCCCCAAGTTGGCCCGGCACCTGCGCAAGTTCGCCGACTTGGCCATGGCCAAGGGTCGCTCGGACATCGCGACTTCCACCTGGGCCTTCATGGCCGGGCTGGAGCGCAACCTGGGTCAGGACGAGCGCTCTCGCCGGCGCCGCGGCGAGACCAACGAGCCGGCCTGAGCCGAGCGGAACTTCGCCCCGGACGCGCAGCTCGCCCCGCGCCGCGGCCGCGAATCGATGCGCGGTCGCCGGGGTGACTCGCTGCAGCTCGAGGAATCACCGCAGGGCGTGCAGCGGGCCCTTGTCCCCGATCGGGGAAAACCTCTACGATTCTAGAGGACTCGGACCTGAGGCTTGGGTTTGAATCCGTTCAGCGCGTTGGGCAGATCCATCCAACGGCCTTGTCTCGGGGTCGCCAACGGCAGGGTTGGAGCCCCACGGAAGTCGGTGCACGGGAACCTATGCTTGGTCGAATTCTGATCGTTGACGACGAACCCCTGGTTCTGGACGTCCTGACCGAGGTCCTGACCAGCGCAGGCTGCGAGGTCAGCCAGGCGGCGCGTGGGCAGACCGCGCTGGACCTGCTCGACCAGCAGCCCTGCGACATCGTGCTCTGCGACATCCGCATGCCGCAGATGGACGGTTTCGCCCTGCTGCGCGAGATCCAGCGCACGCACCAGGCCACCGACGTCTTGATGATGACCGGCTACGGCAGCCTCGACGGAGCGGTCGACGCCATGGCTCTGGGCGCGGCCGACTACCTGATGAAGCCGCTCAAGCCCAAGGAAGTGATCGCTCGCATCCGCGCGGTCCTCGAGCGCCGGCGCCTGGAGGCGGAGCTGCATTCGCTGCAGTCCGAGCTGCGCTCGCGCCACGACATCCAGCGCGTCGTCGCCTGCTCGCCGCGCATGACCAGCCTGGTGTCGGCCCTGCCGCGCGTCGCGCTGGGCAACGAGCTCGCGGTCCTGATCGGCGCACCGGGCAGCGGCCGCGCCTTCCTCGGCCGCGCGCTGCACTATTCTTCGCCCCGCAAGGAACAGCCCTTCGCCTTCGTCTCGATGGCCGAGGCGGCGACCGAGGGTCTGCAGGCCGAGCTTTTCGGCCGGCGCACGGGCGAGCGCAAACTGCAGCGCGGTCAGTTCGCGCGCACGAGCCAGGGAACCCTGGTGCTGCGCGACATCGAGCAAATGCCGCTCGACGCCCAGGCTCAGCTCGGAGCTGCCCTGCAGCGCGGCAGCTACCGGCCGATCGACTGGCACGAGGAGCTGCCGATCGAGTCGCGCGTGATGCTCACGCTGAGCGCGTCCCCGGCCGAACTCCTGGCCAACGGCACCTTGCACCCCGCGCTGAACAGCCTGCGCGGCGCGATGGCGCTGCACGTACCCGCGCTGCACGAGCGGCCCGAGGACCTTCCCGGACTGATCGCCGGCTTCATCCAGGAATATGGCTCCGAGCACGGGCACGCGCTGAGCATCGCGGCGGAAGCCGTCGAGCGCATCCGCAGCACCAGCTTCCCTGGAAACGTCGCGCAGCTGTTCGCCGTCCTGGGCCAGTGCGCAGCGCTCTCGCCGAACGGTCGCATCGAAGACGGCACGCTGGAGCTGAGCCTGCGCCAGGCCGGGCTCTCGCGCGCCAATGCTTGGGCCCCGATGGCCGAACACCTCGGCGACCGCGAGAAGCTGCTGGTCATGCGCGCCGTCTCGCACCATCCGGGGCGCCTCGATCAGGCGGCCAAGGAGCTCGGCATCAGCCGCACCACGCTGTGGCGGCGCATGCGCAAGTACGGCATCCGCCTGCAGCCGGCGAACTGAGCCGCGGCGCGCCTCAGCGCGCGACCGCGACGTCGACCAGGAAGTCGAAGCCTGCCTGGCCCGGGGCGCCCTGCCCGTGCGCATCCAAGTGCAGCAGCGCGCCAGGAGCCGTGAACAGGGCCGCGCCCTCGTTCCAGGCGCAGGCGCGATCGAGCCCGCCCAGAGGCATGTCCGGTCGATCGATCTCGAGCAGCCCTCCCGCTCCGAAGCGGCGCGCGTGCGGCTGGGTCGAGTCGGCCAGCCAGACGCGTTCGACCCCGGGCACGGGCGCCAGATGCAAGGCATGCAGCCCGATGCCCGTGGACCACTCCACGCCCAGATTCTCGTCGAGCAGCAGCAGGCGCGAGGCGCCTTGTGCATCGAGCGCCCACCAGGTTCCTGGCCGCGGTCCCTGCGCGAGGTCGCAGATCAGACCACCGACCTGCGCCACGCGTGGAGCCGAGCCGGGTGCCGAGAGATCGAAGAGCGCCAGGCTTCCCGCACTGGTGCCGACGAGCACGCGATCCGCTCGCGCGACGGCGCTCAGCGCCCCCGGCCAGACTCGGCTCCACGCCAGCGCGGAGCCGGGCTCGAACAACTGCAGCCGCGCTGCGCCATCGCCGAGGTCGAGCACCAGGGCGCGGCCCGCCTCGTCGCTGCACAGATCGAACACCGGCTTCAAGGCCGCGACGAGCGACAGCTCCCCGGCCGCCGACAGCCGCAAGAGATCGTGCGGCCCGAGCGGATCCCCCGCCGCCGCGCTGACCACCCAGGCACCGCCATCGGAGCGCGCTTCGATCTCCAGCGGTGCGCGCAGCGCGATGGAACGGACCTGCAGCAGATGGCGATCGAGACCCAACACGCGGTTGCCGTCGCGATCGCACAGCCAGACGGCTACGCGCGATCCAGTCGCGGGCGGCCGCGGCTCGCGCGCCACGGCCCAGCCCCAGGCGAAGAGCACGAACACCAGCAGGATCCCCGCGCGCAGCCCAAGCTCCAGCCGCGTGCCGCTCCAGTCGCGCTCGCGCGCGGGCATCGAGGATCGCTCGGGCTGCATGCTCGAACGACCGCTCTCGCGAGCCCTGGTGGCCCGCAATCCCGGAATTTTCGCGCCTGGACCCGCGCGGCCCGAGCTCAGCCCGCGTTCGGGGCCGGATTGAAATGGTAGAGCACCACGTACACGACCACGCCGGTCACCGACACGTACAACCAGATCGGGAAGCTGATCTTCGCCCAGCGCTTGTGCTCTTCCCAACGCTCGCGATGCGCCAGCCAGAAGGTGCGCAGCACCATCGGCAGGTTGACCATCGCCAGCACGGTATGGCTGAGCAGCAGCATGAGGTACGCGCCTCGCCGCCAGCCCTCGCCGTGGTAGCGCGTCGGCTGCCCGCGCGCGACCGCAAGGTGGTAGTAGAGGTAGCAGGCGAGGAACAGCGCGCTGGCCACGAACGCGGCCTTCATGAAGCGCTCGTGGCGCTCGCGGCGGCCGGCCTTGATCGCCAGCAGCCCGCAGACCAGCAGCACGCTCGCCAGCGCGTTGAGCGAGGCGTTGAGCGCCGGCAGGTGCAAATTCATGCGCCGGGGTGCGCCGCCAGCCAGCGCGCGCGCTCGAAGGCCATCGCCCGGCCGTCCGGGGTCTCGCCGGCGTAGTAGCCGCGCACGCGGCCCTGGCCGTCGACCACGACCAGCTTGGTCGCGTGGCTGACCTGGAAGCCCAGCGCGGCGTCGTCGACGCGCTCCACCGGCAAGGCGAAGGAACTGCGGATCAGGTCGAAGGTCGCCGCCTCGTCGCCGCTCAGGAACCACCAGCGCGAAAGATCGGCGCCGACCTGCTGCGCGTAGGCCGCGAGCACCTCCGGCGTGTCGATCGCCGGGTCGACCGAGATCGAGACCAGCAGCACCTCGCTGCCCGCGAGGTCGTCCTGCAGCGCGCGCATCTGCGTCGTGATGCGCGGGCAGGGCCCGCTGCAGGTGGTGAAGAAGAAGTCGGCGACCCAGACCTTGCCCTGCAGCTCGCGCTGGGTGACCGTGCGGCCGTCGCTCGAGCGGAACGTGAACGGCGCGACCACGCCGAGGCTAGCAGAATCTTCCGTCGCCAGTTCGAGCACGCTGCGCGAGCCTGCGCTGGCGACGTGCTCGTCCTCGCAGGCCGTGCAAGACAGGGCGAGCAGCAGGCTCGAGCTCCAGC
>Ga0315910_10005042_pt1 | contig 10888 bp, 11 predicted proteins | sample EdamamesoilMG_FD_204470 | JGI IMG/M metagenome (GOLD analysis project Ga0315910, IMG submission 204470) | Garden soil microbial communities collected in Santa Monica, California, United States - Edamame soil | ecosystem: Environmental > Terrestrial > Soil > Garden | place: USA: California...
CGCGCGGCCGCGGGCCAGGCGCTGGCCGAGGCCGGGCGCGTGCTGCGGCGGCTGGGCGCGCTCGTGCGCCCGCCCGGGACGAGCGCCGAGGTGCTCGACCTCGGCGCGCTCGTCGCCGGCCTGGCAGCGCTGGTGACACCCTACGCCGCCAGCGTGGGCGTCGAGCTCGAGCTGTGCGTGCCGCGCGCGCCCGTGCCGGCGCGCGCGCCGCCCGGCTTCGAGGCCTTCGTCGTCGTGCGCCTGCTCGAGGAGCTCTCCCAGGCGCGTGCGCGCGACCTGCGGCGGCTGCGCCTGACCGTGCGCGCGGAGGACGCGCGCTCGCGCCTCGTCGTCGCCGGTGCCGCGGCCCTCGCGCAGGCCGGCGAGCCCTCGGTCCCGGACGGGATCCGGCTGCGGCGGCGCCTCGGCGCGCGCTCGCGCGCGCTCGTGCTCGAGCTCCCGCGTCCGGTGGGAGCCACGGCGAGCCTCGCCCCGGAGCCGCGCCCGCGGCGCGCGCGCGTCCTGCTGTTGCAGCCCGAGGGCGAGCCGCGCCGCCTGACGCACGCGCTCCTGGTCGAGAACGGCTACGCCGTGGTCGCGGCCGAGGGCGCGCCCGAGCAGGGCGAGTTCGAGCACGTGCTGCTCGACGCCGCCCTGGCCGCGCGCGATCCGGACCTCTTCCTGCGCCTCGCCTCCGCCCCGCGCTTCACGCGCGCGCGCTTCGTCGGCCTCGGCCGCTGGCCCGGCGAGGCGAGCCCGGTCGCGCTGGAGAAACCCGTGCACCCACGCGCGCTCCTGGCCGAGCTCGCGCGCCCGCGCCCCGATTAGTCGGGGCCCACGTCGAGCGTTCGGCGGGCGGCGAAGGCGGCCGTGACCAGGGCCTCGACGTCGAGGGCGGCCTCGGCGGCCTCGCAGTCGGCGCGCTTGCCGTGGATGATCGGACGCTCGGGCTGGAAGACGGTGCAGCAGTCGGGCTCGTTCTCGATCGAGAGCTCGAAGGTGCCGATGCGGCGCGCGAGCGCGATGGTCTCGGGCTTGTCGAAGCCGATCAGCGGGCGCAGCACGGGCAGGTCACCGGCGGCCTCGATCAGCGCCAGGTTCTCGAGCGTCTGGCTCGCGACCTGGCCCAGGCTCTCGCCCGTGACCACCGCGCCGGCGCGCTCCTCGCGCGCGAGCAGGCCGGCGATGCGCTGCATCATGCGCCGGTAGAGCACGGTGCGGTACGGCGGCGGCGCCGTCTCCTTGATCTTGATCTGGATCTCGGCCAGGGGCGCCAGCACCAGGCGCGTGCGCGGCTGCCAGCGCGCCAGCGAGCGCGCGATGCGCTCGACCTTGCGCTCGAAGCCCTCGCCCACCCACGGGCGCGAGTGGAAGGAGAGCAGCACGGCCTCGCAGCCGCGCTTCATCGTCATCCAGGCCGCGACCGGGGAATCGATGCCGCCCGAGAGCAGCACGACCGCGCGTCCGACCGTGCCCACCGGCAGCCCGCCCGCGCCGCCGGTGCGCTGCGCGAAGACGTAGCTCGTGCCCGTGCGCACGTGGATGCCGAGCTCGAGCTCGGGCCGCGAGAGGTCGACGCGGATGCGCGGCACGAGGTCGAGCGGCATGCCGTCGGCCACGAAGCGGTCGAGCTCGGGCGAGGTCATGGGGAAGCGCTTGTCGGCGCGCTGCGTCTTCACGCGGAAGCGCACGGGCCGCTCGCGCGAGAAACCCTCCAGCGACTCGCGCAGGAGCTCGTGCGCCACGGCCGCGATCGGGTCGCGCTCGCTCGGCGCCGAGCGCGCGACGGAAAGCGAGGCCACGCCGAAGAGCTGCTCCAGGCGCCGGGCCACGTCGTGCACGCGCCGCGTGGGGTGCACGACCATCAGGCCGTGCTCGCGCTCGACGCGCGCCTGGGGATCGATGCTGCGCAGCGCCACGCCGGCGTTGCGCATGAGGGCGCGCTCGAAGTCGACGCGGTTCCGGCCCTTGAGCCAGAGCTCGCCGTAGCGCGCCAGCACGACCTGGCCGGCCTGGGTCGCGGCCTCGCTCACGCCGTGAGCTCGCGCGCCACGGCCGCGAGCGCATCCACGCCGGCGCGCACGTCGGCGGCGCTGGTGTGGCGCGAGAAGGAGATGCGCAGGACGCGCCGGGCGCGCTCCTCGTCGAGACCCAGGGCGAGCAGCGCGGGCGAGAGGCCGCCCTTCTTCGCCTGGCAGGCGCTGCCCACGCTGGTGAAGACGCCGCGCGCCTCGAGGTGGTGTTGCCAGGCCTCGGCCGGCGCGCCCGGCAGGAGCAGCGAGCAGATCGCGGGCGCGACGCTCGCCCGTCCGCCCGGCTCGAGCAGCTCCGCACCCGGGACGCGCGCGAGCTCGGCCACGAGCTCGGCGCGCCGCTCGGCGAAGGCCGCGCGCGCGCGGGAGAAACCCGCCTCGACGAGCTCGCACGCCTGGCCCAGGCCCACGAGCCCGGCCACGTTCTCCGTGCCCGAGCGCAGGCCGCGCTCCTGCTCGCCGCCGAAGACCAGCGGCCGCGGGCGCACGCCCTCGGCCAGGACGAGCGCGCCCGTGCCCTTCGGCCCGTGGAACTTGTGCCCGCCCAGGGCCAGGCTGTGGGCGCCGAGCTCGCCCAGCGAGACCTCGACCTTGCCCATGGCCTGCACGGCGTCGACGTGCAGGCGCGCCTGGGGCGCGTTGGCGCGCACGAGCCGCGCCAGGCGCGCGAGCGGGTAGATCGTGCCGAACTCGTTGTTCACGAGCATCTGCGCCACGAGCACGGTGTCGTGCCGGAGACGCGTGGCCGCGTGCTCGAGGTCGAGCGCGCCGCGTGCGTCCAGGCGCAGGCTCTCGAGCTCGAAGCCCTCCTCGGTCAGCGCGCGCGCCGAGTCGCGCACGCAGGGGTGCTCGGTCGGCCCGATCAGGACGTGCCGGCCGTGGCGCGCCTGGGCGCGCGCGAGGCCCAGGACGGCCAGGTTGTTGGCCTCGGTGCCGCCCGAGGTGAAGACCACCTGCTCGGGGCGCACGCCGGTCGCGCGCGCCACCTGGGCGCGGGCCGCCTCGAGCGCGCGCGCCGCGCCCACGCCCAGGGTGTGGCGCGAGGAGGGGTTGCCGAAGTGCTCCTCGAGGTACGGCAGCATGGCCGCGCGCACCTCGGGCGCGAGCGGCGTGGTGGCGGCGTTGTCGAGGTAGAGCACGGGGCCCAGGACCCCGAGCATACCCGCTGGCGCTCAGCCGCCGGACGGGGCGTGCGCGGCCCGCGGATCCATCGCCTCCAGCGGCACGCTCACGCGCCGGCGGGCCACGACCGTGGCCGGCACCTCGCGCTCGGCCAGCCCCGCGCGCAGGCGCAGGCGGTAGGCTCCGGGCGGGAGATGCGTGAAGCGGAAGCGCCCCTCGGCGTCGGTGACGACCGGCGGCCAGGTCTGCGGCGCGCCGGCCGCGTCGGGCGCCTCGAGCGCCGACAGGCGCACGAGCGCGCCCTCCAGCGCGCGCCCGGTGTCCTCGAGCAGCTGGCCCTCGAGCTCGCCCACCTCGAGCGCCAGGGCCAGGGTCGTCTCGGGCGCGTCGGCCGCGAGCGGCGCGCGCGCGAGCACGGGCCAGGAGCCGCCGCGCCCCCAGGCGGGCAGCACCTCGGCCGTGTAGCGCGCGAGCACGAGCTCCTCGAACGCGAACGCCCCGCCCGCGTCGCAGGTCGCACGCCGCAGCGCGGCGCCGCACAGGGGGTCGTTCTCGGGCGCCGGGCGCAGCACGACCTCGAGCCCGGCCAGCGTGGCATCGCCGGCGAGCTCGCCCGGGGCGATCACCGTGCCGGTCACGCGCCCGCGCCGCAGCTCGGGCAGGGTCGGGAGCGGCGGCAGCGCGGCCGGGAGCGTCCAGGCCACGGGCGCCGCGCTCGGCAGCGTGACCGCTTGTGTGCAGGGCGGCACGGCGGCGTCGACGAGCACGACGCGGTACGGCCCGGGCGCGAGCCGGCGCAGGAGGAAGCGGCCGGCGGCGTCGGTGTAGCCCCAGGAGAGGGGTGCGCCGGGTGCGGGGGTCTCGCCGCTCGGGAGGAGCGTCACGAGCACGTCGGCGGCGGGGGCACCCTCGGCCGAGGAGACCGTGCCCGCGAGCTCGAGCTCGCCTTCCTGGCAGCGCACGGGCTCGAGCGCGGCCGGCCGCGGCTCGTCGAAGCCGAAGCCCTCGGCCGCGATCGGCTCCGGGCGCTGCACCCAGATCAGGATCCCGATCACGAGGAACACGCCCAGCGCGAGCGCCCACTGCACGCGTTCCTTGCTCATCGCGCCCGCACCTCGCGCTCGCCGTCGAGGCCCCCGTCGAGAGCATGGGCCGCGGCCAGGACCTCGGCCAGGAGCTCGGCGCAGGGCGGGAACTCGGCGCAGTCCAGGGCCGCCAGCCCGGCGCGGAACTCTCCGAGCCCGCGCGCGCCTTCCCGGCGGTATCCGATCCAGCGCACGCCGAGGTGCAGCTGGTCGCACAGGCGCACGAAGCGCGCCTCGCGCGTCTCCTGGGCGCGGAACTCGGCGAAGCGCGCGCGCGCCTCGGGCGAGAGCGGCGTCAGCAGGCGCTCGGCGGCCCGCTCCTCGGCCTCGGCCTTGGCGCCCGGCGGCAGGAGCTCGGCCGCCGCCCGGGGGAGGTCCGTGAGCAGCGCCTCGGGCGTATCGTGCACGACCGCCAGGCTGACGGCCCGGTCGAGGTCGAGCGCCGGACGCACGCGCGGCCCCAGAGCCAGCACCACCAGGGCCGTGCCCAGGGAGTGCGCGGCCACGCTCTCGGGCGCGGCCACGCCTGCGACGAGCCAGCCCGTGCGCGGCAGGCGTTCCAGGGCGAGCAGCGGGGTCAGGGCGGCGAGGAAGGACACGATGGGGCGCGGCGGTTTGTGGCCCGGCGGAGGGGCCTCTATACTGCTCGGTTCGCTCGCCCGACACGAGCTTCCCGTCCATGCTCCTGCGCCTGCGCTCCCCGCTCTCCGGCCCCGACCTGGATCGGTTCCAGGGGCTCGCCCGCGAGCGGGGTTACGACGTCCACGTCCTCGACCGGCGCGGCCTCCTGGTGGAGCTCGTGCGCGCTTCCGGCCGAACCCCGCTGGGCGAGCCCGGCGACCGGGTGGCCTTCGAGGACCTGGCCTGCGTGGCCGCCGTGCTCGATTCGGCGGACGCGCCCGAGCGCCACGAGCGCACGCCCGAGCGCGCCGACACGGTCGTGCGGGTGGGCGCGGCCGCCTTCGGCGGCGCCCAGGTGGCGCTGATCGCCGGGCCGTGCGCGGTGGAGGAGGAGGGGCTCCTGATCGAGATCGCGCGCGCCGTGCGCGCCGCGGGCGCGACCGTGCTGCGCGGCGGCGCGTACAAGCCGCGCACCTCGCCCTACTCGTTCCAGGGCCTGGGCGCGCGCGGGCTCGAGTTCCTGGCGCGTGCACGGGCCGAGACCGGGCTCGCCATCGTGACCGAGGTGCTCGATCCGCGCGACGTCGAGCGCGTGGCCGCCGTGGCCGACCTGCTGCAGGTGGGCGCGCGCAGCATGACCAACGGCGCGCTGCTCTCGGAGGTGGCCGCGTCCCGGAAGCCCGTGCTGCTCAAGCGCGGAGTGGCCGCAACGGTGCGCGAGTTCCTGCTGGCGGCCGAGCACGTGCTGGCGCGCGGCAACGAACGCGTGATCCTGTGCGAGCGCGGCGTGCGCGGCTTCGACAAGGTGACGCGCAACATCCTCGACGTGGGCACGGTGGCGCACCTGAAGCGCGTCACGCACCTGCCCGTGATCGTCGATCCCTCGCACGCGGCCGGGCGGCGCGAGCTCGTGCTGCCCCTGGCCAAGGCCGGCCTCGCGGCCGGCGCCGACGGCCTGATGGTCGAGGTGCACCCGCGCCCGGCCGAGGCGCGCTCGGACGCGGCCCAGGCCGTGTCACCCGCCGATTTCGCCGAGATCGCGCGTCATGCGCGCGAGCTCGTCCGTCTCGATGGCCGGCGCCTGGCGCTGCCCGCGGCCGACGGCCACGTCGCGCCCACGCCCGTCCCGGAGCACCGCCCGTGAGGAAGAAGTTCGTCGCCGGCAACTGGAAGATGAACCTCGAGCGCCGCTCGGCGCTGGCGCTGGCCCAGGGCCTGCGCGAGCGCGTCGGCGCGCGCACCGACGTCGACGTGGCCGTGGCGCCGCCCTTCGTCTACCTGGCCGAGGTGGCCGAAGCCCTGCGTGGCTCGCCCGTGCGCTGCGGCTCGCAGGACGTGTGCGAGCGCGTCTCGGGCGCGTTCACGGGCGAGGTCTCGGCCGCCATGCTGAAGGACGTGGGCGCGAGCTTCGCCATCGTCGGCCACTCCGAGCGCCGCCACGTGTACGGCGAGGGCGACGAGCTCACCAACGCCAAGCTCCTGCGCGCGCTCGAGGCCGGGCTGGACGCGATCCTGTGCGTGGGCGAGACGCTCGAGGAGCGCCAGGAGAAGCGCACCGAGACGGTCGTGGCGCGCCAGCTCACGCGCGGTCTCGCCGGCGTCTCGGCCGGCGACCTCGCGCGCGTCACCGTGGCCTACGAGCCCGTGTGGGCCATCGGCACGGGCCTGAACGCCACCCCCGAGCAGGCCTCCACCGTGCACCAGTACCTGCGCGGCGTGCTCTCGGGCCTGTACGACGAGCACGCGGCCGACGCCCTGCGCATCCAGTACGGCGGCAGCGTCAGCGCCGCCAACGCGGCCGCCCTCCTGACCGCCGCCGACGTCGACGGCGCCCTGGTGGGCGGCGCGTCCTTGAAGCTCGACGGTTTCCTGCCAATCATCGAGGCCTCGCGCCCCGCGGCGGCCCGAACGGGCCAGAGCTCCCAGCCATGATCGCCACGCTCCTCTACATCGTCTTCGTCGTCTCGGCCATCGTCCTCATCATCGTCATCCTGCTGCAGGAAGGACGCGGCGGCGGCTTTGGCCAGGCGCTGGGCGAGCACGGCCAGCAGACCTTCGGCGTCGGCGCCAAGGGCATCAACCGCTTCACGGGCTACACCGCGGTGGTGTTCCTGGGCTCGGCCCTGGTGCTGCACATGCTGAACCGCACGGCCGGCTCGACCTCGGTCTTCGACCGCGTGGGCACGCCCGGCGTCGAGCAGAGCTCGCCCGCCGACCCGACGCAGCAGCGCTGACGGGCGGGCGCGCATGCTGCGCTCGATGACGGGCTTCGGCGCCTCTTCGAGCGAGGCGGAGCAGGGCTTCGCGCTGCGCGTCGAGGTGCGCTCGGTCAACCACCGCCACCTGACGATCAAGACGCGCCTGGGCGACGACTTCTCCGCCCTGGAGCCCGACATCGAGGCGCGCGTGCGCGCGGCCTGCGAGCGCGGCTCGGTCAGCGTGCACCTCTCGGCCGAGCGCGTGGGCGGCGCCGCGCGCGCGCGCGTCGACCGCGAGGCCGCACGCCGCTACCTGGACGAGCTGCGCGGGCTCGCGGGCGAGCTCGGGCTCGCGCCCGAGCTCCCGCTCGCCTCCCTGCTGGCGCTGCCGGGCGTGCTCGCCACCCCGTCCGACGGCGTCGATGCCGAGGGCGCGCGCGCGGCCGTGCTGGCGCTGCTCGACCAGGCCCTCGAGCGCATGCTGGCCATGCGCGCCACCGAGGGCACCGCCCTGGCGGCGGACCTGCGCAAGAACGCGGCCGCCACGGCGCGCTTCGTCGAGCGCGTCGAGAAGCGCATGCCGACCGTCGTGCGCGGGCACAAGGGCGCGCTGCAGAAGCGCATCCAGGAGCTCTCCGGCGCGCGCCATCCCGTGACGCCCGCCGATCTCGCGCGCGAGGTGGCGCTCCTGAGCGACCGGCTGGACGTGTCCGAGGAGCTCGAGCGCCTGAAGAGCCACCTGACCCAGCTCGAGGGCCTGCTCGCGCGCGGCGGCCGCATCGGTCGCCAGCTCGACTTCCTGGTGCAGGAGATCTTCCGCGAGGTGAACACGATCGGCTCGAAGTGCTCCGACGCCAAGGTGGCCCACTGGGTCGTGGAGGCCAAGACCCACGTCGAGCGCCTGCGCGAGCAGGTGCAGAACGTCGAGTGAGCTCCGCGCGCGGCACGATGCTGGTCGTCTCCGGGCCCTCGGGCAGCGGGAAGAGCACCATCTGCAAGCGCTTGATCGCCGATGCGCGCGTCGAGTTCTCGGTCTCGGCCACGACGCGCGCGCCGCGCGCGGGCGAGGTGGACGGCCGCGACTACCGCTTCCTCGACAAGGCCGAGTTCCGGCGCGAGATCGAGCGCGGCGCCTTCATCGAGTGGGCCGAGGTGCACGGCAACCTGTACGGCACCCCGCGCGCGCCCATGGAACGCGCCCTGGCGGCCGGGCGCGTGTTCCTGCTCGAGATCGACGTCCAGGGCGGGGCGCAGCTGAAGGCCCTCGAGCTGCCCGGCGTGTACGTGTTCATCGCCCCGCCCAGCCTGGAGGTCCTGCGCACGCGCCTGGAGCAGCGCGGCACCGACGCCCCCGAGGTGATCGAGCGCCGCATGGCCAAGGCGCAGGAGGAGATGCGCGCGCGCGAGCGCTACGATCACGTGATCGTGAACGACGACCTCGAGGAGACCGTGGCGCGCGTGCGCGCGCTCTCCGGCCTGGACGGGCCGGGGAGGAAGGCGTGAGCCGCGTCCTGCTCGCCTGCGGCGCCTCGGCCGCCCTGCACAAGGCCTGCGACCTGGCGAGCTCGCTCTCCCAGGACGGCCACGAGGTGCGCGCCGTGCTCACGCCGCGCGCGGCCGAGCTCGTGCGCCCGCAGCTCTTCGAGGCCCTGACCGGCCAGCCGGCCTGGTCGGGCGAATTCGGCGACGCGCGCCGCGCCGGCATGGACCACATCGATCTCGCGCGCTGGGCCCAGGTCTTCCTGGTCGCGCCCGCCACGGCCGACCTCGTCGCGCGCCTGGCGCTCGGCCTGGCGGACGACCTGGTCACGACACTGGCGCTGGCCTTGCCGGCCGGCGTGCCGCGCCTGCTCGCGCCGGCCATGAACCCCAACATGCTGGCGGCACCGGCCGTGGCGCGGAACCTGGCCCAGCTCGCGCGCGACGGCTGGCGCACGGTCGAGGCCGGGGCCGGGCGCCTGGCCTGCGGCGACGAGGGCCGCGGGCGGCTGGCCGAGCCGGAGGAGATCGCGGCCGTGCTGCGGGAGCTCCTGGGCTGAGCGCGGTCGGGCGAGCTCCCCGGCGCCGGGTGCGCCCGATTCGTCGGGGGCGCCGGGTGCTGGTGACCGCGGGGCCGACGCGCGAGGCCATCGACCCCGTGCGCTACCTCACCAACGAGTCCAGCGGGCGCATGGGCTTCGAGATCGCCGCCGCGGCCGCGCGGCGCGGCGACCGCGTGACCCTGATCGCGGGCCCGGTGCACCTCCCCACGCCCCCGGGCGTGCGCCGCATCGACGTGATCAGCGCGCGCGAGCTCCTGGCGGCCGCGCGCGCGGCCTTCCGCCGGGCCGACGCGCTGTTCATGTGCGCCGCCGTCGCCGACTGGCGCCCGCGCCGCAAGTACGCCGGGAAATGGCGCAAGGAGAACGTCCGCGAGGAAGTCGCAATCATCGAGCTGGTCCGGAACCCGGACGTCCTCGCCACCCTGGCGCGGCGCAAGGGCCGCCGCCTGGTGGTGGGTTTCGCGCTCGAGACCGGGCGGGGCGAGGGCCGCGCACGCGCCAAGCTCGCCCGCAAGAACCTCGACTACGTGGTCCTGAACGACGCCCGCGTCCTGGGCGCGGAGCGGACGACGGTGACGATCCTCGGGCGGGACGGCTCCCGGAGCCGGCTCGCGCGCCGGACGAAGCGGGCCGTGGCCGAGCGGCTCGTGGCGCTCCCGGCCCCCGCGGACGGGGCCGGATGAGGCCTCCAAGAAACTGCCGAAACCCGCGCGGCGAAACGCTATGTTCCGGGCCTTCCGGCCGGGGCCCCACGCGGGGGCGACCGGCCGCGCCAACCCCGATGGCCGGCAGCAAGACGAAGAAGCGCTCCCGTTCCCAGGGGCCGTCCCTGTTCGAGCGCATCGGTCTCTCGCGCGAGCACGAGCGCGCGGGCGAGGGCGAGACGTCGCATCGCATCCAGGAGATCAAGGGCCTGCTCTTCATCGGGCTCTGCCTGTGGCTCCTCGTGGCGCTGGCGAGCTACCGGCCGCGCTTCGACGCCGAGGTGGTCGAGGGCCGCAACTGGGGCGGACAGGCCGGCTGGTACCTTGCGTCGTGGGTGTTCCTGGCGCTGGGCTGGAGCGGCTACTTCCTGGCGCTGCTCGGCCTCGCGTGGGGCGGCGTGCTCGTGGCGCGCAAGCGCATCGCGCTGCCGCTCGTGCGCGTGCTCGGGAGCGCCTGCTTCCTGCTCTCGTCGGCGTTTCTCTTCGAGCTCGCTCTGGGAGAAACCCATGGACAAGACCTACCCTACGGGCCGGGCGGTTACCTCGCCTTGGAGCTCGTCGGGTCGGGGGTGGCGGGGCCGCACACGCCTCCCATCCTCGTCGAGAAGCTCGGGGCTCCCGGGCTGTGGATCCTGCTCGTTCTCTCCACCCTCATTTCCTTCATGCTTGCGACCGAAATGGCCTTCTACCCTGCAGCCATCGCGTTTCGGGACTGGATCGCCGAGCGCCAAGGATCGGGAGGCGAAAGCGCTCCCGTGGCGATGCTCGGCTGGTTGAGGAGGCTTCTCGTCGGGTTGTGGAGCTTCCTGCGCGGCGCGGACCTGGACGCCAGTCCCGACGCCACGGCCGTGCTCACACCGCCCGCCCCCGCGCGTCGGAAACGCGCCCCTCCCAGCGTCGAACCCGCGGAGTCCGAGGAGCCCGAGCCCGCTTTGGCTCCGGTGGCCGAGGACGACGACGAGGACTTCGACGACGACGACGTCGACTGGGTCGACGATGACGACGACGACGAAAAGGACAAGGACGACGACGACAAGGACGACGACGACGACGACGACAAGGACGACGACAAGGAGCCCGACGAGTACGACGAGGACCTGGACG
>Ga0315910_10005043_pt1 | contig 10885 bp, 7 predicted proteins | sample EdamamesoilMG_FD_204470 | JGI IMG/M metagenome (GOLD analysis project Ga0315910, IMG submission 204470) | Garden soil microbial communities collected in Santa Monica, California, United States - Edamame soil | ecosystem: Environmental > Terrestrial > Soil > Garden | place: USA: California...
TGCCGGCGCGATCCCACCGCCGCCGGGCATCGACGAACCCGTATCGACGAGCAACGCTTCCTCGAGTCGGTGCGAGCGCTGCGGCGGCCCGCCACCGCGGAGCTCCTTCTGCATCAAGGAGTCGAGCGAGAAGAGCACCGAGTTCTCGTTGCGAGCGCCGGTGAGGCGGGGGCCGTCGTCGACCGCATCCTGGAGGGCGGCCGCCGCGGCGAGGGCTTCGGCCTCGCTCCCGGCCTGAGCCTGCTGGGCGAAGAGATCCCGGCCGCCTCGCTGCTCGGCGCGTTGGGACTGCCGGCGGCGGGCCGGCTCGGCGGCCTCGCGGGTGGCGGCGGGGCGCGTGGATTCACGCCGCGCGGGACGCGTGGATTCACGCTTGGTTGTCCGGGTCGCGCGCGCGGGTTTGGGTTCGCTGATCGGGGAGCGGGCGACGTTCGTCGCCGCGTCGTCGTCCTCGGTGACGTGGCTCGACGCCGGGCTGCTGTGGGGGGCTTCGTTGAAGCGGGACGAGTCCACGACCTGGGTCGCCTCGTCGTCGTCGAACAACGCGGATTGCATCGGCCCGCTGTCCGCGACCCGCGTCGTCTCCTCGTCCTCTCTCGGCTTGCTCGACCGGCGAGCCGGCGCCGGAGTCGGTCGCGCGTAGCCCATCTTGCGGAACGCCGCTGCGATTTCCTCGACGTCCCAGGGGTTCGCCCAGTCGGCCATGCCGTCGCGCCAGACGAGCGTTTCGGGCGTGAGCTGCCCTGCGCGGTGCAGGCGCACAATCTGCGCCACGTCCGCCTCCTCCTGTCGATCCTCGGAGAACGCGACGATGAACGGTGGGTCGGGCGGGCGCGCCGGAGCCGCCGGCTCCTTCGGGGCGCGGCTCGAGCTCGGCTTCTGGCTCGCCGGTCCGGGGACCACGCTGGTCGAGGCGCTCACCGACGGCGGACTGACGTTACCGTCAACGATCAGCACGGTCCCGCAGCGCTTGCACGTGATCTTCACGCGCTTGCCAATGAGCTTCTCGTCAGCGACGCCGTAGCGCGCGGAACAGGCGGTGCAGGCGATGTTCATGGGCGCGGTGGGTGGGGAACGCCGGAGCCTACCCCAGACGCCCGGCATGCTGCTAGTGTGCCGTCCCTGTGAAACGCGCTAGTTCCGGCGATTCGACGAATCGCCCAAAGAGCCGAAGCCATGAGGCGGCCGAGGACGACTGATGGTGGATAGGGAGCGCTCGAACCGGCGGGGGATCAGTGCCGTCGGCGATTTTCTTCAGGCGCGTTACTTCACGGCCGATGCGCGGTTCCTCGGCCTGTTCCGCATCGGCTTCGGCTCGCTGATGACGCTCGACTGCCTGCGGCGCTTCGTCGTGGCGCGCGAGTACTACACGAACGACGGCTTCCTGCCGAATCACTTCGCGCTGTTCCGGCCGATGGGTGACGGAGTGTTTTCGCTGCTCCACGCCTTCTCCACGCTGGCCGAGGTGCGCGTGGTGATGGCGCTGATGCTGGTCGCGTTCGTGTCCTACACCGTCGGCTATCGCACGCGCCTCTGTCAGGTGCTTGCGTTCATCTCGATCACGAGCCTCGACGCGCGCAACATGTTCGTGGAGAACGGCGGCGACGTGCTCGTCAACCTGATGGCCGGGCTGACGATGTTCCTTCCGCTCGGGCGGCGCCTCAGCGTCGATGCCGTGTTGGCATCGCTCCGCGCACGCAGCGAGACCAGCGTGGAAGCGTTGAACGAGCGGGATCGACCGCCTACGCCGCCGAACCAGTTCGTGTCGCTGATCGTGCTGGCCCTCTTGCTCCAGCTCTCGGTCATCTACTTTTTCAACTTCGTGCACAAGGACGGCCAGGGCTGGAAGAACGGCTCCGTCCTGCATTGGTTCTTGCACCAGGATCGCATCGTCACCGCGCTGGGAGTCTTTCTGCGGGAGCACACGCCGTTTCAGGTCTTGCGCGGGTTCGGCTACGGCGCGCTTGCCACCGAAGCGGCGCTGCCGGTCATCCTGCTTTTCCCCTTCTTTCGCAGCTGGGCGCATCGCATCGCCCTGCTGCTCGGCATCGGCCTCCACGGGGGCATCGCGCTCACGTCGCGGCTCGGCCCGTTCTCGTACGCGATGATGCTCTTTTTCGTGCTCTTCCTCGGCGCCAAGGACTGGGCCCTGCTCGGGCGCTGGTTCGGTCGCGAAGGACGGAAGAGGACCGTCGTGTTCGACGTCGATTGCGGCGTCTGCCTGCTCACGGCGCGGATCCTGAAGCGCATCGACCCGTTCCGGCGGCTCACGTTCGTCGGCAACGACCGACCCGAGCTCTTTCCTCCGGGCGTGGACGCCGAGACCGCGGCGAGGACCGTGGTCGTCGTCGATGCCAAGGGTCGCGTGCACCTCGAGGAACGCGCCGTCTTCGAGATCCTCAGCGCCCTGCCGTGCGGCATCGTGCTCTCGTTCTGGCTCAGGGTGCCGGGCACGCGGGAGCTCGGGCGTGCCCTCTACCGGCTGATCGCGCGGCGGAGGCTCGACCTCTCGGTCTGGCTCGGCCTCGGTGCTTGCGGCGTCACGCCTCCCGGCCGGGCCGAGGTCGCGCGTCCGCTCGAGGCGCCCCCGGCCACCTTCCGCGCGAGCGTCTCCGGCATGGCGAGCCTCATCCGCGAGTCCCTGTGCGCCATCGTCGTCGTCATGCTTTCCGTGCAGGTCGCCAACGACAATCACTGGATGCAGCGCCGCCTGCGCGTGCACCGGCCGGAGTGGATCGTGAGCACCGTCAATACCTTCCGGCTCCTCGAGGGCTGGGGCATGTTCGCGCCCGAGCCGCCCTACGACGACGGTCATGTCGTGGTCGACGGCCGCACCAAGGACGGACGAAAGCTCGATCCCTTCACCGGCAAGGAGCCGGACTTCGATCCGTACACGGCGACCGGCTGGGGCCATCAGCAGTTCTGGTGCGATTACAACAACAGGATCCGGTTCGACGGCCACGTACCGAACCGGCAGCACTTCCGCGACTACCTCCGCCACTGGCACGAGTACGCCGGCCGTCCCCAAGACGAGCTCGTGGGCTTCGACGTGTGGTGGGTGAGCGACAAATCGCCCCCTCCGGGCAAGGAACGCGGTGAACCTCTGCCACCACAAAAACTCGTGAGCTTCGGCTTCGTCAAGGACTCGGGTGCGCGTGCCTTCCAGCAACCGAAGGCGCACGGGCCAGGGAGGAAGCCGTGAGCGACGCTCGCGACGACGACGAGCGCGCGCCGGACTCCGGACGCGACTCGAGCCCGGACTCCGGACGCGACTCGAGCCCGGACTCCGGACGCGACTCGAGCCCGGACGCCGACACCGGGCCGGATTCCGGCCCCGATTCGGCGCCGGACGCGGCGGCGGCGCCGGCGGCGGCGAACAAGAAGGCGGAGACGGGGGCCGGCCTCAAGGGCTTCTGGGCGTTCCTCCGCGATACCTACGGCTCGGCGGATCCCCGCTCGCTCGGCCTGTTCCGCATCGCCCTCGCGGGCTTGCTCTTCGTCGACGTCGCGCGGCGCTGGCCGGACGTGGAAGCGCACTACTCGAACCTCGGCTGGCTCACCAATCACTACGCGCTCTTCCGGCCGATGAGCAGTCACCTGTTCTCCGTCTACCTGGCGTTCAGCACGCCGGGGGAGGTGAAGGTGATGATGAGCATCCACCTCTTCGTGATCCTCTTGCTCGCCGTCGGCTTCCGGACACGGCTGATGCAGGTGCTCGTCGCGCTCCTCACCGTCAGCATCAGTAGCCGCAACATCATGCTGGAAAATGGCGGCTGGGTCGTCCTGACCGAGCTCGTCATCTGGAGCATGTTCCTGCCGCTCGGGCGTCGCTTCAGCGTGGACGCGTTGCTCGCCTCCTTCCGTGCGCGGCGCGAGACGACGCCCGCCGCGTTGAACGACCGAACGAATCCGGTCCGCGACACGACTCCGGTGTTCTCTCTCGCGGTCGCGGCGCTGATCTTTCAGTGGGTCGTCATCTACTATTTCAACGTCGTCCACAAATCGGGTCCGGAGTGGAGGAACGGTACCGCCGTCTACTACTTCTTCCAGCAGGACCGGATGGTGACCGGGCTCGGTGCCTGGATCCGGGACTACACCCCGTTCGTCGTCTACCGGGTGATGACGTACTCGACGCTGGTGATCGAGGCGCTGATCGCGCTCCTCTTGGCATCGCCGTTCCGTACGCCGGTCGCGCGGATGATCGCCTGGGGTCTCTGCGCGACGCTGCACCTGTCGATCGATGCTGTCGTGCAGCTCGGCCCGTTCTCGTGGGCGATGGTGACCATGTTCTGGGTGCTGATCCCGCGTGAGGCCTGGGATCGGCTCGGGCCACGGCTCGCCCGCCGCTATCCGCTGCGTGAGCTCTGCTTCGATGCAGCGAGCGGGTTTTGGGTGTCGTTCTGCCGGCTGGTGAAGCGTTTGGACGTGCTCGAGCACGTGAAGTTCGTGCCGGTGACCCCTCCGCCATCGAACGACGACGACGACGACGAGCAAGACGACGACGACGAGCGCGAACCCGACGGCGAGTCCGCTCGATCGACCGAGCCGGCGGCGCCCTCCGACGACCTCGCGCGCCAGGTCGGCGAGACGCTGGTCGTCCTCGACCCCAAGGACGGGTCGCGGCACCTGGGTCTCGGAGCGCTCCTCAGGCTCGCCGATGCGATACCGTTCGGTACGCTGCTCGTCTTGCCGGCGAGGATCCCGGGCATCTCGGAGTTCGTCGAGCGACGGCTCGAGCGGCGGGCGAAGAGGCGCGGCGAAGCGGACGCGTACTACGAGGTCGAGACCCTGCCGGGGTCACCGGAAGCCTTCGCTCCCCCGCCGTCTCAGGCCGCGCTGTCGTTCGACCGTGTCCGGCTCTACACGCGCGAAATGCTCGTCGCCGTCCTCGTCGTCTGCTGCGGCAGCCAGGTGCTGATCGAGAACCGTGCGGTGCCCAAGTGGCTCAAGCCGGAACATCGTCCCGATTGGATGACGGCGATCGTCGTCTACCCGCGGGTGTTCCAGGGCTGGAGCATGTTCGCACCCTCGCCGCCGGCCGACGACGGACGGATGGTCGTCGACGGCGTGACCAAGGATGGAAGAAAGCTCGATCCTTTGACCGGTCAGGCGCCGTCCTTCGAGGTGCAACCGAAGGAGGGCTTCCGGATGAACCAGATCTGGGGCGACTTCCACCGGCGCATCGGCGAGCAGCGCTTCGAGGGCTACCTCGAGGGCGTGAAAGAGATGCTGAAGAACTATCACCAGATCACGGGTCGAAAGCAGGACGAGCTTCGCTCGTTCGAAGTCTGGTTCGTGAACGAACGCATCCCGCTCCCCTGGGAACCGCGTGCGGCCCCCGATCGCCGGCGCGTCCTCACCTGGGGCACCCCGGAGGCGGCAGCACCACCCGGTCAGAAGCGCCGCCCGCAACCTCGTTCGAGCCCCCCCCGCCCCCCGCGCCCCTGACCGTGACGATCCGTCACCTCTCCAACGCCATCTTCCACACGCTCCGCATCTGCGTGCCGACCGTCATCGACAGCGCGCTCGGCACCCTCACCACTCCCACCTGCGACGCGCGGCTCGACAGCTGGTCGAGGGCGATCGTGCGCTACGCGAGCATCGATCTCGAGGTCGTCGGTCGTGAGAACGCCGGCGACGGCGAGGCGTTCGTGGTGATGTCCAATCATCAGTCGCTCTACGACATCCCCTGTTTGTTCCAGGCGCTCAGGCCGCTTCGCCTGCGCATGGTGGCAAAGTCGGAGCTCTTTCGCGTCCCGATCTGGGCGGGTGCCATGCGCGCCGCCGGCTTCGTCGAGGTGAACCGGGCAAATCGCATCGCGGCGATGCGCAGCCTCGACCGCGCGCGGGAAGCCGTGAGAGCCGGAACCAGCATCTGGATCGCGCCGGAGGGGACCCGGAGCTCGAGCGGTGAGCTCGGGACCTTCAAGAAGGGTGGCTTCCACATGGCAAGTGGCGCCGAGGCGCGGATCCTCCCGGTCACCGTCATCGGCACGCAGTCCGTCCTCCCCGCAAAGGGTCGGAGCGTCATCGACGGCCAGCACGTGAAGGTCGTGGTCAGCGCGCCGGTCGATCCCAAGGACTACGGGAAGCGCATCAACGATCTGATGGGCGAGGTCCGGAACCGCATGATGAGCGGATTTTCTGGCTGAAGGCCGACCGAGCTACGGACACAGGCCCGACGGGCACGTGTTGCACGTGAAGGTCGTGCCTCCGACTTGCGTGCACTCGCCGGGGCAGCTCGAGCCGAGGCAATCGCACGTGATCGGGCCGGTGTCGCACTCGTGGGGAACGCAGGAGTCACCGGAGATCGCTCCGCCGACGACCTGAATGCAGACCGTGCCGGGCGCGCAGGTCAGCGTGATGTCGTTGCCGCACGGCTTGTCGCCGCACGCCTGCTGAATGACGATCCACTCGCCGGTGCACACCGCCTGAATGAAGCCTTCTCCATCGCAGTCTTCGTAGGCGCAAGGGGGACCGCTGCAGTCTTCGGCGCAAGCTTCACCGCCGAACGGCGCGGTCGTGGGGCACTCGCAGCCCGGGCTGATGCCGCCCGTCCCCGCGCTCGCCGAGGAGCCACCGACACCTGCGTTTCCCGCACCTGCCGCCGACCCGCCGGATCCACCTTTCCCGCCGGTGCTCGAGCCGGCCGATCCGCCGGATCCGCCTTTCCCGCCGGTGCTCGAGCCGGCCGATCCGCCGGCTCCGTCCCCGCTCGAGCCGCCGAGTCCCGCGCCGGCCGATGAGCCCCCTTTGCCGCCGGCACCGCCTCCCGCTTGGCCCGCACTGCCGCCCGTCGTGCCGCTCGGGCTCTCCGGATCGCTGCAGCCGGTGAGCACCAGGAAGAGCGCGACCCCACTCGTGCGTCGCATGGCTCTACGTCGTAGCGCGACACCACACGCGGACGACGAGCGTGCCCTGAACGGTCCAAGGCGTCACGTCCACCCGGTCGACGGCGGCCATCGACTTCACCGGCAGGCGCTCGATCAGGTGGCCCTCCACGAAGCGGCGGCGGAGTGCGTCGCTCGAGAGCATCGCCGCCTCCACGCCGCGGACGACGAAGGTGACCATCTCGAAGATCTCCATCCCATTCGTCGACTCCTGAGGCTTCGCCGCTTCGGCGATGATCGCCGCGAGCGTGTCGCGCTCGGCGAACGACTCGCGCACCATGATCTCCGGTCCCGACTCTTCGTTGTCTTGAACGGGGAGCGGTAGCGGGACGAGCTCGTCCGCAATGGCCTCGAGCGTCTGTCGACCGGCGGGTGCGTAGGCCACGCGAATGTCGGGTTGCGACGTTTGCGGTGAGGGCGCTGCGCCCGTCTGCGGCGAGGGCGCCTTCGAAGGCTCGTCGGGCTTCGTGGCCAAGGCAGAGGCGAGTATCGCACGGCCGGGGGCCCCCTTTACAGGCTCGAGTTTCGCCTTAGGTTGGCTCGAACATGACGGCGAGCAGCTCTCGCCGAGGAGAAGAAGCCATGACCGCACGCACCGTGCGCGCGGTGACGAAGGTCGTCACCGCACACCGTCAGACCGAGGGCGCAGGGTTCGTCGTTCGCCGCCCGATCCCGACCGCCGGGCTCGCGCTGGTCGATCCGTTCCTCCTGGTCGACGAGATGGGGCCGGCGACGTACGCGCCCGGTGAAGCGGTCGGCGCGCCGGACCATCCGCATCGCGGCTTCGAAACCGTCACCTACGTTCTGGACGGCGAGTTCGAGCACGAAGACTCGGCGGGCCACCGCGGCGTGCTCGGCCCGGGCGACGTGCAGTGGATGACGGCCGGCGGAGGCATCGTGCACTCGGAGATGCCGTCGCGCCGCGTGCGCGAAGAGGGCGGCCGCGTGCACGGGTTCCAGGTTTGGGTGAATCTGCCCGCGCGCCTCAAGATGGCGCAGCCGCGCTACCAGGAGATCAAATCCGCCACGATCCCGGAGGCGACGAGCGAAGACGGCAAGGCCAAGGTGCGGGTCGTTGCGGGTGAGGCGCTCGGTGCGCGCGCCGTGATCGATACGAACACGCCGATCGTGTATCAGGACTGGTCGCTCGAGCCCGGCGCGGACGTGACGGTGCCGCTCGGCGCCGATCATCAGGCGTTCGTCTACGTCTTTTCCGGCGCGGCTCGCGTCGGCGACGGCGACGGGATCCTCGGCGACGGACAGCTCGGCGTGCTCGGAGCGGGCGATGCCGTCCGGCTCCGCGGCGTGGACGGAGGTCCGGCCCGGCTCCTCCTGCTCGCCGGCGTCCCGATCGGTGAACCGGTCGCTCGGTACGGGCCGTTCGTCATGAACAACCAGCAGGAGCTGGTCCAGGCGTTTCGCGACTACGAGACCGGCCGGCTCGGCTCGATCACGCGAACCGCGCGCGTCTCCTGACGCTCCGCCGCGCAGTGCCGCGCGAATTTTCCGGGTTCGCTCGACGGCGCGGCATTTTCTGACGCGCGGACGCTCGAGGCGCCGACAATAGAGCATGGGTTTGTCCATCGAACGCGTGCTCGCGGTTTTGGTGCTGGCTGCTTGCGCGCCGGCGGCGCCGGGGGAAGGGGAGTCCGGCCCGACGCACGCGGAGCCCGCGCTGCTCGCCAAGGCTGGTTCGGACGTATCGCGGGTCCCGGTGGCGCCGCTGATCAACGCGCCGATGCGAGAGCCGCGAACGATCGCCGCGCTGATGTTCGACATCGGCGGCGGGCCGCCGGACGCAGACGAGATCCAGGAGCTCCTCACGGGCGAGGACTCCCTGCGCCAGATGTACCGCGAGATCTCGTACGGGATGCAGGACCTCACGATCGAGGTGTTCGGGCCGTACACTCTGAACGAGCAGACATGTTTGCCGATCGAGTGTTGCGGCCCGAAGGACGACCAGCCGAACGGTCCCCAGGTCCAGGACATCATCGCGGCGCTGCCGAGCACGTACGATCACTACTTCTGGGTGTACGGGGACATTCCGATGGGCGCCGAGTGCGGCACCTGGGGCGACGAGGGGCGGCCCGGGCAATACGCGAGGTACTCGAGCTACTCCTTTCACGGCATCGTCGGCTACGCGCAAGAGCTCGGGCACAACTTCGGCATGACGCACGAGCCGATCATGCAGTGCCCCAACTCGGCGACGTTCGTCGACGATCCGTCGCAGTGCACGCACAGCGAATACGGTAGCCAGCTGAGCTTCATGGGCAGCGGTCCGATGATGGTCTCCGGCTATCACAAGGTCGCTCAAGGTTGGCTCAGTGCGTGCAACGGCGTCATGGTCGGCGGGTCCGGCACCTACAATCTCTTGCCGACCGAGATCCCGTGCAACGGAACTCAGATCCTGCAGGTGGCGGCACCGAAGTCGCGCTCGGCAGCGGCGGAGGGCGATCGGCAGGGTCGCGCACCGACGCTGACTCACTACTACCTGGAGCTGCGCACGCCGCGGAGCTTCGACGCCCGCTACGAGGACCCGCAGGTCTTCATCTCGATTGGTCCGGACTACAATCTCACCCAGTCCGCACCGTACGTGTACCAACTCAACCGGACGCCGGAAGGCAACAACAACAACCGACCGAGTCTCGCCGACGGCGGCTACACGACGGGAATGACCTTCGAGGATCCAGCGGGTGGCCTCACCTTCACCTTCGATTCGGTGACGATGGATCAAGCCATCGTCACCATCACGCGCACCGCGGCCGGTGGCTCCGACACCTGCCTCGACGACACGGCGTTCACGGCTCCCGGTCCTGGTCCCGATAGCTGCGGGCTCCCGATCCCGCCGGGGACGGGCGGCGCGGCGGGCGCTGCTGGCATGGCGGGTGCGAGCGGGAGCGGCACCGCGGGCTCGAGCATGGGCGGTAACGCGGGGTCCGCCGGGATGGCGGGCATGGCGGGAGCCACCCTGGCGGGCGCGGGCGGTACGGCGGCGGGTGCGGCCGGGACGAGCGGCGGAGTCTCCGGCGCGGGCGGGGCTCTCGGCGCCGGCACCGGAGGCACGGCTGGCGTTGCGAGCGGAGGCGCTGGGAGCCCCGCAGCGGGTAGCTCCGGGCAAGCGGTGGGCGGCGGGGCAGGAGCCCTCCCCGGAACCGGTGGACTCGGTCAGGGCACGGTCTCGCCGGCTGACGACGACACCGAGCTCAAAGGTGGCTGCGGATGCCGCGTCCCCGGTGAGCGTCGTCCGGGTTCGTCGATGGCTCTCGTTCTCTTCGGCGCGCTCGCTCTCGTTGCGCAGCGCCGTCGCTCGCAGAGCTCAGCGTGAGCCGCAGCTCAGCGTGAGCCGCGGCGACGAGCTATCGTCAAGGCGACGAACGCAAGGCCGGCACCGAGCGCGGTGAGCAGCGCGTGGTGCGAGCTCGCGGCCGTCCGGCATGCGCAGCCTTCTGACGCAGGAGCAGCCCCGGCCGCAACGGCGCCGCCCGCACCCGGCGCGCCGCCCGGATCGCCCCCGAGGCCGCTTTCGCCCGCGGACACGGCGCCCGTCCCACCCGATCCGGCGGTCGTCGCCTCGCAGGTGGCATCGATGGCCTCGCACGTGGCGGGCCAGTCCTCGGCGCAGCGCGCGCCGGTCGTTTCTTCGGGACAGGCGAGGGGGCCGCGCACGTCCGGAAGCTTCAGCAAGGGCGTGAAGCTCGCGAGGCCGCCGGCGAGCTCGGCGTCGGCGCGAAAGCCAAGGTGGAAGCCGACCTCGAAGTCGGTGGCGCAGACGTAGAGGCCGTTCGTCGTCCACTTGAGGCAGCTCACGGCTTCCGTCGTCTCGTGGGCGAACGGGCCGACTGCCGTCTCGTCGACGGGGGCCACATGGATGCCGAGGGTTGCGGGATCGACCGTCACGTCGCGCGGATCACCGAAGCCCGCGAGCACCTGGTCCCCGTCGGGCGAGAGCGCGAAGCCGTAAAGCTTGGCTGGTCCGCGCAGGACCTCCTCGAAGG
>Ga0315910_10005044_pt1 | contig 10885 bp, 6 predicted proteins | sample EdamamesoilMG_FD_204470 | JGI IMG/M metagenome (GOLD analysis project Ga0315910, IMG submission 204470) | Garden soil microbial communities collected in Santa Monica, California, United States - Edamame soil | ecosystem: Environmental > Terrestrial > Soil > Garden | place: USA: California...
TCTTCACCATCACTTTTCGGATCGACTCGAGCTGTGCCTGCATGAACGCTTCGTTTTCGGCGGCGTCCGCGTAGTCCGCGTTCACCGTCGCGCCGAAGATCAGCGTGCTGTAGGCCTGCTCGTGCAGATCCCGGTCGTAGCGGTCGCGGTACGCCATGTAGATCACCGCCCTCATCCGCGTGCCGATGAAGCTCTTCGGGTACTCCGCCGACGGCTCGGGGGGGCCGAACAGGCTGCGCCAGATCGGAGTCCAGACGCGGTCGTTGGTGACGAGCTTCTGCCCGTCCAGCTCGGAGACGTAGGTGCTCACGACCTCGACACCGTCGAGCTCCACATGGTCCCAGTAGGACCGACCGATCTTGACGCGACCGTGAGTCTTCACCCGGACTGCGCTCGGGTCGATGGTGTTGAAAGGGAGGATGGCGGACTCCGGGACGCCGTACATGTAGTTCGAGAAGTAGTTCCAGTCTGCTTTGCCGATCTTGAGCACGTCGAGCGTTTCGAGCGCGGCGCGCCCGCCGACTTGCTCCCGGTAGCCGAAAGGCCGCTTCCACTCGGAGCGCGGGACGTCGATCTGGTAGTAGCCGAAGAAGACGTTGAACCAGATCGAGGTCGGATCGCCGTAGCGGCCGCGACAGAGGCCTGGCTTGCCGCACGCAAAGGCGACGTTGAAGACCAGCTTGCCTTCGTCCGGGAAGAAAGCGCGCTTCACCCGCCGCCCGACGCCGCCCGGCGAAGGCCCGCTCTCGTCGACGACGATCTCGAGCACGTTCGGCGCGGAGATGGACTTGCCGAACCGCGGATCGTCGAGGTCCGCCTGATCCACCACGATGCGGTTGTTGATCTCACCGACCGTCGGAATGTTCGTGCAGCCGAGTACGAAAAAGAGCGCGAGCCTGCCGCTCACGGCTCCCCCGGGGCGTCGTCGAGTGAAAGGAGGAAAGCAACCAGCGCGGTCACGTCGTCGCCGCCGGGCACGTCGGCCACGAAGTACTCGTGACCGATGCCCTCGATCGCGAAGTCCGACCCGCGCAGGCGCCATGCGGTGCCGGGTACCGGCAGCACCGCCTCACGGTTGCCGCGAATGACGCGCTCGCGTTCGGCCTCTAGCACCAGCGCTTGCAGGCTCTGCGCTGCGTTGGCGCGGAAAGCCCCCTCGGGGTGGAGCTCGCGCTCGGCGAGGATGGGGCCCGTGCCATAGACATTTTCCGCGGGGTCGCGCGAAAGCAGCTGCTTCAGGCTCGCGGCCGGGGGCGAGCCGGGCCGCGGCGCGACGCCGACGCCACCGTCGTGAAGGTACGGCGCGCTGCCCCAGACGTAGCGGAGGGTGACCGTCTTGTAGCCGACGCGGCGGGCGCCCGTGAAGTCGAAGGGACCGCCCGCGGTCGCTTTGCCGGTGCGGGCGTCGTAGCTCGGAGCCAGGAAGCGCTGGAGCAGCTTGCCGAACTCCGCGCGGGCGGGCTGGGTTCGGATCTTCTTGAGCGGGTGTACGAGGTTGTCGGTGAAGAAGGGCCCCTGGTGGCAGCCTGCACAGCCGCTCTGTCTGAAGATCTCGTATCCGCGCGCGACGAGCGAGCGGGCGCCGGCGAGAAGCGGTGAGCGATTCGGCGGGGGATCCAGGGAATCGAGCATGAGCGAAACGGATTCGCTGAGGAGCTCGTCGGCGTTCACGCCGTAGCGCCGGATCCAGGTCGAAACTTCTCGATCGGCCCGCACCGCGGGCGGTGTGCGGACGCGCGTGCCCGAATAGCCGAGCACGGCCGGACGGAGGCGCGCATCCCCGCCGAACGAGGCCGCCGAGCGGTCGCGCCGAGCGGCGACGTTCTGCGGATGGTCGCGGATCGAGCTCGGAACCGCATGGGGCAGCCCGGGAACGAGCAGCACGGACGCAGGCTCGAGCAACCCCGGAACGCCGTCCGTGAGCCCGAGGATGTCGTCGCGGAGTCGCGCTCGCATGGCCGGGTCGTGTCGCGCCGCGGGCGAGCGGAACACCATCAGCTCGGCGAGCTCGGCAGCGCTGAACTCGTTGTAGATGCCTTTCTGACCGGGCAGGAGCTCGGACGCGGCTCCGGCACGATCACGCGTCAGCGAGACGAGCGCGGTCGGATCGAGCGCGATCGACCACACGCCGTTGTTGCGGTCCTCGGCGTTCACGAAGTTGCCGTCGTAGTTGTAGGGAAAGTTGCGTCGTGTGTAGAGCGACGGGATCTGCATGGCGTTGAATAGGCCGTCCGGCGTGTCATCGGCGAAGCCTCGCGGTTGCACCGCCATCCCACGCACCACCTCTGCCAGCACGAGGTCCGGCGCGTTCCGGTAGCTCGCCTTCACCCGGCGGGCGAAAGCCCGCGCGTGCTTCGCCTCGGTCCCGCCGATCACTCCGGAGAAAACGCTGAACACCGCGAGCGGGTTTTCCGAAAGCGCGATCACCCAGCCGAGGCGCAGGTCCTGGTTGCCGACGGCCCAAGCGTGCTCGGGGCGGTAGGGGCTCCCGGGTGTCGGCTGGTCGCTCCACGCCGAACGCAGATCGGCCTTGCCGTCCCAATCGATGTCGAGCGAGAAGTGGCAGGTCGCGCAGGTGAGGCCGAGGCGGACCTTGCCGGCCGGCGCGGGACCGACCCCGAGCGCAGCGGGCTCGATCAGATAAGGGAGCGCGGCCTCTGCCGGCGGCGCTGCGATCGGCACGATCCCGATCGGCCACGGAGAGCCGGCCTCGACGTCGAGCCCGGTGTGCAGGCGCTCCGGTACCGGGACCCCATGACGGGTCGCCCCCGGCGGGAACACCAGCACCAGATCGCTCGTGTAACCGCCGCCGTTGCCGGTGAACAGATTGCCGGGCGCTCCGTCGAGCGCGTCGACCGCCTTCGCGAACAGCGGCAAGACGGGCTCGCTGCAGCGGCATGCTCGTCCCTCACCTGCCCCGCACGGCACCTCGACGCTGCCGCCGAAGAGCCCCAGCACGTCGGTGATGGTGCGCTCGTTCCCGAACGTCGATTCGCGAAACCAGCGTTCACCCAGCCGTCGCGCCGAACGATACGTGGCAGCGTCGATCGGTCGGTCGCCGAGCTGCGCGCGCGGGCGGGGCGCGGACTGGCGCAGCACGTCGAACGTCCCCCAATCGGTGACCTTGGGCGCACAGCACAGGGCGCCGAGCCCGAGGGCAAGGGGGATGAGAGGCGCCCGCATCGGAGCTCAACCGATCGGGCGTGGTCGCATGGAAATCCCCAATCGATCCGTGAACGCGCCGTCGAAGGTCCCGAGCCGGTTCATCGCCTCGAACACCCGCCGCCAGCGCCGGGCGGAATCGCCGTAGAGCGCCTCTACCTGGGCAAAGTCGGTGAACACGTTGAGGTCGAGCCCCCAGTGAGGCCGCGCCCCGAGCTCGTCGATGTACGTGCGCTCGTAGCGACGCAGGAGGTCCTCCGCGCCGTTCGCGCAGACGAGCATGCCCATCTCCAGCATCGTGGTGCGCCGGCCGTTCATCATCGCAAGCTCCGCGTCGGCCTTCTTGACGAACCGGAGCGACGGCGGGCTCGAGTGGCAGAGCCCGTCCGCGGTGAGCTCCTTCGCCACCGCGAACAGCCGCTCCGCAGCGGTGATCGTCTGCCCGAGGTTGAAGGCCATCTCGATCCCGGTGACGCGCATGGCGTTGAGCGGACCCAGGTGAAAAACCTCGAAGCTCTTGTCGACGTAGTCGTCCTTGTCGGCGAGCGCGTCGAGCGAGCGAAACTGAAGACCGGGCACCTGATCGGGGTGGTCGTTCATGAACTCCGCCAGCGCTTGACCCTGTTTGGACACGCGCTCCGCCGCCACCAGCACGTGCTCGCGATTTTTTCCGCGCTTGCGTTGGCCCCGGGTGCGACCGATCGGGACCGGAACGCGGTACCGCCGGGTGAGTAGGCAAGGATGGGCGGACGTCGGCTGGCCGCGTTTCTTCGGGTACGGGCTGAAGTAGATCTCGTAGTGCTCGGGATCGCGGCCGGTGGGGCTCTTCGTCTTGTCGAGGTCGATCGGGCGGTCCGTCATCACGCGCTCGATCAGACCATCCTTGCCGGCGAGCTCGCCCCAGGTGGTGAGCCCTCGCTTCTCGTGAAGGTAGAACGCCGGTACGACCTTGAGCACGACCGCATACACGATCCCCATGCAGCCGAGGCTGACGGTGAGTGCGTTGAAGAGCGGCGTATCCGCTCGAAGCTTCGCGGGCACGTTCCCGGACGGCGTCTTCAGATGGTAGGCGTCGAACGGCTTGGTGATGCCACCTTCGGGCTCCACCTTGAGTACTTCCCCACCCGTCGTCACGAGCTCGAGGCTGACGATCTGCGAGGCGATCGGACCGTATTCGAGGCCCGATCCGTGGGTCCCGGTCATCGCGGCACCGACGATGGTCTGGGCGTCGTAGCCACCCATGTTGTCGAGCGCGAGACCATGGCGATCCAGGTGCTGATTGAGCTCGCGGATGCGAATGCCGGCCTCGACACGCACGTAGTGGCCGCTCGAGGCCGCGTCCTTCAGCTCGCCGCGCTCCAGCGGTAGCACCCGGCCGAGGCCGGTCGGTGAAAGCAGGTAGTCGTCCGTGACCGCGACGTCGGAGAACGAATGCCCCGAGCCGGTCATCCGCACGCGCTTACCCTCGCGCTCCGCCTTCTGCACGATCAAGACGAGGTCTTTCAGGCTGCCCGGCGTCTGAACATGATCCGGATCCGCACCGGCGGTCTGGATCGCGTTGTTCCAGGTGTGCGTGGTCGCCGCGCAGGGGCAGCAGGCAGGCGCCAGCGCGGCGAACATACCGACTGCCGCGCTCCCCGAGATCAGGCTCCGGCGGCCGAGCCGATCGTTCGAATCACCGGATTGCCCCATCGCCCTTTTTCTCCGTCCCTTGAAGGCCGCCCGGCAAAGTAGTGCGGGTCACGCCGAAACTGAATGCCGTTTTTCTTGCGTCAGAAAGATCCCGATGCGCCGAGGCCCACGCCACGCTCGCCGAGCATCATCGGGGCGACCGTGAAGGCCGCGACGGGACTTTCGGCCAAAGGGTCGTCCTGGGAGAACGGCAAGAGCAGCGCCGTCACGGAGCCGAGCAGCAGTCCGCCGCCCGCCGCTGCCAGCTCCTCGGGCCGAGGTCGGTAGCGGGCGCCATTTGCCACGGGCACGCCGATTCCGATCCCGATCCCCATCAGCGCGCCGACCAAGATGTCGCTGTAGTAGTGCTTCCCGGCGCGAACCCTGAGCAGGGCCGTCGCCGATGCCAGCGTGAATTCGGCGCCCCACATCATCCAGCGCGAGTGCCTGTCGGGCGCGGATTCGGCGAACAGGTAGGAGCCGGAGGTGGCGGCAGCGAACGACATACTCGAATGCCCGGAGTAGAACGAAACGTACCAGTCGTCTTCCGGCGGAGTGCCGGCGGGGAAGCGATAGGTGTACGGCCGTGGCCGCCGAAAGAGCACCTTCGACAGCGAGTTCAGAAGCAGGTTTGCCCCGAGCGTCTCCGTGTACACGATGCTCGTGTTCAAGAGCCGCGGCGACACTCCCTTGCCGAGCGCCGCCGCCGCGGGGGCAGCGACGGTGATGGCGATCAGCGAATCACTGGTGCGCGCCGCCGCGGCCGACGAGCGACCCCTGAGCCCCGCGTCCCCGGGAAACCAGCACGGATCCGGACCCCGCTCGTCGCCCCGCAGCATGTTGAGCCCGATGCTGCCGCCGAACAGCGCCGCGATCACTCCGGCCTGCACGCCATAGTACGCGTTACTTCGGAAGTGATCGGGCGCCGCCTCGGCCGAGGCTCCCTTGCAAAAGCCGAAAGCGGAGAGAAAAACCAGCGTCGCTCCCAGACGAACCCGCCCGCGCCCCGTGCCGTATCGCTCCTGCACCGGGCCATCCTTCCATGAAATACGAGTGCCGCGAAGAGCGAGCGACTGCAAGAAGACTTGCCCCTTCGATGATGCGCTCGGGCTAAGATAATGGGATGGGACGATGGGCGCTGATCGCGACCGTGGGCGCGGTGCTGGCAAGCTGTGTGGCGAGCCGGCCGTCGCGCCTGCCGAGCAGCGTCGAGCTCCGCCACCGAAGGGCCGAGCTCGCGAACGGCATCGCGGTGGTGACCCATCGCGACGCATCCGTACCCGTGGTGTCCGTCGCGCTCGCGGTTCGGGCGGGGGCCGCCGACGACCCGGTGGGTCGCGAAGGGCTCGCGCACGCCGTGGAGCACCTCGTGTTCCGCGCTCACCACGGCGGCTCGGTTCCTTTCCGGCTCACGCTCGACCGCCTGGGCGCGCGCTTCAACGCCTGGACCTCCTCGGAAGCGACCGTGTATCACGCCACGGCCCCCACGACGTCGCTGGGTCCGCTCGTGGCCGCGTTCGCGGACCTCGCCAGTGATCCGCTCGAGGGCGTGCTCGACGCCGCGCTCGACGTCGAGCGCGGCGTGCTGGAGAACGAGCGCCGCTTTCGCAACGAGAACGGCGCGCCGGGCGCCGTGGTCGACCGCTTGCACGCGCTCCTCTTCGGCAAGGGCCCGCTCGGGCGTCCCGTTGCGGGAACGGCGGAGAGCCTGCGCGTGATCACGCTCGAGGACGCGCAGGCGTTCGCCCGTGTGCACTACCGGCCCGAAGCCATGACGCTCGCGATCGCGGGCGCCTTCGGCGACGAAGCAAGCCTGCTCGCGCCCGTTGCCGCGATCGCCGGCGCGGATCGGCATGCGCCGCCACGCCCGCAGCCGGTTCGAGCGGTTCCGGCGGAGCAAGGGATCGTGCGCGTGCCCGCTGCGGTTCCGACGCCGGAGCTCTGGATCGGGTTCAAGCTCCCCGGCGGTTACGGACCCGAGCGCGCGCGCATGGACGTGGTCGCCGACATGGCGAGCGGCGCCGTGGCGGGCCGGGCGTGGGACCGCCATGGCGACGTGACGAGCGCGTACTGCTTCCTCGACCCGGGGCTCGAAGCGAGCGTGCTGGTGTGCCGCGCTTGGCTGAGCTCGTTCGACGACGTCGATTCCGTGCGCCGGTCGTTGGTGCAGACGGCGCGGCAAGGCATCGCCGACGCGGCGGTGTCGCAGAGCTGGCGTTACCTCTACACCCGGCTGATGGCGACGGAAGAGTTGCTCGCTCACGAGTCGCTCGGCTTTCGCACTCAGGCACTCGTGACCGGGGCGCACTTCGCCAACGATCCGGGCTTCGACCTCAAGCAGGTTGGCGCCCTCGAGGCGCTCGAGAGCGGCGACATCCTGAGCTTCTACGACCCCGTGATCACGCTCGAGGCATCCCGCGCGGTGCTGGCGCTCCCGGCCACGAGCGACGAGCTCGGTGTGATGACGCTTTCGCCGTCCGCTCCCGTGGACGAGGGAGCACCCGTCGCGGATTCCACGGGTATGTTCACGCCAACGCGCGCCGAGCTGAAAGAGGCGTCCCTCAGCAATGGGCTACGCGTGATCGCCGTGAGTCGCGTCGAAGCGCGCTTTCAGACGGTGCTCCTGGGCTTTTTCGACGGCGTGGCCCGAAACCCGCCGGCCGTGGCCGAAGCGATGCGATGGGCTTACGCGAGTCACATGGTCGACCCTCCGCGCGGCGTGCTCCAGGATGTCCGGTACCTCGACGACTCGATGGTGCGCGTCGTGCGCGGGCCCGCAGGCGATCCGCACGTTCCCTTGAAACGACTGATCGACGGGCTCTCGTCCTACAGCATCAACTGGAAGTCGGAGGGCTACCTCGACTACGCCGCAGGCGAGAAGAAGCGCGAGCGGGATCCGAAGGTTCGGGCGCAGCAACTGTTTCACCAGGCCTTGCTGCTCGACCATCCCTATGGCCGGGCGACCTGGAGCGCCGATGTCGACGCAATCACCATTCCCCAGCTCTACGCGTTTCACGATGCGCTTCACCGCCCGGAGAACGGCCTCTTGATCATGGTCGGCGGCTCGGAGCCCGACGAGATGGTCCGCGCGGCGGAGGAAGAGCTCGGGAGCTGGCACAGCCGGAGCGAGCGCAAACCCAAGGTCGTGGCGCGCGAGCCGCTGCGCCTCCGCGAACGACGCGGCTCGAGGCTGATGACCGTCGACCGCCTAACGGAAAGCCAGGTGACGCTCACGGTCGGCTGCGTGTTGCCACCCACCAGCCTGGCGACGCTCGGCGCCGAGGACGTCCTGGTCCATGCGATCGACGGCCGGCTCGACGAGACCCTGCGCCAGCGCACGGGCGCGAGCTACGGCGTCAGCGTGGTTCTCGACCGGCTCCGCGGCGGCACCACCTCGCTCGAAATCACGTGCTCCGTCGGGAAAGAGCACCTCGTGCCATCGGTCGAAACGCTGTACCGCTGGTTCGTCGAACCCGGGGAGCAGCTCACACCGGCGGACATCGAATTCGCGCGTTTCGGTGCCCTCGTGAGTCACGCGCTCTCCGTGGAGACGAGCTACCAGTTGGCGGGGTTGCTCTTCGACTACGCGCGATTGGGCTTTTCGACGAAGGACCTCACCCAGCACGCGCAGCGCCTCCGTGACGTCGACCCCGGCCGGGTGAACGGGCTCCTCGGCGTGTGTCGTGACACGTCGCTCGTTCTCGCCGTCGGCAACGAGCACAACATCCGTCATGCGTGGCCGGGGGGAATGGATTGATCCCCACTACAGCGGCCGAGCAATGTCGCGTTCCGCGCCGAGCGTGTAGCTCGCGCGCACGACAGAGCCGGACCCGTCCGTGTACGTGACCACCACGTGTCGCTCGGCATCGATCACGAGCTCGAAGGCGGGGCCGGCGCCGTCCCGAATGTAGGTGCCCTCCGTGATGTGGTGGTGGAACGTCTCGCACTCGAAGTACCCGCCGCAGCCGCCGAGAAGCACACCGAGACTCGCGCCCACGGCCAAACCGGAGAGGAGGACGACCAGTCGCCTCACGGCGCCTTCCTCAGATGCTCCCGGGGAACCACGGACGTCTCGCACTCCGGGCAGAACACGTTCGCGTTGAGCTCGTCCGAGCTCGTGGTGTGCAGGCCGAGAGCGAGGTTTTCGGGGGCTACCGTCGGCACGTCATCGACGGTTGCTGCATCGAGCGTCATGTCAGCCTGATAGAGGATGTGCTCGTCGTTGCACCACTGCCCCTTGGCTCGCGCCCAGGCCGGCAGCGTCGCAACCAGACCGAGCAGCACCGCGGATAGGAAGAGCGACCGATCCGACATCCGAACGAGCCTCCGCACCAGTGTACGAGGAGTTTAGCACTCCAGTGGGCCTGCCTGGGTTGCCAGGCCAGCGCTCGTCGATCGGCGGGCCCACTCGGGAAAAACATGACGGTTGCGCGAGCGGGCGAACAACTGCGCCGCTGATGAAGCTCAATCAAGATCCGTCGCCCGTCCTCGTTCGGCTTTCCCTGGCGCTCGGTGCGGCCGCGCTCGCGTGCTCCTCGGGCGGCGAGCTGCCAAGGGCCCCGGACCTCGCGGGCGGCACAGCGGGAGGAGGAGCAAGCACCGGCGGGGCGAGCACGAGCGGAGCCGGAACGGGGGGCAGCAGCACCGGCGGGGGCGGCGGGGCGAGCACGGCCGGCGCGGGGATGGCTGGGGCGAGCACGGCCGGCGCGGGCATGTCTGGGAGCGGGATGGGCGGCAGCGCCGCCGGAATGGGCGGAGCTGGAACGAGCGGTGCGGACGCCGGTGCGGGTAGTCCCGCGGGTGGCAGCGGAGGAACTGCTGGAAGCGGCGACGTTTCGATGGCCGGGGGCGCTGGAACCGGTGCGACGGCGGGCAGCGGCGGAGGGGCCGGAACCGGCGGCGGCACGATCGACGAGGGAACGGAGCTCAAGGCGTTCCCCACCGCAGAAGGATACGGCCGCTACACGAAGGGCGGACGCGGCGGGCGCGTCATCGAGGTGACGAACCTGAACGATTCGGGCGCGGGAAGCCTGCGCGACGCGGTCCTCGCCACGGGTCCACGGACGGTGGTGTTCCGCGTTTCTGGCGTCATCAACCTGGCGTCCAAGCTGATCATCCGCAGCGAAAACCGTGATCTTACCGTCGCCGGGCAGACGGCGCCGGGCAAGGGCGTCGTCGTTCACGGTTACACCTTCGGGATGATCGGCGGCGAAGAAACGATCCTCCGATTCATCAGGACGCGTGTGGGGACCACGTCAGGCGAGACGATGGACGGCATGGGAATCACCAGCTCACCCGGGCCCGTCATCTACGATCACGTGTCGGTGAGCTGGACGATCGACGAAGGATTCAGCTCTCGCGGCACCACGCCTTCGAACTTCACGTTGCAGCGCTCGATGATCAGCGAGTGCTTGAACGACGCCGGGCACGAGATCCAGAACAGCTTGCACGGCTACGCCGCCAGCATCAGCGGCGACATCGGGAGCTTCCACCACAATCTCCTGGCGCACTGCGCGGGGCGGAATTGGAGCCTCGCGGGCGGCCTCGGCAAGAACCCCGTCGCGTTCTGGGGCAGGCTCGATATCCGCAATAACGTCGTTTACAACTGGGATAACCGCACGACGGACGGCGGCGCCCACGAGGTCAACTTCGTCGGGAACTACTACAAGCCCGGCCCCGCCTCGACGTTGTTCGTCGCGCTCAGTGCCGAGATCGAGAACTTCCCAGGCACGCAGAGCTACTACTTCGCGGAGAACGTCATGCCCGGGCACTTCGACACGTCGAACCAGGACGAGGGTCGCCGCATCGTCTACCGGAACCGCACCGAGGACTCGGTGACGTGGGACGTGTTCGTCGACAGCGAGTTCTTCCCCTCGTACGTCACGCCTCAGTCGGCGACGGACGCCTACGAGGACGTGCTCGGCAACGTGGGCGCGAATCGGCCGATGCTCGACGATCACGACGCGCGCATCATCCGCGAGACCCGCGACGGCACGTTCACCTACCGCGGCAGCAAGACCGGCAAGCCCGGGCTCCCGGACAACGAAGCCGA
>Ga0315910_10005046_pt1 | contig 10881 bp, 7 predicted proteins | sample EdamamesoilMG_FD_204470 | JGI IMG/M metagenome (GOLD analysis project Ga0315910, IMG submission 204470) | Garden soil microbial communities collected in Santa Monica, California, United States - Edamame soil | ecosystem: Environmental > Terrestrial > Soil > Garden | place: USA: California...
CGATTGCGGCGCAGGGTGATCTCGTCGTACGAACCGCCGTCCACATAGTCGAACAGCGCACGCGGCACACGGCGGCGTGCCAACTCCCGAAGGTCGGCAATACTGGTGATGGCGCGCACGCTCAATTGACCGGCATGGTGAATTCGGGACCCCGGCCGGCACCCTCGGGCCAGCGCTGCATCACGCTCTTGTAGCGCGTATAGAAACGCAGCGATTCCTCGCCATAGGCGTGGTGCTCGCCGAACAACGACTGCTTCCAGCCGCCGAATGAATGCCAGGCCATGGGCACCGGGATGGGCACGTTGATGCCCACCATGCCCACCTGCACGCCGCGCGCGAATGCACGCGCGGTAGCGCCATCCGCCGTGAAACAGGCCGCGCCATTGCTCAGGGGGTGATCGTTGATCAGCTTCACCGCAGTGGCCAGGTCCGGCACGCGCACCACGGACAGCACAGGACCGAAAATCTCCTCGCGGTACAGGCTGTGCTCCGTACGCACATGATCGAAGACCGTGGCGCCGGTGAAGAAACCGCGCTCGTGACCCTCGACGCGGTAGCCCCGGCCATCCACCAGCAGGCTCGCGCCCTCTTCCACGCCGCGGGAGATGTAGCCCTCCACGCGCGCCTGGTGTGCCGGCGTGACCAGCGGACCCATCTCACTGGCCGCGTCATCACCGGCCCCGATCCGCAGCGCCCTGGCACGCTCGAGTATCCTGGGTACCACGCGCTCCGCGGCATCGCCTACGGCCACCAGCACGGAGATGGCCATGCAGCGCTCGCCGGCCGACCCGAAAGCTGCGCCCGTTACCGCATCAGCCACGGTATCCGGATCTGCATCGGGCATGGCAACCAGATGATTCTTCGCGCCGCCCAGTGCCTGCACGCGCTTGCCATGTGTCGCGGCCACATCGTGCACATGGCGCGCGACCGGCGTGGAACCCACGAAAGAAACGGCCTGTACATCGGGATGCTCGAGCAGCGCGTCCACAGCTTCGCGATCACCCTGCACCACGTTGAATACGCCATCCGGCAGCCCCGCCTCCTTGAGCAGTTCCGCCAGCAGCAGACTGGCCGAAGGGTCACGTTCCGAAGGCTTCAGCACGAAGGTGTTGCCGCACACCAGCGCCGGCGGAAACATCCACATCGGCACCATCACCGGAAAGTTGAAGGGAGTGATGCCGGCCACCACGCCCAGCGGCTGGCGCAGGCTCCAGTTGTCTATGCCGCCGCCAATGTTGTCGGAATGGGAGCCGCTGAGCAGGCGCGGCGCACCGCAGGCAAACTCCACCACTTCGATGCCACGCGTCACTTCGCCATCGGCATCGGACAGCACCTTGCCGTGTTCGCTGGTGATGGCCGCGGCCAGCCTTGCGCGATTCGCCTCCAGCAGTTCACGCAGCCGGAACAGGATGCGCGAGCGGCGCAGCGCCGAAGTCGCCGCCCAGGCGGGCCATGCCGCTGCCGCCGCAGCCACGGCGGCATGGACGGTCGCGCGATCGGCTAATTCCACCCTGCCGCTGATTTCGCCCGTGGCAGGGTTGTAGACATCGCTGTGACGCGCCGCATCGGCAGTGCCAGTCAGACGGCCAGCAATGAAATGTCCAATGTGCTTCATGACAGGGGATGCGCCATGCGGTAGCCCGGATCGCCGTAATCCACCACTTCGATTTGGCCGGCAGCGTGATACAGCAGCACCCGGCCCGCGAGATCCTCGCGCAGTGCAAGATCGATCGCCGCCTGGGCGAAAGGTTCGGGGGCGTCGATGACATCGGGCGCCAGGCAGTTCACGCGGATCTTCTGCGAATGCAGGCCGCGCAATGCCGCCGTCAGTCGCAGCACTCCGGCCTTGGCCGCCACCCAAGCCGGGCGGTCACAGTCTCCATAGCCCAGTGCGGCGCCGGCGGCGACGTTCACCACCGCGCCACCCCTCTTCTTCAGTATCTCGATGGCGTGCCGCGTGACGTGCATGGTGCCCAGCAGGTTGGTGCTGATGATGCGCGACCAGTAGTTCAGGGGATCGCCATCGACCCAGGGTCCAGCGGTGTTGAATACGTATTCCAGGGTGCCGAACTCGCGCAGGGTGCGGTCCAGCAGCATGACCACCTGGTCCTCGTGCGCCACGTCGCAGCGATGGGCCAGCGCTGCACTGCCGCTGGCGCGGATGCCGGCAGCGACCTCTCCGGCGAGGGCATAGTCGATGTCCGCCACCATGACGCTGGCCCCCATGCGGGCGCACAGGCGTGCGATGGCCGCGCCGGCACCCGAGCCTCCGCCCGTGACCAGCGCCACCCGCCGCTCGAACAGGCGCGCATGATCCGGGGGGCTATCCATCCGGCAAGCCTAGGCAAGCGCGCGCGGGCTGTCCACCGGCACGGTGCAACGCGGCAAGCGCCCTTGTTGCAGAATAGCGCCCATGAACATGTCCGTACCGGACCCGGCGCGCTACGCACGCCACCTTGCACTGCCCGAGATCGGCGCCGCAGGCCAGCAGAAACTGGCCGCGTCATCGGTGCTGGTCGTCGGTGCCGGCGGCCTCGGCTCCCCCTCCTCGCTGTATCTCGCCGCGGCCGGAGTGGGCCGCATCGGCCTGCTCGACCACGACCGCATAGAGATGAGCAACCTGCACCGGCAGGTGCTGTTCACCACCGTCGAGATCGGCCAGGACAAGGCCGGCACGGCGCGGGCGCGGCTGGCCGCGCTCAATCCCGACATCGAACTGGTGGCGCATGCCGAGAAGCTCGTGGCGAGCAATGCTGCCCGACTGTTCGCGCCCTACGATGTCATCATCGACGGCACGGACCGGCTGGCCACGCGCTATCTCATCAACGACGCCTGCGTGCTGCTGGGCAAGCCCCTGGTCAGCGCCGCCATCCACCGCTTCGAAGGCCAGGCGATGACCTACCTGCCTGGCCGTTCACCGTGCTACCGGTGCCTGTATCCGGAGAGCCCTGAGGATCTCATCCCCAACTGCGCCACCGCCGGCGTGCTCGGCGTGCTGCCCGGTGTGATGGGGTCCCTCCAGGCCACCGAGGCCATCAAGGTGCTGCTGGGCATCGGCAAGCCGCTGGCCGGCCGGCTGCTCGTGTATGACGCGCTCTCGCTCGGCTTCGATGAATTCCACTTCAAGCGCCGGACGGACTGCGCCGTCTGCGGCGACCATCCCACACTCACCAGCCTGGCGCATCACGAGGAACAAGCCGTGCCCCGAATCACCGAATGGACGTCCCAGAAACTGGCGGAAGAACTGAAACAGGGAGGCGAGGAGCGGCTGCTGCTGGTGGACGTGCGTGAACCCTGGGAATGGGCCGAAGGGCGGCTGCCCGGTTCGGTGCACATACCTCTCGGCACACTGCCGCAACGTATGAGCGAGATTCCCGGCGACGTGACACCGGTCTTCATCTGCGCCGTTGGCGGCCGCAGCATGGCGGCGTGCCGTCTGTTCGCCACCACTCAGGATCGCGATGCCGTCAATCTCGCAGGAGGCGTGCAGGGGTGGAGCATGAATTTCGGCGCGCCGCCGAAGCCCGAGGAACACGGGCACGCGCACTGAGTCTTCTTCGCGCGCCGCTCCGGAAGATGCGAAACAGCAAACGCCAGGATCCGGTGGAGGAGGTGCTGGCGTCCCTGATCGCGCTGCATCCTGAAGTCGACCGTGCCGGACAGAACGAGGCGATTTCGAAAGCGCTGGCGCACCGATCTTTCCGGGTAGTTGCCAAGGCAGCGCGGCTGGCCGGCGAGCGCTCGCTGCATGAACGCATTCCCGACCTGCTGGCAGCGTGGCCCCGATTTCTGGAGGACGGGGCCAAGCAGGATCCACAGTGTCTGGCCAAGGCCGCCATCACTTCGGCCCTGCTGGCGCTGGAATGCGACGAAGTCAGGTTCTGGCTCGCCGGCATCCGCTGCGTGCAACCGGAACCTTCCTGGGGAAGAGCCGTCGATACGGCGGTGGATGTGCGCTGCAATTGCGCCATGGGATTGGTGAACACCCGTCACAGCCGCGCAACCATCGAACTGACCGCGCTGTTGAATGATCCTGAACGCGGGGTGCGCGCGGGGGCCGCGCGGGCCATTTCCTGCGGCGATCCCGACCAGGCAGAAGCACTGCTGCGGTTCAAGGTCCTGGTGGGTGATGAAGATGCCGAGGTTCTCGGCGCATGCTTTACCGCGCTGCTGGCCATCGCGCCGGAAGAATCGTTGCCGCTGATCGCAACGCGCCTGAGCGATGGGGACGAGGCGGTGCGGGACCTTGCGGCGCTCGCGCTGGGCGAATCAAGACTGCCGCAGGCGTTCGACCATCTGCTGGCAGCGTGGAGCAGCGCATACCTCTCTGCCGGACAGCGCACGGTGATCGCAAGGGCTGCGGCACTACTCCGCTCGGAAGCGGCATTCGACTGGCTCGTCGGCATCATCGAGAAAGGACGCACCGAGGATGCCACGATTGCGGCGGATGCACTGTCCGTCTACGAACGCAACACGAAGCTGATGGAGCGGGTGAAGGCGGCGAAGGCCGCCAGAAGTGGACGTTAGGCCAGCTACTACTCGTGGCGCAGTGCCACTACCGGCCTGGCGCGGGCAACCCGCACCGAGTGTGCGCTCACGGTGATCAGTGCGATCACCAACGCCATCAATGCTGCCACCGGAAACAGCCATAGCGGCAGATCGATGCGATAGGCAAACCCCGCCAGCCAGCGATGCATGAGATACCCAGCCACCGGCCAGGCGACGAGACTCGCCCACAAGACCGGCTTGCTGAAATGCCATAGCAGGAGCCGCAGGATATCCCCGGTTCGAGCGCCAAGTGCCTTGCGGATGCCGATCTCCTTGGTGCGCCGCTCCGCAATCGAAGCGGCAAGACCGAACAGGCCCAGGCAGGAGAGCAGTACAGCCAGCATCGAAAGACCCGCGAACACCTGCGCCTGACGCAGCAGGAATTCGTAAAGGCCCTGGATATAGTCTTCCAGGAAAGTGCGCGAAATGGTGGAGCGGGCGCCGGATCGTTCCCACAGTTCGTCGATTGCAGCCAGAGTTTCCGGCACCTGCTGTCCTGTGAGCCTCACGCTGACCAGGTCGAAGCCAGGATCTGCGCTGTTCACGACGTAGGCCATTGCCTCGATGCTGCGCTCGACACTGGTGAGGGAGAAATCCGGAACCACGCCAATGACCTCGCGGCCGGTTGCTTCCTGTCCGGGCCGCCCACCAACTGGCAGTGCCGTGCCGATGATCTGCGCCGGATCGGTATAGCCCAGACGACGGACCGCGGTCTCGTTGAGCACGTAGTAAATGCCGCCCGGACTGCCTTGCAGCCGTCCTGCCAGTGGACGCACGCCATAGAGCTCAAACATGCCGGGACTGATCTGCGACAGGAAGATCAGCTGTTCGACACCGTCACGCGCTTTCATCGTGATGACCGAGAAACCGCCCGTGATCCCCTGGTCACTGCAGGCAAGGCCGCGCACACCAGGCAGCCGCGCTATTTCGGCAGCAAAGGCCTTGCATGGTGCACGGATGAGCAGCATCTGATCAGTGTCCACCCGCACGGCGCGGCCAGTGGCGTAGTGGCGCTGCTGCCAGACCACTCCAGCCGCAATGATCAGGCCGATGAGGATGGCGAACTGCAGCGTCACCAGGCCTTGCCGGAGCACCCTGCCACCGCGCGACTGCATCACACCGCCTCTCAGCGCACGCATCGGAGAATATGCCGCCATCGCAACAGCCGGCCCGGCACCCGCGACAACGCCGAGCAGGATCGCCGCGAGCACCACCAGCGCCATGGTCCCCGGTTCCCGCCAGTAACCAAACTGGATACCCACATTGAGCGCCGCGTTGGCATGCGGCAGCAGCAATTCGGCCAGCGCCACCCCAACCAGCATTGCGACCGCCACATACGCCACCGATTCGCCGAGAAACTGCGCAACGAGCACGCCGCGCGAGGCACCGGCGAACTTGCGCAGCCCGACCTCCGGTGCACGACGCAGCGAACGCGCCGAGATCAGGTTGACGAAATTGATGCCGGCAATGAGCAGGATTCCGCAGCCTACGATCAGCGTCATCAGCAGTCGTCCGATGATTCCGGGACTGAGGCCTGGATCGGTATTGAGCTGGTCCATGCGCAGCAGGCGCAGTGAAATCGACCAGCCTTCAGGTGGGCGACTGAACAGTTCCTTCACGAGGGCTGGCATCGCCTGCTGCAGGTCCTGCACCGAAGCACCGGGACGCAGGCGCACATAGGTATTCGTACCAAAGCCGACCGGGGACCCCGGCACATTAGCCGGATTCCGGTCGGCCTGCTGCAGTCGCGAATGTGAAGAAAGTGTCGAGAGGAAGATGCCACTGGCCAGGTGTGTCCCGTTGGCCGGCAGGTCCTCGATCACAGCCCCGACCGTGAAGGGCTCCCGGCCGTCCAGCAGCAGCGTCTGCCCGAGCGGCGAGTCCTCTCCGAAGTACTTGCGCGCGACGGACCGTGGCACCACAACGGCATCGGGCCTCGATAGCGCAGCTTCGGGATCGCCGGCAACAGAAGGCAGCGGCAGCACCTTGAAGGCATTGGGATCCGCCCAATAGATCCGCTCCATGGCGGAAATTTCGCCGTTCTGCAGACGGATATCATCCGCATACAACCGGGTCATGGCCTCGATGCCGCTGAACCTGGTGGCAAGCTGCGGGCCGACGAAGTTGTTCACGTTCTGCAGATAGATTGTCGCGCGACCAGGTGGCGTGACAGCAGTGGTGACGAGGTGGATGCGCTCGTGACCCGGGATGAACCGATCGATGGTGAGCTGGCTATGCACCACGAGTACCGCAAGCAGCGCGGCAGCCAGGCCGACGGCAAGCCCCAGCACGCTGATCGTGGCGTAGAGCCGATTCCTTTCCAGGTGGCGCAGGGCAGATGCGAGGCAATTGCGGAACATCGTGACGATACCTATTCGTGACGCAGGGCCGCTACAGGCCTTGCTCTGGCGACGCGAACGGCATGCGCACCCACGGTAGCCAGCGCAACCAGCAATGTCGCAAACGCTGTCGCCGGAAACAGCCACAGCGGCATATCGATGTGGTATGCGAAGCCATCGAGCCAGCGGTGGATCAACCAGCCGGCGACTGGCCAGGCAACCAGATTGCCCCACATGACGGGCCTGCTGAACTGCAGCAGCAGCAACCTGAGCACGTCACCAGTGGTTGCACCGAGGGCCTTGCGAATGCCGATTTCCCTGGTGCGCTGGTCGGCGGCCGATGCCGCGAGCCCCAGCATACCCAGCAGGGCCAGAAGTATCGCAACCAGGGACATGACTCCCAGGATGCGTTCTTCAGCGAGCATCGGGTAGTACATGCGCTGCACCCGGTCATCGTAAAAGACGTAGCTCAGCTCGCCGACTGGAGCGTCACCGCCCCTTCCGCGGGTGTTCTTCCACACGCGCTTGATGGCCGCGAGCGTGTCCGGAACATCGGACCCGTTCAACTTCAGACTGATGGTCGTGAACTGCTGCGGGTCAGCGTAGAACACTGTCGGAGCGATACGATGATTTGCCTTCGCCATGGAGAAGTCCGGTACCACGCCTGCAATCTCGTCAAATCCAGCGCCCGCAGATCGGCCTTCGCTGAGCCACGGCGTATCTTCCATCAACGGGTAGGGGCCAAGCGCCGCTGCCGGCGAATCGAAGCCGAGCACCCGCATGGCTGACTCATTGATCAGCACGCGCGTGGAGTGGCGACCGCGGACTCCCTCGCCGAAATCATCTGCCGTCAGCCCCCGGCCGGCGAGCAACCGGACACCGTAGAGTTGCAGCATCCGGTCATCGATCACTACAAGAGCAACCGGCAACTTGCGGCCGTCGCGAGTCCGGATTTCGATCCCGGTCCGGTAAGACCCCCCGGCCGAAGCCCCCTCTCCGCCGAGCAAGTGAGGAAGCGAGCACGCTGCGTCCAGCACACCAGCAAGCTTTCGCAGCTCCGCCATCCGTCCAGGGGAGCATCCGGTGTTGAGAATGAGCACCTGGTCGGTGTCGAAGCGCAGTGCCTGCTCCATGCCGAAATGGCGCTGCAGGTAAGTCGCCCCCGTCCTCAGGATCAGTGCAACGAGCAGGGCGAACTGCACAGCCACCAGCAGTTGCCTGAGAAATCCACCTCGTGCGCGCGCCAGTCGCGTGCCGTGTATCGCGCCGAGCGGTGACATCCTCGACAGCACGAAGGCGGGCCAGAATCCGGCCAGAAGAGTGATCAGTACTGTTCCCGCCAGCAGCCAGCCAAGCAGTGCCGGTTCCTTCCAATAGTCGAACTCCGCATCGGCCATCAGGAAGGCCTTGACATACGGCAACAGCAGTTCGGTCATCGCCACGGCGAGCACGACCGCAGCCGTCACATGGAGGAAGGCTTCTCCGACAAATTGCAGTGCCAGCGTCCAGCGGCCCGCACCCGACAGTTTGCGCACGCCGATTTCCAATGCTCGCGAACCCGACCGGGCCGTCAGCAGGTTCACGAAGTTCACGCCAGCGATGAGCAGGATCACGAGCGCCAGGCCCGCCGTCGCCAGGATGTCCGTGGTGATCGACCAGTTGTAGTTCGGATCCGTCTGAATGCGGTCGATGCGTATCAGATCCAGCTTCTCCGCCGCAGACCAGTCAGGCAGCTGTTGCGCCAGTTCAGACAGCCCCATGCGCAGCGACTCCGGCCCCGAGCCGGGTTGCAGTCGAACCAGTGTCCTGGCATAAGGGCGTGGTCGCGATTGTGGCGTTGCTTGTGGCGGATGCGCATAGCTGTACAGCCTCGTCCAGGCGGACTCACCCGAAACGAACACCCCGGCCCCCTCGAACAGTCGCGTGCTGTTGAGCGGAATATCGTCGATAACCGCGCCAACCGTAAGCGTCGCATACTGCCCGCCGATCTCGGCCTCGAGCGTCCCACCCAGAGGCGAATCTTCACCGAAGAACCGGCGTGCGAACTCACGCGTCAGCACCACCTTGTTTGGCAGCGCCAGAGTTGCGAGGGGATCACCAGCCAGCACAGCAAGCGGCACCGTACTGAAGAAGTCGGGATCGACCGCAATCATCGGCGCATCCTCTGCTTCTCGTCCGCCCAACTCCAGGTCTCCCCGTCGCAGCGTCCCGCCTTGAAAGGCCATCCTGGAAACCGAGGTGATCTCCGGAAAACGCTGCTTCATGAGCGCGGCAAGCTGCGGGGGAGTCGTGACGGAATAGCCCTTGTGACCACCCTCTTCCGGCGTGATCGTCGTTACCTGATAGACGTCCTGATACCCGACGATGAAGTGCTCGAAGCTGTACTGACTGCGGATATACAGTGCTGCCAGCAACGCGGCGCAAAGCCCCACAGCCAGACCGAATACGGCAATCGCCGCGTACAGCCTGCCGCGCAACAGATGGCGCAGGGTTGAGGCTAGAGCGCTACGGAACATGGCGGATCACCTCAAGCCGCCAGCAAGGTCTCGCTCACCACCCGCCCGTCCAGCAGCTTCACCGTCCGACGCGCCTGCGCGGCGTGAACCAGCGAGTGCGTCACCATGATCACCGTGGTACCCGCACGGTTGATCTCCGTCAGCATCTCCATCACCGCCGCACCGTTCTCGGTATCGAGATTGCCGGTGGGCTCGTCCGCCAGGATCAGTTTCGGTTCACCCACCAGTGCACGGGCAATGGCCACCCGCTGCTGCTGGCCACCGGAAAGCTGGTTCGGGAGATGCCTGGCCCGATGCGAAAGACCCACCCGCTCCAGCGCCGCCGCCACTCGCCGGCGCCGCTCGGCACCACCCATGCCGCGGTAGAGGAGCGACACCTCCACGTTCTCCCGCACGTTCAGGTCATCCACCAGATTGAAGCTCTGGAACACGAACCCGACTCCGCCCCGTCGCAGCTGCGTCAGCTGCTTTTCGCTGTAGCGGGCCACGTCCTCGCCGAAGAACCAGTAGTGGCCGCTGTCCGGGCTGTCGAGCAGTCCCAGGATGTTCAGCAGCGTCGACTTGCCACAGCCCGATGGGCCCATGATGGCGAGGAACTCGCCAGCCTCCACTTCCAGCGACACACCACCCAGGGCATGTGTCTCCACCTCGGCCGTGCGGTAGATCTTCGAGACGTTCTCCAGTTTCAGCATGTGCCTTCCCTACTTCTTGAAATCGATGCGCTCGATTCGATCGAGACCCGTGTAGTCGGAAACGATGACACGCTCTCCAGGCTCCAGTCCCGAAAGGACTTCGACCTGCTCGGCATTGCGGCGCCCCAGCTTGATGCGCCGGCGCTGGGCGGACCCGCCATCTGCGTCGAGCACGAAGGCCCAGTCTCCGCCACTGGCTTCCAGGAACGCGCCGCTGGCCAGCACCACGCCCTTCACGTCTTCGCCCAGCGAGAGCTTTCCCTGCAACGACTGGCCGCGCAGAAGTTCCGCCGGCATGCCCCCGGTGAAGGCGAGATCGACCCGGAACCCGCCTTCCTTCACCTGCGGATACACGCGCTCCACACGCAGCGGCCATTGCCGGCCCTGGCGCTCCACCTGTGCCACCTGCCCTTCGCGGACGCGCCCCAGGTAGTACTCGTCGATGGTGGCCGTCAGCCGATTGCCCGTCTGCGGCGTGATCTCCGCCAGCCGCTCACCGCGACTGCGGCTCTCGCCCACTTTCAGCTCCATCTGCGTCACCAGCCCCGCCACCGGTGCGCGCGCGACCAGGTTGCGCAACTTGCCATGGATGATCTCCAGGCTCTCCTGCAGCCGCTGCATCTGCATGCGGATCTGCGGCGACTGCTGCTGCCGCAACGCCTCCTGGCGCGCATTGCTTTCCTGCTGCATGCGGTACTGGCGCTGCGCACGGTCCAGCTGGTCACGCAGTTCATCCAGCGACTCGGCGGACACGAGTTGCCGCGCCGCCAGTTCCCTGCGCCGCTC
>Ga0315910_10005047_pt1 | contig 10880 bp, 11 predicted proteins | sample EdamamesoilMG_FD_204470 | JGI IMG/M metagenome (GOLD analysis project Ga0315910, IMG submission 204470) | Garden soil microbial communities collected in Santa Monica, California, United States - Edamame soil | ecosystem: Environmental > Terrestrial > Soil > Garden | place: USA: California...
GAAAATCAGCGGCACGAGGTACTTGTCGTAGGTCTCGGGGATCGACCCGGCAAACTGCACCCCGCCCGGATTCACCTCACTGCCCTTCCGGCGGTTCCCACAGCTCGATCTTGTTGCCGTCCGGATCGACGACCCAGCCGAACTTCCCGTATTCGGACTCCTCGACCTTTTCGTCCACCTGGCAGCCCTCGGCACGCAGCGCCTCGATCAGCGGGCGCAGCGCGTCGACGCGGTAGTTCACCATGAAGGGCGCGCGGCTCGGATCGAAGTAGTTGGACTTCGCCTCGAAGATGTTCCACACCGTGGTGCCCTGGCCGCCGGGATTGTGCGGCCCGGCCCAGCGGAACGCCGTGCCGCCCCACTCCTCGATGTCGATGCCGAGATGCTTCTTGTACCAGTCGCGCAGCCGCGCGGGGTCAGCCGACTTGATGAAGATGCCGCCAATGCCCGTGACGCGCTTCATTCGAGACTCTCCTGATCGACCGCCCGGGCATCATCGCACGAATCCTCTCGCTACCGGGCACGGCAGGCGGGCGCTACAGGTGCCGAGTCTCCGCGGGCGGCTCCCACCACTTGTTGTCGCGGCCGTTGGCGAATCTCACCGGCGCCTCGGCCAGATCACTCGGATCGACATCGTCGAGGCAGTTGAGTTTCACGGACACGTACGCCCCGCCGATCTCCGGCACGTTGCCGCGCTCGAACGAGCGTACGCCGCAGTGTTTGCAGAACAGGTGTTCGCCCTGCTTGCTGCCGAAGCGGTAGTCGCTGAGCGAATCCGCGCCCGACAGCAGGCGGAACGCCGCCGGCTTGATCAGCGCGCCCCAGTTGCGTGTCTTGAGGCAGATGCTGCAGTTGCACTTGCCGGTGCCCTGCGCCAGGTCGATGTCCGCCTCGAAGCGCACCGCACCGCAATGGCAGCTGCCGTGGTAGGTCTTCAACATGTCGCGCTCCTCCGTGAAGGAGCGCGATTGCAGCGGCTCCGGCTCGCGCCGTCAACGACGCGGCGTCAGTCCCTCAAGAACTGCGGCGCGACGGCCAGTTCTTCGACGCCGCGCGGCGATAACGCGTGTCCCGCAGGCGGGGCCGGTTGCTGGCGCGCAGGCCGCGTTGCGTCGCCGCGCACAATGCGCCGGCATGCTGACGCACCGAACGTACCAGCGGCAGCCGCGACGCGGCACGCACCACGGTGGGATGTTCGCCGCGGAAGCGGCAGGGCGAGCTGCTTGCGATTTGTACGACTGACATGGTGGGGGCCTCGTTGACTTCTCAGGCCGCGGTCGCGAGCTTTGCCGGCCGCGCGATCACGAACCCCTGTATGTAATCCACGCCCATCTTGCGGGCGGCGTCGAGCGCGGCGCTGTCTTCCACCTGCTCGGCGATGATCTTGAAATTCAGCGTGCGCGCCAGCTTGATCATGGCAGTGACCATGGTCTGGCTCACCGAATCGCCGGCGAGGTTGCGCATGAACGACCCGTCGAGCTTGAGATAGTCGAGCTCGAGGTTCTTCAGGCTCGAGAACGAGCCGACTCCCGATCCGAAATCGTCGATGGTGAACTTGCAGCCCATGCCGTGCAGCACGCCGACGAAGCGGCGTGCGTGCTCGAGATTCGCGATGACCGCGCTCTCCGCGATCTCGAAGCACACCTGCCCGGGCGATACGCCGGTGCTGTCCAGGCACTCGACGACGAATTCCAGGAACTGCGGGTCACCGAGAGTCTGGCCGGAGATGTTGATGGCGACGCTGCGGTCGCGCGCCAGCTGGAACGAGTTGCGCGACAGCGCACGCAGGGTAGTTTGCACCACCCAGCGATCGACGGACGCCATGAGCCGGAAGCGTTCCGCGGCCTGGACGAACTCGCCGGGCGCGATCTCGCGACCCTGCTCGTCGAGCATGCGCAGCAGCACTTCCATGGACGGCCCTTCGGTGTCGCTGCCATAGGCGGCGACGATGGGCTGGTAGTAAAGCGCGAAGCGCTCCTCCTTGATGGCGCCCTGCAGCTTCTGCAGCCATTCGATCTCGCCGCTGCCCCGGGCAAGCGCTTCGTCGCGCGCGGAGTACACCGAAACGCGGCCGGCGCCTTCCTTCTTCGCGACGTAACAGGCCGTATCCGCCGCGGCCAGCAGCTGTTCGACCGTGCCGGCCTCGCGTCCGATCTCGACGAGGCCCACGGACACGCCGATGTTGAACACGCGGTCGTGCCAGTTGAAGCGGAATGCCGCCACCACGCGGCACACGTCGTCGGCGATCTGGCGCGCCTTGTCGAGCGGACAGCCGACCAGCAGCATGCCGAACTCGTCGCCGCCGAGGCGCGCGACGGTGTCCGAATCACGCACCTGGTCGCGCAGCAGCTTGGCCACGTCACGCAGCATGGAATCGCCCGCGAGGTGTCCGCTGGTGTCGTTGACGATCTTGAAGCGGTCGAGATCGAGGTAACACAGCATGTGTGTCGCCTCGCCGCGGCGCGCGGTTTCCGCGGCTTCCTCCAGGCGCCGCTCGAACTCGCGCCGGTTCACGAGACCGGTCAGCGCGTCGTGCGTCGCCTGGTAGGACATCTGCCGGTGCAGGCCACGCAGCTCGGTGACGTCGTGCAGCAGCACCACCGCGCCCGTCACCTCGCCTTCCGGGCCGCGCAGCGGCGAGGCTGCGAGCTCGATCGCCCGCTCCTCTCCCGACGATTTGCCGAGCAGTACCGCGCGGCGCGTCAGCGCGTGCGGATTGCCATTGTCGCCGCCGATGGCCTCGCGCACCGGGTCGGCCAGCAGCTTGCGGTCGTTCTGGTCGACGATGCCGACGATTTCCTCGAGCATGCGGCCGAGCGCCTGCGCGCGCCCCACGCCCAGCAGCTTCTCCGCGGCGGGATTCAGGTACACGAGGTGGCCGTCGATGTCGGTGGTGACGATGGCCTCGGACAGCGACTGCAGCGCGAACACCTGCACCGGCGGCGGCGGCGGTGGCGGCGGCGGCAACGGCGGGGCGGCCAGCGCGGCGCGCGCCGCGGCCTCCTTCTCGTCGATCTTGCCGCTGGCGATGGCGCGCAGCTTCTTCGTCGGGATCACCTCGACGCCGGTCACCAGCAGCGCCGGCGAGCCCTCGAAGTCGATCAGCGCGGTAGTTAGTTCGAGGAGACTGACCTGGCCCTGCAGCCCGACCATCTCGACCTCGAAGCGCTCGGCGCCGTGCGCCCCGGACAGCCGGCGGCGCAGGTTGTCGGCGACCAGGTCGGCGTATTCGGGCGCGACCAGGTCCGCGAGCCGGCGGTCGATCAGATTGACGCGGTCGACGCCGATGAAACTCGCGAACTGGCTGTTGGCGTACAGGATCACGTCGCGATGCACGAGCACCGCCTCGTGGATGCGTTCGCCGAGCTCGGTGAACAGCTTGGGCCCGGATTTCTCGCGTCCCGAGGTGCGCGCGGCGCGCGCCAGCAGCTGGTTCACCGACACACCGATGGCCTGCGCGTCGAGCTGCGCGTCGGGTACGTCGAGCTCGATGCGCGGCGGCAGCCGCTCGCCGGAGACGGCGCGCTGGATCGTCAGCGACAGCTGTGAGATCGCCCGCAGGTCGCGCCGTTGGAAGAGGAACAGCACGAACAGCAGCGTCGCCACGAGTGCGAGCAGCACGCAGATCAACCCAAGAATCGACATCCCCAGCCTGGTCCTGTTGTTATTAGTGCATCGAATGCTGCGGAGCATCCATGCACCGGCGCAGGATAGCCGAGCGCCGCAAGGGGCCATTCGACATTAACCATAAAGATAAGCGATGTGACGACTGGATCCACGACGAAACGAGACGCTTCGAGCGGCCGGTTCGGGCAGAATAAGTAGCATCCCAGGCACGGAGATTTTCATGCAGACCGAGTTCGCGCGCGTCCAGATGATCAACCAGCAGATTCGCGCGTGGGACGTGCTCGACGAACGTGTGCTCGACGCCATGCGGCGTACGCCGCGCGAGTTTTTCGTGCCCGAGAAATATGCCGGCCTCGCATTCGCCGATACCGACATCCCGCTCGCGCGCGGGCAACACATGTTGCCGCCGAAGATTGTCGGAAGGCTCCTGCAGGCGTTGAACGCGGCGCCCGGCATGCGCGCGCTGGTCGTCGGCTGCGGCACGGGTTACGTGCCCGCCTGCCTTTCGGCCATGGGCGCCAGCGTCCGCGGCATCGAAATCCGGCCGGAACTCGCCCAGGCGGCGCAGCGCAACCTCAAAAGGTCCGGATACGGACAGGTCGAGGTTGTGCCGGGTGACACTTTCAACTTGGATATCGGCAGTGGCTATGCGCTCATAGCGGTATGTGGCGCCCTGCCTTTGTACGACGAACGCTTCGCCCGCGCGTTGGCCGTGGGTGGCAGATTGTTCGTAGTGGTGGGCGCCGGGCTGCCGCAGGAGGCGCTGCTGGTGACGCGCACGGCGGAAGAAAGCTGGGACAGCGCCGGGTTGTTCGAAACCGCGATCGACGCCCTCGAGCATGCCCCGCGCCCGGAAAGTTTCACGTTCTGACCTGTGGGACGAGGCATGGTTAGGGAGATCTCGGTCGAGGAGCTCAAGACACGGCGCGATCGCGGCGAGCAGCCGCTGATCATCGACGTGCGCGAAGCCTGGGAACTGCAACTTGCGAGCATCCCGGGCGTCGTACATGTGCCCATGAACGAGGTCTCGGCCCGGATCGCGGAGTTTTCCCGCGACACCGAAACCATCGTCATGTGCCATGCGGGAGGCCGATCCATGCGAGTGGCGCATTATCTTGTGAACCAAGGATTTACGAACGTCGCCAACCTCGCTGGGGGTATTGCTGCCTGGAGTTCATCCGTGGATGCAACCGTCCCGCAGTACTGACTCGTCTAAGTTCTTTCGATTGAGTGCATTGCCTTTGCCCCTGTGGCAGGTGATATAGTGATCTACAACACTAAAGAGGACTCTTATTAATGCGCCGCTTACTTGCACTGGGGCTTGGATGCCTGGTCTCTGCCACCGCTTCGAGCGAAGACCTGCTCACGATCTTCGATCAAGCCGTCGTCAATGATCCGCTGGTGCGCGAAGCGGAATACACCCGCAAGGCCACGCGCGAAGCCAAGCCGCAGGCCTGGGCGCTGTACCTGCCGCAGGTCGGCGGACAGTGGACCAAGGGAGAAACGGACGTCACGCAGACCTCGGTTTCGCCGGTGCTCGTGCCGACCGATCCCAACAATCCCACCACCTCACCGCTGGTGATCCAGCAGCAGGGCCAGAACGGCAGCAGCACTCCGGAGACCGAACGCTGGAGCCTGCAGCTCAACCAGACCATCTTCAACTGGGGACAGCTGGTGGGCCTCAAGCAGGCCGGCCGGGTCGCCGCGCAGGCCGACGCCGACTACGGCGCGGCGCAGCAGGACCTGGCACTGCGCGTCGCGTCGCGTTACTTCGACGTGCTGTCGGCCCAGGACAATGTCCAGGCGCAGCAGGCTTCGCTCGACGCCATCTCGCGCCAGCTCGAACAGGCCGACAAGCGATTCGAGGTCGGACTCATCGCGATCACGGACGTGCAGGAGGCGCGCGCCGCGCGCGACACGGCCGCCGCCGACCTGATCGCCGCCAAGCGCCAGCTCGCCACCGCCCAGGAGCTGCTGCGCGAAATCACCGACATGCAGTACGCGATGCTGTCCACGCCGCGTGAAAACATGCCGCTGAAGATGCCCGAGCCGGCCGATTCCCAGAAATGGGTGGACGCATCGATGGAGCAGAACCTCGCGCTGACTTCGAGCCGGCTGGGCGCCGACATCGCACGTGACGACGTGCGCGTCGCCTTCGGCGGCCACCTGCCGCAGGTCGACCTGGTGGTCGGCAAGTCGCATTTCGAGTCCGAGGACACGGTGACCTTCGATCCCATCGGCAGCAACGGCTTCCCGGGTGGCAGCGCAGCCTCCTCGCAGGAAACCGACACCGACAAGGCGATCACCCTGCAGGTGACCGTGCCCATCTGGTCGAGCGGCTACACCAATTCACGCGTCAAGCAGTCGGAATTCCGCTGGCAGGCCGCCAAGCAGCGCCTCGAGCGCGTTTCGCGCGAGACCGAGCGCACCGCGCGCGACGCCTATCTCGGCGTCGAATCGGAGATCTCGCGGGTGCAGGCGCTCAAGCAGGCGCTCGAGTCGTCGCGCACCGCGTTGCGCGCCACCGAGGCCGGCTACGACGTCGGCACGCGCACCGCGGTCGACGTGCTCACCGCGCGCCAAAACCTGGTCTCGTCGTACACCGCCTATGCGCGCAGCCGCTACGACTACCTGCTGAACGTGCTGCGCCTGAAGCAGGCAGCCGGCATCCTGGATCGCAAGGCGCTCGAGGAAATGAACGCCTGGCTCGAGACGCCGCCTCCGACCCCGCCGGCCATACCGGCGGTGACGCCGCCGCAGCAGTAGCCGCCCTCAGGGCAGCAGCGGCTCGAGAATTTCCATGAGCCGCCTGACTGCGCCGCGGTTGTCCTCGATCGCCTTCCTTCCGTTCGCACCCATGGCGGTGCGGGCGGGAGGATTCGCGAGCAGGGCTTCGATGGCCGCCGACAGGCTGGCCGCGTCGGTAACAATCTTCACCGCGCCGCATTCCATCAGCAGGCGCGCGACGTCGGCGGAATTGAAATTGTGCGGACCGGCGAGCACCGGCAATCCGAGTGACGCGGGCTCGAGCAGGTTGTGGCCGCCGATGGGCACGAGACTGCCGCCGACGAAGGCCACGTCTGCCGCCGCGTAGAACGCCAGCAGCTCTCCCAGCGTATCCGCCAGGAACACTTCGGTATCGCCGTTCGGGCTCGCGCCGCCGGAGCGGGTCACGAATTTCACGCCCCGTTCCTTCAGCGCCGCCGCTACTTCGCCGAAACGCGGCGGGTGGCGCGGCACGAGCACCAGCAGCGCCTGCGCGAACCGCGAGCGCACCAGGCGGTGCGCGGCGATGAGCACGTCTTCTTCCTTCGCGTGTGTGCTGCCCGCCACCCAGACCGGGCGGTCCATGCCGAGCAGCCGCCGCAGCCCGGAGCCCTGGGACTCGATGTTGGGCGGCAGGCTGAAATCGAACTTGATGTTGCCGACCACGTGGGTGCGCGACTCGCTCGCGCCGATGGACACGAAGCGCTGCGCATCCTGTTCGCTCTGCGCCGCGATGAAGATGCCGTGCGACAGCGTCTGGCGGAACAGGCTGACCAGCCGCCGGTAACTGTTCACCGAGCGCGGCGAGATGCGCGCGCTCGCCAGCACCAGCGGCACCTCCATCCGTCCGCAGTGGTGATAGAGGTTCGGCCAGATCTCGGTCTCCAGGATCACGGCCAGCGCGGGATTCACGCGCTGCAAGAAGCGGCGCACCGCGCCCGGCAGGTCGATGGGCACGTAGCGCACGTCGACGCGGTCCTTGAACAGCGCACGCGCCCGCGCGCGCCCGGTGGCCGTGCCCGTGGTGACCACCAGCGGCCGGTCGGGAAACTTCGCGAGCAGGGCGTTGACCAGCGGCGCCGACGCCTGCACCTCGCCCACCGACACGGCATGCACCCAGATGCTGCGTCCGCCGCGCACTTCGCCGCCGAAGCCCAACCGCTCGCGGAATCCCTCCCAGTGACTCTGGTCGCGGAAGCCGCGCAGCGCCAGCGCGACGAGCCACGCCGGCGCCAGTAGATAGGCGAGCGCGATGTACAGGAACCGCATGGATCAGGCCAGCGACGGCTGCGGCAGGCCGGCCGATTCGCGGTAGCCGGCCAGCAGCGAATGCCAGTCCTGGTCGGTGAAACTCTCCGGCGCCGCGAGCAGCGTCACCTTCTCGAGCGAGCGGTACAGCCGCACCAGGTTGGTGTCCGCCCACCAGCCGCGCTTGCGCAGCGTGCCGCGGTCGAAGTCGATGAGGTACACCTGCTCGGGCGTCAGCAGGATGTTGTGCGCGTTGAGGTCGGCGTGGTGCACGCCGGCGTCGTGGAAACGGCGGATGCAGCGCCCGATCGCGATCCACTGCGTCAGCGGCAACGGTCCCTGCGCGAGCCGCGACGCCAGCGATTCGCTGTTCTCGATCCGCTGGGTGATGAGATCGGCGCGGTAGAACATGCCCTGGCGCCGGTAACGCGCGGCGATGGGCGCGGGCACCGGCAATCCGGCGCGAAAAAGATGGTAGGTCAGATACCACTCGGCGAACGAGCGGGTCTCGGAATCACTCCGCCACAGGTAGGCGTCCTTCGAGACCCTGGCCATCAGGCCGCCGCGGCGGTAATGCCGCAGCACGAAGCTCGAGTCGCCGCTGCGCACGAACCAGGTCGTGCCGCGGCCGCGCGCCGTTCCCTCGATGGCGTCGTGGCGGCGCCAGTACTCCGGTTCGAAGAAGTCGGACGAGAAATTGCTCGTGCGCAGGGTGTCGTATAGCATCCGGCCGCCATCGATGGCGGCTTCGCTGACCTCGGCGCCCACGGGCCAGTGCCGCATCATTCACCCACGCCCATGGAAGCGACAGAAATACCAGAAAGGGTCTGCCTGCTGCGTCTCTCCGCGATCGGCGATACCTGCCACGTGGTGCCGCTGCTGCGCCGGCTGCAGGACGCGTGGCCGAAGACCCGCTTCAGCTGGGTGATCGGCAAACTCGAAGCGAAATTGATGAGCCTCATTCCGGATGTGGAGCTTATCACCGTGGACAAGGGCGCCGGCCTGTCCGCCTACGGCAGGTTGCGGACCGAGATGCAGCGGCGCGGTGGCTTCGACCTTTTGCTACACCTGCAACTGTCGATGCGCGCCAGTGGCGCCGCGGCGCTGATCCCGGCGCCGGTCAAGCTCGGCTTCGACAAGGCGCGCGCGCGCGAGCTGCAATGGCTGTTCACCAACCGGCGCGTCGCGCCGCGCCAGCGCGAACACGTGCTCGACAGTTTCCAGGGATTCGCCGATGCGCTCGGCGTCCCCCGCCGGCCGCCACGCTGGGACATTCCGCTGCCGCCCGGCGCCCAGGCCTATGCCGCGGAGCACATCCCGGACGCGCAACCCACGCTGCTCATCAGCGCCTGCTCGAGCCACGCGCTGCGCAACTGGATGCCCGAGCGTTATGCCGCCGTCGCCGACCACGCCGTGGAGAAACACGGCATGCGCGTGATCCTGTGCGGCGGTCCGAGCGGCGTGGAGCGCGATATGGCCGCGGCCATCGCCAGGAATGCGCGCGTGCCGCTCCTGAACCAGGTGGCCAAGGACACCCTGCCCCAGCTGCTCGCATTGCTGGGCCGGGCCACCGTGCTGTTGACGCCGGATTCCGGGCCCGCGCACATGGCCACGATGGTGGGTACGCCGGTCATCGGGCTGTACGCCGCGACCAATCCCGAGCGCAGCGGCCCCTATCTCTCGCGCCGCTGGTGCGTGAACGCTTACGATGCGGCAGCAATCAAGTTCATGGGCCGCCCGGCCGCCACGCTGCCCTGGACCACGAAGATCGAGAAGCCCGGCGTGATGGAGCTCATCGACGTGCCGTCAGTGACGGCGAAACTCGATGAGCTGCTGGCCTTGCACCGGAACGAGAGGTTGTCATGAAAGATATCCTGGTGCCGGTTTCCCCCGGCGAAATGCTCGACAAGATCACCATCCTGCGCATCAAGGCGGCGCGTATCGGCGACCCGGCCAAGGTGGCCAACGTCAGACACGAGCTGGCCCTGCTCGAGAAAACCTGGCGCGACTCGGGCGCCGCGGCCGTGAACCTGGGCGATGAAGAGGCCAATCTCACGCGCGTGAACGAGAAACTGTGGGTGATCGAGGACGAGATCCGCGACGAGGAACGCGCCCGCCGCTTCGGCGACAAGTTCATCGAGCTGGCGCGCGCGGTGTACATCACCAACGACGAGCGCGCGGCGATCAAGAAGCGCATCAACACCCTGATGGGTTCCACCATCGTCGAAGAAAAGTCCTACCAGCAGTACTAGCGGTGCCGGGGAAGGAAAACCGTGAAAAATTCAGGTTTCACCCGGCGTGATGCGTTGAAGTTTGGCGCGGCCGCGGCCTGTGCGACCACGCTTCCCGCTGCATTCGCGGCGACACCCGCCGGCCTCTCGCCCATGACAGGCGACGCCAAACCCATCGGCCGCGACGAATACCTGCTGCGCATCGACAAGGCGCGCAAGTTGATGGCGCGCAGCGGCATCGGCGCGCTGTTCATCGAACCCGGCGCGTCCATGACGTACTTCACCGGCGTGCAGTGGTGGCGCAGCGAACGCCTGACCGCGGTCGTCCTGCCGCGTGAAGGCGAAATCGCCGTCGTGACGCCGCACTTCGAGGCGCCGTCGGTCAGCGAGAGCCTGGCGGTGCCGGCAGAACTGCGCACCTGGAACGAAGACGAGAATCCGCTCACGACGGTGGCCGGGATCCTGCGCGACCGCAAGGTGAGCGACCCGGTCGGCATCGAGGAGACCGTGCGCTACTTCGCCATCGACGGCTTGATGCGCGCCATGCCCGAAGTGCAGATCATGAGCGGCGCCGCGCAGATCCGCGCCTGTCGCATGGTGAAGTCGCCCAATGAACTCGCGCTGATGCAGAAGGCGGCGGACATCACCATCGCCGCCTATCGCCACGTCTGGCCGCGCATCGAGAAGGGCATGCGCCCCAAGGACATCGGCGCCCTGATGGACGCCGCACACGAGGCCCTCGGCGCCCAGCCCGAGTTCGCATTGATCCTCCTCGGCGAAGCCAGCGCCTATCCACATGGCTCGGACAAGCCGCAGGCGGTGAAAGAAGGCGAAGTCGTGCTCATGGACTGCGGCTGCAGCGTGCACGGCTACCAGTCCGACATCTCGCGCACCTTCGTGTTCGGCGCGCCGGATGCCGAACAGCGCAAGGTGTGGAAACAGGTGCGCGAGGGACAGGAGATCGCGATCCGCACCGCACGCGCCGGCACCCCGGCCGGCTACGTCGAC
>Ga0315910_10005048_pt1 | contig 10878 bp, 11 predicted proteins | sample EdamamesoilMG_FD_204470 | JGI IMG/M metagenome (GOLD analysis project Ga0315910, IMG submission 204470) | Garden soil microbial communities collected in Santa Monica, California, United States - Edamame soil | ecosystem: Environmental > Terrestrial > Soil > Garden | place: USA: California...
CACGTGGACTGGTCCACCCGCTGAATCAAGGCACGGCACGACGCGATGGAGCGACGTGCTGAGCGGCGCACGCTCGGAGGACACCGGGCCATGACACGCCGCCAAGACCAAGCTCGCCGTCATGAGCAGAGCGCACCTCAATCCGCAAAGCATTGGGTGCCTTCTGAAGGGGGGCTCAGCATGAGCCAATTCATAGAGCAATGGAGCGATGGGCCCCGGATGTCACCAGATCCGCCGTCAGCTCTGCGTTGAGAGCGGCCGCTGTCTGCATGCCCGCCGCCGCAGCAAGTACTGCGGCTTGCCCGCGCGTGGTGAGATCACCGGCGGCATAGATCCCCGGGATCGAGGTCTCGCGCAGCATCGGATCAACCTTGACGAATCCGTCGTCGTCAAGAGCCACGCCAAGCGCACGCACCAATTCGACCTGTTTCTGCGGCGGATGCATGAGCAACGCTTCACAGGGGATGCGCCGCCCGTCGCTCAACTCCACTGCCTCCAGTTGAGGTCCAACGCCCACCAAGCGCCGCACCGCGGCGCTCTCAATGCGCACCTGAGCCGCAACGAGCCGGGCGCGCACGTCGTCGTTCAACTGATCGGCAAAGAGCGTGACCTCACGCGCCCAACCGCGCAACTGCAGGACGAATAGGCCCACGTGCGCCGCCGTTGCATCAGTCGCGTAGTACCCCCAGCGGTTCCCCGACGCCTCCCAGCCGTGACAGTAAGGACACTGAAACACCGAATGACCCCACAACGGGGCGAGCCCTTCGAGCTCCGGTGGTTGGTCAATCATACCCGTAGCCAAGAGCACCCGGCGCGCGCAGATCGTACCCGCGCGAAAGTCACCTCGAGCACCAGTGATCGCACCCACCGGTTCATCTCGAAGCGACACGTTGGGGTACTTCGCCAGTTGAGCACGCGCTTCGCGACGAAACTCCAGCGGCGCGATGCCGTCACGACTCACGAAGTTGTTCATATGCGCGGTCGGCGCGTTGCGCCGCGGCCCCCCATCCATCAAGAGTACGCGCTTGCGCGCGCGCGCCAAGGTGAGGGCAGCCTGGAGGCCCGCCGGTCCTCCGCCCACGATCAGCACGTCGAAGAGGTCGTCCGTCATGCTCCTGAACATAGCACACAGGCGCTGCTCCCCTGACGATCGTTCACGGACGTTCAGCGTAAGCTACAACCCGAGACAGACTCACAAGTGAAGGCGTCCAATTCATCGCAGGGCGTAGCTTCCCCCCGACATGTAGCTTGGATGCATCCAATATCTGGACGATCGCATTGGGTGATATTCACTGAGTCTTCACAGGCGTACTCACCCTCGCATCCACCAATGTCGTACCACGAGCACCCAGGCTGGGCCTCGCAGTCTTCTTGATCATTGTGAGTTGATACCTGACCACAATCGACTGTGCCGCCCACACAGCTTCTACCTACTTCACATCCAGGTGTTTGTTCACATTGCTCGTCGTCCTCAATTGACGTGCAGGTAGGCGGAGTCCCGCCGCAAGTCGTCTTGTCCGTGAATTCACACCCTGGAACGATGCCGAGCTCGTAGAATGCACATTCCGAAGCAGCCTGCCCTGAACAGACGGATGAGTCCCAGGAGCAGCCCGCGACTGTCAGACACTCAGTCTCCGAATTCGCCACATCACATTCCCCGTCGCCCGTGCAAACACCCAGACGACAGCCTCCGCCGCTTCTGCACGTTGCTTCAGTCCGTTCGCTACATGCCTGAGGGACACCTGTCCCTGCTACCTGCTCAAAGGTAAGGATGCGGCCAAACCAGAAAAGCTTCATCGCGCCACCTTCCACACAATACGGCACGGTAGCAACACCCAGACTATCCATTTCCAAGGTCAGCTCTGTGTCCGTGCGCTCCCATTTTCCTTCGTCTTGTTCCTCGTACAAGTCCATCTTGCAGTCGCACACACCGCACGCGGTCGATTCGCACTCGATATCGGCTCTATTTCCATAGAGACCACTGCACGGGCCGGCACAGGAAGAGCGAACGGAGAATTCAAATTTGCTTCCTACAGAGGCCATCTCAAGGTCGCCTCCGCTCTTGAGAGACAGGCGAAAATCGTGACCCTCCTCCGCGACGACTCCGCTGACTTCGCACGTTCCCTGATCAGTCACGTTCAGCTTATAGGGTGACCAATCCGTCTCCTTGAGCCGCCACATGCCGAAGGGTTCGCCCCCGCACGCACTGAAAACAGTGGGGTCCTCTACCGGACTGAAGTCAGGACACACCGAACAATCACAGATCTCTCGACCGTCTTCATCGCAAGTGATGACACTCGTCAGCTCCCCGCAGTCGCACGGATCCCCTTCGTAGCATTCCGGCTGAGATGAACTTCCTCCGGACGACGCAGACCGCGAGCCCCCCGACGAAGATGTTGGCTCTGGCTCTCCACCATCCGAGCAAGAAACAAGCAAGCAGAACAGGGTCGCAGACGAAGGAAGGAAAAAATAACGAAGCATTGACCCACGTTAACGCAGCGAATAATTTTGCACAATTGCCAACCGCGACGCAGACGACTTGTCGAGCGACACTGAGTAGCCCGGGTCATTCACAATGAGCTACTGGTGAGCGCGACTGAGGGTCTCCGCCCTGAGCAGCTCGCCGCGCTGCCTAGCCCTACCCGACGAGTTGGTCCCTGGCACTTCAACCTTGGCAGGTGGATCTGCGGCAGTTCTGCACCAAGTCTCATCTTTCACTGTAACTGCGACGGGTCGAGTGAGAGTAGGCCCGCAACGTTGAGATCTCCTGGTGGCCCCCGCGGAGCTGGGCTAGACGGTGACGATGGACCTCAAAACGCTGCGCTGTTCCAATGGTGGCCGCTGGGCGTGTTTGCTCTCGGCCTTGACCGTGGCGTGCGGTTCGACCGCTTCTCCCACTACGGGCGAGCCAGACTCGACGGGTGGCGCCGCGAACGCGGGTGGCGCATCCGGTGGAGCCCCGGACACGGCCTCAGGGGGCTCGGGGACCGGTGGGGAGACGAGTGCAAGCGGGGGAAAGGGCAATCCAGCTGGAGGCAACGGGGGCAGCGGGGGAGCTGAACCTGGAACCGGCGGAACTGAAGGCAGCCCGACGTCCTGCTGGGGTGGCCCCGAAGTGGAGCAAGGCAAGGAACTGCGCGCACCCGACAACATGGGCTTTGCTGTATGGTCCGCGTTGGCGAGTGAACTCGACGATGCCGCGCTCCCCACAGTAGCGATTGTGCGTTGGGAGCCTCCTATCCCCGTCGTCGCAGCGAAGATCGAGTTTGGCCTCGACACGGACTACGGCACCACCGTCCCCGTTGATCTGACGTGCCCAGGACGGCGCACCGTGCTGGTCGGCATGAAGCCTGAGCGGACCTATCACTATCGGATCGTGGCGACAGACGGCGCAAACACCTTCGCGAGCGAGGATCGCTCCCTGATCACTGGTGCGGCGCCGGATCTCGAACTCCTCACCAAGTTTGATGTCCTGGTGCCCGAAGAGCTCGACGCGGGGTTCTTCATCGGTTCCTTCTGGACTCCCATTGATTCTTTCGAGGCCGTCTGGACCACATTCATTGTGGACAGCGATGGGGACTTGGTGTGGTGGCACACCCATGAACCAGAAGTGGCAAATGGTGAGCTTGGCTATGGTCGTGCTCGGCTTTCAGCCGACAACCAAGACATGTGGCTCGTACGCGCCTCCAATGGCGGAGGAGAACTGTATCGAGTCAGCATCGATACCTTGAACTCCGAAAGTTACCCCCAGACCGACGCGTCCCACGACATCGCCGCAGTCACCGGCGACACCATGGCTTTTCTCGATTACTCAGACGGCGATTGCACGGGCATCAGTGAAATTCGCAAAGACGGGTCGGTCAAGCCTGTGTTCGATCCAGAGGCCACGCTGGGGGTCACTCGATGCCATCAAAACTCCCTCGGCTACTCCAAAACCGAGGACGTCTATGTCGTGTCGCACCTCGAGATGGATGTGCACGTGATCGGACGTGATGGGAAGCTCGGCTGGACGCTGGGGGACCGCGTGGAAGGCGGCAAGGAATCGTGGGGTGGGCATCAACACGGCACACACCTCTTGGACGATGGGATTTTAATCTTTGCCAACGAAACCGACAGCGGCGCCATGGCACTTGAGTTTGCCCTCGATGGCACGCCGCGCGCTGAATTTCACCTGATCGACAACACGGCCTCGGCCACGGCCTTTTTTGGCAACGCGCAGCGCTTGCCCGGCGGAGCAACCCTGCTCGCTTCCGTGTTTGAGATGAGCATCGTCGGCGCCAGTGGTAGCCAAGTCCTGGATGCAACGTTCTCGACGCCGCTTGGCTATGTGGAGTTTCGCCCGAGCTTGTACGCAGAACCGGATCAGCTCCTGGAGTAACCCTCAGCTCTTCTGAATCACGCCACAGGCAATCGGTGTCCCCGACCCGCCTGAAGGTTGTTCTGACGCGCCTTTGTCCTCGTCTTGATGGATGACGATGGATTTTCCGAGCAAGGAGTGGGCGTCGCCCTCCTTGAGGTTAGCTTTCTTCACCGTGATCTCCTTTTTTCCGGTGCCGTCGTCTTTGATCTTGATGTTCCCCAAGTCACCGAGGTGAACGTCCTGCATCATCATGCCGGGCATGCCGTGATGGTTGCCCTCGGGTGAGAAGTGACTGCCCATACTCGCCCCGCGGATGTTGGAGCAATCTCCGACTTCATGAATGTGGATCCCCTTTTCTCCTACCGGAGCGTCCTTGACGTCCACGACGACCTTCACCCCATCCCCATCATCGGTAAACCATGCCTCCCCGCCAATTTGAACGCCTTCGGCTCCTTGAATGGTCGCTGTGGCTTGGACGTGCGCCTTGTCCTTGTCGTCGTGACCCGCTCCAGCGTGCTTGTCCGACTCGCCATTCAAGCTGTTGTTAGTCGCCAGTGGGTCGTCGTTGTTGCGCGTGGGCTGGTTTTTGTCACAGGCCAGGCAAAGTACGGCGCTGCTTGTCAGGACGATCCAATAGTTCGTGCTTTTCATTCTGTTCTCCCTCGTTCAAGTGGTGATGTTGAGCTGCCGTACACCTGCAAACGGTGCGCCAGAGACAAGCTCCACCTCGCAGAGCCGCAATCCCCGTGAGCGGACAGCATGTTCGAGCGAGCATCAGCTGCGTGACAGCGAATTGCGGCGTGATGGCGGCCTTGTTCGCGAGAGGCATTTCGCCTCGCTGGGGCGCCGTGGCACGTTCCGCCCTGCGCACTCATTCATGCAGGGGCAGCGCCGCCACCGCTGTTTCGTGAGCAGGAGCGCGTAAAATGTCCTCGGCCTCGAGCAACGCAATGAGTGCAACCGAGACGCGACCCTCTTCGCCCACGATCGCCGCGTGCTCCGCTCGGACCACTTGCCGCTCGATCCGGGTGTCATCCAGGTAGCCAAGCCCTTGTTCTTTGAGTGTGAACACTATGTTGTCTTGGTCACATCCTCGCTTGCCCCGGGCGAGGCAGGCAGCCGTTTCGTCTGTGAGCACGGCCAGATGACGTTGAACTTCAGGAGCCAACGCGGGGGGATTCACCATGAAGGGCGCACGGCGATGGATCTCTGTCCATTTGCGTCCTGCGATCATTTGGCAAACGCCAGCGGAAATCCCAAACGTCAGGATATGGATCGGTAAACTTCCACAGTTTCGCGCCGAGCGGATCCCCGAAAAAGGCGCCGCGATGGTCACGAGCTGCGTGACCCGAACCGGGCTCTGATCAACGGCGGCGGCTGCTCGCCGGGCGATCAAGCCGCCCTGACTGTGCCCGATCAACGTGACCTGTCCTGCGCCTAGCCGGCCCCGCAACTCGTCGAGCGCGACGTTGAGTTCGCGGGCAGACGAGATCAACGAATCGCGGTCATCGTAGCCAAAACAAGCCACCTGCTGACCGCGGGACTCAAACTCCTTGGCCAGATTCTCGAACTTGGCGATGGATGAATTGCACCCGTGCACGAGCACCACCAAGTCCTCGTCACGCCGCAAGCCGACTGCACCTCGCTCTGGTGCGAAGCAATGGACCACTCGATGAGGCTCCTTGCTCGGCGGCACAGCGCCGGAGGAAGCTCCGTTGCGACAAGCTGCGGAGGCCAAACACAGCCCCAAGCCAAGGGTGGTCAGCGCGCGCAGCGAGCCACGGGCAGCACGCCGCCTTCGACTGAACCAAGAGTTCAAAACGGCGCGCAGCAGATGTTTCATGAGACCCAACCCACTTGAAGTGTTGTCCCAATTCAACGAAGGGCAAATCTGTGGCAGCTTGCCACACCGCATCTGCTCGGTAGACGTCACTCACTTGGAAGCTGCCAAGACGAGCCGCAAGGTGGTGTTGCGTTTCGCTTTGAATCCCACGCGCAAATACAGAGAACGCGCGCGTTGATTGCTCGGCGTGCTCTCGAGCTCTAGGGCAACGAAGCGCCGCTGAACCGGCCCGACGCCTGACGACAAAGCGCGCAACAGCTCGGTAGCGTGTCCGTTGCCGCGTGCTGCTGGCTCGACGTAGAGTTCGTCAATGACACAAATCTCGCCGCCAAGTTCGTTCGACCAAAACGAGACCAGGAGCGCATAGCCTGCGCAGTGTCCGTCCGCGTCCAGCACCACGGCGCTCCCCCGCGCCGGCTCGGCGCTCAAGGTCTCCAACGTTCGCCGCACGTCCGCCGCGTCCACCGGACGCACACCGGGATCCTCGGCGTAGAGTTCTAGACACATCGCCACGATAGACTCGCTATCGCTTGCCTCAGCGCGCCGCCAGTGCGTCATGCCCGTACGCTAGTTTCAAAACTAGGGCGCCGCCACGACAGACGCGGCTGCGGGGTGCGTCTCGCGAATGAGCTCAGGACAGCTCACCCGACCCTGGCAACAGCCAGCACGATCAGCCCTGCGTACGCCGGGATCGCCGCCGTCGCGCCGATCCACAACACGAGATTGCCCGCCTTATCGCGCTCCAGCACGCGGAGCAGTGGCCCGATGAAGAACAGCCACGTCGAGACGCACAGGCACACGGCCACCACCGCACCCCCGGGCGACTGCCCGCCGAGCAAAGTCCACACGGCAGCCAGCGCGATGAGCTGAACCCCGCCAGCAGTGCCGCCACTGTGGACCACGCGCCACATGGACTCAGTGTGACTGCCGCGCGCCTTGGCTTGGGCAAAGCCCATGAAGGCGGCCACGCCCAACAAGATTGCACCACTGACGAGCAAGAGAGATTCAGAGTCGATGTTCACAGCGAGCTGTGTATCAACTCTGCCCCGCAATCTCAGTCAGGTTTCCGTCACACTAAAACATCAAAACCTACAAAGCAGCCGGCCTCCCACACGCAATCATCTCGTCAAAAAGCGCATCAAACGCCTTCATTGTCTCGTCATTTACCCACAAACACGCCCTTAATAACTGCAAATACTCGGGGCAAACTTTCGCTGCACGGGCGTGCGCCGTAGCACCGGCATGCGCTGTCCCGCCTTTGCTCTACTCCTATTTACATCATACTCATCAACTGTCGGATGCAGTGCTCCGAACAGCATCATGGATACCATCAACGGCTCTGGTGGCTCAGATCACTCGAACTTGGGCGGCGACAGTGGTGACGGAGACGGAGACGGAGACGGAGACGAACAACCTGTAGGCTCCGGCGGTGATTCAGCCACTGGCGGTGATTCAGCCACTGGCGGTGATTCAGCCACTGGCGGTGATTCAGCCACTGGCGGTGATTCAGCCACTGGCGGTGATTCAGCCACTGGCGGTGATTCAGCCACTGGCGGTGATTCAGGCTCCGGCGGTGATGGCGGGAGTAGCGACGCGGGCGCGGGTGGCAACAGCGGCGTGGGCGGAAGCAACGACCCATCCGGCGCAGGCGGTGACGCTGGCACAGGCGGAAGTGGTCTGCCGGAGGCGGTCGAAATCGCGCGCGAGTTGCTCAATCCTTCCCACAAATACCATCTGATCGTGATCGCAGACTCACGCCAAACTGTGAAGCAAGACTTCGTGCTCAGCGAGATGACTTCCATTCCGTGGGTAGGCTCCGCATTCAAGTATCTCTCCTCGCTCGACGCCACCAATGGCGCACACGATTCCGAGAATCAATTGGGCACCGTCAATCAACCCAACTCTTCACCGTGGCTCGGCCCAGGGACGTCAGCAGGCTTTCCGGTCATGGGCGGTATCGAAACGCGCTTCACAGGTGTCGCTGAGCCAAGCGCGGGGGACAATTGCCTGCTCATGCGCCTGGGCACCGCAGCCCCGCTCACGGCAGCCAATGCCCCACTGCTGTGGGAAGCATTCGAGGCAGGTGGAGACGTTCAAGTTCACCTGCCCTTTTGGCGGCACCCTGGCGCCATGTCGTCCGCTCCCGGCGTCCGGCTGTCCCTTCGTACCGGGGGCACCAACTTCAGTTCCCCAGGACACGTTCAAGGGCCTTACGTCCATGACATGACCGGTGCTGGGTACGACCTACTCACGCTCACCGCGGCCGACGGCTATGATTGGACGAGCTACACGGCTCCCTTCATCGAGATTGTTGCTGCACCTGGCGCTGCGACTCACGAAAGCCAGACCGCGGCCTTGGGCACTCCAAGCATTGAGCGCACCGGCCCAGGTATCGTCTACTATCCCATTGCAGCAGGTGGTTGGGCCATTGAAGGAGCCGGCGGGGTCGGCGGGTGGTTAGACGAACGCGTCGTCCCTGCACACTTCTGGTACGATTACTTTGCGACCTTTGTAAATTACCCGATATTCTGGATTGACCTAGGGACGAACAACCCCAATCAGCTCACACAAGCCGCTCATGCCTCGAAAGTACAACAGCTCATCGAGCGCTTGCGGCAAGCATGGCCCCTGGCACCAGTCATCTTGACGAGTGCGTTTGCCTCGAGCCAAAGTGGAGACAACCCGTATTATCGGGCAGCAGCGGCGGATATCGCGGCAGAAGTGGACGGAATCCTGTACCTGGACACCTATGGCGCACTCCCCAACTACGCCGACGGCGTAGCGGCGGGCTACTACGGCGATCAGGTCCACTACAATGCGACGGGCGACCGAGCGCTCTTTCGCGCGATTGACGAATTGATCGTGACGGCGGCTCAATACTAGCTCTGGCGGCCGACGACTGAAGCGCCTCAGCTCACTTGGGCTACGCCGGGGGTATCTCCGGTGGCCCGCGTTTTTTCCATGCGGAAGTACTCGTCTTGGTTGTACCCCTTGAAGCGACAATAGGCTTTGAGATCACGTTCGACGAAGCGGGTCGCCAAGGCGATGAGTGAAATGTCGTCGAGCGCTCCAAACAACGGGAGCGTGTCGGGCAACACGTCCGCGGGGCTCACGGTGTAGAGCAGCACGCCAATGAGAATGGCCATACTGCGCCACGGAATGGCCCGATACTTCCCGGCGCGGAAATCGTCGATCAGCTCCAGCACCAATTGTGTTTGGTTGGCGACGCGATGCATGTTGGTCGGCACCGCACGCATCGTCTTGCCCAAACTCCCCTTGCGCTCAACCAGGCGTTCTAAATGGACGAGCCCCCAAGCGCGCGCCTTGTCCTCCAGCCAACGCAGAACGCGTTTTTTCGGCGGGGCAGCCGTGGTGTCGACAGTCGAGATGGGCGGCCGAGCCGATTGATCAGCGACCACCTCGGGATTTGTGGCGGGATGCTCACGGCCCACACGAGGCACGACGACACCGCCACCTTCATCCAACATCTTCTGCACCTCCTTCTCCTCCGCGCGTAGACCCACGCCTGAGGGGCGAGACACTTCCTCGCTGTCGAATTCCTCCAGTTGTCGCTCGATCGCAAGACGACGAGTTGCTGAACGATGGGATGTCTTCATAGTCACTGTCTCCCTGTCAGCTGGACCTGCTGCAGGCCCCGTGCCAACTGTGCGCGCCCACTGCGCCGAAATCCGCACGAAAATCATGCACAAATCCGCGCTCTGCGCCGGCTCCCGTTCATCTGATCATGAGGCAACCGCCACGACTGAGGCAGCCTGCCACACCCAAAGCGTTACAAGTTGCCCAGCGCCACCAGCAGCCGCGCCCAGGCGCGCTCCGCCTGCGCGGCATCGTACACGGGCGCATCGAGCACACACCAACCGTGTTGGGCGGGGTACACCTCGATTTCAGCAGGGATGCCCGCCTGCTTGGCGGCCTTCTGCAGGACCACCTTGTCTTCGGGCGCGCGAGCGTCGTCGTTTTGCGCAATGCAGATCAAAGCGGCGGCCTTGGTCTGCCCGAGCAGCAGGTGTGGGCTACTGGGCTCCTGAGACACCAGCCCCCCGCCATGGAAAGACGCAAATAGGCCCAAACGAGACGGTTTGGCCGCGGCGGCGCGGATGGCAAAGGCGCCGCTCATGCAATAACCCAGCGCCGCCAGTTTGCGCGTGGTGTCCACTTCCGCTTGCTGATCGAGAAAAGACGTCAGCGCGATGGCATCACGCGTGACCGCCTCAGGTGTGAGGGCTGCGCGTAGAGGCGCGATCTTGGCCTTCCCTTCTTCGGTTTGCCAATCAGCAAACCGGCTCAGTATCGGAAGTTTGGCCGAGCGATAATACGGGTTCACGCACAGCACCGCGAAGCCTTGCTCCGCCAGGTGAGTTGCCATGGTCTTGAATGTGTCGCGCAACCCCGCCACGTCCGGCCACATGATGACGCCTGGACGCGCACCTTGTTTGGGAGCAACGAAGAACGCCTCGGCGCTCCCGTCTGGTGTGGCCACCGTCACCATCTTGCTGGTGACGGTCATGGATTTGGACGGCGACGGACCTTGCTGGTGGGACGCTGCCGGATCAGGACAACCCGTGATCAGCGCGGCCAGCGTCGCGCCCGCACCCAGCGCGACGTCGCGGCGATTGAGTTTGCTGCGAAAATGGACCTCATTTTCGGCTTCTGT
>Ga0315910_10005050_pt1 | contig 10877 bp, 6 predicted proteins | sample EdamamesoilMG_FD_204470 | JGI IMG/M metagenome (GOLD analysis project Ga0315910, IMG submission 204470) | Garden soil microbial communities collected in Santa Monica, California, United States - Edamame soil | ecosystem: Environmental > Terrestrial > Soil > Garden | place: USA: California...
GGGGGCCGTGGACGGGCCCGGTCGCGCGGCGAGCCAGTACGCTCTCCATGTGGGCGGCGTCGGATTTTCCGAATGGGGTTCGGGGACCGGCGTGGGCCTTTCGTATGACGACAACGGATCGTGCTTGCACGATCTCAGCGCCTATACGGGAGTCTCATTTTGGGCAAAAGGAAGTGTGGTGGTCGTCGATGAGACGAACGTGGTGGAGCGCGATCAAGGCACCGTACGCTTGATGCTCACTGAAGCGGACGCTACTCCTGTCGAGGAAGGCGGGGGATGCGATGGAACCCACGGCGGTTGTTGGGACACGCACCGGGTGCGCTTCATGCCCGATGAATGTTGGCGCTTGTATGCCTTTGATTTCTCCGAATTCGAGCAGGACGGTTGGGGACAAGATGGTGGCGAACTCAACCTCGATCAAATTTACAACATGAACTTCGAGATTGCCGCCTACAACGATTGGGACCTGTGGGTGGATGAGATCGAGTTTTACGCCGGGGACAAACCGGCCGCAGTCGAGGATTGCGGTGGTGACACCGGTGAGGGAGGCAGTCATGCCTTCCAATAAACATCGTCTTGCTTGGGCAAGTGTGCTCGCGACGTCCGCTTTTCTAGGATCAGTCGCGTGTGGTTCTTCCTCCGAGGCCCCTGCTGTTCAAGCCAATGAGTTACCCGAGGGGCCATGGTTGGACGGCGCTGACCCCAAGCAAGTGCTCGCGACGTCGTTTTGCGCCTCACCACAACCCGGCGACAGCCCGCTGCGCAGGCTGAGCAACTTAGAATACAAGAACACCCTGCTTTCCTTGGGATTCACTGGTGAGTTAGTGGAAAGTGCAGTGCTCGCGCTGCCCAGTGAGCCTGAGTCTCTGGGGTTTCGCAACGGGGCAAGCGCGCTCACCGTGACCAGCTTGATGGCCCAGAACTACGAGGGTGTGGCTGAAGACCTCTCGACAGATTACACCTTTTCGTGTGACAGCGCCGAAGAGTCTGCTTGTGCGGACACCATGATCGCGGAGGTGGGCGCAAAGACACACCGGCGTCCGCTTACGGACGCGGAGAAAGCGGCCTACCGGGGCATCTACGATCAAGCCACGGAATTTTTTGACCATGACGAGTCGCTGGGGTGGGTGATGCGCAGCATGTTGCAGAGCCCGCACTTTCTCTACCGCGTGGAAATTCCAGACCCGAGCGCGGTCAGCCCCGTGACCGGCTACGAGATGGCCAATCGCTTGAGTTATATGTTGTGGCAGGCCCCACCAGACGACGCATTGAGGACCCTGGTGCAAGCGGGACAGCTAGAAACGAAGGAGCAGGTTTTGGAGCAAGCGCTGCGCATGCTCGGCGACCCACGGGCAGAAAGCGTGCTCGATTTCTTTCGTCAGTGGTTGGATCTCGATGAGCTCCACGAGGTGGAACGCGACGCGACGCTTTACCCATCAGTGAGCGGTCAGCTCGCGTCACTCTTCAAAGCAGAGACCGAGTCATTCTTGCTGCATTTGCTCCGTCAGTCCGGCGCGTCATACCGAGACCTCTTGGGCGCTGAGTACACCTTCGTCAATGCTGAGCTCGCGGAGCACTACGGCCACAGCGCGGTGGAAGGCGACGCATTTGAGATGGTGGAGGTTCCGGGACGTCACGGAATCCTCACCCAAGGCATGCTGGCTGCGCAAGATGGGCCCACGCGTACCAGCATCGTGCGGCGTGGGTTGAAGATCCGCACCGACTTTTTGTGTCAGACGGTGCCCGCTCCGCCCGATACCGTGGATTTGACATTGGATGGATTGGGTAAGGACCTGACCCAAGCGCAGCGCCTTCGGCAGCATCGAGAAGACGTCAGCTGCGCCAAGTGTCACACTCGTATGGACCCACTTGGGCAAGTATTTGAGGGGTTTGACGCGGTGGGTCGCGCTCGTTCTGTCGATGAGTATGGCAATGCGATCGTCACTGACGGTGAAGTGACTGACAGCATCGACGCTGATGGACCGGTGACCGACGTCGCTGACCTTGCCGATCGACTGGCCGGCAGCGTCGAGGCACAACAGTGTTATCTCGTGCAAAACCTGCGCTACTACTTGGGTCGTGAAGTGTCCGCACAGGACCTATGTACCCAAGCGCAGCTCACCCAGTATTGGCGTGACCGCGAGCTGAGTCTTACGGAGCTGCTTGTCGGACTCACCCAAACTGATGCTTTTCTCTACAAGGCGCAGCGTGTTGATGCGCCGGGCGCCACGGGAGCCCCGGGTAGTGGTGGCGATCAAGGAGGCGAGCCGTGAAATATCCCATGAACCGCCGCAAATTTTTGCTGGGCGCGGGTGGTGTGGCCGTTGCCCTACCCGCTTTGGAAGTGATGCGCGACAAGCGAGCCCGAGCAGCAGATCCGGCGGTGCGGCGTATCATCTTTGAGTTCAAGCCCAACGGGGATGAGACCGACGCGCGTTTCAGTGACCTGTCCACGAGCGACTATGTGTTGGGTGAATTCTTGACGCCGCTGGACAAGTACAGAAACGATTTGCTGTTTCTGCATCGGTTGAACAAGCAGTTTGACATGATCCCGCTGCTCGAGCGCCCCGATCGTCACCAGCAGGGTGGTAGCTCACTTGCACCTTGGGCGTTTGGAGAAGGTGATTTCCCTGTGGGGGGTGAGGAGCGGACCATTGGGTACGTGCTCGGCCCCAGCGCAGATTATGCCATCGGTGATCGCGTGATCGCCGACAATCCCAGTGTGCCCTACCGGCACCTGGTGCAGCGCGTGGGAGATCGTGAAAACCACATTTGGAACCTCAGCGCTCACGCCGGTCCGCCTGGCCAGAAAAATCCCGTCATTCCCGAGACGGATCCGTTTGAATCGTACGCGCGCCTGTTTGCTTTCTTGGATACTGGACAGGCCACAGAGGCCATTGAGAACAACCTGGCCATGCAGCGGTCCGTCTTGGACTTGGTGGGCGGGCAATTGCGCGAACTGCAGAACCAAGTGAGTTATCAAGATCGCCAACGCCTGGAGTTGCACGCGGAAGCGATTCGGGATTTGGAGCGCACCCTGGCTACGACGAGCGGCGCTGCCCAATGCCGAGCTTTGGAATTAGGTGCAGAATTTGACGCTTATCCCGACGATTCTCACGTAAAGGTAGCGCAAATTTTCTTCAAGATATCAGCCCTGGCTTTCGCGTGCGATCTGACGCGTGTGGTCAATTTCAATTGGGCGGGCAATACCAGCCAACGCGTGTACGCCAATTTGGGCATCAGCGAGGGCCACCATGACATCTCCCATCAAAGTGACGGTGCCGCCTTTGGCCTCGTGCGACAAATTCACAAACATCTGTGGGAAGGTAGCACGATGCTGTACGAGGAGCTCTTGGCTACTCCCGACGGCGACGGGACGTTGTGGGACAGTACGGCCATCGTACATTGGAATGAGCTGGGACAAGGTGATACCCACAGCACTCACGACAACCTGGTCGTTATCGCAGGTGGCGCCCATGGCTATTTCAAGAAGAACCAATTGTTAGAGTTTGGTGACGGCGGGGCGTTTAGCGATCTGCTGGCCACGTGCTTCCATTACATGGGCTTTGAAGACGTGCAGGAGTTTGGTGACCCTCGGTTGAGCCTGGGTGATGGCCCCATGGGCGACGTGGTGGCTTGAGATTTGGTTGAGAAATTGACCCTAAACGGCGCCAGTTTACTCGGCGGCCAGATTAGTCGATCGTAGGACAGGCTGAAGCGTGTGCGGTCTGGACCGCGCGCAGCTTGGGGATGGCTGACGATGGGTTATTTCGACAAGGACGAGCAGCACGGCGCCGCACCTTTGGACCGGATGCAAAGTGACATTGCGCCGCGGCGGAGCGAACAAGACAACTTTGGTGATGCAGGGGACGACTTTGCGCTCTTCGACGTCAACGCCCCCGACTCCGGACGGTGGCTCGATCCACTCGTATTGACCAAGCCATTGGAACACAAAGACAATGAAGCTGTTCCGCCGAGCGGTTTCAAACGTTCTGCACCTGCGCCGCTCCCCCGCTTGAGTTTTCGTGCTGGTGTCGCGCCCAGCATTCGGTTCTCTCGCCCACAACCGCTGCTGTCCCAGCCGCCGCGCACGCAAGGCGCGCTTCATCCCCTGGATGAAGTCTTGTTGGACGCGCTCCATCACGCGTTTTCTCTCCATGCAGGGGAGAGCGAGAACCTGGACGTGCAGAAGTTGCAGTCCATTTTGGATCTCAAAAATCCGTTGCTCGCACAGCGCTTGCTCAAGGTGTTCGACCGAGACGGAGATGGAATCATCTCACGCGACGAATTCCTGGAGCGGGTGCGTCGTCTGATTTACGGCAGCCAAACGGACAAGCTGCTATTTGCCTTTCGGCTGCACGACATCAACGGTGATGGCAAGGTCGATCGCTCCGAAGTCTTGGCCATGATCCAAACCAGCATGGCAGAAGAGAACACTTTGGCGCTTGCCCAGACCCCAGATGAGCTTGCCGATCTGCTCATGGCCGAGGCAGACGTAAATGGCGACGGATACCTGTCATATCGCGAGTTTGAGGGCGTCTTGACGCGTCATCCGACCATTTTGGACATGATGACGAGGTGTGAGGCCACGTGGATAGCGCCTGGGGTCGATCTCAAGCCGAGACCCAACGCGCGACGACCTGGCTGGCTATCGGTGCTGCGGCTGGTGCAAAACCAACGCGCGGCGCTTGTAGTGATCTCGGTGTGGCTCAGCGTCAATGTCGCGTTGGCCGCGCGAGCGGTGTGGGTCTATCACCAAGCGGGCGCCAATACGTACGTGCTCATCGCCCGTGCGTGTGGGGCCTGCATCAACTTCAACGGAGCGCTCATCTTGGTCCCGGTGATGCGTCGCCTGCTCACCCGTGTGCGAAGCTCGAGGTGGTTGGGTAAGCTACCGGTAGACGACGCCATCCAATTTCATCGTTTGGTGGGGCATACCTTGTTTGGACTTTCGCTCGTTCACGCCGCAGCTCACCTGCTCAACTATCGGCTTCAAGGCGGGGTTCAGCAGCGGTTATGGGGCACATCTGCCGGAATCACCGGCCTGTGTTTGCTGGTAGTGTTTGCACTGATGTGGGGCATGAGTTTGCCTTTCGTGCGCAGAAGTAGTCGTTTTGAGCTCTTCCACTTCACACACTTGTTCTACGTGGCGTGGTTTGGGCTGTGCTTGTTGCACGGTCCAGTATTTTATCTGTGGGCGACCGTTCCGCTCGTGGCGTTTATGGTTGAGCAGGGGCTTCGCGTTGCTCGCCGTGGGGCGCCCACTGAAATCACCGCGCTCACTCCGCTGAGCTCTGGTGTGACCCGCTTGGACATTGCGCGACCCGCGTCCTTTCAGTTTCAAGCCGGCGACTATGCCTTCTTGCGCATCCCCAGCTTGGCTCGCCATGAGTGGCACCCCTTCACCATCAGCAGCGCCCCGGAAAACGATCATCTGACGATGCACGTGCGGAGCTTGGGGGACTTTACGCGCTCTTTGCGTGTGCTCGGTGAACGCAACCAAGCCGAGGGGGCTTTGGCGAGTGTGGCCGCCTATTTGGACGGTCCTTACGGCACGGCCAGTGGCCGCATTTTTGAGAGTGAGGTGGCGGTGCTGGTCGGAGCGGGAATTGGAGTCACGCCGTTTGCCAGTGTCCTCGAGAGCCTGGTGTTGCGCGCTCGGACTCGACAACGCGTGCCGAACAAAGTCCATTTTTATTGGCTCAATCGCGACCCATACTCCTTTGAATGGTTCGCCAAGTTGCTGCTGGAGCTTGAGTCCATCGACATCGATCACATCGTGGATGTGGAGATTTATCTGACTGATGGGCGCGGTCACGCAACGTCCGCTGCTCTCAATTTGGCTCGAGCCATAGGTCACCACCATGGGCAGCGCGATTTCATCACGGGCCTTCGCGCAAAGACGAATTTGGGACGGCCCGATTGGTCCGACGAACTGGCGCGCCTCAAGCGCCTGCATCCAACGGAGCGCGTGGACCTATTTTTCTGTGGTCCACCTGGCTTAGGCGCGGGGATCAAGCGAGTATGCAAGGAGCAACAGCTGGGCTTTCATCAGGAGGTCTTTTGATCCCGTCGGGTACAGCGACAAGGGCCCAGCGTGGTCAGTGAGGGGAGAGCGAATGCCAACGCGAGCGCTGGATCAAGGTGACAAGTATTGCATCATTGGTGCTGGGCCATCGGGGCTGTGCATGGCGGCGGAGTTTCGTCGGCGCGGTATCCCGTATGACCATTTCGAGAAGCGCGCCGCGTTGGGTGGAGTGTGGGAGATAGAGAACCCCGGCTCCCCCATGTATCAGAGTGCTCATCTCATCAGCTCCAAGACGATGAGCGGATATTGGGACTTTCCCATGCCTTCTACGTATCCGGATTATCCGCGTCACGACCAGGTGTTGGCCTATTTGAAGGCCTACGCGCGATATCACCAACTTGAACCACATATCCAACTGGGTACCGCGGTGGAAGAGGTCATCCCGGAAGTGGACCAGGACTCGACCGCGTCTGAGGCCGGTGGTGTCTTGGTGCGCGTGGCTTCCGAATGGCGTCGGTACGCAGGCGTCGTGTGTGCGTCGGGCTGCAATTGGGAGCCACGTATTCCGAGTATCCCCGGTGCATTTGTAGGTGAAGTGCGCCACGCCGTGACCTACAAGTCCGCCCACGAATTTTCGGGGAAGCGCGTGCTCATCGTGGGACTGGGCAATTCGGGGGCAGACATCGCGTGTGATGCTGCACGTGCGGCCAAGAGTACCGTGATCAGTGTGCGCCGCGGCTACTATTTTGTGCCCAAACATTTGTTTGGCATCCCCGCCGATGTGTTTGCCCACGATGGTCCGCACCTGCCGCTGTGGCTTGAGAAGCCAATTTTCTCCTGGCTCCTGCGCCTGATTGTTGGCGATCTGGGCCGCTACGGCATGCCTCGTCCCGATCACGCGCTCCTCGACACGCACCCCATCATCAACGATCAGCTGTTGCATCATCTGCGTCACGGGGACGTGCGACTTGCCGGCGACGTGGAGTCGTTTCAAGGGTCCACTGTGTCGTTTGTGAACGGCAGCGCGGAGGAATTTGACTTGGTGCTCTTGGCGACGGGCTATACGCGGCGCATTGCGTATCTCGACCCGCAGTACCTCGACCCGGGCACCTGGGCCGCTTCGCAGTTTCTGACCTGTTTCAGTCGCAAATTTCCGGCACTATTGACCTTGGGGTGTGCGGAAATCAATGGAGCGTTGCTGCCTTTAGTCAGCCGCCTGGCTATCTTGGTTGCGGAAATTGCTAGCCTGCGCCGCACCGACCCGGAGCGCGTGCGACGTTTTTTTGAGTGGGTGCGTCGGGGTCAGCTCGACCTCACCGGTGGGAGAAAGCTTGTGCACACTCCACGTCACGATCACTACTGCGATGATCACGCGCTGACTTCTGCGCTGCGTAAAGCCTTCACGCGCCTTGGGCTTGATTGGCCCAAGCTTGGAACGACACCATCGCTCTTGTTACCTCTCCCTGCGTCGGGTCCCGCATGAAACCCGCGGTGAAGTACCAAGAAGTCGCGGGCGATTACTTCGAAAAACGCACCCTCAAGCGACACGCGCGAGTGGGGTCACTGTGGGCGCTGGGCGTCGGCGCCGTCATCAGCGGTGACTTTTTTGGTTGGAATTTTGGGCTACTCGCGGGCGGGTTTGGGGGAATGTTGGTCGCCACCTCACTCATGACGCTCATGTACCTGGGCTTGTGTTTCAGTATCGCTGAGCTGAGTCCGGCTCTGCCCCACGCCGGGGGTGCCTATTCCTTTGCCAGAAGTGCGCTGGGGCCTTGGGGCGGGTACGTCACCGGCCTCGCCGAGAACATGGAATACATCCTGACCCCGGCGGTCATCGTCGTCGCCATCGGCAACTATCTAGGGCAGATTTTGGGAACGAGCCAAGAGTTCCAGCCTGTGTGGTGGATGCTCACCTACGGTGTGTTCATTGGTCTCAACGTGTTGGGCGTTGCACTCAGCTTTTCCTTCACCGTGCTCATTACGCTCCTGGCGCTAGGTATCTTGTTTACGTTCTACATCGCCGCCATTCCGCACCTCGATTTCGCGAAGTATGCGTTCACCATCCCTGTGGAGGCTGGCCAATCGCAGTTCTTGCCCAAAGGTTGGGCAGGCGTGCTCGCGGCGCTGCCGTTTGCCATGTGGTTCTTCCTCGCTATCGAGGAACTGCCGTTGGCCGCAGAAGAAGCCCATGACCCAGTGCGCGACATGCCCCGGGGCATCTTGCTTGGCTTTGCTACTCTGGTCGTTTGCGCTTTCCTCACCTTGATCGTCAGTGCTGGATTGCCCCCCGGTGCCTTGGTCCTAGGAGCGAGCCAAGAGCCACTATTTGCCGGGTTTGTGGCTATTTTTGGTCAAGGGATCGGGAGTAAACTGTTGGCGTTGATTGCGGTGAGCGGTCTGGTTGCCAGCTTTCACACCATCATCTTTGCGTATGGGCGGCAGATCTTCAGCTTGTCGAGAGCGGGCTATTTCCCTCACGTGCTGTCACTGACTCATCACAAACACAAGACGCCGCACGTGGCGCTCATGGCGGGCGGTGCTCTGGGCTATGTAGTGGCGTTGCTCATTTTTTTCCTGGGGCCGCAGCATCCAGTGGGAGCAGTGCTGCTCAACATGGCCGTGTTTGGGGCCGTGGTCAGCTACGTGCTCCAGATGGTCAGCTTCGTCATGCTGCGACTCCGCGCTCCACATCTCCCTCGACCATATCGCAGCCCGCTTGGGATAACTGGCGCAGTGGTGGCGCTTCTCCTTGCGCTGGTGACGCTCGCGACGTTGTTCGTGGTCGATCCAGTCTATCGCCTCGTGGCGCTCGGCGCCGCGCTATGGTTTGCAGCTGGGATCGCGTATTTTGCCTTGATCGGGCGGCATCGCTTGGTGAGCGCACCTGAAGAGCTGGTGGCTGATGGGCTGCGCCGTTGAGGCAAATGGGGAGGGGTGCTCGCTCGGACAAAGTGCCAGGCGGACTTGGTTCAAGGCAGATAGGTCTTGATGGCGTCGTACCACTTGGCGCCCATGCGGGCATAGCCGGCTTTATTGGGGTGTACTCCGTCGCCCAGCTCTTCTTCGGGAAAACCAGCAAACTGATCCACGAAGATAATGTGCGCACCCTCCTCCGCACGTTCGTCCACCATGCCCTCTACTTTGGAGTTGAAGGTCATGGTCCGTTGCTCCTGTTGGGGGAAGGGGACGATGGTGCTGAAGACCAACAACGCGTCAGGGGCTTGCGCGATCAACTTGTCCATCAAGTTACCCAAGCGGACGTCCGCAGTGTCGGGCGCCATTCCGTACATGTCGTTGGTGCCAGCGTGCACCAGGATGATGTGGGGGACCTCACCCAGATCAGGGTTGGGGATACGACTCCCGATTTGATCAATGGTTTGGCCGCTGATGCCGGCGTGATTCTTGGGGAACGCTACCCCGTCCACCATGTTTGGTCCGTTGGGCGACTGCGTCCCGGTGAACGTGATGTCATGTCCCTCAGAATGCGCGAGCCGAAAGAGCTCGACACGATATCCGCCGAGTTCTGGGTCACTCTGATTGAGACCAAAGGTAATGGAATCGCCCAAAGGTAACACCTTGCAGGTGCCCGTTTCGGGACAAGGCATGAAGCCCTCATTGTCACTGCCGCCGCTCCCCGGAGCACCGCCGCTGCTCCCCCCACCTGAAGCTGAACCACCGGTTGCAGCGTTGCCGCCCACTCCCGATGGACTCCCGCCACTGGCGGTGTGACCGCCCGTGCCAGCACCGCCGCTGCCGGGGCCGCCACCGCTACCGACGCCCCCACCAGTGCCCGAAAGCACACCGCCGCTCCCACTCCCTCCGGTTCCTTCACTGGGGTCCACACTTCCCGTGCAACCAGGCATGCCGCTCAACAATACCCACGGCAACCAGGCGAGAGCACGTCGTACGTCGCGCGCAGCGCTGAACACAGAACGCCCAGAGGTAGATGGTGATGCAGGGTAAGTCATGGTGTGATCCTAGCAGGTGACGTCACTGGTGTAGGTGATGTGTCCTGCCTTCGTCGTTCCCATTCCCGGCGTTGGTTGGTAGAATTTCGTCATATACCGTGGGTTGATCTCAACCCTCACGCCCAACGCGGTGATACTTCTCATTCTTTGAAGGTGCAGAATTTGAGAGACGCGTCCGGTCAGGGCAGGACCTCACAGGGTCGAACCAAACGCGTACCAGCAGACAACAAAAAATCACCAACAATGACAGACGTGGTCCCTTCGAAGTACGGCATGGCATTGACTGGCTCGGATTGGGTCGGGTTGCCGTTGCGCATTGGTCAAGTGCCTGAGCGCGGTCGGCTCGAGGATCTCATCGGTGAAGTGGATGCGATCTTGGTGTGGACGGGTGGGCCTTCAGTGGTGAAGATCGCCTACGCCCATCCTAGTCAAGGCACGGCCCAACATGAGTTCACCCGCGTTTCGGGCGCTATCGATCTTTTGCCGCGCGGCACGCACATGCACAGCGTCGAGTGGGAGGGCAAGGCCTCTTTATGCATCTCGGTCAATTTGCCGCCGGCCTCGCTCACCGCCCTCAGCGCCCAGCCGATCCTCGGTCTCGATCCGGCGCGAGGTCCCCAGTTTGGCCTCATCGATTCCCACATTGCGGACCTGGTGCGTCGTCTGCACGAACAGGCTGAGGCACATGCACCTTGGGGCGCTGTTTATGTTCAATCGCTCTCCTTGGCGCTAGCTTCGTACGTGTCGGCTCGCTACGGCGTCGACGCAGAGCCGGCGCCTTTACGCGCAGCCAGCTTGTCGCGAGCGCAATGTCTCGAGATCGAACGCTTTGTCGATCAAGAGATATCTAGCAATTTTGGCCTGGTCGATATGGCCAAGGT
>Ga0315910_10005051_pt1 | contig 10875 bp, 10 predicted proteins | sample EdamamesoilMG_FD_204470 | JGI IMG/M metagenome (GOLD analysis project Ga0315910, IMG submission 204470) | Garden soil microbial communities collected in Santa Monica, California, United States - Edamame soil | ecosystem: Environmental > Terrestrial > Soil > Garden | place: USA: California...
CACCGTCGGGTCGCTGTTCGGCGACGGGGCCGGCGCCGTCGTGGTGAGCGCCACCGACGAAGACCGCGGCGTGCGGGGCTACTGGCTCGGCGCCGACGGCCGCTACGCCGACGAGCTCGCCCAGAAGGTGTGGGACATCCGCCAGCGGCCGTTCCTCAAGCAGGACGCCGACGGCAACGGCGTCGTGCCGCCCGAGGACATGTGGGCGCAGATGAACGGCAAGGTCGTGTTCAAGAACGCCGTCGAGAAGATGATCCTCGTGCTCATGCAGGGCTGCTGGGAGCAGAAGATCACGGTCGCCGACCTCGACCTCATCTTCTTCCACCAGGCCAACATGCGCATCAACCAGTACGTCGCGCAGCAGCTCGGCCTGCCCGAAGAGAAGCTCGTCCACAACATCCACAAGTACGGCAACACCACCGCCGCCACCATCCCCACGCTGCTCGCCGAGGCGAGCCGCGACGGCCGCCTGAAGCGCGGCATGAAGGTCGCGATGGTCGCGTTCGGGTCGGGCTTCACCTGGGGCGCCGCCATCGTCGACTGGTAGGAGTTCGCGCCCGGTCAGGCGCTTGACAGCGGTTTGTCGAGCGGACGCCGATCGGGCTCGGCTACGGTTGCGGGTCCTCGGAGGTCCTCCCCATGCGCATGCTCGGACTGGCTGCTCTCCTCGTGGTCGGGTGCGTACCGGCCCAGGCCGTGATCGACGACTCGGTCGACGGCAGCAACGTCGACGCCGAAGACACCGGCGATGACACGGCGCTCGACACCGACGATCCGTCCGACACCGACAGCACCACCGACACCGACGACGTCGAGGAGCCCGACCTCAGCGAGTGGCGCGGCCAGCGCGTGTTCTCGTTCCCCGACGTCTACGGGCAGGGGCCGTGCGAAGAGACGATCCTCGAAGAGGGCGTCAACGTCACCGACGACGCCGACTATGCCGGCGCGCTCGAGGCGTGCCCCGACTGCGAGCAGATCTACGTGATCGAGGCCGTGGTGAGCCGCGGCGACGGGCAGGAGCCCACCGACCGGATGTGCCTCGAGCAGACGGGCAACCAGGGGTTCCCGATCTCGTCGCCGACCGTGCGCGGCATCGAGTTCATCGGCAACGAGGTGGTGGTCTACGCGCTGCGGTCGAGCCAGTGGCAGGGCTGGTCGTCCGAGGAGCTCGCCGACGGCGCGCTCCACGGCACCGAGGTGACCTACGACTACGTCGGCAACGCCTACGGCGCCGACTTCGAAGTCGCCGGCACGATCGACTTCTAGACCGGGGCGCCGAGCGGGATACGGGCCCTCCCTCCGGAGGCCGCCCATGCCCGCTTTCCCGCCGTTCACTGCCGAGCACGACGCGTTCCGCAAGACCATCCGCGACTTCGCCGAGCGCGAGATGGCGCCCTACCGCCACGAGTGGGACGAGCGCGGCGAATACCCCGCCCGTGAGATCCTCAAGCAGCTCGCCGAGCTGGGCGCCCTCGGCATCCGGTTCGGCGAAGACGTCGGCGGCCTGGGCCTCGACTGGTGGTACACCGTCGCCTTCCTCGAAGGCCTGTCGTGGTCGCGCAACGCGGGCTGCGTCATGTCGATCACCGTCGACACCGACATGGCCACGCCGATCATCAACGAGATCGGCAACAAGGAACAGAAAGAGGAGTTCCTCGCTCCGGTCGTCCGCGGCGAGAAGATCGCGGCGCTGGGCGTCACCGAGCCGGGGGCAGGGTCCGACGTCGCGTCGATCCGCACGACCGCCAAGAAGGACGGCTCCGACTACGTCATCAACGGGGCCAAGACCTACATCACCAACGGCGCCATCGCCGACTTCATCACGCTCGCCGTGCGCACCGGCGACGAGGGGCACGGCGGCATCTCGCTCGTGCTGTTCCCGACCAACACGAAGGGGTTCAGCGTCGGTCGCAAGCTCGACAAGCTCGGCACGCGGTCGGTCGACTCGTGCGAGCTGCACTTCGACAACTGCCGCATCCCGCAGCGCAACCTGCTCGGCCACGAGAACGCCGGCTTCTACTACATCATGACCAACTTCCAGGGCGAGCGGCTCGTCGCCGCCCTGATGTGCAACATGTCGATGGAGATCGCGCTGCACGACGCGATCAAGTACAGCAAGGAACGCCACGCGTTCGGCCGCCCGGTCGCGAGCTTCCAGGTGTGGAAGCACAAGTTCGCCGAGCACCTCACCGCGCTCGAGGCGTCGCGGGCGCTCACCGCGATGGCGGTGCAGCGCATCGACAGCAAGCAAGACCCGACCAAGGCGATCTCGATGGCCAAGCTGTTCAGCAGCGATCTGGCACAGAAGGTGGTCTACGACTGCCTGCAGGTGCACGGCGGCTACGGCTACATCGAGGAATACGACATCGCCCGCACCTACCGCGACATCCGCCTGATCCCCATCGGAGGCGGCACGTCCGAGGTCATGAAGGAGATCATTTGGAAATGGGTCGAGATGGGCGGCTGATGCAAGGCAGTGCAAGAGCGTGCAAGGTAATGCAAGACGATCATCCGCGTCGGTCCGGCCCTTTCGGCACTCGCCGGGGCGGGTAACGCAGCGCCCGCGATAGGGTCCCGTTGCGCTTACGGGGCGAATCGAAACGGAACCCCGAAAAATGCCTGGACGACCGGTGGCAATCTGAGGTCGCGGCTCGTTTTGTGCCGCGAAACCTCCATTTCCCGGGTGACTCCATGTCTCCTTGGTTGCTGATCTGCGCCCTGTCGGGCAGCGCGTTGGCCTCCTTGCCGGACCTGAGCGCTCCCGACTGGGAGTGGTACCCCAACGTCATGTCGGCGAACGCCGGATACGAAGCCCACCCCCTCGGTGACGTGGACGGCGACGGGTACGACGACTTCGCCGCCATCACCAGCTACGGCGGGCCGACCATCGGGGTGTTTCACGGCAGCGCCGACGGCCCCGAATACTTCCCCCGGATCGAGATCGATGCCGGCGCGTCGCCCTACTACTACGACAACGTCAACATCGGGTCGGGCGACTTCAACGGCGACGGCTACGGCGACCTCGTGGTGGGCAACGGCTACGAAGGGGGCGGCACCAACGGCTCGGTCCGCATCTGGTTCGGATCGCCCACGGGGATCTGGCCCTACCTCGAGTGGTCCTACGTCGGCACCCAGGCGGACGCCTACTTCGGGTGGTCGGTGGCCGGTGCCGACGTGAACGGGGACGGGTTCGACGATCTGATCGTGGGGGCGCCCTTCTACGACGACGGGCAGAACGCCGAGGGCGTCTTCCTGCTGTTCCCGGGGGCGTCCGTGGGGCCCGGCACCACGCCGACGATGATCGAAGGCAGCGACCTGGTCGGGGCCTACTTCGGGTGGGCGCTCGAACCCGCTGGTGACGTCAACGGCGACGGTTACGACGACATCGCGGTGATCGCCCCGTGGGTCAACAACGGCCACGACAGCGAGGGACGCCTCTACGTCTACCACGGCCGACCCCAGGGCCTGCGCCCATCGCCGTCGAAGATCTGGGAGCCCGACCAGGCTCTGATCCGCCTGGGCTACTACGCCGACCACCCGGCCGACGCCGGAGACTTCAACGGCGACGGCTACTCCGACCTCCTGGTCGGCGTTCAGTATTGGAGCGGTGGGGCCACCTCCGAGGGGCGGGCCGTGGCCTTCTACGGCTCCAGCGGCGGGCTCCTGACCACCCCGGGGTGGAGCGTGGAGGGGAACCAGCAGAACGCCAACCTCGGCCAGACCGTGGCGTCGGCCGGCGACCTCGACGGCGACGGCTACGACGACGCCCTCGTCGGCGCGTGGGCCTACAGCGAGACGTTCACGACCGGAGGCACGTTCCAGATCTATCGGGGCGGCCCGACCGGTCTGTCGCCCTACCCCGACGCCGAGGGGTTCGGAGATCAGGACAACGGGCGCCTCGGCACCGGCCTGATCGGCGCGGGCGACGTCAACGGCGACGGCGCGCCCGACATCGTCGTCGGGCAATCGGCGGCGTCGGACGGAGAGCAGTACGAGGGCCGCATCCTGGCCTACTTCGGGCTCCCGCTGCCCACCGAGTCGGCGGTCGAGCCGATCGGCGGGCCGGGCGGCATCGGGGCGTCACTCGACGGTGATGCTCCCGACGACGAGGCCGGGCCCGGCGGGGGCTGCAACACCCTCCCGGGCGCCGTGACCCTCGCGTGGCTGATGCCCGCCCTCGCAGCGATCGGGCAGCGCCGCCGCCGGTGACGGCCCCGGCGGGTGGGGTCAGGGCGCGGTGGTCGCGCCCTTCTGCATGACGACGAGCTTGTACTCGCCGAATCGGGCCTCACCCGCCGTGGTCAGCACCGAGGTGATGATCGAGTAGGGCGTGGTCTCGTGGGCCACGATCAGCAGCTTCCCGTCGAACGGATAGCCGCCGCGCTCCTCGAGGGCCTTGAGGTAGTCGGACTCCTCGGCGAGCGCGGCCCGGAGCTCGGGGATCAGCATGCGGCCGCCGGGCGCCACCTTGAGCGCCTGGATCCGCACGATCTCCTTGTCGTTGAGGAGGATCGCGTCGGCCGTGACCGTCACCTTGGTCGCGTTCTCCATGACCGACTTCGTGTCGGACTCGGGCGGACGCAGGGCGAGGTTGATGTTGATGTTCTCGGGCTCGGTCGCGAAGCTCATGACGAGGAACACCAGCAACATCGTCATGATGTCCATCATCGGGACGAGGTTGAGGTGGCCGATGTCCTGCCCGGGCATCTTGGTGCCGCCGCGGCGCGCCCGCCGTGGATGCGACTGCCGGGCGAACTCGTCGTCTTCGGGGTCGTGGGGCTCGCTCTCGTCCTCGGGCGGGTAGGACTCGAACGGCGGCTCTTCGTCGTCGGGGGGCGCGATCATCTCACCCACCTGCCTTGTGCGCGGTCGCCAGGAGGACGTCGGGGAACAGGCGTTTGCCGTCGGCCGTGGTGCGAGCGGCGTCCATGGCCGCGACGATGACCTTGTACTCGGTCGCGTCGTCGGCGGTCATGATCAGCGAACCCGGCAGGTTCAGGTCGTGCTGGATGCGGGCGAGCGTGGTCGTCAGCTTCGCGTTGTCGTAGGTGCCGTCGGCCTTCTTGGGGATCTCTTCGGTGCCGAACTCGGCGCGGTTGGTCATCAGCACGTAGCTGTCGCGCGTGATCACCAGGGTGAGCGTGACCTGCTCGCTCGCGTCGATCTGGTTCGGGTTGCTGTCGGTCGCGTTGCTCGCCGGAGGCAGGAGCTCGATCAGGCGGAACTCGATGACCACCTGGAACGTGAACACCAGGAAGATCACGAGGGTCGTGATGATGTCGAGGTAGGGGATGAGGTTGAGCTCGCCGCTCTCCTCGCCCTCGTCGACGTGTTCTTCGCGGTGATGGCCTCTGCGGCGACTCATCGGGCGGGAACTCCGTGAATCAGGCGCTGGACTCGGCCGCGGCCGGGGTCGGGGACTCGCCGCGGCCCTTCGTGGCCAGGCGGCGGCGGGCGAGGATGTTCTCGATGCGGATCGCCGAGTGCTCGACGCCGTCGATGACGCCCTTGGTGAGGACCGTCAGGATCATGTGAAAGAACACGCAGGTCACGGCGATCGCGAGGCCGAAGAACGTGTTGGCCATCGCGTGCGAGATGCCGGTGGTGAGCGCGATCGACTTCTGGTCGGGCGCGGCCATGCCGACCGCCTCGAACGACTCGATGAGGCCGTAGACCGTGCCGACGAGGCCGATCAGCGTGGCGAGGTTGGCGACGCCCCACAGGATCCCGACGCGGCGCATGATCTGGGGCATCACCTCGGACATCGTCTCGTCGATCGAGGCGGTCACGGCGGCGCCGCCGAGGCGGGCGTTGGTGAGGGCCGCGCGGACGACGCGGGGAACGGCGGCCCGCTCCATCGACGTGCACAGCTTGATCGCGCGCTCGAAGTTGCCCGCCATCACGAACTTCTCGATCGCCGAGAGGAACGCGCGGTCGTTGATCCGGAGCCGGAAGATCAGGACGAACAGGCGCTCGGAAACCGTGGCCAGCGCGAACACGAGGACCGCGAGGTTGACCCACATCAGGGATCCGCCGTCGCGGAAGAGATCGGCGATGCTCGTCATGAACCGGACTCCGTTTGTACCGACCCGAGCGGTTAACCCGAGCGCCCATCATGCGCCCACACGGGCCTCGGTAGCGACATGGCGTCTCCCGGTGCGCGGTGTGATGGTGGGTGCCGGAGGCGGACGGGATGCTGCGGCTCACGCTGCGTTCGAGCAAGGACGGGCGTTTCCTCTGTCGCGTGGTCGACCGAGGAGGGTTCCCGTTCGTCCTCGATTTCGGCGACAAGCGCATCATCGAGGACGCCGCGCAGCGATTGCTCCACGGCTTCACGATGTGGCGCTTCGGGCGGTTGATCACCGCGCCGCCCAACGACCCCGAGATGCTCAACCTGCTCGCCGACTTCTACGCGGGCGAGGGGCTGCTCGTGTCGCTCGAGGAGCCGACCTGGAGCCTGCGCGACGGTGTGCTCGCGCCCGAGCGCCTCGGTACTCGCGCCGAGGTCGCCGGGGCCACGGGCGATCTGAGCGAGGCCGACGACCTCACCGAGATGGACGAGAACGCGCTCCCCGCCAAGGACGACGAGACCGAGATCGCGCGGATCGACGTCGATCGCCTGGCGAGCTTCTACGACCAGAGCGAGCCGGTGGGCAGCGACGCGATCACCGAGCGCGACGCGTTCGCGGTGCAGGACGAGCCCACCGAGAACACGGGCGATTCGGCCGAAGAGATCCCCCGCTGATCAGGGCGCGGTGATCGGGCCCCTCGGGATGCGGGTCGGGTCGAACGCGCGCGCGGCCTCGTCGAGGCTCGCGCCGCCGTCGAGGCCGAGCCACGGAAGGATCACCGCGAGCACGTCGCGGGGGGCCCGGCCGGCGTCGCGGAGGGCGCCGATGTGCTGGGCGCCGTGCGACTTCGAGAGCTTCTTGCCGTCGGCGCCGAGCACGAGCGGGGCGTGGAGCCACGTCGGCGGGGCCGCGCCGAGGGCCTCCCACAGCCGGATCTGGACCGCGGTGTGGTCGAGGAGGTCGGCGCCGCGCACGACCTCGGTCACCCCGTCGGCGATGTCGTCGGCGACGACGGCGAGGTTGTAGGCGTACACGCCGTCGGCGCGTCGCAGCACGGGATCGCCCTGGTCGGCGGGGTCGACGGTGCGCGGCCCGCACGCACGGTCGGCGAACGACACCGCCCCGTCGGGCACGCGGAACCGCACCTTGCCCGCCGCGTGCCCCGCCGCCCGGCACGTCCCGGGGTAGGGGCCGGCGACGTCCTTGCGGGCGCACGCGCAGAAGTAGGTGTGCGGCGCGAGGCGGGCGAGCCACGGCGCGTAGTCGCGGGTCGACTGGGGCGCCGTCTCGGCGTCCCACCCCAGGCCGAGCCACTCGAGGTCGCGGCGCTGCGACTCGGCCACCGCGGCTCGGGCGCGCCCGACGTCGACGTCCTCGATGCGGAGGAGCAGCCGCCCCCCCTGCGCGCGCACCGACAGCCACGCCGCGAGGAACGCGGTCGCGTTGCCGAGGTGCAGGTGGCCCGAGGGCGTCGGGGCGAGCCGGCCGACGATCATCGTCAGTGGTAGTCGAAGCCGATCTGGGCCCCGAACACGCCGATGAACCCGCCGTAGGGGATTTGCGTGCCTTCGCGCGGGTAGCCCGGGGTCGGCTCGGTCGCTTCGCGCACGAGCGCGCCGGACGTGAGCAGGTGCCCCTGGCCGAACAGGTCGAACTTGACCGGGGCGTTGATCAGGTTCAGCGGGTCCATCGTCTCGACCCCGAGGCCGACGGTGCCGTACAGCCGGTCGGTGTCGATCATCGAGGACGTGACGCCCTGCTCGCCGAGCGGGGTCGGCTCGTAGCCGCCGCCCGCGCGCACGCGCACCTTCACGTACTTCCACTTCGTGTCGAGCTCCTTCGACACCGCGATCAGCTCCACGCCGGCCCGCGCCGACACGGTGTCGTGGAACGCCGCCTCGAACTGGTTGCCGTCGTGGACGGCGTCTTCGGGCACGTCGACGAGGGGCGCCTCGACCACGGCGCGGGTGAGCCGCGTGACGTTGAGCACCATCCGGCTCCAGTCGGTCCACTTCACGTCGCCGTACACGCCCCAGCGGTCGGCCTTCCAGGCGACACCGGTGGTGACGGTGCGGGGCACGAAGTGGTCGTACAGGCCGAGCCCGGCGTCGACGACGAGCGCGGTGACGAACGGCTCGAGGTCGCCGACGTCGGTGATCTCGACGTTGACCTGCGCGTCGAGGTTGACCTCGATGGGGAGCCCGACCTCGCCGCGGTAGCTGCCGGCGACCACGAGGCCGTCGAGGGCGTCGGTCCACTCGCCGAACGCGAGCTGGATCCCGACGATCGGGGCGAACCCGGGCACGAGGTCGACGGAGAGCTCGTGTACGTCGACGATCATCGAGCCGATCACGTTCTCGCCGTTCTCGTCGCCGACGAACTGGGCGTCGGCCGTCATCAGGATGTCGAGCTTCGCGCGGGGCACGAAGTCGACGCCGACGCCGACGTGCAGGCCCTTCACGATGCGGCCGCCGACCGAGATGGCGAGCGAGTACCGCTGGGTGCGGTTGTCGTACATGAAGTAGGTCGGCAGGGAGGGCTCGAACGTCTCGAGCCGCAGCAGGCGGTTGACCGGGAGGTAGCCGGCGATGCCGATGCCGAACTTCTCGCCGATGTGCCGGCCGAAGAAGAAGTGCATGCCGATCGCGTCGTCGACGCCCGTGTCGTAGACGAGGGGTGGGTCGTTCGCGTCGGTCGAGCCGTCGCGGTTGGTGTCCCACCACAGGTCGGGGACGTCTTTGAACGACTCGATCGCCGCGGAGATGCCGAGGCCGGCGCTCGGCTGCCGCATGCGCGACAGACCGGCCGGGTTGATCATCGCGGACGGGCCGTCGTCGACGTAGGCCACGCCGCCGCCGCCCATGCCCATGGAGCGGGCCCCGAGGCCGTAGAGGTCGGGCACGGTCGCGCGGGCGACCGAAGGCAGCGCGCACAGGCAGCACGCGAGGATTGGGATTCGCACAGCAACCCCGGCTTCGTCCGGGCTCGGACGGGCCGTCAGCTGTACCCGATTTCCGGAACGGGAACGAGCGCGGATCGGCGGAGCGTCTTGATCAGCTCCTCGGCGTTCCGCCGGCCGACCGCCTCGCACAGGCACGCCGCCACGCCCGAGAGGTAGGCGGTGGCGACGCCCGATCCGCGGTAGCGGCCGCGCGTGCCGTCGGCGTTGAGGCCGTAGCCGTGGGTGAGGAACTTGTCGGACAGGGCGCCCCACTGCTTGCGCGGGAACCGCTTGGGGTGGAAGTAGAAGTACTTGTCGATCGGGCAGTCGGGGTGCGCGGCGACGCCGACCGTCTCGGGGAGATCGGCCGGGTAGGCGCGCTCGCCCTTGGGGTGGGCCGCGGCGAGCACGACCGCGCCGTTCTCGACGGCGTTGGCGCAGCAGTCGCGGAGCAGGAGCGCCTTGCCCATGTTCGGCGTGCCGAGCGACAGGTTCACGACCGAGGCGCCGTGCCGGTAGGCGGTCTCGATGCCCGCCGCCATGAGCTCGGCCGACGTACGCAGCTTGTCGCCCATGATCTTGATCGCGATGATCTTGGCGTCGGGGGCGACGAGGTGCACGGCGTGGGCGCTCTCGGTGCCGTGACCGTGCTCGTCCTTGAAGTCGCTCGACAGCAGGGCGTGGCCCGTGGCGCCCAGCGTGATCGACCAGCCTTCGATCGCGGCTCCGGCGATGCGCGGGTCGTTCACGTCGACACCCGAGTCGATGATCGCGACCGTGACGCCCTTGCCGGTGTACTCGTTGCCCAGGTAGCGCATTCGGTGCCCTCGAACCGTTGGCGCGGAGGATACGGCCCGGTGCGCATCGGGGGCAACCCCGCGATCGGCGCGCTACGCTCCGTGCAGGAGGTGTGCGACGACCCCCTTGGACCGGATTGCGGCCGATCTCGGGGCCCTCGCGGCGGTTCCGCACCGCTACGCGGCCACCGACGAGGAACGGCAGATGCTCGAGGCCGTGCGGGGGCGCCTCCCCGCAGGATCCGACGCGCGCGTCGAGGGCTTCGTCGCGCACACGTCGCCGGCGGCGATCCTCGGCCTGCACCTCGTGCTGCTGCTCGGGATCGGCGTCGTCGGGTTCTGGCACCCGTTGGTCGCGGTCACCCTCTCGGCCCTCGTCACGTTGAGCCTGCTCGGGGAGGGCACGGGGCGGTTCGCGCTGGTGCGGCAGATCTTTCCCAAGGCGGCGTCCTACAACCTGGTCGTGCGCAAGGCGGCGCCCCAGGCGTTGGGGGCGATCGTGCTGTCGACGCCGCTCGACATCCCCACGTGGCGGCCGCTGCGCCGTGACTGGCTCCGGTTCCGGCCGTTCCAGGCGGTGTTCGCCACGATCCTCGCGATGGACGCGCTGCTCGTGCTGCGGTCGATGTCGGAGCCGTGGGGGCCGGCCACCCTGAACATCTACGTCGCCGCGCTCGCGGTGCTGTCGATCACCGCGCTCGTCGGCGTCGTGTTCCACCGACTGCAGGGCGCGACGGGCGACGGCGGCGGGTCGGCGGCGGTGCTCGAACTGGCCCGGCGGTTCGCGGAGCGGCCGATCCCCGGGGTCGAGGTGTGGCTGGCCTACACGGGGTGCTCGCACGCGTTCCAGGGCGGCATGGAGGCGTTCCTCGCGCTGCACGCCCGCACGTTGCCCGAGGCGACCCTGGTCGTGGCCCTCGATCACCCCGCGCACGTGCCGCTCTCGGCGACGATCTCCGAGGGGCCGCTGTTCGCCCAGCACCACCGGCCGACGGGCCCGGCGCTGGTCGAGCGGCTGCGGTGGGCCGGCGTCGACGTGCCCGCGATCGACCTCGGGGGCGTGACC
>Ga0315910_10005052_pt1 | contig 10871 bp, 8 predicted proteins | sample EdamamesoilMG_FD_204470 | JGI IMG/M metagenome (GOLD analysis project Ga0315910, IMG submission 204470) | Garden soil microbial communities collected in Santa Monica, California, United States - Edamame soil | ecosystem: Environmental > Terrestrial > Soil > Garden | place: USA: California...
GACAGCGAATACACGTCGCTGCTGCTGACGATGGCGACCTTCGGCGTGGGATTTTTCATGCGGCCCGTCGGCGGGATCGTGCTCGGGATGTATGCCGACCGCAAGGGGCGCAAGGCGGCGCTGCAATTGATCATCGGCCTGATGACCGTGTCGATGGCGATCATCGCCTTCGCCCCCCCATTTGCCGCCATCGGCATCGCCGCGCCGCTGCTGATGGTCTTCGCCCGGTTGCTGCAGGGCTTCGCCACCGGCGGCGAATTCGCCAGCGCAACTTCCTTTCTCGTCGAATCCGCGCCACCGGGAAAGCGCGGCTTCTACGGCTCGCTGCAAATGGTCGGTCAAAGCCTGGCGGCGCTGTTCGGCGCAATCTCGGGGGCGCTGGTGACGCGGGGGCTTGCGCCGGAGCAGATCGATTCCTGGGGATGGCGGCTCCCGTTCATTTTCGGTTTGCTGATCGGCCCGGTCGGCATCTACATCCGCCGTTACCTCGACGAAACCGATGCCTTCGTCAAGGCGCGATCCGCAGTGGCCGCGGCGAAGCCTTCCATCCTCCACCACGCACGCAGCATCGCCGTGGCATTCGGGCTGGTGATCTGCGGCACCATTTCCTTCTACGTGGTGCTGGTCTACATGCCCACGTTTGCGAGGACGCAGCTCGGCATTCCGCTGGCGGACGCCTTCATCGCGCAGGTGATCGGCCTCGTCTGCCTCACGGCGGTGACGCCGCTGTGCGGCGCGCTGTCGGATCGCGTCGGCCGCAAGCCGGTCCTCATGGCGGCGACCATCGCCTACTTCGCGCTGCTCTATCCCTTGTTCAGCTGGGTCCACGCGGCGCCCAGCCTCGAGCGCCTTGCACTCATGCAGGCGATCCTTTGCAGCCTGGTGGGCGTGTATTTCGGCCCCATCTCCACAGCGCTCGCAGAGCAGTTTCCCACCGCCGTTCGTTCCACCGGCATGGCGATCGGCTACAACTTCGCCGTCATGCTGTTCGGCGGTTTCGCGCAATTCATCGTCACCTGGCTGATCCGGGAAACCGGCTCGCCGCTGGCGCCGGCGTTCTACGTGATGTTCGGGGCCGTGGTGGGCTTTGCCGCATCGTTGTTCGTCGTCGACCGCTACCGGGAAGAACACCTCTCGAAAACCCATTGAAAGGAGCGCCATGAACGCAACCACGAAGGCCGGCCTGGCTGCCGCCGGCGCGGCGATCTTCATTGCAGGGACCTTGATCGGGGGCCTGGTCGCCTCCGCAGATACAGGAGAAAAAACGATGCGAGTGGTACGCCTCTACACCGGCCCGGACAACAAGTCGCATTTCGAGGACATTGACGTCCCCCTCAAGGACGGCGGCAAGATCGGTTTTCTTTCGGAGCGCATGAACGCCACCGGCATCGTGTTCCGTGAAACCGCCGGCAATTATGACTACGATTTCCACGTTGCCCCGCGGCGCCAGTATGTGGTGAATCTACAGGGCGAAGTGGAGATCGAAGTCGGGGATGGCACCAAGCGCATACTTCGGACCGGGGATATCTTGCTGGCCGAGGACACCACGGGCCAGGGTCATATCAGCCGGGCGGTGGCAGGAAAGCCGCGGAAATCCCTGTTCATTACGCTGGAGTAGATTTTTCCGGCGAAGCTTTTTTTTCAGGGTAAATCACCCGGTTCATGGGGATTTACCAGTGAAAATAAGGAAGTAATTCGGCAGAAATCGCCTTATTATTTCTGCGGGCTGCAGGATGATTGTGCCCCGCTCCCCGCGCTTACGTTGACGTAAACGTTAAGCAATAATGAGCACCCCGCGTGCCGGCCGCGCGGCCCCGTACAGGACGCCACCGCAATGACCGATTTGAGCGTGCAAGCCGCAGATCCGAGCAGCCAGGCTGGAAACAAGATCCGCTTCGTGACGGCGGCCAGCCTGTTCGACGGCCACGATGCCTCCATCAACATCATGCGCCGCATCCTGCAATCCAGTGGCGTGGAAGTCATCCACCTCGGGCATAACCGTTCGGTGGACGAAGTCGTCAATGCCGCCATCCAGGAGGACGTGCAGGGCATCGCCATCTCCTCCTACCAGGGCGGGCACGTCGAGTACTTCAAGTACGCGATCGACCTGCTACGCGAGCGTGGCGGCGCGCACATCAAGGTGTTCGGCGGCGGCGGCGGCGTGATCGTCCCCGCCGAAATCGAAGACCTGCACCGCTACGGCGTGGCCCGGATCTATACCCCGGAGGACGGGGCGAAAATGGGCCTGCAGGGCATGATCAAGGACATGATCGCGACGGCCGACCGTAACCTGGCGGCCGACCTGCCGGCCAGCCTGGACGAGTTGTTCCTCGGCAACGCCCGCGTGCTGGCCCGCGCGATCACCGCCCTGGAGAACGGCACGCTGCCGGAAAGCCAGCGCAAGCTGCTGGACAAGCGCGCGGCGGAACAGGATGCGATCCCCGTCCTGGGCATCACCGGAACCGGCGGCTCCGGCAAATCCTCGCTTACCGATGAGCTCATTCGCCGCTTCCGCCTCGACCACGCGGACAATCTCAAGATCGCCGTCATTGCAGTCGATCCCTCGCGGCGCAAGACCGGCGGCGCGTTGCTGGGCGATCGCATCCGCATGAACGCGATCAACCATCCGAACATCTACATGCGCTCCCTGGCCACGCGCGACGCCGGCAGCGAGATCTCCGCCTGTCTGCCGAACGTCATCGCCGCGTGCAAGTGCGCCGGGTTCGACCTCATCCTGGTGGAGACCTCCGGCATCGGCCAGGGCGACGCGGCCATCGTGCCGCACGTCGATTTCTCGCTGTACGTGATGACCCCTGAGTTCGGCGCCGCCAGCCAGCTCGAGAAAATCGACATGCTCGACTTTGCCGATTTTGTCTCCATCAACAAGTTCGACCGGCGCGGTGCGCAGGACGCGCTGCGCGACGTTCGCAAGCAGATGCAGCGCAACCGCAGCGCGTTCGGGGTCTCGCCCGATGCCATGCCGGTGTTCGGCACCATGGCCTCCCGCTTCAACGACGATGGCGTCACGGCCCTGTACCACAGCATTGTCGGCCAGCTGCGCTCGCGCGGGCTCACTGGCGAGGAAGGCAAGCTCAAGACCGTCTCCGTCAAGGCTTCGTCCGGCCAGAACACCATCGTGCCCCCGGCGCGCGCCCGCTACCTTGCGGAGATTGCCGAAACCGTCCGCGGCTACCACGCCGACGTCGCAAAGCAGGCGGCCCTGGCGCGCGAACGCCAGCAACTGCGCGAAGCGCGTCGCATGCTCGACGCCGCGAAAAAATCCTCCGACGACCTCGATCCGCTGATCGCCGAGCGCGACAACGCGCTGAGCGCCGGTGCCAAGGCCCTGCTCGAGGGCTGGCCGCAGGTGCGCAGGAGTTACCAGGGCGAGGAGCAGGTCACCCGGGTGCGCGACCGCGAAATCCGCACGACGCTCACCACCACCTCCCTCTCCGGCACCCGCATCCCGAAGGTCGCCCTGCCGAAGTTCGAGGACGAGGGCGAGATGCTGCGCTGGCTGATGCGCGAGAACCTGCCGGGCTACTTCCCCTACACCGCGGGCGTGTTTCCGTTCAAGCGCGAGAACGAAGACCCGACCCGCATGTTCGCCGGCGAAGGCGATGCCTTCCGGACCAATGCGCGCTTCAAGTTCCTTTCGCGCGACATGCCGGCCAAGCGCCTGTCCACGGCGTTCGACTCGGTCACGCTCTACGGCTTCGACCCGCACGAGCGGCCCGACATCTATGGCAAGGTGGGCAACTCCGGCGTGTCGATCGCCACGCTGGACGACATGAAGGTGCTGTATTCCGGCTTCGACCTCTGCGACCCGGCAACCTCGGTCTCGATGACCATCAACGGGCCCGCGCCAAGCATCCTGGCCATGTTCGTGAACACCGCCATCGACCAGCAGGTGGACAAGTTCGCCGCCCAGCACGGGAGGCAACCCAACGAGCAGGAAACCGCGAAGATCCGCGCCTGGGCGCTGGAGAACGTGCGCGGCACGGTGCAGGCCGACATCCTCAAGGAGGACCAGGGCCAGAACACCTGCATTTTCTCCACCGAGTTCTCGCTCAAGGTGATGGGCGACATCCAGGAGTATTTCGTCCGCCACAAGGTGCGCAATTTCTACTCGGTCTCGATCTCGGGCTATCACATCGCCGAGGCCGGCGCGAACCCGATCTCGCAACTCGCCTTCACCCTCTCGAACGGTTTCACGTTCGTCGAGGCGTACCTTGCGCGAGGCATGAACATCGATGATTTCGCGCCAAACCTGTCCTTTTTCTTCTCCAACGGCATGGACCCGGAGTACACCGTGCTGGGACGCGTGGCACGCCGCATCTGGGCGACGACGCTGAAAGACAAGTACGGCGCCAACGATCGCAGCCAGAAGCTCAAGTACCATGTCCAGACCTCGGGGCGTTCGTTGCATGCCCAGGAGATCGCGTTCAACGACATCCGCACCACGCTGCAGGCGCTGATCGCGATCTACGACAACTGCAATTCCCTGCACACCAATGCCTACGACGAGGCGATCACCACGCCCACCGCCGAATCCGTGCGGCGCGCGCTCGCGATCCAGCTGGTCATCAATCGCGAATGGGGGCTTGCAAGGAACGAGAACCCCAACCAGGGTTCGTTCATCATCGACGAGCTGACGGACCTGGTCGAGGAAGCGGTGCTGCAGGAGTTCGAGCGCATCTCCGAACGCGGCGGCGTGCTGGGCGCGATGGAAACCGGCTACCAGCGCGGCAAGATCCAGGAAGAGTCGCTGTACTACGAGCACAAGAAGCACGACGGCTCGTATCCCATCATCGGCGTGAACACCTTCCGCAATCCCGATGCCGCGGAGGCCGGCGGCAGCATCCCGCTCCAGCGCTCCACCGACGAGGAGAAGCAGAACCAGATCAAGCGCCTGCGTGAATTCCAGGGCCGTCACTCGGCCGAGGCGCCGGCGGCCATCGCGCGGCTGAAGCAAACGGTGATCGACAACGGCAATGTGTTTGCCGAGCTCGTCAATGCGGTGCGGGTCTGTTCGCTGGGACAGATCACGGACGCGCTGTTCGAAGTCGGCGGACAGTACCGCCGCAGCATGTAAGGACGGAGAGCCCCATGGAACTGCAACTCAACCACGTCAACATTCCGGCACGCGATCCCGAGGCCCTGATCCGCTGGTACGTCGAAAACCTGGGCCTGCGCGCCGATGCCAACAAGGCGAGGGGGCCGGGCGTGCTGCTGGCGTTCCAGGCCGGCGAGCCGGTCAACCGCGCGCCGGAGCTGCACCTGGGTTTCCAGGTGCCGGACAATCGTAAACTGGCAGAATGGGCGGGGAAGTTCGGCGTCGCCGTGAGCGCAAAGCCCGGGGCCGAGTTCAACACGTTCCAGGTGTCCGATCCCGAGGGCAACCGCATCGAGATCTATTGCAAGGCCGACAGCTAGCCGGCGCCGAGCCGCCTGGCTTCTAACTATCTAGGGGGAGTCATGAAGGCACCAAGCAAGTATCTCCTGTACGCCTGTACGGGGCTGGCCGCCCTGCTCGGCGGCACGATGCTGTTCGCGGCGGACGGCGAGAAGGAACTGCTGTCCCGGGCGCAAGGCGTGTTCAAGCCCTTGCCGAAGGACGCTGCAACGCCCGAGCGGCCGCTGACGCCGGAACGCGTCGAGCTGGGCCGGTTGCTGTTTTTCGAGAACCGCGTGTCTTCGGATGGCCACGTCAGCTGCGCCGCCTGCCACCTGCCCTCGTACTACGGCACCGACGCCATGCCGCAGGCGATGGGCAACAAGGGAATCGTCCTGCCTCGCAACACGCCGACCGTCTTCAACACGGCCCTGCAGTTCGTCCAGCACTACGGCGGCAATCGGGTGGATGTGGAGGAGCAGGCCGTCAAGGCGATCGCGAGCAAACTCGCCTATGGCAACGCCGACCAGGCCGAAGCGGAAAAGCGCCTGCGCGAGCTGACCGCCTATCGTCCGATGTTCGAGAAGGCATTTCCCGGCGAAGCCGAGCCCATGACCGCCGCGAACTGGGGCACGGCCATCGGCGCCTATGAGCGCACGCTCATTTCGCACGCGCCATTCGACCGCTATCTGAAGGGCGATACCGCGGCCCTGGGTGCGCAAGCGAAGCAGGGCCTGGACAAGTTCATGTCGTTCGGTTGCGCGGGCTGCCACAGCGGCGCCACGGTGGGCGGCACCATGTACCAGAAGTTCGGCATCACGCAGGACTACTGGAACCTCACCGGCAGCAAGGAGATCGAGCTGTTCAAGGGACGGGACAAGGGTCGCTTCCAGGACACCAAGAACGACGCCGACGCCTTCATGTTCAAGGTCCAGCAGCTGCGCAACGTCGCGGTCACGCCCCCATATTTCCACGACGGCTCGGTCGCGGACCTGCGCGACGCGGTGCGCATCATGGCCAAGCTGCAGCTGGGACGCGAGCTGGCTGACGCCGATGTCGCCGACCTGGTCGCTTTCCTCGAGAGCCTGACGGGAGACGTGCCGCCGCAGTTCGCCAGCGTGCCGAACCTTCCCGTGATCTCGAACAAGAACTGACGCGCGCGGTTTCGCAGTGATTTCCGGAAGCGGCCGTCAGGCCGCTTCTTTTTCGGGCTCGCGCCTTGTTTGCAGGTGGTTCCGGCCCCAGTCGCGCAGCGCGAGGATGACCGGCCGCAGGGTTTCCCCTTTCGCAGTCAACGCGTAATCCACCCGCGGCGGCACTTCGGCATACACCGTGCGCAGGATCAGGCCGGCGGCTTCGAGTTCCCGCAACTGCCGCGTCAGCATCCGTTGCGTGACACCGGGCACCTTGCGCCGGATTTCGCTGAAACGCATCGTGCCCTGCAGAAGGTGATAGAGCACAAGGCCCTTCCATTTGCCGCCGATCAGTTCCAGTGTCGCCTCAACGGGACATCCGGGCGAGCAGTCATAGGTCAGGTGTTTCATGCGGCGACTCCCTTCAGGGCGGTATACAAATTGAAACCAGGATTCAAGCCTGTACGTACTTGCGAAGTTGCAAGCGCGCAACTACGCTCTCACTCCCCGGAATGGCTGTCAATCGAACACTCCAAGGAGAACGCATGCACGCAAATCTCAAGACCCTCGCCCTCGTTGCCGTGTTTGCGGTGGCCCCGGCGAGCCTGACCCAGGCCGACCTCAAGGTCGACGCCAAGGGCTTCGCCGCGCTGCAGGCCGGCGAGGAAACCTGGAGCGAATATCCCGGCATCGCCGGCATCCACCGCATGGTGGTCTACGGCGACCCCTCCAAGCCCGGCGTCTATGTCATTCGCGCCAGGTTCGCCCCCGGCGTGATGAGCATGCCCCACACGCATCGCGAAGACCGCATCGCCACCGTCATCAAGGGCACCTGGTGGAGCGGCACCGGTCCCGACTTCACGCCGGACAAGACCGAACCGATGCGCCCGGGCGCCTACATGCTGCATCCCGCCGGCGAGGCGCATTTCGACGGCGCCAAGCAGGAAGAGGTCATCGTCCAGCTGATCGGCTACGGCCCCAGCGGCACCACGTTCATCCGCCCCGAACTCGGCACGGTCGGCAAATCGCTTTGAGGAGTGGGGCAACATGAAAGCCGTCGGCTACCGCAATTCGCTGCCCATCTCGGAACCGCTGTCGCTGGTCGATGTGGATCTGCCTGAACCCGCGCCCGGCGCACGCGATCTGCTGGTTGCGGTCAAGGCCGTTTCCGTCAATCCCGTCGACACCAAGGTCCGCATGCGCGCGGCGGCGGGGCCGGGCGAGATCAAGGTGCTGGGCTACGACGCCGCCGGCATCGTAAAAGCAATCGGGGCCGGGGTGACGCTGTTCAAGCCGGGCGACGAGGTCTATTACGCCGGGTCGATCGCGCGACCCGGCACCAACAGCGAGTTGCACGTCGTCGACGAACGCATCGTCGGGCCCAAGCCGCGTTCGCTGGGTTTTGCCCAGGCTGCGGCCCTGCCGCTGACCAGCATTACCGCCTGGGAATTGCTGTTCGACCGGCTGGGACTGGTGCCCGGCGATGCGCAGCGCAAGGGCACATTGCTGGTGATCGGCGGCGCCGGCGGCGTCGGCTCGATCCTGATCCAGCTGGCCCGCAGGCTCACGGGCCTTACCATCATCGCTTCCGCATCCAGGCCGGAAAGCCGGGACTGGGTGCTCGGGTTGGGGGCGCACCACGCGATCGACCACTCCAGGCTGCTTGCCGCGGAAGTGCGCGCGCTGGGCATCCAGCACGTCGACTACATCGCCGGCCTGACTGCGACCGACCAGCACCTGGCCGAGATCGCGGAACTGGTCGCGCCGCAGGGCAAGTTCGGCCTCATCGACGACCCCAAGGCGTTCGACATGCTGGCCTTCAAGCGCAAGTCCGTCTCCGTCCACTGGGAATTCATGTTCACCCGTGCCGTGTTCGAAACCTCCGACATGGCGGCCCAGCACCAGTTGTTGCGAAAGGTTGCGGAGATGGTCGATGCCGGCGTGCTGAAGACCACCCTGTCGGAGGAGTTTGGAAGCATCAATGCCGCCAACCTCAAGCGCGCCCACGCCCTGATCGAATCCGGTCGCGCCAGGGGGAAAATCGTCCTGTCCGGCTTCTGAAGCCGGCGCGGCTCCGCCCGCGAACTTTGGCGCGGCAGCCGCCCCGGAATCCCGCGGGCATTGTTTCGCGCGGTGCCGAGACAGCGACTGGGGAAGATGATACAAAGGCCGCAACCGGGAACTGCCCGGATCCAGGGAGGAAGACCTTTGCAAGTGCCGGCATCGACATCCGGTTCTGCCGATACTTATCCGCGCCTGCTCATGAAGCATGCCCAGGTGCGGGGCGATCGCACGGCCATGCGCGAGAAGGATCTCGGCATCTGGCAGAGCTGGACCTGGAAACAGTCCGCCGGCGAAGTGCGCAGGCTCGCCTGCGGCCTGGCCGCGCTGGGCTTTCGCCCGGGCATGAACCTGGCGGTGGTCGGCGACAACCGTCCCCGCCTCTACTGGGCTTTCGCAGCGGCGCAAAGCCTCGGCGGCGTTCCGGTTCCCGTGTACCAGGATGCCGTCGCCGAGGAGATGCGCTACGTCCTGGACAATGCCGAGATCGAGTTCGCGATCGTCGAAGACCAGGAGCAGGTCGACAAGCTGCTGGAGCTGTTGCCGCAATGCCCGCGCCTTCGCCACATCATTTACGACGATGCCCGCGGGCTGCGCAACTATGATCGCCCGGAATTGCTCTCCTACGACGCCTTGCGTGAGCAGGGCGTGGCCTACGACCTGGCGAACACGGGGTTTTTCGAGCAGGCGGTCGCGGCGGGAAAAGCCGACGACGTCTGCGTCATCCTTTACACCTCGGGCACCACGAGCAAGCCCAAGGGCGTCTGCCTCACGCATGCCGCGCTCATGGCGGCGGCCCGCGGCGACATCGAGCTCGACCATTTCACCGAACGCGACGAAGTTCTCTCCTACCTGCCGATGGCCTGGGTGGGAGACCATTTGTTTTCCTACGGGCAGGCGCTGGTCGCCGGATTCACGGTCAATTGCCCCGAGTCGTCGGAAACGGTGATGACCGACCTCCGCGAGATCGGACCCACGTACTACTTCGCCCCTCCCCGCGTATTCGAGAACCTGCTCACGCAGGTGATGATCCGGATGGAGGACGCCAGCCGCATCAAGCGCTGGCTGTTCCATCGCTTCATGGCCGTTGCACGGCGATGCGGGGCGCAGATCCTGGATGGCAAGCCGGTGCCGATGCCCGATCGCATCGCGTATTCGATCGGCAACCTCGTCGTGTATGGGCCCCTGCGCAACATCCTTGGCATGAGCCGCATTCGAGTGGCCTATACCGGCGGCGCGGCCATCGGTCCGGACCTGTACCGGTTCTACCGCTCGATCGGCATCAACCTCAAGCAGCTCTACGGCCAGACGGAAACGGCGGCCTATGTCTGCAAGCAGCCGGATGGCCAGGCGAAGCTCGACACCGTGGGCGTCCCGCTGGCAGGCGTCGAGGTCCGCATCGTCGACAGTGGTGAGATCTGGGTGAAGACGCCGAGCATGCTCAAGGAATACTACAAGCGGCCCGATGCCACCGCGGAGTCGATCTCGCCGGACGGCTACTTCATGACCGGCGATGCCGGCTTTTTCGACGAAGACGGCCACCTCAAGATCATCGACCGCGCCCGCGACGTGGGAAAACTGAACGATGGCACCTTGTTTGCGCCCCAGTTCCTGGAGAACAAGCTCAAGTTCTTTCCCTATATCAAGGAAGCCGTCTGCTTCGGCGACCGTCGCGACATCGTGTGCGCCTTCCTGAATATCGACATGCAGGCCGTCGGCAACTGGGCGGAACGGCGCGGGCTCGCCTACGCGGGTTACGTGGACCTGGCCGGACGCCCCGAGGTTTACGAACTCCTGCTCGATTGCGTGGCGAAGGTCAATGCGGACCTCGCCGCCGAGTCCAGCCTCGCGGGATCGCAGATCCGCCGCTTCCTGGTGCTGCACAAGGAACTTGACGCGGACGATGACGAGCTCACCCGCACCCGCAAGGTCCGTCGCGGGTTCATCGCGGAAAAGTATGGCGTGCTGGTGTCCGCGCTTTATGACGGCAGGACCCATTGCCTGGTGGAAACCGAGGTGAAATTCGAGGACGGCCGCAAGGGCAGCGTCCGCGCGGACGTGCGCATCGTCGACCTGCAGCCCGCGCAAGCCGTCGCCCGCGCCGCATGAACACGGCCGCGCGCAACCTGGGCGACACCATCCTCCGCGTCGAGGACATTTCGCTCGCTTTCGGCGGCGTGAAAGCGCTGTCGGGCGTAAGTTTCGAAGTGAAGGAACGCGAGGTCTTCGCCATCATCGGGCCCAACGGCGCCGGCAAGAGCTCGATGCTGAACGTCGTCAAT
>Ga0315910_10005054_pt1 | contig 10870 bp, 8 predicted proteins | sample EdamamesoilMG_FD_204470 | JGI IMG/M metagenome (GOLD analysis project Ga0315910, IMG submission 204470) | Garden soil microbial communities collected in Santa Monica, California, United States - Edamame soil | ecosystem: Environmental > Terrestrial > Soil > Garden | place: USA: California...
GAGGGTGCGCGCCACGCCGGCCTTGAGGCAGAATTCCACCTCGTCCTTGATGTACAAACCACCGTCCGGCAAACGGCCCAGCGGTCGGTCCGCCGCCCCGGTGGTGCCGACGGCCAGGAGCATCAAGACGCATCCGAGAAATACGATCGAGCTCTTTGCTTTCATGCGCTGAATGAAGTTGAGGTTTCGCTTGAACATCGAATCACGTTCTCATTGCCCGATGGTGACCGGACCGCCATAGGCCTCGATATTCATTTTCCTGCTGACCGTGGCCGTTTCATTTCTTGATCCCGCTTTGATCTTGAGAGTCCCGTTATAGGCTACAATATTCACGCCTTCCGCCAGTGTGTTATACGGGAAACCAAAGGTTCCGAGTTCAGTTGCGCCCTGATAGTTAAAATCCACCCAAACCTCGTTCCTCCCGATGTTCACCGTGGCTGTGGACAGCGTGGTGTTAAAGTCGAGGACCGTGATCGCTACGTTGTTGTTTATGTCGCGGAATGTCTGGCCTGGGAGCCGCTCAGGGCCACCACCGGATTGGATCAAATAGAAAAGCCCGTTAGCACGGCGCTCATGAATCAACACGGTGTCCTGAGGGATCCCTTGGTCCCAGCCGGTCTTGCGGCGAAACTCGACGGAGTAGTAACGGTCAGGATTCGCGGCATCGAATGGCACTTTCGCCATGAAATAACCGTCCGTCCCCGGATGATTCAATGCCGCGAGCGTGACCGTTTGCGACGCCGGCCCCCAGGTCACGATTCGGTTAGCAGGCAGCCATCCCTTTTTTTCCAAGTTGAGAGCGATGAGTCCCGGTCCAGCATCGTATTTGTACGTGGCGTTGGAGCTTCCGTAAGACCCTTGGAATGCGTGGACGCTCATCGCGCTCATGATGTCCCAACGGTCACCGTATTCGATGTCCGGGTCAGCAGACCAGGAGTGTGCCAGGCCGTAGCCGTGCCCCAACTCATGCGCGGCAAACGTGTTATTCCAAGCATCCGGATCGAGCACCACCCGCCCGCCCGAAGCTCCCGAGTCAATCTTCGCGTTCAAGATGGCGATCACGCTGTAGAAGCCGCCCGTGACAAGGTCTGACGCTGCCGCCGTGATGCAGGCATCGATGATCTGGTTCCGCCTCGTGTTCACCGGAAAAGCTTGAGCCTGCGCCAAAGTGAACGGCAGCGTGTACCATCCGCCATTCGCAGGAAGTATCGTTGTGCCGTTGAGAGAAATTTGACCGTACGATACTGCCAGCCAATAACCCGCCATCCCGTTTGGGCCGGTGATCAACGCCGAATCGAAAGCCGGCTCTTGAGGCTGGTCAGAGAACTTGCACTTGAGTACCGCCCACGGCGTCGGCGCGGCGCCCGTCTCGATCACGGCTCCGACGAGCGCTCCCGACGCCAGTAACAGACGCGCCACCGTCAGCAGACTGCCGGGGTTCAGGAATGGCATCATTTTGCGCATGGGTTCTTGTTTTGCGCTTCGCTCAGTCTCGTCTCCATAAATTTGCGGAAGGTGATCTGGTCGACGCTCCGAAGCTTACTGCAACGTCACCAGCACCAGCACCATGCCTTTGCCGTCCTTGAGCGCGCTCATCGCCTTCCCGAGTATCGCGCCTTGCGCCTTGGCGTGGTCGGTGACTTTCGTGATGATCAATGAATTTGAACCGGGCCATTGCGCGCCTCCAGTTTTATGGGCCTATTTATCGTGAGCGCACCTTCTGGGTAATCGCCCGCCTGGACGGATAAGAACCAGCAATCCGGGACGGCATCGACGGCCTGACGCAGCGTCCGATATGGCTGGGCTGCTGAACCATCCTGCGTCCCGGAATTCTGCCAATCCACATAGGCATAGGACCCGTCCCACGCCGACCTCAAAGCCCAGACTGCTTCAGGGAACGCGCCGTATCCACCAAACAGAGCCATCTGCTGCACGTGTGAGTCGTAAACCATACCGGCCCCGGAGCGCGGACAGCAGAAGTCATAGGCGGAGGTCAGGTTGGTCCAAGTCGAACCGTTCCATTCCCAGCTATGGCTATCGATCAAGGTGCTTCCGCCTTGAACCATCGCTCCGCACTGCAACAAAGCCACCTCCCGCACGCTATCGTAGGCCATCGCATAGAGTTGCCGTTCGCGCGGGTGATCTGGCGGGTAGTGCTGTGTCCAAACTGCAGCCGTGCCGTTCCATGTCCACGTGTCCCCGAGTTGAACCGTGCCGTCCTGTGTCCCGCCGAAGAGCAAGGTGTTGGTACGCGCGGCGTCGAAGGCCAATTGAAACCAGATGCGAGGCCCGGGCCCGGCATTGGGTGGCGCGCGCAATGTCCAGGTTCGCGCCGCCCCATCGTATTCCCAAGTGTCGCCCAACAGACTGGTGCCCACGCTGCCGCCGTACATAATATGCACGCCGCGCGCGCTATCGTAGGCCATCCCATGGTACGCACGTGCTTCGGGCAATCCGCTCGTCACCGTGATCCGGGACCAGTCGCCGCCGTTCCACTCCCAAACCTCGTCCGACGCGCCACCCCCCGCGCTGTTGCCATCGCCGCGGCCGCCGAAGAGGACCGTCACGCCCCGCCGGGCGTCGTAGGTCATGGTGTGTCCGAAACGCGCAGACGGGGAATGAGCGGGAAACCTTTGCTGCCAGCTAGCGCCGTTAAACTCCCACGTATCTCCGTAAATCTCGTTAGTGCCTCGAAACGTAACCACATCGCTGCCTCCGAAGAGAACCATTTGGCCTCGAGCAGCATCGTAGGCCATGGCATGCTTCTGCCGGCCAATTGGCGCAGGAACCAAGTCCAACCGAATCCAGTGCAATGTTTCGAGACATTGCGCTTGGCTCCGCACGATTTCGGCAAAGAACACGAAAAGCAGAAACGTCGTGACCTTGGATAAGCTGATTGCTGATGCCGGATGAGACGCTTCCATAGTAGTCGTGTGTCTATTGTAGCGTCACCAGCACCAGCACCATGCCTTTGCCGTCTTTGAGCGCGCTCATGGCTTTCCCGAGAACCGCGCCCTGTGCCCTGGAGTGGTCGGCGACTTTCATCGCATGGCCGGGGGCGCCGGACGTCGTGAGCAAATCGCCCGGCTTGATTGCCCCCTGAGTGGCATCAGCGAGAACATAGACGCGGCCACTGAGCGCCACGTTCTGGCCACTTTCCAAAACGCCCTCCTGATGCAAGCTGATGCCGGGATTCACGCCGTTGGCGCCGCTGACGATACCGGCCACGCGCGTGTCATAAGCCTGGGAGCTGAGTTTCAATTTCCCGGGATTCTCTTCGTCAATGATCACAACCGAACCTTTGGCGATCTCGTCGCCGGACAAGTCAAATGGTTCCGCCAGGTCGGCGCCGCCGCGGATGGTGAGGCTCTTCACGCTGAGATTGCCCGAATTGGCGAGCTTGACGTAAGCGTTGGCGTCGCTGCCGTTAATGTAAGTTTCCGGTCCGAGAATCATTTCCCCTTTGGCACTCTGAATGAAGCTGCGCGTGTAGCCGAAGTTGCTGTCGAGCAAGGTCAGAAATGGCTCGAAACCAATCAGACGGAGAGCGTCTTGACCAACGACTTCCAGCTTTGCCACGGGAAATGGTGAGCCGCCGATGCCCACGTTCCCCGAGGCGGCATTGATGGTGATTCCATTGGCTGAAGACGGAGGTCCGCCTGGAGGACCGACAAGTAATTTAAGGTTCAACCCATCAAATCGGACATCAGCCCGGTTGCCCGTGTTCGTGTTGATGGTTATCCCCGTTTCTCCATTGGGTGTGCCGAAGGCAATATTCCCACCGCCACTTCCTCCCGGTGACATGACAGTTTGCCCGGCCACAGCGAGACGGTATCCAGCGAATAGATTGGCTGCGCCGATGCCGACCGCGCCGTTGGTGTCGATGGTGATTCCGTTTTCCGCGGGCGGCGGCCCAACACCTGGACCGGCCACCAGTTTCAAGGTCGATCCATTGAAGCGGAGGTCGAATCGATTGACGCCGAGTACGCCGAGACCTGATTCGCCATTCGGCGTGCCGAGAGAGAGGGCACCGCCATTTCCTCCCGCCGCGAAGCGAGAAGGCCCGTTCACTTCAAACCGCACTCCGGGCGTGACGTTGTTCGTGCCTATGCTCACGCCGCCAGTCGCGTAGTATGCAGTCGTTCCATTCCGCGACCAGATTTCACCGACGGGCGCTGCCGGATCAGTCCAAAGAAAACTCCCGCCATTGTAGGAAAGGAATTGGCCCACCGCTGGTGCAACGCCGCCGGTGTTCAACTGGGCCGCCGTCACGGTTCCGTTCGCAACGCTCGCCGCCGTCCCGGCGGTTTGCGCCCGGATGGCATAAGGCGAGGAGGTGACCTCCTGCCGGGGAGTCAGCGTCCTGAAGTTGCCGTCGCCGACCGGGCGGACCGCGACCTCCAGCCACCGTGGTGGACCGGTGAAAACGTCCGCCCCAAAATCAAGCCTCACGGTGAACAAACCGTTGACGACCTCCACGGGACTGATGGGGGGCAGGACACCGACAACGGTCACGCCCAGTTCCGAATCGTAAAGCGTGAAACTCATCTCGTGGGGACCATTGACCTTGGCGCCGTTGTAATTGAGCCGGCCATTATAGGTGAAGGCTGTGCCTTGGGCGAAGACGGTTGAGAGTTGTGGGTTGAGGGTTGAGAGCAAAGCCAACGTCAACGTTGCGAACAGTTTGGTTTTCATGATTCAACTGGCCGTGGATTCACCGATCTGAGAAACGGCGTCGCCAGGATTGTTGGTTCACGGCCAACGAACCAGAAATGGTGGGGACGAGGTGTTGCTACCAGACAAAGGAAGCAAAAGCAAGAAGTTACCGGAGAAACGCGGCATCTCCCCGGGTTGGAGTTCCCGCTTTAGCGGGTTCCCCAACAAGCTGGAGCCTGGACTCGAACCACGCCGGCGAGACGTCCGCGCTCCCGGGTCACGGCTTGAACAAACGATAAAACCGGTTCCCGCCCGGCGGATAAACGAGGATGTATTGGAAAGTGCCGTTGTCGGTGGGTAAAGTGATGATGTTGCTCCAGTTCACCGAGGCGAGGCTGTTGGTGTTTTGTTGAACACGAATTCCGTCGAGGGCGACGGCCAGAATACGGCCACGGTGTTGGTCGTGGTGCGCGCGATTGGAGAGCAGTGGCGCGCCTGGCGTTTGCACGGCGGAGAGGATGCCCCAAAAAGCCGCCGTCAGTGTTGAAGTTGCCGCCGCTCATTTTGCCGGCATCCGGCTGACCAATGGTGCCGCTGACGGAATAGACACTGCCCGTGCTCGTGCCGCCAGCCCCGTCAATGGTGTGCCAGTCAATGGAGTAGCTTTGGGTGGGAACCGGAAGGCAGCGGACGGAGGTCAGCAGACCGAACGCGAGCGTTGTTACTCCGGCATAGCGGCGCTTGGCAAAGCGCCGGTGACTGGTTTTCGGAAGGATGGCGCCGGCACCGTCCTATACGGCGCCGTGCTTGCGTATGAACTGGTGGCCAGGAAAGCAGTCACTACCGCGTACCGGGCCGCCGTCGGCGTTGCGGTGGTCACCGCAGTCCTCCTGCTCTCTGGGTGAACGGCGCCGTCGGCATCATCGGAGACGGCCCCGTCAATTTGATGTATGTTGGAGTGCCCGCCATCGGAGTCATCGGGGCCTTCATCGTGAGTTTGGAACCGCGTGGAATGGCGCGGGCGCTCTTCGTGATGGCGCTCGCGCAAATGCTGGTCCCCGTCATTGCATTGGTGATCTGGAACCCGCCGTTCAACCCGGGTGTGCTGCCCGTTTTTGTTTTGAATGGGATCTTCGCCGGGCTGTGGCTCACCTCGGCCGGGCTGTTCCGGCGGGCAACGCCCCGGGCTCAAGTGGAATCGCCGGCTTGAGTAGCGGTTTAGCACGCCGAACACCATCTTCAATCTCCATCATCGGCCTGGCTCGGGTAAAACCCCGTCATGCCGGGCCGGGACAAACTCCCCGAATTCACCGCGTGATGCGCCAAGCACATCACCGGCGACGAAAAGGGCCAGGCACAAATCTACCTGGATCGCCTCTTTCAAGCCTTGGGCCACGTGGGCGGACTTAAGGAAGCCGGCGCCACGCTCGAGATGCGCGTGCGCAAGGCCGAACTTTGAAGTTTTCGGCTATCCCGCGAACGATTTGAGTGCTGCCGCGTCAAGCCCAACCGGACGGCGAGGGAATAGCGCGAACAGGATCGCGACGCACGTCCAGCCCAGCAGCAGCGCAGTGGCGTAGTGGATGAAAGGCAGATTCCAGAGACTGAGCCATTTCGGTCCCAATGGCAGGGGCATGCTTCGCGGCGGGTAGAAGACGTACCACCAAAGCATCGTCGCGAGCACGGGCGGTGCAAGGATGAGCAGGACGCGGCGCGCTCGTATTCTGGCTCTTTGCCGTTTGCCGCGTACGATTTGTCGGACACACCAACCTGCCGCCACGAGCAGGAGCGCGCCAAGCACCACGGCGATTTTGGTTGCGAGCTGGTTCGCTGCCGGTGTCATTCCTTTGTCCGGCTCCGGATCGTCTCCGGCTTCAACGCCCAGAACGGTTTTCAACCAGATTCGTTGCACGGCGACTTCGAGTTGGAATCCCCAGGCAGAATTGTTGGCGAGGACGAAGCCTTGTCGCCGCGTTGTGTCCATCAAGAAGTGCGCGGTCCAACCGGGGTTACCGCCAAAATGGCCGATCAACACGTCGTCGCGAACATCGTCGGGCGTGCCTTGCTCCTGCATGTTGGTCACGGAAAATCCGTAGCCAATGCCCGCCGGGAGCGGCGCGAGCATGGTGGCGACGGATTCGGGCTTCAAAACTCCACGACCGGGCGGCTCGCCATGCGGACCGATGGTCATCGCGGCGACGAAGCGGGCAAAGTCAGGCACGGTGCAAATCTCGCTGCCGATGGATTGACAGCCCAATTGCCGGTAGCCGACCTCTTCCTGCAACTCACCGTAAGTCATCGGCGCAGCCTGCTCCAGTTCACGAGTCCAGACCCATTCCAACCGGCTCAACCCGAGCGGCGCGGCGACTTCGCGCTGCATGAAGGTGGCAAAGGGTTCGCCGGTGACGTCCTCGATGATCATTTGCAGGATGACGAAACCGCCGCCGGAATAAATGTTGGTCGTGCCGGGTTGCCATTTGATGAACACGGGGCCGTTGGCTGAGCCGAAGAGTTGGATTTGGTTTTTGCCTTCGAGAATTTCGACGAGGCTGGGCAAACGGCGCCGTTGGTCGTAATCGAGGAAGCCATGCACGCTCAGCCCGGCAGTATGACCGAGCATCCGGCGGATCGTCACGCCCGCCGGATCGAACTGCGAAGAACGAATCTGCCAGCGTTTCAGATAACGATTGGCCGGCGCGTCGAGTTCGACCTTGCCTTGCTCGACCAGGCGCATGACACCCCACATCGTGAGCACCTTGCCGTTGGAGCCGTGATTGAAAACCATGTCCGATCGCATGGGCGCGCCGGTTTTAAGATTTGCGAGGCCGAATGCTTTAGTCCACGCGACATCGCCATTGGTGATGCAGGAGATGACGGCGCCGGGCACTTGATATTTGGTGAGGAGCGCGGGCATGCGCTCGTCGAGCGCGCGGGCGAAAGGGTCATCAACTGCGGGAGAAATGTGCGGAACGTTCAGGGCAAGCACGAAAACCCACAGACGGGGAATGATGCTTCGGGCTGGCATTGAAGCGCAGTGTAATGGGAGGTTCAATGAGCGCAAACGGAAGTTATCTCCCGCAAATCGCCGGGCGTGAGAGCTAAGTCTTATCGGCTCGCGCGTTCTGCCCCGCGCTACGTCGTGCTCTGCAACCTCGACGAATTCCGCGTTTACGATTTCGACACCGACCTCGACACGCCCAAGGACACGCTCGCGCTCAAGGATTTGCCGCAGCACTGGGGGGCCGCTTGAATTCCTGGCGCCGGGCAATCCCAAACCCAATTTTGAAAACGACCGCGCCGCCATCACGACGCAGGCCGCCGACAAGCTGGCCGAATGTTTCAAGACCCTGCTCAAACGCGGCGAGCCGCGCGACCTGGTACAGGCGCAATCCTTCGCGGTATCGGCCAGTACGAAAGAAATGACACGGAAGCCGCTCGCAGCACAGTGGACGAGCGGGTAGATGAACCTATTTCTTCAACCGGAAAAAGGTATTCGTCGGAGCAATCGGTGTGTTGACGGTTTTGTTGGTGCCGTCATCGGTCGGCGTCTCGGCGACGTTGCTCCAGTTGGTGGATCCAAGCTGACTGATCTTTTGCAAAGCAAAGCCCGTTGACGGCGAAGGCCAGGAAAGAATGGCATTGCTGCCTGAGCGGGCAATTTTCAGCGACGGATTTCCACTACTATTGCCCGCAAGTTTGAGCAACCAAATATCGCTGAGACCGAAGGTGCCAAGGGTCTTGTTGCCTGAGATGGGCGAGGCCGATTCTCCAGCCAACAAGTAACCGCCATCTGTCGTTGGCAAAATGGAATAGTTGTCATCGAAGTCGTTCCCACCAAAGACTTGGTCCCACTGCTGGTTGCCGTTCTCGTCAATCTTCACAATCCAGAAATCTTCCAGGCCATGGTTGGGGCCGGTCTTGTTGCCCGTTGGGCCCGAATAGGAATATCCGCCAACGAGAAAGCCGCCGCCATGGGCCGGAATAATGGTAAAGGCGTAATCGTTGTTTGTTCCGCCGAAGCTCCGCTCCCACTGCTTGACACCGTTGGCGTCCACTTTAACGATCCAATAATCGCAGTTGAGGTTGGATCCGAAGGTCGGGTTGGTTTTGTTCCCGCTTGGGGTGGAGAAGGAATAGCCAGCCAGCGCGTAACCGCCGTCGCTCACGGACTCCAGACCGACGAGAACGTCAACTTGCCCACCGCCATAAACCCGCTCCCACTGTTTGACTCCGTTGGTGTTGATCTTGATGATCCAGTAATCGTCCGTGCCGAAATTGGCGTTGGTCTTATTTCCAGAAATTCCGCTCTGAGAATAGCCTCCCAACAAATATCCATCGTTCAGGACCTTGATATCATAAAGCCCGTCATTCTGGGCGCCGCCAAACGACGCTTCCCATTCCTTCATCCCGTTTGGGTCAACCTTGATGACCCAAAAATCAAAGCCGCCATAGGCCGCGCTCGTCTTATTGCCGGCAGGAGTTGAGAATGACTCGCCGCCCAGGATATAACCACCGTCGGTGGTGTTGCGGATGACGTAACAATAGTCGTTTGAACCGCCACCAAAGGCTCGTTCAAAAATCTGGTTGCCGATGGCATCCACCTTGAGCAACCAAAAATCGGCAAAGCCAAAGCTGCCGAGCGTCTTGTTTCCGCTGGCACCGGATGCGGAATTCCCCGCGAGCAGGTAGCCGCCACCCGTGGCCGGCGCCATCCAATTCAGGTAATCGTCGGCGATTCCGCCGTAAGACCGTTCCCATTGTTTGATGCCGTTAGTGTCCACCTTCACCAACCAGTAATCGGAGCTGCCGAGATTGGCGTTGGTTTTGTTGCCCGTGATTCCAGACCGGGACTTGCCGGCAAGGAGATAGCCGTCCCCGGTTTGCAAGACATTGGCGACCCAATCGTAGTTGGTGCCGCCGTAAACCGCTTGCCAATCAACGGGCAATTGCGCAGCGGCAGGTGAGGACGCAAGGCCCAAAAGGACGAGCAGCCGAAACAGGAACTGATTTAAATACGTTTTCATAAAAAACATATCTGACCGCAACACTTTGGAGAATCGAATGGTTCTTAAGCGCCCTTCGGCCCCAAGTCAAGCAGTCCGGTTGTGAGTGATTGTCCGGATTTGATCGGAGGGCGGCTACACCGCTGATCAGCCGCCGGCCTGCGACTGATGCTTCGCACACCATTGCTCTCCAAACATTTGAAAGGCAGGAACTCGGAGTTGCCGTGCAGCGCCCGCTCTTGTAAACCCCCGCCATGCCGAGCCGGGAAAAGCTTCGGGAATTCGTCGCTTGGTCGGGGAACCACATCACCGGCGAAGAGAGGCTGACTCACGGCACGCCACAACGCTGGGTCATTGATTTTCAGAAGCTGGGGCTCTTGGACGCTAGGCGATACGACACCCCTTTCCGCCACGTCCAACAAGCGGTCCTTCCCCATGTGGAATCTCTCGTCGCAAAGGAACGTGAGAAGAGCGGAAAGGCGACCGGTCAAGACCAGCAGTGGCTCAAAACCCGGTGGCAGCACTTCAGAGGTCGTAAAGAGTTGATTGACGCGGTGAGCAAGATGCCGCGTTACCTTGCTTGTTGCGAGGTGGCGAAACGCCCGATCTTTTGTTTCTTGGACCCAGATATTCGGCCCGATCACACGTTGGAAGCGTTCGTTTTCGCGGACGACTACAGCTTTGGAATTCTCCAGTCGAGTCCTCACTGGCTTTGGTTCATCACCAAATGCGGCAAGTTGAAATCTGATTTTCGTTACCCTTCACCGAGCGTTTTTGACACGTTCCCGTGGCCGCAGTTTGAGGAGTCCCGCGAAGCAAACGAAGGAAGCGAAGGAAAGAAAAAGACTTCGCCTTCTTCGCGTCCGTCGCGGGACACTCTGGCCAAGATTGACGCCGCGGCGGCGGCGGCGCGCGAGTTACGCCGCGTTCACGACGAGTCGTTGCCGAGAATGAAGGGCGGACTGCGCACGCTCTATCGCGCCCTCGAATTGCCCGGCGCGAATCCGTTGAGGGACGCCCACGCAGCGCTGGACCCCGCCGTCCTTACCGCCTTCGGCTTCCGCGCCAAAAAGGATTGGCCCGCCCAATTCCTTGGAGCCAGTCTGAGTGCGCCGTGGAAAGGCGCAGAACTCCAGTGGGAGAGTAAACCCACCCGGCAACTTACGCTCCAGCCGGTAGCAGCCGAGGCGCGTATGGCAGCAATGACATGC
>Ga0315910_10005055_pt1 | contig 10870 bp, 6 predicted proteins | sample EdamamesoilMG_FD_204470 | JGI IMG/M metagenome (GOLD analysis project Ga0315910, IMG submission 204470) | Garden soil microbial communities collected in Santa Monica, California, United States - Edamame soil | ecosystem: Environmental > Terrestrial > Soil > Garden | place: USA: California...
AACGGCTCGAGCGTGCGAGCCTGCTCGCCCTCGTCGGCGCGCTTTCGGCGTGCACCGCTTCCATCGAGCAGCCGCCGTCCGGATCCGGCGCGACAGGCTCGGGCGCCACGGGAACCGGAGCGACGGGCACCGGTGGAGCCGGCGGTTCAGGGACGGGCGGCGCTTCAGCGCAGGGCGGCACGGGCGGATCAGCTGGCAGCACGGCCGCGACCGGCGGCGGCGGCACGACGGGAGGAACGGCGGGTACGGGTGGCAGCGCGACGGGTGGCACCGGTGCCATGCCGAACCCGGCTTGTGTCGGCGCGGCCGCGGATACGGACGCAAGCTACCTCCGCCGTCTCACTGTGCTCGAGTACCAGCGCACCGTACAGAGCTTGTTCCAGCTCTCCGCGCCACCGGACGTCGAGGGGATCCCGGCGGACAACGAGCGCCTCGGGTTCAAAACCTTCGCGGAAATCCAGACCACGGGGACCGCGGATCTCCGGGGCTACCTCGCCAAGGCCGGCGAGCTCGCCGATGCGCTGCTCGCCGACGCGACGCGCCGAACGGCCGTGCTCGGATGCCAGCCGGACGCCGCTGGCTGCCTCGCTTCGTTCGTGACGAGGTTTGGCCGCCTCGCCTACCGCCGGCCGCTCGAGCAGACCGAGGTCGACGCCATCACGGCCGACGCGACGACGCACGGCACCGACGCAGCCGACCAGATCCGCTTCGCGATCGAAGTCCTGCTCTCGTCGCCGAGCTTCCTCTATCGCGTCGAAATCGGTACGACCCCGGAAGGCCTTTCGACGCTCACCTCCGCCGAGGTCGCGTCACGGCTTTCCTTCGCGCTGCTCGGTCGGAGTCCGAGCGCGGCGTTGCTCGACCAAGCGACCGCGGGCGCGCTCGATACGCCGGAAGGGCTCCGAACGGCGGCCCAGGCGATGCTCGCCGATCCGGAGGCCCAGACCTTCTTCGCCGCGTTCTTCCGTCAGTGGCTCGGCTTCGGAACGCTCCGCGCGCCGGTCGTGCCGCCCGCGGACTGGAGCGAGGCGCTGATGCCCGCGATGCAGGCCGAAACCGACGGCATCGTCAACGACTACGCCTGGGGCGGCCAGAGCCTGCTCGACATGCTCACCGCGAGCTACACGCGCGCGAGCGCCGGTCTCGCCACCTATTACGGCTTGCCGGCGCCGGCGGCGGACGGGCGCGTGGAAATCCCGGCCGGCAACCCGCGCGCGGGCTCGGGCCTGTTGACGCACGGGAGCCTGCTCAGCGCGAAATCCGACGGCGATCTGATCGCCATCCGCGGCAACTGGCTCCGCCGCACGTTCCTCTGCGACCAGGTGGAACCCCTACCCAACCTGGCGGAAGAGATCGGGGACGACCTCGTGGGCCTCGACCGCGTCGAGATCGTGAACCTCAGGAACACGCGCCCGGAGTGCACCGGCTGCCACGCCCAGATCGATCCGATCGGCATCGGCTTCGTGCAGTTCGATTCGACGGGGCGCTTCGATTCCACCATCGACACGAGCGGCTACGTCGTCACGCCGGGCCTCCCCGACGCCGCGGTCCCCGCGTTCGCGACGATCGCGGAGCTTTCGACGAAGCTCAAGGAGCTGCCGGTCGTTCCCCATTGCGTGGCGGAGCGGGCCTTCCTTTACGTGAACGGCCGCCAGCCGGCAGCCGCCGACACGTGCACGCTCGAGGCCATCTCGCAGGCCTTCGCGACCAGCGGCAACAGCTTCCCGGCGCTGCTCGCCGGCATCGTGGAAGCTCCGGCGTTCCGCCTGCGGCGCGCCCTACCGGAGGTCCCAGCGCCCTAGGCGCAGGTGTTAGCCATGGCCTTTCGACCCATTCCCCGACGCGCTCTGCTCCGTGGTGCGGGCGTGTGCATGGCGCTCCCGTTCCTCGAGGCGATGCGCCCGGGGCGCGTGAGCGCGGCGCCGGCCACCGTTCAGCGCTTCTTCGGCTTCTTCTATCCGAACGGCACCGATCCGGGGAAGTGGGACCCGCCCGCCGGAGCGCTCTCGGCCACGAATCTTCCTGAATGCCTGCAGGACCTCGGCGGCTTCGCGGCCGAGGGGATCTGGCCGGCCGGCGACGCGATCATGAGCGACGTCACGGTGGTGACGGGGATCGACCACTCGGGCGTCTCCACCGACATCCACGTGCCGTCGATGGCTTTTGCCGCCCACAAGGGCGTGGCGAACAACTACACGCCGCCGGAGCCGACGCTCGACCAGTACCTCGCCGATCACCTGCGCGGCGAGACGCCGTACAGAAACTTCGCGCTGTCGGCGACCAACAACCGGGAAGTCTCGCAGGGCACGCAGTCGTTCAAGGCGGGAGGCCAGCCGGAAAGTATCGTCCGCACGCCGGGCGCGCTCTTCGACACGCTGTTCAGCAACGGCGACGTCGGTGGCGGCGACGATCCGGCCGCGCAGGCGGCCCTCGCCCGGCAGCTCAGCGTGCTCGATCTCGTGCGCGGCGATGCCCAAAGGCTCCAGGCCCGGCTCGGCAGCGCCGACAAACAGCGTCTCGATCAGTACCTTACGTCGATCTTCGAGCTCGAGCAGCAGGTCTCCGCCGTCCCGCCGACCTCCTGCGCCGTCCCGGCAGAACCACCGGGCGGGAACGGCAACTGGCACAGCAACTCGAAGCTCTTCATCGACCTCGCCGTCGTCGCCATGGCCTGCGATCTCACGCGCGTGGTCACCTTGCAGTACAGCGACAGCTGGGGCGTCAGCTACTCCGACTACGACATCGGCGCCGGCATCGAGGGGCTCGGCGACTGGAGCGACCACTTCATCTCGCACAAGCTCGACGACACCGATCGCGCGACCGATCTCGACGGCATCGACCGCACGGAGGCGATGCGCATCGCCAACATCCGCGTCGTGAACACCTCGCGCTTCAAGGTGCGGCGGTTCGCGTACCTCGTGAACGCGCTGAAGAACGTGGCCACGGCCAACGGCACGCTGCTCGACGAGTGCCTCGTGCTCTACGCCTCGGAAAACGGCGACGGCGACAGCCACGCCCGCACGCGCATGCCGACACTGATCGCGGGCCACGCCGGCGGCTTCGAAACCGGCCGCTCCGTCGCCGCCCCGTCCTCGAACAAGACGACCGGCGCCCTCCACGCCTCGCTGATCCAGCGCTTCGGCATGCCCGTCACGAGCTACGGCAGCCCGGCGGGGACGCCGATCGCAGGGCTTTAGTCGCCCTTCCCGAAAACGAGCGCGGCGTTCGTCCCGCCGAAGCCGAACGAATTGGAGAGGCCGTAGCGGAGGGACCGCTGTCGCGCTTCACGCGGGACGAGATCGATCTCGGTCGCTACGTCCGGCGCTTCGAGATTCAGCGTCGGGGGCACGACGCCGTCCCTGAGCGCGAGCAGCGTGACGATGGCCTCGACGGCTCCGGCGGCACCGAGCAGGTGCCCGGTCGCCGACTTGGTCGACGACATCATCAGCCCCCGCGCGTGGGCGCCGAACAGCCGGTGAATCGCCTCGATCTCGACCGGATCGCCGACCGGCGTCGAGGTCGCGTGCGCATTGACGTAGCCGATGGCGCTCGCGTCGAGCTGGGCGCGGCCGAGCGCCGCCGCCATCGCGCGGCGCGCACCGTCGCCGGTCGGCTCGGGCGCGCTCACGTGGTGCGCGTCGCCCGACAGGCCGTAACCGAGCAGCTCACCGTGAATGCGAGCGCCGCGTGCGAGCGCATGCTCGCGCGCCTCGAGCACCACGACGCCGGCGCCTTCGCCGAGCACGAAGCCGTCGCGCGCGCGGTCCCACGGCCGCGACGCTTCGGTCGGGCGATCGTTGAACCCGGTCGAGAGGGCGCGCATGATCGCAAAGCCCGCGACGGTCAGCCGGCAGGTGGCGGCTTCCGTCCCGCCCGCCACCATCACGTCGGCGTCACCGAGCGCGATCAAGCGAGCGGCGTCGCCCAAGGCGTGGGCGCCGGTCGCGCAGGCGGTGACGACCGCGTGGTTCGGCCCGCGCAGATCGTGCTTGATCGAGACGACGCCGGACGCCTCGTTCACCAGGCTGCCTGGGATGAAATACGGCGACACGCGACGCGGGCCGCCCTCTTCGAGCTTGACCGCATTTTCCGCGATGCTGCGGATGCCGCCGATGCCCGAGCCGATCAGCACGCCGGTGCGCTCGCGCTCGGCGTCGGGCGGAGTGAGCCACCCCGCGTCCGAAAGCGCCTCTTGCGCGGCGACCAGCGCGAACAGCATGAAGTCGTCCATCCGGCGCTGCTCTTTGGGCGAGGCGACGCGGAGCGGGTCGTACTCGTCCGCGCCCGCACCGCGCGGCACCTGCCCCGCGATCTTCGCGGGCATATCACTGACGTCGAAGTGCTCGATGCGCCGGACACCGGACCGCCCCTCGAGCAGCCGCCGCCAGGTGCATTCCGTCCCCACGCCGAGCGGCGACACCACGCCGAGCCCGGTGACGACCACACGCCTCACGGTGCACCCCCGAGCGCCGCACGCCGTGGACGCCCGACGCCGCGCAGTGCACGCCCGCCGCCGCGCGACGCCGCGGGCCCGAACGGCACGCGTTTCTCCAGGGATTTTCTCAGTGCCGGGCTCGCTCCAGGGCCGGCGCGCAGCGCCACCCGGCCGGCCACGAGCTCACGGCGCGTGCGCCGATCGACGACGATCGGATCGATCCGCCTGCCGGTCGCGCGATCCGCGCAGACGATGAGCGCGCCGTGCGGCGCGAGCCAGCGGTTGCCCCACGCCGAGAGCGCGAGCAGCACCGGCGCGAGATCGAGCCCCTTGTCCGTGAGCTCGTACTCGTCGCGCGGCGGGCGCTCTTCGTAGGCGCGGCGCGCGAAGAGCCCGTGCGCGACCAACAGATCGAGCCGGCGTGACAACGTGTTCGGCGGGATCCGCAGCGTTTGCTCGAAATCCTGAAAGCGCCGCGCGCCGAGCAGCGCGTTCCTGAGCACGAGCAGCGTCCACCCGTCCCCGATCTGCTCGAGCGAGCGGGCCATCGGGCACTCCATCTCGGAAAAGCTCTTTCGTTGCACGGAGGGGGACCTACCCCAGTCACTATCATGATGCAAGTAACTGACGCCGAGATGCCGAAAAGCGTGCGCCGGGGCACCCGCCGGGAACGATCACGAAACGACAAAGGGAACTCGGGTTCTCTTTGTCGCGTGAGCTCGATGATCCCGGTTGAGACTCGACCGGGGGAATGGCAGTCTGTGGCGCTTCATGTTCGAGGGCTTTTCTGCGATGCGAACGACCCAGCTGCTCTTGATCGCCATTCTGACTCTGCACGCTCCGTCGCTCTTCGCGCAAGGCGGGGCCGCCGCCGCCGAAGCACTGTTCCAGGAAGGACGGGCGCTGTACGAAGCGGGCAGCTACGCCGAGGCATGCCCCAAGCTCGCGGACAGCCACCGGCTGGATCCCGCCACCGGCACCCTGCTCACGCTCGCCCTCTGTCACGAAGGCCAGGGGAAGCTTGCTTCCGCCTGGGCCGAGTTCACGGAGGTCGAGGGCCGCGCCGGGCGCGAGGGGCGCGACGACCGGGTGACGGTTGCGAAGGAGCACGCCGCGGCGCTCAAGCCCCGGCTCTCGTCACTGAGCGTCGACGTGCCTCCCGAGGTGGCAGCGACGCCGGGCCTGGAGGTGCGCGTCGATGACCTCGTGCTCGGCGTTTCCAGCTTCGGCGCGGCCCTCCCGATCGACGGCGGTGAGCACAAGGTCGAAGCGCGCGCACCTGGCAAGACCACGTGGCTGGGCACGGTCTCGGTGAAGAATGAATCGGACGCCGCACGCGTCGCAGTTCCTCCACTCTCGGATGCGAGCGCAGCGCAGCCGAACCAAGAGCCCGCTCAGATCGACCTCAGCCCAGTCGAAGCGACTCCCGAGCCCAAACAGAGCGGCGGGTGGATGAGCACGGCCGGGCTCGTGACGGCGGGGGTTGGCGTGGTGGCGCTCGGCGTCGGCGGCTACCTCGCGCTCGACGCGAAGGGCGACTACGACGAGGCGAAGCGCGGGTGCGGCGGCCCCGACAACCTCGATTGCCCGACGCCTGGTCCGTTCGAGGACGTCAACAGCGCTCGCAGCCAGGGGAACGTGGCGACCGTCGTGATGAGCATCGGCGGGGTCGCGCTCGCGGGCGGTGCGGCGCTGTGGCTTCTCGCGCCGAGCTCGAAGAAGAAGCCCGCGAAAGGATCACTGCGCATCGAGCGGGCGGGAGTCGGGCCGCGGGGCGTGACCGTTCACGGGAGCTTTTGAGTCCAATGCCATCGCGATCAAGCCTCCTTGTCTTGTTGGCTGCGGGTGCTGTCGCCGTCGCGTGCAACGCGGTGCTCGGGCTCGAGGAAGTGCGGCCCGTGCGGGCAAGCGGCGGGAGCGGCGGGAGCGCCGGGTCGATCGGTGCTGGGACGGGGGGCCAGGCTGGGAGCGCGTCAGGTCGAGGCGGAGCCAGTGGCGGCGGCGGAGTGGATGCGGGGGGTGATGGCGGCGATGGCGGGGATCCGGGTGCGGGTGGCGCACCCAACGCCGCGTGTGGCGACGGCGTCGTGGAAGGCGACGAGACCTGCGACGACCGGAGCCCGAGCGCGGGGGACGGGTGCAGCGCGACGTGCCAGGTGGAGAGCGGGTGGGATTGTGACGCCAACGAGCCGACGACCTGCGACGAGCGGTGCGGGGACGGTATGCTCGTGGGAGCCGAGGCCGAGGCGGGCGGCTGCGACGACGAGAACACGGGAGCCGGCGACGGCTGCAGCGCTTCGTGCCGGGTGGAGCCTGGATTCTTCTGCTCGGATGCCCCTTCCGCCTGCGCGGACACCTGCGGCAACGGTGAGCTCGACGGCAACGAAGAGTGCGACGACGAGAACGCCGACGCGGGCGACGGCTGCTTCGCCTGCGCCGAGGAGACGGGCTTTTCGTGCATGGAAGAGCCGTCGATGTGCACGGAGGTCGACGAGTGCGCGTCCGATCCGTGTCAGAACGGCGGGACGTGCACGGACGGGGTGGGTACCTTCACCTGCGACTGCACGGGCACGGGCTTTTCAGGCACGACGTGCGAGGACAGCACCGACGATTGCAGCCCGGATCCGTGCGAGAACGGCGGGCTGTGTGTGGACGGCGACGACGACTACACCTGCGACTGCGCCGGGACGGGATTCGACGGGTCGAATTGCCAGACGAACGTGGACGATTGCTCCCCGGATCCTTGTGAGCACGGCGGGCTCTGCGCGGACGAGGTGAGCGGCTTTACTTGCGACTGCACCGGCACCGGCTACTTCGGGACGACGTGCGAGACGAACGCGACCGACTGCGATCCGGATCCGTGCGAGCACAATGGAGTCTGCACGGACGGCGTGGGGATGTTCACCTGCGACTGCGCGGGGACCGGCTACACAGGGTCTACCTGCCAGACGAACATCGACGAGTGCAGCCCGAATCCCTGCCAGAACGGCGGAACCTGCGCCGACGGCGTGAACAGCTACACCTGCACCTGCGCGGCGGGGTACACGGGCACGACCTGCGGGACGAACATCGACGAGTGTGCCGGAAATCCTTGCCAGAACGGCGGCGTGTGCACGGACGGTGTGAACACGTACACGTGCGGCTGCGCTGCGGGCTACGCGGGAACGAACTGCCAGACGAACATCAACGACTGCGCCGGCAACCCGTGCCAGAACGGCGGAACCTGCATGGACGGCGTGAATAGCTTCACGTGCAGCTGCGCGGCGGGGTTCACGGGGACCACGTGCGGGACGAACATCAACGAGTGCAGCCCGAACCCGTGCCAGCACGGTGGGGCGTGCACGGACGGCGTGAACAGCTACACGTGTGACTGCTCGGGGACCGGCTACGCGGGAACGACGTGCCAGACGGACGTGAACGAGTGCACGGCGAACACGGACAACTGCCATGCCAACGCCACGTGCACGAACACGACCGGATCGTTCACGTGCGCGTGCAACGGCGGGTATGTCGGCAGTGGAGTCATGTGCTCACCGTTGGTCAGCTCGGTGAGTGCAGGAGGCGGCGCCGGTACCGGCCAGTTTCACACGTGTGCGCGCCTATCCGCCACGGGCGCCGTGCGCTGCTGGGGCTCCGGGAATGCCGGGCAACTCGGCTACGGCAACGGCAACAACATCGGCGACAACGAGACGCCTGCTTCTGCGGGGGACGTCATCGTTGGAGGATCCGTCCAGCAGATCTCCACCGGCACCGCTCACACTTGCGCGTTGCTCTCCGGAGGTTCCGTGCGCTGCTGGGGTTCGGCCGTCGGGAATGGCATCGGCGACAGCGAGACGCCTGCTTCTGCGGGGGACGTGAACATCGGTGGAACCGTTCAACAGATTGCGGCGGGCGGTGCCCACGAGTGCGCGTTGCTCACCGGGGGCTCGGTGCGCTGCTGGGGCTACGGCATGTACGGTCAGCTCGGCTACGGCAACACCAACTGGATCGGCGATAACGAGACGCCCGCCTCGGCGGGAGACGTCACGGTCGGAGGAACCGTCGTGCAGCTCGGAGCCGGCGCGAATCACACGTGCGCCGTTCTGTCCACGGGCGCACTTCGCTGCTGGGGCATCGGGTTCAGCCGCCAGCTCGGCTACGGCAACACCAACAACATCGGTGACACCGAGACACCCGCTTCCGCGGGAGACGTGAGCATTGGCGGGACCGCCCAGCAGGTGGTTGCGGGCTGGGAGCATACCTGCGTCTTGCTGACCGACGGCACGGTCCGCTGCTGGGGCGAGGGGCAATACGGGCGACTTGGCTATGGAAACCAAACCGACGTCGGCGTTCCGACGTCCGTGGGCCTGGTCAATGTCGGGGGAACCGTGACCAGTCTGGCGGCGGGCGACTGGCATACCTGTGCCCTCCTGACGGGCGGTTCGGTGCGCTGCTGGGGCTATGGCTCTGACGGTCGCCTTGGCTATGGCAATACCAGCAATGTCGGCGACAACGAGACGCCCGCATCAGTGGGAAACGTCGATGTCGGGGGGACCGTCCAGCAGCTGGCGGCCGGCGGAGATCACACCTGTGCTGTGCTGACGAACGGTGGCGTGCGCTGCTGGGGCCCGGCGTCCCAGGGTCAACTGGGGTACGGAAATACCACTCCGGTCGGGGACACCGAGCTTCCCGCAACCGTCGGGTATGTGCCGCTGTGACGGGCTGAAGGCTCACTCCACCATCACGTCGAACGTACGGAACACCGCCCCGCCGCGCTGGTCGTTCACCGTGACCCACAGGCGCACGCGGCCGACGGGGCTCGAGGGGGCCACGAAGGCGCTCGAATAGTCGGCGACGAGGCCGGTCGCTCGATCGCTCACGAGCTGGGTCTCCTTCGTGATCTCACCGGCCGTCGCGTAGTAGTTGGCCCACACGACCTCGGCGCCGCCCGAAACGCTCTCCGCGCTCGCCGCCGTCACGCGCGGTGCGATGAGGTGCTTCGGGCAACCGGCGCGGTCGGCGAGCGTGCAGGGCGGTACGACGGGCAGGCACGCCGGGTCGTCGCACGCGGGCTCTGGAACCTCCGTTCCGTCGAAGGCGAGCGTCTCGAGCTCGGGATTTTCGTTCGACTCGCCCTCGTAGCTATAGACGGTCGTGAAACCGACGACGAAGTCGGGGGATCCGAGCTCCGCGCCCGTGGTCGGGTCCACGCAGCCGATCGGCAGGCCGTCCACGATGTCCGGCCGGAGCTCGAGCGTCCCGCTGCACACCACGAAGAAGGCGTAGGACACGCCGAAATGCACCGGATCGGAAGCGATGCGCGGTGCCGACGACAGGATGTCGTCCGGGATGGCGAGCGACGCCTGCGGCCCGAACGCGACGACACCGGGCGGGAGATCGGCGAGCGATTCCGTCTCTTGGGCGAGCGCGCGAAAGCCGGGCAAGCAGGCGAAATAGAACCGCGACGGCGGGTTGTGGCAGCCGAGCAGCCACGCGATCGAAAGCGGGCGCTCGGGCTCACCGGGAACGACTTTCCCGTCGGCGACGAGCATGTCGAGCTCGATCGTCGCACCGGGTGAACCGGACGCGGGCTCCGGCCGCACCGCCAGCACGCGCAGAGTATTCACCTTGGTCTGCGGTTCGAAGCCCGGCTCGCAACCGAGCGCGGGCAGGGCAAGCAGGGCGACGAACGTGGCAAGGGCCGCGGTGGAACGCATCAGAACTCCCCCCGAACGCCGAGGCTCGGCACGATCGGCAGACTCCCCGTCTCCGGCCGACTTTGCGAGTAGTCGAAATTGTAACCCATGAAATCGGGGTTCGTGCGGTTGTAGGCGTTGATGAGGTCCAGGTACACGCCGAGCGTGAAGCTCGAAAAGACCCAGCGCTTGTCGACCCGCACGTCGAGCTGATGGAAGGGCGGCAGGCGCTCCTGGCTGTTCGGGCTGCTGATGCAGAGGTATTGTGTGGCGCTGCTGCTGAAGATGCCACCGTTGCACGGCGTGTAGAGATTGCCCGTGACGTAGCGAAAGCGGACGCCGACCTCCCAGCCGCTCCCGATCGTGTAGCTACCGAGCGCGGTGAAGATGTGGGGCTGATCGAGGTAGAAGAGCTCGGAGGGCTCGCCGGGTGCCCAGGTGCGCTCGGAGCGCGAGAGCGTGTACGAGAGCCAGCCGAAGAAGCGCTCGTCGGCGCGGTAGCGGACCATCAGCTCGGCGCCGTAGATGCGACCCTGGCCCTGGTTGTTGTAGCGAAGCACGCCGTTTGCGTCCGGCGCGCGCGCGACGAGATCGTCGAGCACGTTGTAGAAACCCTCGAGCGACGCTTCCACCTGGCTACCGAGCTCTTGCTCGATGCCGAGCGAGTTCTGCCACGATCGTGTCGACCGGAGGTCCGTCTCGGCGTCCGACAGCACGACCTCGCCGAGCCCCGGGGCCTGGTGAAAGAGGCCGGAGCCGG
>Ga0315910_10005058_pt1 | contig 10868 bp, 8 predicted proteins | sample EdamamesoilMG_FD_204470 | JGI IMG/M metagenome (GOLD analysis project Ga0315910, IMG submission 204470) | Garden soil microbial communities collected in Santa Monica, California, United States - Edamame soil | ecosystem: Environmental > Terrestrial > Soil > Garden | place: USA: California...
ATCGACCAGGCAAACACCCAGGTCTTTTTCATCTTCAGTGAGTACCGCGTAGCTGGCGGCCAGCGGCTGCATGATCAGCTCATCCACCACCAGCCCGCAGCGGGCCACGCACTTGCCGATGTTCTGGGTGGCGCTGAGCGCTGCCGTCACCACATGCACGTGTGCTTCCAGCCGCACACCCGACATGCCGATGGGCTGTCGGATGCCATCCTGGTTGTCAATCACGTATTCCTGCGGCAGCACATGCAGCACTTTCTGGTCGGCGGCAACGGGCACGGCGCGGGCTGCATCGAGCACGCGTTCCACGTCGCCTTCGGATACTTCTTTGTCCTTGATGGCCACCGTGCCATCCGAATTCAGGCTGCGGATATGGTTGCCGGAGATCCCCGCGAACACCGAGTGAATTTCACAACCCGCCATCAGCTCAGCCTCTTCAACAGCGCGCTGGATGGCCTGTTCGGTAGACGCCATGTCCACGATCACGCCGCGTTTGAGCCCGCGTGACGGGTGCGAACCCAGGCCGATCACTTCCACCGAGCCATCGGCTTGCATTTCGCCCACGATGGCGACGATCTTGGACGTGCCTACATCCAGCCCCACCACCAGTGATTTTTCCGGCTTTCTTACCATTCTTATTTTTCTATCCCCGCGATTTTTGTGGCTTCCCCGGGCCAACGCACGGCAAAGCCATTGGTGTAGCGCAAATCAACCCGCACCGGCGGCAGTGGCTGGTCCAGCATCAAACTGCGCCAACTGACCATCATGCGCTGCAAGCGTTCCACCGGGGCATCCCGTCCCAGCTGGACGGCGGTGCCGTTGTTGAGCTGCATGGCCCAGGAGCCGCGGTCGTGCAACTCGAGGTGCTCGATTTCCAGCCCTACCCTGGCCAGCATGCTGTTGAACAGTTCCCACTGCTGCAGTACATCATCCAGCCGGCCTTCGGGACCTTCCAGCCAGGGCAGGCCCTGGATGCCGGCGGCATCGGGCGCATCGAACACCGTGCGCCGCGATGAAACCAGCGAGTCCTTATTCCAATGCGCCAGCGGCTGGAACTCCTCAACCGTAACGACCACCGTGTCGGGCCATTTTTTCTGCACATGCGCGGCAGCAACCCAGGGCTTGCGCAGGGCCGAGTCGTGCAGCTTCTGCAAGTCCACGGTGAAGAAGCTGGCGCTGACCAGTGGCGCCAGGCTGGAACGCAGTTGCTCGGCGCTGACGCGCTGGAAGGAACCATTCACTTCCAGCCAGCGGATAGGCCAGCGTTCGCTGGCGACGATGCCGGTGCTCACCCAGGTGGTGCCGGCAACCGCTGCGGCAAACAGCGCCAGCACCAGCCAGATGCCGTGACTGAAGCCACGGCTGGTTTCCCACTTGGTGGCGTGCAGCGGGACGTATCGGCTGGTATTGGAACGGCTGCTGCTTCCCCGGCTGTGGCGGCCCAAGTAACGACCCGATCTTGCGAAGCTCATAAGCTGGTCTCCAGGATGCGCCACACCAGTTCATCAAACCCAACACCGATGGCGGCAGCGGCCTGCGGCACCAGGCTGTGGTCGGTCATGCCCGGCGTGGTATTGACTTCCAGGAACCAGGGCTGGCCGGATTCATCCAGCAGAAAATCAACCCGTCCCCAACCGGAAGCGCCCAACAAATCGAAGGCCTGCAATGACAAGGCACGCAGTTCCACTTCTTTCTCTTCCGGCAAACCGCAGGGGCAAAAGTATTGCGTTTCATTCGAAAGATACTTGGCGGTGTAATCGTAGAATTCGCGTGGGGTGGCAATGCGGATCAGCGGCAGTCCCACGCCGTCCAGCACCCCGGCGAAATACTCATTGCCGCGGATTTCCTTCTCGACGATGGTGGTTGGGCCATACTGCCGCGCCAGGGCCACTGCGGCATCCAGGTCTTCGGCCTGCTTCACGCGGGTGATACCGATGCTGGAACCGAGTCCTGCCGGCTTCACGAAAAGGGGCAGGCCGAATTTTTCTATGGCTGTGTGGTAATCAGTGGCGCCGTGATCGAAGCAGATGAACGGTGGAGTCTGGATGCCATTGCGTTCCCACAACCACTTGGAGCGCACCTTGTCCATGGTGAGGGCCGAAGAGGCCAGGTCGGAGCCGGTGACGGGAACGCCCATCAGCTGCAAAGCGCCCTGCAGCGAACCGTCTTCACCACCCGGGCCGTGCAGGATGTTGAACACGCGATCCACCCGGCCCGCGTTAATGCCCTCGAACAAAGCCATTGGGCCGTCGAAAACTTCATGATCTATGCCATTGCGTTGCAGCGCAGCGGCAACGGCACGACCGCCGTTCAGCGACACTTCGCGCTCGGCGCTGGTGCCGCCCACCACCAGGCCAACGCGGCCAAAGTCGCTGGCCTTGCGCGTTTTCATTTTTGGCAGTTTGGTCGCTTGCATGGTTCAGGCGGCCTCACGGCGCTGCAATCCGTTCTCACGAATCTGTTGGGCCAGCTGGCCGATGTTGCCGGCGCCCAGCAGCAACACCAGGTCGTTGGCCTGCAGCATGGCCGGCAATTCCCTGATGATGTCATCCACATCGGCAATCAACACCGGCTCAACCCGGCCGCGCGCGCGTATGGACTGGCACAGGGCGCGGCTGTCGATGCCATCGATTGGCGCTTCGCCGGCAGGATAGATTTCAGTCAGTACGACCGCATCTGCGCTGGACAGCACCTGCGCAAAGTCATCGAACAGGTCGCGGGTGCGACTGTAGCGATGCGGCTGGAATACCGCCACCAGGCGCCGGTCCGGCCAGCCGCCGCGGGCAGCGGCCAACGTGGCTTTGAGCTCGGAAGGATGGTGTCCATAATCTTCCACCACCATCACCCGGCCCTCGCCCCAACGGTAATCACCCACTTCGGCAAAACGCCGGCCCACGCCTTTGAATCCGCTCAATGCAGACAGCACCTCCGGGATGTCGACGCCCAGTTCCCAGGCCACGGCAATCGCGCCCAGCGCGTTCTGCACGTTGTGCGAGCCCGGCAGGTTCAGCAGCACCGGGCGCTTCTCGTCCTCGTTGGGCAATTGCAGGTCAAAAGCCATGGTGCGACCAACCTGGCGCACATTGCTGCCACGGATGTCCGCCTCGGGCGACAGTCCGTAAGTCACCACGGCGCGGGTCACTTCCGGCAGGATTTCACGCACGCATTCATCGTCAAGGCACAGCACTGCCACGCCATAGAACGGCAGGTGGTGCAGGAATTCCAGGAAGGCCTTCTTCAGGTTGTCGAAACTGCCGTCGTAGTTTTCCAGGTGATCGCGGTCGATGTTGGTCACCAGCGCAAGCACCGGCTGCAACAACAGGAATGAACCATCGCTCTCATCGGCCTCCGCCACCAGATACTCACCCGTGCCAAGGCGCGCGTTGCTGCCCCAGGCGTTGAGCAGGCCGCCGATCACGAAGGTTGGGTCCAGACCTGCCTCGGCCAGCAAGCTGGCGGTCAGGCTGGTGGTGGTGGTTTTGCCGTGCGTGCCGGCAACGGCAATGCCGCGACGGAAGCGCATCAGTTCGGCCAGCATTTCTGCGCGCGGCACCACCGGGATGCGCAATTCACGGGCGGCGGTGATTTCAGGGTTATCGGCTTTGACGGCACTGGAAATCACCAGCACATCGGCACCTTTGATGTGTGCTGCGCTGTGTTCCAGGTAAATCTGGGCGCCGAGATCGCGCAAACGCCGTGTGGTGGCGCTTTCAGAGAGGTCTGAACCGCTGACCTGGAAGCCCTGGTTCACCAGCACCTCGGCAATGCCGCTCATGCCGGCGCCGCCAATGCCCACGAAATGCACGCGCTGGATACGCCGCATGGGATGGAGGTGGCTGCCGCCGGTGGGTGCAGGAAAGTTCATGCTGCTGCGCTCTGCATGCAGATTTCCGCCACGCGCTGGGCTGAATCCGGCACCGCCAGCGCGCGGGCTGCTTTGGCCATGTTCAGTAACAACGCTCGATCGGAAAGCAATTCGGTCAACAACGCGGCCATGCTGTCTGCGCTGCAGGCCAATTCCGGCAACAAGCGCGCCGCACCGGCGCTGGCCAGGAATTCTCCATTGCGGGTCTGGTGGTCATCAACAGCAAAGGGGAATGGCACCAGGATGGCCCCCAATCCCACGGCGGCCAGTTCAGACACGGTCAAGGCACCCGAACGGCACACCACCAGGTCGGCCCAGCCATAAGCAGACGCCATATCGTCGATAAACTCGGAAACCTGCGCGCTCACGTCTGCTTTTTCATAAGCCTGCGCCGTTTCGGCCTCGCGGCCTTTGCCAGTCTGGTGCCGGACCTCCACGGCCAGCCCTGCGGGCAGGCGCGAGGTTGCGGCCGGAAGGATTTCATTCAACGCCCGTGAGCCCTGGCTGCCGCCGGTGATGAGCAGATGCAGCTTGCCGCTACGGCCGGCCATGCGCTGTTCGGGAGGCGCAACCCGGACCAGTGCATCGCGCACAGGATTGCCACAGGTTTCCGCCTTGACATGGGCCGGCCAGGTCCCGGGAAACGCCTGCAGCACCTGCCTGGAAAATCGCGACAGCACTTTGTTGGTCAGGCCGGGGATGCGGTTCTGTTCATGGATGACCAGCGGAATGCCACTCATACGCGCGGCCAAACCACCCGGACCTGCCGCATAACCGCCGAAGCTGACTGCACAATTGGGTTTCTGCGCATGCATCACGGCGCGTGCCTGCCCAACCGCGCGGGCCAGGTTCCAGGGCATGCCCAGCCAGCGCTTCAGGCCTTTGCCGCGCAGCCCGGAAATGCTCACCGCATCCATGGGGATGTGGGCGGCGGGCACGCGCTGGCATTCCATGCCGCCTTGCGCACCCAGCCAATGCACCGCCACGCCACGCTCGCGCAAGGCAGAAGCCACCGCCAGTCCCGGAAAAATGTGCCCGCCGGTCCCACCTGCCATGATCATCACCTTGGCCCGCTGTTCCGTCATGCCGCAGCCTTCCTGATACTGACGCGCTGCCGCACCACCGGGGCTGCATCCCGGTCGAGTTCATACTTGATGCGCAACACCATGCCAAGGGCCAGCAGCGTCATCAGCGTGCTGCTGCCGCCGGAGCTGATCAGCGGCAGGGTCAGGCCTTTGGTGGGCAGTACGCCGAGATTGACGCCGATGCTGACGATGGCCTGCAGGCCAAACCACAGGCCGACGCCAAACGCGAGGAACCCGGCAAAGGGCCGGCCGCGGCTGTGCGCCACCATGCCAATGATCATCATGCGGGTGACCAGCAGCATGAACAGCGCCAGAATCACGACCACACCAGCCAATCCAAACTCTTCCGCCAGTACCGCGAAGATGAAATCGGTATGCGCTTCGGGCAGGTAGAACAGTTTCTGGATGCTGGCGCCGAGACCGACTCCGAACACTTCGCCTCGACCTACCGCGATCAAGGCCTGGGTCAACTGGAATCCGCTGTTGAAGGGGTCGGACCAGGGGTCCATGAAGCTGACAATGCGCCTCAGGCGATAAGGCTCCATGGCGGCAAATCCGAACGCGGGCAAAGCCAGCATGGCCAGCACCGCGATGTGTTTCCAGGCAGCCCCGGCCAGCCAGATCAGTCCACCAATGATGGCGACGATCACAGCGGCACTGCCCATATCCGGCTGGATCAGCAGGATCCCGGCCAGCACCCCACCGAAGATCAGCGGCTTGAGGGTGTCAAAGAACCGGCTGGACACCTTCTCGGCCTTGCGCGCGAGGTAGCCTGCCACATACACAATCACCATCAGCTTGACTGCTTCGACCACCTGGAAAGTCATGAAACCCAGCTTGATCCAGCGCTTGCTGCCGTTCACTTCATGGCCTATGCCGGGAATGAACACCAGCAGCAGTGCCAGGGCCGACAGCAACATCATGGGCCGGCTGATGCGTTCGAGGAAATCGATGGAGACCAGCCGGAAGGAGCTGGCCAACATCAGGCCCATGCAGATGTAGATGCAATGCCGCAGCAAATAGTAATAAACCGGGGAGTTCTGGCCTTCGGCAATGGCAATGGAAGCGGAACCCACCATCACGACGCCTATCGAGATGAGCAGGATGGCGGGGATCAGGATCCAGCTGTCGAGATCCACATCCGGCTTTGCCAGGCCCGCTTCGCGCGCCTGCATCTTGATCTTCCCGGTTCGAAAGCCTGTTTTTGCGCCCGCCAGCATCATGCTTCCCCCGCTCTCAACGGATCTTCAGCGTGGCCAGGCCGGCCAGCACCAGAATCACAGAGATAATCCAGAACCGTACAATCACGCGCGGCTCCGGCCAGCCTTTCAACTCGAAGTGGTGATGGATGGGCGCCATGCGGAAAATGCGCTTGCCGGTGAGCTTGAAGGAAGCCACCTGCAGAATCACCGACACCGTTTCCATCACGAACACACCCGCCATCAGGATAAACACCAGTTCCTGCCGCACGATGACCGCGATCAGCCCGAGCGCCGCACCCACCGACAAAGCGCCGATGTCACCCATGAAAATCTGCGCGGGATAAGTGTTGAACCACAGGAAACCGAGACCCGCGCCGCCGAGCGCCCCGCAGAAAATCGCCAGTTCACCGGCGCCCGGAATGTAAGGCATGGCGAGGTATTGCGAGAAGACCGAATGGCCCGCCACATAGGCGAATATCCCCAGCGCGGCGGCCAGGAACACCGAGGGCATGATGGCCAGGCCATCCAGGCCGTCAGTGAGGTTCACTGCGTTGGAGAACCCCACCACCATGAAATAGGTTGTCACCACGTAGAAGATCCCCAGCGGGATGGCCACGCCTTTGAAAAACGGCACGATCAGTTCGGTGGCCGCAGGAATGGTGGTGGTGAAATACAGGAACAACGCAACGGCCAACCCGAATACCGATTGCCACAGGTACTTCCAGCGTGCCGCCAGCCCCTTGGAGTCGCGCAGCACCAGCTTCTTGTAATCATCCAGCCAACCGATCAGGCCGAATGCCAGGGTTACCAGCAGGATCAGCCAGACATAGCGGTTGCTGAGATCCGACCACAACAGTGTGGACAGCACGATGGCAAACAGGATCAAGGCACCACCCATGGTGGGCGTACCGGCTTTGGAGAAATGGCTTTGCGGGCCCAGTTCCCGCACGGGCTGGCCCACCTGGTTGCGCACCAATCGGCGGATGAATGCCGGCCCCAGCAGCAGCGACAGCAACAGAGCCGTCATGGCGCTGAGGATGCTGCGCAGCGTGATGTAACCGAACACATTGAAGCCGGTGTTGAACTCCGCCAGTTTTTCGAACAGCCACAGCAGCATCAGGAAGCCTTTTTCAGGTTATTGCCAACGATGGCGTGCACGACCTGCTCCATACCCATGGAGCGCGAACCCTTGACCAGGCAGTTGATGCCTGGCCGCAATTCACTCTTCAATGCCTTGATCAGGCTGGTGCGATCTTCAAAGTGCTCCGCTCCGCTGCCAAAAGCATCGGCGGTGAAGCGCGACATTTCACCGATCGCGAAAATCCGCTTCACCCCGAGCGCACGCGCTGCGTCTCCCACTTCCGCATGCAGTTTGCGGCTGTCTTCGCCGAGCTCCTTCATGTCGCCAAGCACCAGCCAGGCCTTGCCCTGCATGCTGGCCAACACCTGCAAGGCCGAGTACAGCGATGCGGGATTGGCGTTGTAGGTGTCGTCGATCACCATCCAGCCGGCATCGGCATGGATCAGGTTCAGCCGCCCCGGAACCGGGTTCACAGCCCGCAGCCCTGCTGCGATCTGGCTGGCGGGGATGTCCAGCGCAACCGCTGCAGCGGTCGCTGCCAGGGCATTGAGCTGGTTATGCCGCCCGGGCAGCGAAAGCTGCAGGTCAAATTGCCCCAGCGGAGTGCTCACGCTGGGGCTGGACCCGCCGGTTGGCATGCTGATGTCAAACTTGCGCTTATTATCCTGATCAAAACCAAACGTCAGTATCCGTTCGGCCGTGCAATTGCTGCGCCAAAGGTCCAGCCACGGCTCTGTGCCATTCATCACAGCGCAGCCATCGGCCGGCAGGGACTGGTACATTTCGCCCTTGGCGCGCGCCACGCCTTCCATGCTGCCAAAACCCTCGAGGTGCGCGGGACCTATGTTGCTGATCAGGCCCACGTCGGGCCCGGCAATACGCGCCAGGTAGGCGATGTCGCCGGACTTGCTGGCACCCATTTCCATCACGGCAAACCGGTGCTGTTCTTCCAGCCGGAACAAGGTCAGCGGTACGCCCAGTTCGTTGTTGTAGTTGCCTTCGGTGGCCAGCACCTCGGAATCCTGCCGCAGGATGCTGGCCAGCATTTCCTTGATGGTAGTTTTGCCATTGCTGCCGGTGATGCCAATGACTTTGGGCTTGAGACGCTGGCGCCACAGGGATGCGATCTGCCCCAAGGCCAGCAATACATCGGGCACCAGGAGCTGGGGAACGGTTGCCGTTACGGGTTTCTGCACCAGCACGGCAACCGCGCCCATCTCAACTGCGGTGGCGACAAAATCATGGCCATCTACGATGCGTCCCGGCAAGGCGGCGAACAGCGATCCGTACCGCACCTTGCGACTGTCAGTGACAATGCCCTCGATGAGTGCATTGGAGGTAGTCACGGGCAGGCCCAGTAACTGGCTGATTTCCGACAGAGTCATGCGCATCATGCCGCTTCCTCCAGCACTGCCTGCACAGCAGCGACATCACTGAAGGGCAGGCGCTTGCCCTGCAGCTCCTGGTAGTTCTCATGCCCCTTGCCTGCCACCAGTACGATGTCTCCGTGACGGCTTTCGCGAATGGCAAGGCGAATGGCGGCGGCCCTGTCAGCCACCACGGTCGCATTCCCGGGCGACTTCATGCCGCTGAGCATGTCTGCAAATATGGCTTCGGGCGATTCGCTGCGCGGGTTGTCGTTGGTCAGGATCACGCGGTCCGACAGGCTTTCGGCTATGGCGGCCATCAAGGCGCGCTTGCCGCGGTCACGATCACCTCCGCACCCGAATACGCAGGTCAGGCGGCCATGCAAATGCGATTGCAGCGCTTCCAGCGCCTGGCGCAGGGCATCGGGCGTGTGGGCAAAATCCACCACCACTACCGGAAGGGCGCCTTCTCCACCCAGGCAGTGCATGCGGCCGGGTACCGGCTGCATCAGCTCAAGCTGGTGCATGACCTGGTTCCAGGGCATGCCCAGCAGCGCCAGCGAACCCGCCGCGGCCAGCAGGTTGGACACATTGAAGCGGCCCAGCAAAGCCGTACGCAATCGGCCACCGCCCCAGGGACTGGAAAGTTCCAGCACCATGCCGGAAGAGTCCATCTGGATGATTTTTGAGCTGAGTTCGGCATTGCCATTGGTGCCATAACTCAGAACTTCGTGCCGGCTGCCCAACTCGTCGATCAGGCTGCGACCAAACACATCATCTCGATTGATGATGGCGAAGCGCGGCTGGCATTCGGTGAACAGCCGACGCTTGGCGGCGCCGTAAGCTTCCATGGAGCCGTGGTAATCCAGGTGATCCCGGGTCAGGTTGGTAAACACCGCGGCCTGGAAGGCCACGTCCGCGCAACGACCCTGTTCCAGGGCATGCGAGGAAACTTCCATGGCCACGTGCTCCACGTCACTGTCGATGCACTCGGAGAGCATGCGCTGCACCGAAATCGCGTCGGGCGTGGTCAGTTCAGCGGGTTGCAGCTTGTTGAGCGCTCCATAACCGATTGTTCCGATCAGTCCGGCATTGCCCGTTACCCGTTGCCAGGCCTGGGCGATGAAGTGGGCGGTGGAAGTCTTGCCGTTGGTGCCGGTCACACCCGTAACTTCCAGGCGATCGGAAGGCGCATGGAAAAAGCGGGCCGCCAGCGCCGAAAGCTCCCTGTCCAGTTTTTCTACGCGGACCAGTGGAATACCGACGTTCGCAGGCTCCGCATTCCCATCGTGCAGGATGGCTACAGCACCACGAGCTTCGGCTTCTGCAGCGAACTGCATGCCATGGCTGGCCCCACCGCTGACGGCAACGAATACATCGCCCTTTTTGACCTTGCGCGAATCCAGGCAAAGGCCCAGAGCAATGACGGCATCACCGGCAGGCAGGTGTTCACGATCCACCCAGCCTTCCAGCAGGGTGTTCAGACTCATGGGGCAGCTCAACGCACACCCCCGTCATAATCCTCAAGCGCGTCTTCGTCGGCGGCATCCAGCGCGGCCTGCAGCAGCTTGCCGTCAAAGTCGTCGGGCGGAATGTCCAAGAGGCGCAGCGCGCCGGTCATCACGGTGGAAAACAGGGGCGCTGCCACCGCGCCGCCAAAGTACTGGCCATCGCTGGGGTCGTCGATCATCACCACGCAAACCACTTTCGGATTGCTGGAAGGAGCGAATCCGGCGAACGTGGCCACATAGCGTGAGGCATAGCCTGCGGCGCTGGCTTTGCGCGAGGTACCGGTTTTTCCTGATACGCGGTAATTCTTCACCCGCGCCTGTTTGCCCGTTCCTTCCGGCCCGGTAACCGTTTCCATCATGGCCGCCACATCACGTGCAATTTGCGGGTCGATCACCGACACCACCGGGTTGGTGGCGCCCTGGATCAGGCTGGGACGGCGCATGCGGCCTTCGTCTGCCAGCGCCGCGTAGGCCGAAGCGAGTTGTAGCGTGGTGGTGGAAAGTCCGTATCCGTACGACAAGGTGGCCTGCTCAACACGCCGCCAGCGCCGGTGGTTACGCAGCACGCCGGCCGACTCACCGGGAAAACCCACACCGCTCACATCCCCGAAGCCAAAGCGGTCGTAAACGCTCCACAGTTGTTCGGCGTCCATTTCCAGGGCCAGTTTGGTGGCGCCTACGTTGGACGATTTGGTGATGATGCGGGTCACATCGATGGGGCCATAATTGTGATGGTCGCTGATGGTGTGGCCTGATACAT
>Ga0315910_10005059_pt1 | contig 10866 bp, 6 predicted proteins | sample EdamamesoilMG_FD_204470 | JGI IMG/M metagenome (GOLD analysis project Ga0315910, IMG submission 204470) | Garden soil microbial communities collected in Santa Monica, California, United States - Edamame soil | ecosystem: Environmental > Terrestrial > Soil > Garden | place: USA: California...
GATCCACAGCGCCATCGGATCGTCGACGATGTCGTTGCCGCCACCCGAAAAGAGCAACACATCCCAGTCGCCGCCTGCTGGGCTGCCATGCTCGAGCTGCTCGATCAGCTCGGCGCGCTGCTTCACACCCAGCATGAAGCGCACCTCGTCGCCCGCCTTCGCCAGGTTCAAGATGGGGACCCCCAGTCGCCGCGCCAGGCGTGGAATGATGCCGCCGCCGAAGAGGGGATACGGATACTCGAACCAGGAGTCGCCCTCCGCCAGGATCTGCAACGGCTGCCTCACGGCCGCCCGCGGCTCCAGAGCCCGCGCCCCGGTCACCGCAGCGGGCGCCGCAGCGCCACGCTCCTTCATCAGGGTCATCACCGCGCGGTACTCGGCGATGCGATCGCGCGCAGTCTGCCGCTGCTGCTCCTGCAGCCGCTGCCGCTCGACTCCCACGCTGTCCGGCGTGGGCGTCGCGGTCGCAGCCGCCGCTCGCCGTGGCGCCCTGGCCCTCACCAGCGCGGTCGCCTCGTCCAGCGTGAGCGGGCCCGTGGCCGCGGCAGCCATCGCCGAGCGCACGCGCGCCGGAGCCGCCACGCGCCGGGTCGAGACCTTCTTCTTACTCGTCCGCTTCTTCTTGCGTGTGGCCATGACTCATTCGCTGACGTCGCCAAAAGGGATGCGGGCTGAAGCCGAGAGTGCCCGCAACATTCGAGACGAGCGCGAGCGCTCGAGGTCGCGGTGAGGCTTGCTTTCTACGAAGCCCTTTCACTTCGCCGCCAGGGCAATTGGCCGATGGCTTCGAGCGAATTTTCCGAAGGAGAGAGACCCATCACGGCGCGACGTCGAGGGGTCAACATCGTCGTTTGGGGGTGTCTCGCGTAGTGTTGACCACGCTCAGACGCAGCGTCCGGGCAGTGATTTCTGGAGGCCGTTATGGTGCGGAGGTTGACTCCTATGCGAGTAGGCAGGAAATCGCTCGGAAATCGGGCGGCAAGACGGCAGAGCCTCGGGAATGAGTTCCCGCCTGATTCGAGTAGCTCCGGCCATCGACGCGCTGGCGACGCCGCTGAGCATTTGGGGAAACGCACGCTGCGCTGGCTCGCAGCCAAGATGAGTCAACACTGGCTGGCTTCGCTGTTATGCATGGCAATCGCCACGGGGGCGGTGCTCGAGAGCCAAGTGCGCCCAGCGACGACATTGGTCATCGAAGCATTCGCCGTACCTGAGTCTCTTCGGGAAGCCGGCATTTCGCCCGAGGTCGTGGCCGAGAAAGTCCGTGCCGCCGTCCTGGCGATCGACAATGCCAGTAACTACGCATACAGCAGCAACCGTAGCCCTACGGTACAGGGCAAAGCTCAGGGAGAGGCGCTCGACGTCGAGCTGCCCGGGACTAAGATCGGTCTGCGGCAAGCAGTTGAATATGTACAGGCGCTATTACGTGGAGCGCCAATCCGAGTGACGGGTCATTTCGTTGACGCCTCAACGGGCTGGACCGTCGTCATGCGCGTCGTCCACGCCCAGTCCCAAGGGCCCGATGAAGCCATCGGGCCTTCCAATTCGGTCGATGCACTCGTCAATCACGTCGCCGAACGCATACTGACGGAGCTGAAACCGGCGACACTCGCGGGGTACCTCTACTACCAGGCCAAGCGAACGGAGGACGCGCACCGGGTCATCGAGCTTTGCAAGTCGCGCGTCGAACCCTTCAAGGTGGCGGACTGTCTCGTTGCATCCGGCGACATTGCACGCTCCGAGTCAGACTATGCTCGCGCGGACGCCCGCTATCGAGAAGCGTTGCACTGGAACCCCGATTCTGTCGAAGCGCGCACCAGCATCGGCTGGTTGGCAATGGACCGAGGGGATGATGCGATGGCTCTTGAAGAGTTCGAAGCGGCGGTTCGCCTCGATCCGACGGCAGCGCAGCCGCACTTTGACCTCGCAGATCTCATGCTGAGGGGGGAGAATTGGGCTCGAGCTCGGGAGGAAGCAGAGCGCGCTCTCGCCTTGTCGGACGGCAAGTCCCTAGCCCTCGCTGCAGCGGCGCTCCCGGTCGGAGTTGCTGGCGACTGGGAGCGCGCGAAGGCGCTCATTGACGAGGCCATCGCGAAGTCGCCACGTGGCGCTGATGCGTATGCGACCCGCGCCCGATTACATATGACCCGGGGGCAGTTCGCGGAGGCAGGTACTCTGTGGAAGGCCGCGCTCGACCGGGCTTCGGAGGACGAATATTTGCACAACGATTGGGGGAACTACCTCATGTCGTTTGCACATGTGAAGGCGGCGCTGTCGGAGTACGCGTCCGCCCTTGGACATCGTTCAAACGACCATTGGTTCCACGTGAATCAGGGGTGGGCGTTCGCGGGCTTGGGTCGATTCGATGAGGCGCTGAATGCATTCGGACGGGCTGGCGGCTTGATGCGATTGCCGAGCACACTCCTCGCCGAGGCTAACGTTCTCGCCAGACGCGGAGATTTTGGAGCCGCTCTGCGGAAAAAGGAGGAGGCGGAGCGCCTCGCCAGCGACGGCTTTCGGTCAGGTGATCATGTCGCGTGGGCGCTGGTCCTCGAGGGCAGGAACGACCTGCTCGGGGCGAAGGCATCCTACGACCAGGCTTTGCAACGGGTGCCATGGAACGTGTTCGCGCGTTGGAAATTGGCCAACGTCCTCGCGAGCCTGGGACGCTTCACCGAAGCGAATGCCGAATTCTCACACGCCGCGAGACTATCGCCCGGGCACGTAGACGTCCTACGAGAGTGGGGGCGCGTACTGGCCAACCATGGGCGCATGCACGCAGCGGAGCAAAAATGGCGCGAAGCGCTGACGGTCAACCCCGACAATGGTTACGTCAGCTGGGTATGGGGAGACGCCCTCATGTCCCGTGGGGACCTCGTTCGGGCGGAGCAACATTACCAGCGTGCATTGGAGTTCAACCCTGGCGAGCCGGAGTTCCACGTCGATCTCGGAATGCTTCGGGCTGCACAAGGTCGATCGCGCGAGGCGATAGACTCTTTCGAGCGTGCGCTAGACTTGAACCCGTCCCTCGCCCGGGCGCGTATCGAGTGGGGCAGGCTCTTCCTCGACGACGGTAGGTTACGACGACATGAGCGCTTGACCAAGGCGGAAACGCAATGGAGCGCCGCGGCAGCCATCGCGCCGGGGGATGCGAACGTGCACTGCGCATGGGGGGATGCGTTGGCCGGGCACGATCTCGAGGCGGCGAAGTCTCACTACCTACAGGCGCTGGCTCTCAACCCCGAGGACGCGGACCCTCATGTGTTGCTCGGTCACCTGTATGCCCGCTGGGGGCGGCGAGAGGATGCGCGATCGGAGTATGAAGCGGCACTGTCCCGAAACCCAGGTAGTGTTGACGCGCTCATCGGTTGGGGCCAGCTGATCGCGAATGATGAACGGATACCCGAACCGAAGCGCCTGTTAGACGCTGTACGAAAGTGGCAGCAGGCCAATGCGATCAACCCGAGAAATGTGTGGGTTCATCAGGCCTGGGGCGAAGCACTCGAAGCCCGAGGATTCCTCGAAGGGGCCGTGTTCCACTACCAGATCTGGCGAAACATCGAGCCTTGGGAGGCCCAGCCCCACTACTATCTTGGGTTGAACTACCGAGAACGAGGCTTGTTGGAGCTAGCGGCGACGGAGTTTCAACGCGCGCTGACGCTCAATCCCGGGCACACCGTCTCCAACGTCGCATGGGCAGAAATGCTCGCCGCCAATCAAGCACTTTTGGACGCCGAAGCGAAATGGAGTGCAGCGCTCCGGGGTGGACCAGGCGACGGATGGGTTCACCGAAGGTGGGGGGATGCACTCGATCGTCTGAGCCAACGAGAGCAGGCAGAGTCGCATTGGCGTTTGGCAGAACGCTTGGATCCGACTGCGTCGATTTATCACTGAAGAGGTCGAGCGCCAGCGCTCGAGGTCGCAGTCCAGAGCCGGCGAAGGAGTTTGAAGGCTTTGAGTCGCCTTGGGAGAAGCCGGCAGCGCTCGCCGATCGCGACGCCGCGCGCAATTACGTGCTCGAGCAACTCGCGGACTGGCTCGGCGCTCTCGGCTGGGACGGCGGGAACGAATCCGACGATGCGAGCTAGCACCTTGGATTGCTGGCGCAAGCGTCCGCCTGCCCCCCCGGAGCCGAAGCGCCGGCTTGCCCCGCGCGGGCCACCACGGGCGCGGGGGCGCGGGCCTGGGGGAGCCCCAAAATCCCTCCTCCAGGGCTCGAGCGCTGCCATCGCGGCCCGTTTTCGTGGCAGAATGCGGGGGAAAGCGGAGGGTTCTGGAAAATTGGGGCAATTCGGGCCCCGGCGTCGTGGGCGAATGCGGGTGCGGTTTTGCTGAAGCTTCGAGGGCGCGAGTTTTTTCGAGCGGAGTCGCAGCACGTGGTGGTGGAGCCACGCTCGCCGCAGCCGGCTTTTCCGCTGCACGAGCATGATTTTCATGAGCTCGTGATCGTGGCGTCGGGCAACGGCTGGCACGTGCTCAACGGCGAGCCGCATCTGCTCTCGTGCGGGGAGGTGCTGTATCTCGCCCCGGAGGATCGGCATGCGTTCGAGCAGGTGCACGACCTGTATCTCACGAACGTGATCTATCGTCCGAATGGCGCGCTGCTGCACCCCGAGCGGCTGCGGCCCTATCTGCAACCAACGCAGGACGCGGCGGGCGAGCGCCGTTACTGGCAGATCTCGGAGGAGACGCTGGGGCGGGTCAAGCCGCTGCTCGCCGCGCTGGCGCGGGAGTCTCGTGGGGGAGACGGCGCGTCGCAGCTGATGGCGGAGTCGCTCCTGGTGCAACTGATCGTGACGCTGTGGCGCGAACGCTTCGTCGGGGATGGTGAGGATCTGCCCGTGCAGGGCTGCTGGGAGCACGGGCGCTTGTCGCACGTGCTCGGCTACTTGCGTCACAACTGCACGCAGGCGATCGATCTGGACGAGGTGGCGGAGCGGTTTGGGTATTCGCCGCGCAACTTTCGGCGCGTCTTCCGCGACGTGACGGCGACGACGCCGCACGACTACCTGGTGAAGCTGCGGCTGTGTCGGGCCATGCGCGCGTTGCGTGCCAGCGACGCGAGCGTGACGGCCGTGGCGCTCGCATCGGGCTTCAACGACGGCAACTATTTTTCGTCCGCCTTCAGAAAGCAGACCGGGATGTCACCGAGCCGCTACCGGCGCGAGGCGGGCCGGGCGCCGGCAGCGTAGCCACCCGTCGCTCGCGGGCGGCGCGCCGCGTCATCCGCGCGGCGCGTTCTCGGTTTTTCGGCAAGCGGCGCGCGGGTTCTCGTCCGGATCCCGAAGGCGGCGGGTCCTCCGCAGCGGCAGCATCGTGGGTCCGGGGTGCTGCGCGATATGGTCGAGAAGCTGAGCTGTGCGGCGATCGATCTGGGGGCGGGCAGCGGCCGCGTCGCTCTCATCGACTGGGACGGGCAGCGCCTCGGTCTGCACGAGGCGCGGCGCTTCGACACGCCGCGCGGCGAGGACCCGGAGACGGGTTACCAGTGCTGGGACCTCGACGCGATGGAGCGCGAGATCCGCACCGGGCTATCGGCGGCGGCGGCCACGGCGCGGCTGGACAGCGTGGGGGTCGACGGCTGGGGCGTCGACTATGTGCTGCTGGACGCGGAGCATCGGCGGATCGGGCCAGCCGTCGCGTATCGGGATGACCGGACTCGCGGCGTGCTCGAGCGGCTCGGGGCGCGTTTGCCGCGTGAAGAGATCTACCGCCGCACCGGCATCCAGTTTTTGCCCTTCAACACGCTGTATCAGCTGGCGGCGACGAGCGAGGCGCATCCGGATTGGCTGGCCCGCGCGCGGCACTTCCTGATGCTGCCGGACTACTTCCACGCGCGGCTCGGCGGCGCCATCGCCAGCGAATACACGAACGCGACCACGACCCAGCTGTACGGTGTGGTGCACGACGACTGGGACGACACGCTGCTCGAGCTGTGTGGTTGCTCGCGCGCGCTCTTCTCGGCGCCCGTCGCGCCGGGCACCATCCTGGGCGAGGCCGCTCTGGCGGGCACACGCCGCTCGAAGATCACGGCGCCCGCCACGCACGACACCGCGTCTGCCGTGGCCGCCCTGCCGCTGCAGCCCGGCGACGTGTTCTTGATCTCGGGGACCTGGTCGCTGATGGGGGTGGAGAGCGAGCGACCGCTGCTCGGAAGTGTCGCTCTGCGCCACAACCTCACGAACGAGGGCGGCGTCGAGCGGCGCTTTCGCGTGCTGAAGAACATCGCGGGGCTGTGGCTCACGCAGCGCATCGCTCAAGAGCTGGACGTGTCCGAGCCCGAGCTGGTCGCCGCCGCGACCCACGCTCCAGCCTGGCGCGCCGCGATCGACCCGGACGACGCGCGTTTTCTCAATCCGCCGTCCATGGTCGAGGCGCTGCGCGGCTTCTGCACGGAGACGGGGCAGACGCCGCCTGCCGACGCGGGCGCCCTCGCGCGCTGCGCGCTCGAGAGCCTGGCGCTCTCGTACCAGCGCGTGAAACAGGAGCTCGAGCGCTCGAGCGAGCGCGCCTTGCTACGCGTCAAGGTGGGCGGGGGCGGCGGCAAGAACGCGCTGCTCAACCAGCTGACCGCCGACGCTTGCGGCGTGCCGGTCGAGGTCGGGCCGACGGAGAGCTCGCTCATCGGCAACGGCTGCGTGCAGCTGATCGGGCTCGGGGCGCTGAGCTCGCTCGACGAAGCACGGCAGGTCGTGCGCCGATCGTTCGACACGCGCCCGATCGAGCCGCGCCGCGGCGTGCCCGACGAGGCGCGTGCCCGCTTCGAACGCTTGCTCGAGCGCCGAGGGCAAGCGCTCGAGACAGCCAGCAACACATCCACCGACCCGGGGGTGACAGCATGACCCAGCATCTAGCCATCGAACGCGCGTATCAGCTGGCCCGCGAGGCCTACGCGGCCGTGGGCGTCGACGTCGACGCCGCCGTCGCGCGCCTGGACCACATCCCCATCTCGCTGCACTGCTGGCAAGGCGACGACGTGCGCGGCTTCGAGAACCCGGATGGCCCGTTGACGGGCGGCATCCAGAGCACGGGCAACTACCCCGGCCGAGCGCGCACGCCCGACGAGCTGCGCGCCGACGCGGAGCTGGCGATGGCGCAGATCCCCGGCCCCAAGCGCTTCAACCTGCACGCGATCTACCTGGATACGGAGCGGCGCGTGGCGCGCAACGAGATCCGCCCCGAGCACTTCCAGCGCTGGGTCGACTGGGCCAAGGCGCAGGGCATCGGCCTCGACTTCAACCCGAGCTGCTTCTCGCATCCGCTGAGCGAGGACAACCGCACCCTGAGCCACCCCGACCCGAGCGTCCGCCGCTTCTGGATCGAGCACTGCAAGGCGTGCCGCAACATCAGCGCCCACTTCGGGCGCTCGCTGGGCACCCCGTCGGTGATGAACATCTGGGTGCCGGACGGCTCGAAGGACCAGCCGCTCGACAAGTTCGGGCCGCGGCAGCGGCTGATCGAGGCGCTCGACGAGGTGATCGCGGCGCCGATCCCGCGCGAGTTTCACCGTGACGCGGTGGAGGGCAAGCTGTTCGGCATCGGCGCCGAGGCCTACACGGTCGGCTCGCACGAGGTCTACCTGGGCTACGCGATCAGCCGAAAGATCATGCTGTGCCTGGACGCCGGGCATTTCCACCCGACCGAGGTCATCTCCGACAAGCTCTCGGCGGTGTTGCCGTATGTCGACGAGCTGCTCTTGCACGTGACCCGCCCCGTGCGCTGGGACAGCGACCACGTCGTGCTGCTCGACGACGAGACGCAGGCGATCAGCAACGAGCTGGTGCGCGGCGGCGTGCTCGACCGCGTGCACATCGGCCTCGATTTCTTCGATGCCAGCATCAACCGGGTCGCGGCCTGGGTGATCGGCACGCGCAACATGCGCAAAGCATTGCTGCGCAGCCTGCTCGAGCCGTCGGCCGCCATCGCCGACGCCGAGGCACGCGGCGACACCACGGCGCGGCTGGCCTGGTTCGAGGAGCAGAAGTCGATGCCCTGGGGCGCCGTTTGGGACTACTATTGCGAGAGCCGGGGCGCCCCGGTCGGGCTCGGCTGGCTCGAGCGCGTGCGCGCCTACGAGCGCGACATCGCTCGGCGTCGGGCGGCCTGAGAGGAGGCAGAAATGACCCATCGATCGCCGAGCCATCGCTTGCAGATTCCTCGGTTGCAGACTCCTCGGCTGCAGAGGCGGACCTTCTTGTCGGTGGCGCTCGGCGCGGGGCTGGCGGCCGCTCCCGTGCTGAGCTGCAAGTCGCCCGGAGATGCCGGCACGGCGAATCGGCGCGTCGCTCTGGTCGTGAAGAACCTCGGCAACGGCTTCTTCGAGGCCGCGCGCAACGGCGGGCTCGAGGCCGCCCAGGCGCTCGGCGGCGTGGAGGTCATCTACACGGGTCCGACGACGCCGACCGCCGAGGGTCAGATCGAGCTCATCGGCACGCTGATCGCGCAGAACGTGGACGCCATCGTCGTCTCGGCGAACGACCCGGACGCGCTCGTGCCCATCTGCAAGCGCGCGATGAGCCGAGGCATCACCGTGCTGTCGTTCGACTCCGGGCTCGCCCCGGCGGGCCGCCTGTTTCAGATCAACGCCTCGAGCCCCGAGCTCATCGGGCAGAAGCAGATCGAGATGGTCCAGCAGACGCTGGGCGGACAGGGCGAGATCGCGATCCTGAGCGCCACGGCCCAAGCCACCAACCAGAACACCTGGATCGGCGTCATGAAGTCGGTGCTGGCCAGGCCCGAGCACGCCGGCCTGAAGCTGGTCGACGTCGCGTACGGCGACGACCAGTCGGACAAGAGCTATCGCGAGGCGATCGGGCTGTTGCGCAAGCACCCGGACCTCAAAGCCATCATCGCGCCCACCACCGTGGGCATCACCGCCGCCGCCAAGGCGGTCACCGATCAGCAGCTGGTGGGCAAGGTGTTCGTGACGGGCCTCGGCTTGCCGTCGGAGATGGCGGGGCACGTGCACGCGGGCGCCGTCGAGCGCTTCGCGATCTGGAACCCGGTCGACCTGGGCTACACGGCGGTGTATGCCGCGCAGCAGGTGGTCACCAAGAACGCGAGCGGCAAGCCCGGCACCAGCGTCGCCGTGGGCCGCATGGGCACGCTGCAGATCGGGCCGAACGGGGACGCCGCCATGGCGCAGCCGTTCGTCTTCGACAAATCCAACGTGGACCAATTTGCCAAGCTCTTCTGAACCTCCTTCCGCGCCCGCGGCGCTCGCCCTCGACGGGGTCAGCAAGCGTTTTGGCGGCGTGCAGGCCCTCGCGGGCGTGCGGCTCGAGCTCCTGGCAGGGCAGGTGACGGCGCTGCTCGGCGAGAACGGCGCCGGCAAGTCCACGGCCGTCAAGATCATGACCGGCGTCTACGCGCCGGACGCGGGCGCGCTGCGCGTGTCGGGAGCGCCGGTGACGTTCGCCAATACCCAGCAAGCCTGGAAACACGGCATCGCGGCGGTCTATCAAGACACGGCGGCGTTCGACGATCTCTCGGTGGTCGAGAACATCTTCGTGGGGCATTTCCTGGCCAGGAGCGTTTTGGCCAGGAGCGTTCGCTCGAGAGGCCGCGGCTGGCTCGACTGGGCGGCGATGCGGCGTCGCGCGGCCGCCAGCCTGCAGAGCCTGGAGGCGGAGCTGGACCTCGACGCGCCGCTCGGCGCGCTCAGCCTCGCGCAGAAGCACCTGGTGGCGATCGCCCGCGCGCTCGTGCACGAGGCGCGCGTGCTCATCCTGGACGAGCCCACCGCGTCGCTCTCCAGTCGCGAGGTGGGCGATCTGCACCGCATCGTGCGCCGCCTCGCCGCGGACGGCGTCGCGGTCCTGTTCATCTCGCACAAGCTCGACGAGGTGTTGGCCATCGCCGATCGCTACACGGTGTTTCGCGACGGCCGGCACGTGGCCGAGGGCGCGATCGCCGAGGTCGACGAGCCCGCCCTGGTGCGCGCCATGGTGGGCCGATCCATCGATCGCGTCTTTCCCAAGGCGGAAGCGCGCATCGGGCGAGCCATGCTGGAAGCGCGCCAGCTGGGTAACGACACGGACTTCGAGGACATCTCCTTCAGCCTGCACGCGGGCGAGGTGCTCGGCCTGTATGGCCTGGTCGGCGCCGGGCGCACCGAGCTGGTCGAGGCGCTGTTTGGCCTCTCGCCGCCGAGCCACGGCAGCGCGACGCTCGAGGGGCGCAGCGTCGCGCGCTCCCCGCGCGAGTCGATCGAGAGCGGCCTGGTGCTGGTGCCGGAGGACCGGCAGCGAAACGGCGTCTTCGCCGCGCTCTCGATCCGCGACAACCTGGCGCTGCCCTCGCTGCGGCGCCTGACGCGCGGCCTGTTCGTGGACGAACGCAGCGAGCAGGCGCTGGCACGAGAGATCGCCGAGCGCCTCGCGATCAAACACGCCAGCCTCGAGCAGAGCGTGAGCGAGCTGTCGGGCGGTAACCAGCAGAAGGTCGTGATCGGCAAGTGGCTGGCGACCGATCCCAAGGTCATCATCCTGGACGAGCCGACGCAGGGCGTCGACGTGGGCGCCAAGGCCGCCGTTCACGAGTTCATCGGCGAGCTGGTGGGGCGCGGTCTGGCGGTGATCCTGGTCAGCTCCGAGCTGCCGGAGGTCATGGGCGTCAGCGATCGCATCGGGGTGATGCGCGCGGGGCGCCTGGTGTGCCTCGTGCCGCGCGCCGAGTTCGACGCGCGGGCCATCGTCAGCGCGGCGCTCGGCGTCGAGAGCGAGGGGAGGGCGCTTGCCGAAGCCGTTCGGAGCGCGTGAGATCGCGCTCGCGGTCCTCGTGCTGGTGGCGTTCGGCGCCGTCAGCTGGCGCGCGCCCGTGTTCTTCAGCGCGGAGAACGTGCGCACGCTGCTCGACGACGGCGCC
>Ga0315910_10005060_pt1 | contig 10866 bp, 6 predicted proteins | sample EdamamesoilMG_FD_204470 | JGI IMG/M metagenome (GOLD analysis project Ga0315910, IMG submission 204470) | Garden soil microbial communities collected in Santa Monica, California, United States - Edamame soil | ecosystem: Environmental > Terrestrial > Soil > Garden | place: USA: California...
TTCGATCAGGACTCGCTTGAAGGCATTCGTGACCGCAACGATGCGGTCTGCGCGCCGGTAGAGAAAGAGCTCCAGCCGTTCGGCCAGCCTGACGAGCACGCTATCGCCCATTGCGCCGACCGCCTTGGCCGACTCAGGCCAGAAGTCGCGGAGCTCGAATACGAAAGGCCGCCGCTTGATCGCAGCCACCAACCAGCCCGCAACACTGGTGAAGAACTGCGGCGAAGTCGCCACGACGACATCTGGCCGCCGGACGAACAGCGCGGCAATTGCACCCGTCACCATGAAGCTGAGGAAGTCGAGCAGGCGCAGCACCACACCCTTGTTCGCGGAGATAAAGCTCCACACGCGGATCACCTCGATACCTTCGATGGTCTCGCGTGCATGGAGCCTGTTGCGATAACCGCTGTGCACCTTGCCTGCCGGAAAGTTCGGCGCAGTGGTGATCACCGTCACGCGAACGCCCCGCTCCACCCATCGGCGTGCATGCTCGAAGGTGCGCGTCGCGGGCGCGTTGACCTCCGGGGGGAAATTGTCGGTAAGGAACAGGACGTGCATCGCGCTACCAGGCCATCTCGCACCGGCCGCGACCGTCCACCAGCGGATACGACAGCGACGTAGCTGTGGTCAGCCGGTTGAAGCCCAGGCTGCGGCTCGTCTGGCTGGCTGAAAGCGGAGCAGAAGCGGTCACGGTCAGACCACCCGTTGGACCCGATATCACCGCCGAAGCGCCATCCAGGCGAACCTCCCACCCCGGCGCAAGGTGCAGCCAGGCCACCGTTTCCTCGGGGGTAGACGGATCGATGGTATCGCCGATTGCGAGCCCGTTTGCCCACAGCGTCCACTCGCGAAAATGGCGGGGTTTTCCCGGGAGGAACTGCCAACCGTCGTGCGCACCCCGGATCCGTACCGTCCCGTCGTCGGCAACGGCGGCCTGACGCTCGACGATCCTGGCCCTGCGGCCCGTCCGAAAGCCCGCCCAAACATCGGAGCTGTTCTTTCCTGCGACCGCGACACAGTTGTGGGCGGCGGTCGACCGCTCCCACGCGCGCTGCGTACCCATCTCGTACGTCGAGGTGCCCGCCGAGATCAGCACCCGCGAACCAAACAGGCTGAATTCGAAGCCGAGCGTGTCAGCGTGCGCGTGCCCCGGTTGATGGTCCGGGCCGACGGGCGCCACATCGGCGAGCAGAACGGCGGGACCGGCTTGAGATCGTACGTAGCCACTGACGTCCAGGACTGTCAGTCCGGCACATGGTTCCGCAGGTGCGGCAATCCCAAGTCTTCCGGCGTAGTCGAGCAAATCAGCCGTCGTTGCCGCGATACCCGACGCGGCATCGTTGAAGCAGCCGATTTGGCCGTCCGGATGGGTCATTGCCGAGAGCCAGGCAAGCATCCGCCTGCAGAGCGCGGGAGCTTCGCTCGCAACTTGCGACGCTGAAAGGCCTTCTACCCTTGCCGCATTCAGGCAATCAAGAACGTCTTCCAACAAGATCGCGTGGTACATCGGCGAACGCTCGTCGTGCCCGCCATCTGCCAGGACTTGGTCGTGCCACTGGGAGACCAGCAAGCGATCGCCCAAACCCAGCCAGCGTTCGCCTTCTTGGCCGTCGAACAGGCAACCGCCGAGAAACAGGGCCTTCGCGTTAGCCAGCAGGTGGTTTCCGAGCAGGTGCCACTCGAGCGTGCGCTCGAGATAGCGCAACTGCACGGCAAGGCTTTGCACCATTCCAGCAACCGGCTCGTCGCCGGCAAGGATCCACTTGATCCAGTTGGCGATCCGCAACGACAGGGGATAGGGCTCCCATCCAGTGCCGAGCCCTGGCGGGTTTTCCGCGATCCAGCGCTCGATGCTGTTCCTTGCCCAAGATTGCGCCTCGGGCCCCGACAGCGGACCCGACAACCAATCGAAGTAATGCAAGTTGTAGAGCCACAGGCGCGGGCGCGATCCGTCGTTCCACGCCCTATCGTCTGTGAAATGTCCCTCTTGGCCGATGAGCGTCACCGAGGACGGACCGCTCAGGCTCACGCTCCGGACAACACCCGGTACCCAATCGCGGGAACCTCGCCGAGGCACCGGCGCGGGGGAGTGATCCGCGCGCACCGGCCGCAAACGACGAACGATCCGATTGGTAATCTGTACCCTGCGCAAATGCCGCAGCGTTTCGAAATACCGCGCGAGCGTTGCGAGTGTCATCATCACATTCGCGCGGCTGGCCTCAGCCCGCCCGCTGCAGCTCTTCCGCCAGGCCGATCGTCACGCGAGCGACTTCGAAGAGCTCCTCCACCGGCACGGCTGCGCCAGCCTCACCGCGCACGGCCGCGAGGAAGCGGCGCGCCATCGCGTCCTGCCCCTTGTCCTGCCGCCACAGCTTAACGGACTTGCAGGATTTGTCGCCATGAACGGTCAGGCGCCGCCAATTGTCGATCTGATAGATTGCACCGCCAGAAAAAACTTCGATACGTTCCTTTGGAACGCTCTTCGATCCATTCGCCAGATAGGCGATTGAGGCGATGCTGCCGTTGGCGAAACGCAGTTGGATCAGCGCCGTGTCCGCAGATAGCCCAGCAACGGACCAGTCCTGAACTGGCGAGCCCGCCAAATGGCGCGCGAGATCGATGAAATGGACGCCCTCGCCGATGATGCGTCCACCGCCGACTTGCGGATCAAGGGTCCAGTGCTGCGCCGGCAGCGCGCCGGCATTGACCGTCATCGTGATAGCCATGGGTGCCGCCCGTCGCTCGAGCGCCGCCTTTAGGTCGTCGGTCAGGGTCGAGAAGCGGCGGTTGAAGCCCACAAGCAATTGTGGCCCGGCCGGACCACCAGCGTCTCGCCAAGCGGTTTCGACATGAGCGACTTCATCCAACGTCAAGGCGAGCGGCTTTTCAACGAAAACATGCTTGGCTTTGGAGAGCGCAAACTCAACCTGGCGCGCATGAAGATCGTGTCGCGTGGCGATGACGACGATGTCGGATTCGGACGAGGCCATTGCCTCGAATGAATCCGTGGCTGCGCCTGCGAAACCAAACTTCCGCGACGCATGCAGCGCAGAAACGCCGCCGGCCGAAACAGCCGTGACAAGCTCGGCTCCAGCCGCCTTGAATGCAGGGATCAGGACGGATGTGGAATAACTGCCGGTGCCAATAAACGTCGTCCGCCTGGAAGACCCCGGCGCAGAGCTTAACGGTATGGCGGATCGCGGTGCCTCGTTGACACGATGCTTGTCCTCAAACGCTAGAACGACACCCAAGGCCTCGGCCGCTCCGCCGACCAAATCGTAGGCGGCCACGGCGTCATCAACCGAAAAGCGGTGGGAGATGAGAGCCTCGGCATCGAAACGCCCGCTGGCCATCAGCGCCAGCACGGCCTCGAAATTGCGCTGTGCGGTCCACCGCACGTATCCCACCGGATAATCCTGACCGCCAGCCTCGTAAGCCGGATCGTAGCGTCCCGGTCCGTACGAGCAGCTGACCTGGAAGCTCAGCTCCTTTTCATAAAAGTCGGCACGTGACAGTTCGAGCCCGGTGACCCCCACGAGGACTATGCGCCCCCGCTTGCGGCACATGTGTGCTGCTTGAGAGATTGGCTCGGAGCTGCTCGTTGAGGCAGTCACCACGACCGCGTCCACTCCGCGTCCGCCGGAAAACCGCTCGGCAGCCAGGAGGGGGTCCCCGGCAGACAGGTCGAACGTTTCAGCTCCCAAGCTGCGCGCTAGCGCCAACCGCTCCTTCGAGAAATCAATCCCTAGTACCTTGCAGCCGTTGGCGCGGAGCAACTGGACCGCGGCAAGTCCTATCAATCCGAGGCCGCTCACTACCACGCATTCGCCCAGAGTTGGGGCTACGAGCCGGATTCCCTGGAGTGCAATTGCGGCGATGACCGTAACGGTAGCTTCGTCGTCGCTAACCTCGTCCGGGATTGCTGCCGCGAGGTTCGCAGGAACCGATGCCACTCCCGCATGCTTGGCATTCGAGACCACGCGTTGCCCAATGGCAAACCCGTGGACTCCAGCCCCAGTCGCCAACACCGTGCCGACGTTGCAGTAGCCGAGCGGTAGCGGTTGATCGAGCTTGCTGCGCACAGCCTCGACGGTCGACTTGATGCCGTCGTTCTTGACCTTGCGAATCACATCCCGAACCTTGTCGGGCTGTTGCCGCGCCTTGCCGATCCAGCCACTCTTGCCGAACTTCAGCAACATGCGCTCGGTCCCGGCCGAAACCATCGTCCGCGTCGTGCCCACCAGAATTTCGTTGGGCCCGGCTACCGGGTTCGGCACATCGGCAACTTCGATCTCGCCCGTTTTGAGCGATTGGAGGATCTGTTTCATGGTCTCGCGGTCAAGCTGCGTGAGTAATGGGATCGAACAAGGCGCATTGGCGTGCTGGTGGCTGGTCGACGAAATGACGGCACCACTGCTCGATACAGGCTAGCGCGAAGATCGGGTAGGCTGCGTCGACCTGGCCAGCCTCGTCTTGGCGCCGCAGCGTGGCGACCCCCGCAGCATCGAACATGCCGCGCCGCGCGATAGCTTCCTCAGACAATAGATCGTCGATCATCGGCCGCAGCTCGTTGCGCAGCCAGCGACGCAATGGTGCACCAAAGCCCGCCTTCGGCCGGTCGATCGTGGCGTCCGGTATGCGCCCGCGCTGCGAGAGTTTGAAGAGGTGCTTGGGGTCGGCGCCATAGGTCTTCCAGTCCGCAGGTATCCGGGCGCCGAATTCGACGAGCTCGCGGTCGATCAGCGGTACGCGCACCTCGATCCCGGCCGCCATCGCCATTTTGTCGGTATAGATCAGATTGTGGTCGGCGAGGAAAAAGCGCTTCTCGAGCTCCAGGCAGCGCTCGAGCTCGGGCAGGCCTTCGGAACCGTCTAGTACGGCGCGGATCGGAATTTCCTCTTCGCGTGGCTGTAGCGTTTCACGAATATCAGGGTGGAGAACCGAGCGCAGGCGTTGCGCATCGAGCCAGCGGAACGATTCCACCAGCCGGTCACCGGGCCGCTCGGCCAGCAACTGCATCAGGCGACCGCCCCGACGCGCCGCACCCTGCTTCGACAGCGGACCAAGCGCGGCCGCTGCAGCACGGAACCCCGAACTGGGCAGCCACGACAGACGTTCTGCCCACGCCAGCGCCGCATGCCTGCGGTAACCTGAAAATACGTCGTCACCGCCAGTGCCCGACAGCAGCACCTTGAAGCCGTCCGCCCGCGCAGCGCGAGAAATGTAAAGCACGTTGAGGCAGGCTGGATCGGCAAGCGGTTCGTCGAGCAATCCAACCATCAGCGCCAAGTCGTCCGCCATCCTGCCAGCATCGACCTCGACCTCACGCAATCGAACCCCGAGCGCCTGCGCGGCCTGCCGGGCATAGGGCAGGTCGTCGGTCACTCCGGAATCGGCCCCGCCGACCGCGCGGATGGTGTAGCAGGTCAGCTCTGGATTGATCCGCCGCGCAGCGGCGACGACCGCGGTCGAATCGACGCCACCTGAAAGGAACGCGCCGAGTGGCGCATCCGCGACCATCTGCCGTTCGACCACAATGTCGAGCCGTTCCGCCAGCTCGGCAGCACAGGTCCGCATGTCGGCAAAATCCGCAGGTCCGTAGCGCGGCAGGTCCCAGTACCGCCACTCGCGCACTATTTGGCCGTTCTTGACAATCAAGGCGCTTCCGGGCGCGAGCTTGCGGACGCCCTTGAACGGCGTCCGTTCACCCGGGCACCACAGGAACGTTGCATAGCGGGCAAGTGCCAAGGGATCGACACCGCCAAGATCGGGCTCAAGTTGGATCAGGGCTTTGATCTCGCTGGCGAACGAGATGCGGCGGCCGCGTTCTGCAAGATATATCGGCTTCACGCCTAGGTGATCACGAACAATCAGTAGCTCGTCGCGGGCGGCGTCGTGGATCGCAAAAGCGAATATCCCCGAGAGCCGCGGCAGCAGGCCTTCGCCCCAGACGCGATAGCCTTGAAGCAGCACTTCTGTATCCGTTTGGCTCACGAACTTCGCGCCCGCGGCGGAGAGTTCAGCGCGCAACTCACGATAATTGTAGATCTCGCCATTGAAGCTGATCGTCAGGCCAGTACCCACGAGACCCATCGGTTGGCGGCCGGCTTCGGACAGGTCGATGATCGACAGCCGCGTGTGACCGAGCCCGGTTCGCCCATTTTCGCTCAGGAATATCCCAGCCGCATCAGGCCCCCTGTGGCGCAGACACTTGACGGCGCGCTCGAGTAGCGAGGGATCCCGGGGAGCATTGGCGCTGTATCCAGTTATGCCGCACATGGCTCAGCTTTCTGCTCCTGAAACTTGGGCTACGAGAGCGCTAGCATCGTCGCGCGCCTGAACCGCCCCTGGGTGCGGCGGGCCTTCGATTCGCACTGGAACTGAATAGACGCGCCCACTCCGACGCATCTCTGCATGCTTCAAACTTATCATGCGATGGACCAGCCCGCGCATCCGGGCCCACTCGAAGCCGACCTTCCCCGACCTCCACGCTCCAGCGATGAAAAAGCTGTATAGAAAGATGGCGATAGGGAACAAGGGCAACAGCTGCAGGTTCCGCTTCGCCCACATGCGTCGCTGTTGCGCAGTTCCGAGCAGCCGGGGCTCTGCAGCCAGCAACGCGCCGCTGAATGCCGTGGCCGCTTCGGCAGTGGTGTATCGGTTCTGCTTTTCGAACCAGTGATGGAGATTGGGGCTGTCGTGGTGCTCCAGAATACCCGAAGCATGTGCTATCGTGCCACCGACCACGGCGTGCTCATTGACGGCGACATCGGTGAACTCGCATGCCCCCGTGCGCCAGCCGCGCATCAGCCGTTGCATCTTCACCCTGACATCGCGGCCAAGGAAATAAAGGTGCACATCGACCGTGAACCCTTGAGCGGCATCGGCGGCGATAATTGAGGCCACGCCCTTTTTGAGGTCCGCATCAAGTCGTTCGTCGGGATCGATTTTCATGGTCCACGGCTGCGTCACCGGAAGTCCGACCGCGTAGTTCCATTGATCGCCGAAACCGGCAAAGGTCCGCTGGTAGACCCGCATGCCGTGCTCGAGCGCACGGTCAACCGTGTCATCAGTGCTGTAGCTGTCCACGACCCAGATCTCGGTGGCGAAGTCCGCGAGGTTTTCAGCCACCGCAGCAATGTTATGCCCCTCGTCGCGCGTGATCATGATCACTGCGAGCGGAAGTTTTCCAGGGAGCCGGCTCGCCATCGCGCGCGTCCTATCGAGCCAAGTCTATGAAGTCTGGTGGGTTGCCTCCCTCCAGCGCGAACCGATAGGCAGCGAGCATCTTATCCGCAAGTGATTGCCAGCCGAGGTTGCGCTCCACCCACTTGCGGCCTCTTGCCCCTTTTTGCGCAAGCTCCTCGGCCGGGAGCGCCAGCGCGACGTCTAGACATTGGACAAGCGGGCGCACGCCGAGCTCGATCCACCAGCCGGCGTTCTGCTCCTCAAGCATGGGCCACGGCGTGGTCCGGGTCGTGACGACGGGCGTGCCGTGGGCCAGCGCCTCGGCGATCGTCAACCCGAAGTTCTCGGTGAAGCTCGGCAGAACGTACAGCTCGGCATCTCGATACGCGGCCGACTTGTCCTCACCGAAGACCGGGCCAAGAATTTCAATCCGCTCAAGCCCCCGACGCGCCACTTCACGAGGCAGGTCGTATTTGGCGTCAGGGGCCAACGGCCCGGCAACCGCAAGTTCCCAACCTGGGTGTCTGCCCTGAAGTTCGCTCCATGCATCAAGCAGGTTGTCGAGGCCTTTGATGGGATGGATGCGGGCCAGAAACAGCAGCCGGCGCGGCGTCGAGCGCGCTGGCGCAGAAGCGTCGGGCAGGTCAGGCATCTCGACACCGTTTGCGATCAGCGCGATGGGTTGCCTGAAGCCGTAGCGCCGGATGTCGGCAATCTCCTGCTCGCCGGTTGCATGGAACAAGTCACTGTCGGCGAGGATGCCTCGCTGGAACACTGGCCACATCAGCCGTTTGCGCCAGCGCCGATACTCCATCGCCCAGCGGGCCAGCGAGCCCCGGGGGCTGGTGACCAAGAGCCGAGCGCCCCCACGGGAGCGCATTCTGTGTGCATAGATCCCCTGCGCCATCCACATCGCGTGATTGTGCACGACGTCCACTCGCAATTCACGCATCGCCGCCGCCATTTGCGGCGAGTGGATCAGCTTGCTCAACCAAGGGCTCGATGGAAACGTGTTGTGGAGGAAGCCCTGCGATGGCGGGTATGGCTCGCCCGTCTGAGAGAACAGCAGGGTTTCCTCACCCAGTGAGCCCTGTGCGCGCGCCAGCTTCAACACCGAGTGGGTCGGACCGCTAGCTTCATCCGATGCGCGCCCCAGGCAATGCAGGATCTTCAAGCCGCGACTCCTGGCGAAAATTCGCGGTGCACTTGCACGGCCCATGAAAGCAACCCCCGGCCTTGCCCGGAATCGCCAAGCCAGTCGCGAACAGGAATGGCAAATCCGGTCTTCACCCGTCCGGTTACAGTTTCGGGCAAGCGTGTCGCGAGGCAGGCGAGCATGTCGTGCTTGCCGAAATCGAGCCCGCCGTAGCGCAAAGCAAGGATTTCTCGCCAAAACGGCAAATCGACCATCGGCACGCGGATTTCGATCGAATGCGCCATGCCCGCCCAGTCGCTGTCACGCAGGAGCTGGTTGCGCATGTACCATTCCGCGTTGAGCAGGCTCAGGCGGGTCTTGTCGTCGACAACTCCCCGCGTGGTCTCGGTCAGCTTTCTATCGGTGTCCAGAACCGCCAGCCCTTCACGTACGAACGCGGGATCGAGGAAATTCTCGATGGCCGCCGGATCTGCCAGCGACCTGCTCAAGAGATAGAGCTTCTCCAGTGAGCCGGCGTGGGCGAGCAGGGCTGCGGCTTTCGGGCGAGCGCGTGCGACGCCGATCAGCCTCGCGGCTGAGCGCCATGCCGTATCCGCGCCCGGCAGCGCGGCGAGCAGACGCAGCCTGCGGTGGAGCGCAGGAAGCCTCGTGAAGTCGGAATAGCCGCCAAACAGCTCGTCGCCGCCGAGTCCGCTCAACATGACCTTCATCTTCTGGCGATGAGCGGCCCGGGACACGAAGAAGGTGTTCACGCCGTCAATCGATGGCTGGTCCATCGCCTCGAATAGCTGGTCGCGAGAGGCGGCGAAGTCTTTCCGGCCAAGTTGCTCGATGACGTGCTTCGCTCCGAAGTGCCTGGCGGTCTCGCTCGCTGGTATCGCTTCGTCGTGGTCGGTACCGGCAAACTCGTCGTATGCCAGCGTTACAGCGGTGAGACCACGATGGCCCGCTTCCCCTGCGAGACCTACCATCATCGCCGAATCAAGCCCGCCGGAGAGGAAGACGCCGACTGGCACGTCGGAAATGAAGTGCGCGTCCATGGTGGAGCGCAACGCAGCCCCAAGTCGCTCACGTCCTTGGTGGGGCGTCACCGGTACAGCGTTATCCCGTGCCGAGAGCACTTCCTCCCCAAGCGAGCAATAGCGACCGACGCGGAATCCCGACCTTGCGCTCCACTCGCCCCAGCTACCGGCAGGTAGCGCGCGAATGGCGCGGTAGAGCGTGAACGGCTCTGGCACGCTACCCCACCTGAAGAATCCCACGTGGCCTGCCGGCTCGGGGTCGAGGGCGACCAGACCGCTCGCTACAATAGCCTTTACCTGAGACGCAAAAATCAGGCGGCCATCACTTTCAGCGTAATAGAGCGGCTTGATGCCAAATGGATCGCGCGCGACGAAAAGGCGCTGTTCCTCCCGATCCCAGATCGCGAATGCGAACATGCCGCGAAGCATCGGCAGCATGGCCCGCCCTCGTTTACGAAAGAGTGCAAGGAGAACCTCGGTATCGCTGCCGCTGGTAAACCGTTCGCCTTCTCTTTCGAGGTCCGCTTTTAGTTCGGTGAAGTTGTAGATTTCCCCATTAAAGACGATGACCGCCCCGGAGGTGGGATCACGCATCGGCTGTGATCCGGCGTCTGTGAGATCGATGATGGAAAGACGACGGTGGACCAGGCCGATGCCTTCACCGTCTTGCCAAAAGCCTTCACCGTCCGGCCCCCGCGTAGCCATTGCAATGCTCATGCGCTGTAGCGCCCGGCTATGAACACCTGGGGCGCTTGCCGCCTCTAGGATCCCCCCTATTCCGCACATGAGCGGGTCTCGACGAACGGAATGGCTAGCCAAGGCGGCCGCGATCTACCGTCGTGTTCAAGTGAAGAGCAGAAATAGTCTGCCGCAGCATCCGCAGACAGCGCTCGATTTGCCCAGTTCATGATCGCTGCCCGGCGCTGAACAGTGATTGGTTGATCGAATTGAAAGCTGATCGCCTCAGTCATTGCAGCGACGTTTCCGGTAGCAAAAGTCGACCCGATCTGCGGATGCACCAGCAAGCAATGGGCTCCTACGCCATCGCTTGCCACTACCGGGGTGCCCGCGCCCAAGGACTCGTTCACAACCGCGCCCCAGCCATCGTATCGGCTCGGGAGTACGACCAGGTCCGACGCGGAGAGGAACTCGGGCATTAGATCGAATGACCTCCAGCCCAGCCATTCGATACGACCTTCGAGACCCAAATCGCGCGCTAGGTTCTGTAGCTGAACACGTTGCCACCCGTCGCCGGCTACCCTTAAGCGCCACTCCCGATGCTTGAGCCGCGCAAGCGCTTTAAGAAGGAGATCCAGTCCTTTGTAGGGCTCAAGCTTGGCCGCGACGCCGATTTGCGGAACCGCGCCTTGTGCGCCGCCAATAGGTACGTTCGCGCCCCGCAGGCTGGGAAAATAGCCGAACGGGTGAACCTTTCGAGGGGGGAAACCGACCGCAACGTAATGCGCCACTGCCTCTTCACCCGTGGCAAATACTCCTCGA
>Ga0315910_10005061_pt1 | contig 10864 bp, 5 predicted proteins | sample EdamamesoilMG_FD_204470 | JGI IMG/M metagenome (GOLD analysis project Ga0315910, IMG submission 204470) | Garden soil microbial communities collected in Santa Monica, California, United States - Edamame soil | ecosystem: Environmental > Terrestrial > Soil > Garden | place: USA: California...
ACCGGCACGGTAATCACAGGCTTCCACCTTACGGGCCGTATTGATTTTGGCGGCACCCTGGTGAGCAACAATATACAACTCTTTCGAAACCGCTGTGGCGGGTACATTAACTTGTCGGGTGCATCGCCAACAGGGTATGCTGATGGCTGGGTGATCTACAATAATATTATTGATAGTTATGTGTATGGAGGCGGCACCACACGAACAGCCAACTCCGCTACTAACATCATTATTGCCAATAACATTTTTAATACTTCGGGGTATCTCTATGGCATGAACTCGAATACTATTCTGATCGATCACAACGTATTTCACGGAACAAGCGCAAAATTCGTATCCATCTTCAATCTGATAGTAACCAACAACATTTTTACCAGAACATCAGGCACGATTATGAGTAACACGGTGCTGTGTACTTTCAACAGCAACCTGTCGAACCAAAGCACCATTGGTTCTGCCTCTGAATACAATCCTACCAACACCTTCACGGCCAGTTTTATCGGATCGGGCGGTGGTGCAAACTCCGGTGCCGGTAACCAGGTGGGTGTCGATCCACTTTTTACCAGTGTGACCAATTTTGATGGGTATATCGCTACATACAACTACCGCCTTCAACCTTCATCTACGGGGCGCAACGCTTCAACGGATGGCACTGACCTGGGCATTTATGGAGGAAGTTATCCCTACCCTTCCGGGGGTGCAGGCACGCAGTATGACACCAGCCCGATGCCACCCATCCCGCAGGTAACTTCAGTGAACATTCAGAATGCTACCATTCAACCGAATGGAACGTTGAATGTTCAGGTTCAGGGAAAAGTGAATAATTAATTCGCAGCGCTCCATGCCTCGCAATAATGTAGCCAGCAGGCTGTCAGTTGTCAGCATCGCTCGAACAACGCTGCTCAACACACTTTGCTTGTTGGCGTTGGCCTGCGGCCTGCTCGCCTTTCCGGCAAATGCGCAGGTAATCAATCGTGCAGAATATTTCATCGATACCGATCCTGGTGTCGGCAATGCCACTGCCGTTTCCGTATCATCACCATCGGCTAGCGTGAGTTTCAATTTCAATGTACCCACCACATCCCTAAGTGCCGGCTTTCATGTGCTTGGCTTTCGCATGCGTCAAAGTATCAACGGCCGTTGGAGTCATCCGCAATTCAACACGTTCTACATTGTTCCACCGGCTTCACTGCCCACAGCTGTTAACCTTACCCGTGGCGAATATTTCTTTGATGCCGATCCGGGGTTTGGCAACGGTACATCCATCGCGATGACACCATCATCTGCCGTTTCGATAGCCGTGAACAACATCAGTATCAGTTCACTTTCTCCCGGATTTCACACGATAAGTTTTCGCTTTCGCGATGACCAAAAACGGTGGACCCATGCGTATGCCCAAACCTTCTACATTGTTCCGCCCACAGCATTTCCAACCGCCACTACGATCACCAACGCGGAATACTTTTTCGATACCGACCTTGGCGCAGGCAACAACACATCGCTTCCTGTTCCAATAGGCAATCCGATGACAATCAACCCGACCATTTCAGTGAGTGGTCTTACCACAGGATTTCATAAACTAGGTATTCGCTACCGCGATAACCGGGGCCGATGGAGCCATGCTGAAGTGAGGTCGTTCTACATTTTCAACGCGAATCTGAATACACCGGCCGAAATTGTAACAGCTGAATATTTTGTAGATACCGATCCTGGTATTGGCGCAGGCACAAAAATTCCTGGCATTGTACAGGGTGCCACACTCGATCAGCTCGTAGCCCTCGACATGACGGGTATACCCACCGGTGCTCATACCCTGAATATCCGTGTGAAGGATTCTAAGGGTTTATGGAGTTACCATGAGTCGGCACCCTTCACGGTTTCATCCTGCATTCCTCCAGGGGCCCCCACCGCAACAGGTGCCAGTCGATGCAGTGCCGGAGCACTTACACTCACTGCTACGGGTGCTGCAGGGGCACAAGTATATCGCTGGTATGACGATCCGGTTTTAAACAACATCATCACAACAGGATCTACCTTCATTACGCCATCGCTCAATGCATCCAAAGTCTATTACGTAAGCATCTTCGATCCGACTACAACCTGCGAAAGTATTCGAACAGCCGTTACCGCTACCGTTACTATTTTACCCAAGCCCGTTATCAATCCATCGGGTAACCTGAGTTTCTGTGAAGGAAGTTCCATCTTCCTTTCCGCTACAGCAGGTGCAAGCCAGTATGCATGGTCGAATTCACAATCAACACAACAAATACTGGTGAACAGCAGCGGTACGTACGCGGTACAAATTGGTGATGGCATGTGTTTGAGCGAAGCATCCGATCCGGTAGTGGTCACTGCTATTCCGGCTCCGGCAAAACCTGTCATCACCACCACAGGCAACACCACCATCTGTGGTGCGGGCACGGTGGATCTTAGTGGACCAGCAGGCTTTGAATATACCTGGTCGAATGGCGCAACAACCCAAACCATAACTGTTTCACAAACCGGAGTTTTCTTTCTTACGGTAAAGTCGGGAGCAAATTGCCCCAGTCTTCCGTCCGACCCAGTAGTGGTTTCGGTTCTTACTCCACCTTGTGGTGGCAGCACCAATCAATCACCTGTGATCAACAACAATCCACTGGCCAGTACAATTGAAGGTGTGCTCACGCTGGACCTGACCACCATTGTGAGCGACCCGGATAACAACCTGGACTTCGCTACTTTGAAACTGACAAACAACACGACCGCACGCGGGGCCACAGCTTCAGTAGATGCTTCATACAACCTGGTGGTGAATTACTCCGGCCTTCCGTTTACAGGAACCGATCGGATTACCCTGGAAGTCTGCGATCTCGCAGGTGCCTGCATACAACAGATCATCGATATTGAAGTGGTCGGTGCTGTAGTGGTATACAACGGTGTTACACCTGATGGCGATGGCAAGAACGATTACCTGCTCATTAAATACATCGATGTCATTGACGGGGCGAGCAAAAACAAAGTAGCCATTCTGAACCGATGGGGCGATGTAGTGTTTGACATTGCCGACTACGACAATCAACAACGGGTGTTTACCGGACTCACCAACAACGGCAGCGAACTTCCTTCCGGAACATACTACTACAAGATAGAATTCTCAGGCGGACTGGAATCATTAACCGGATACCTGACATTGCTGCGATAGTGGATTTGAAGAAATGAAAAAATCGTATAACGATGAAAAAAAATATTCTCTTCGGTGTGCTGTTGATGACATGGGTTACAAGCGTTGGTCAACAAGACCCGCTCTATTCCCAATACTTGTTCAACCCATTCATCATCAATCCTGCGTATGCAGGGTACTCGAAAGACTTAACCGCACTGGCAGCCTATCGGTTGCAATGGGCAGGGTATGACGGCAGCCCCGTAACGATGAATGCCTCCGGGCACGTGGCACTGGCCGACAACCGAATGGGCCTTGGCCTGGTTGTGCTGCTGGATAAACTGGGCAGTGATCGTACTACTACGCTTCAGGCTTCGTATGCGTATCACCTGTTGCTGAACAAAGGCATGCGTGTTTCCTTTGGATTAAACGGTGGTGTAGTAAACTACAAGACTGACTACAGCGACCTGATCATTGACGAAACCGATCCCAAGTTTCAGCAAACCATCAGCGAGTTCAAACCAACTGTTGGGGCTGGAGTAATTTTTTCGACTGATCATCTGTATCTGGGTATCTCCGTTCCTAAAATGTTAAAAGCAACCACCGAAGTAGGCGAAAGCAACGTGGTGCTTTACAATCAGCATGCGTACGCACACCTGGCCTATGTTTTTGTGCTTACCCAGCGATTAAAATTAAAACCATTCATACTGGCCCGTGCCGTGCAAGGTTCATCTGTCAATGCCGACTTCGGGGCCGCCCTTCATGCTGACGATGCGTACACCATAGGATTTTTTACCCGCAGCCTGAACACCTATGGATTTCTGGCTAAACTCAATCTTGGAGACATGCTTCGGTTTGGTTATGTATTCGAATTACCAACAAATCAATCCGTAGGCGCGCAGTACACCACCCACGAATTTACACTTGGCATCCGCATGCGGCTGCTTCGCTTCCATGATCTGGTGGCTGTCGCTGATTTTTAATTTCTACAACAAGTGGCGCACCTGATTATAAAGTATAAGCTCCTACGGCTTATATTTGAGTGTTGCAATCTTTATATCTAAATACATTGAGAAAATTAACGATAGGTATTCTTTCAATTATTCCGTTGTTGACTTCGGGGCAAGTTGAAAATAAAGTAAATCCAACTGAGTTAATCAGAGAAATTCAGCAATGGAACAAAAAGGGAAATAAAATGAGTTTGACTTGGTGGATTCCCAATGAATATTGGAGAATTGTTTTAAACGATAATAAGCAAGTACCACAAGAGACAATAAGTCAACTCGAAAATGTTTTTGAGAACTACTTAATGATTTGGGCTTGCGACCTAACAATAAATTCTGACGGTACAATGAATTATACAACAGAAGAAGAAATAAATAAGTCAATTACCGTTCTTGATATCAATAACAAGAAATATTTTCCGCTAGCAAAAAACCAAATAGATGGAGAGGCACTGACTATCGCAGAGAATATGAAGCCAATGTTTTCGCAGGCACTTGGACAATTGGGACGAGGGATTCATTTTTATTTCTTTGAAGTGACAGACCAAAACGGAAAAAATTTAATTAATGCAAAACTTCAAGGACAATTTAAAATATCACATTCAAATTCTGATTTTCATTGGAAGCTCCCTTTAAGTACTCTTGTACCTCCTAAATCTTGCCCCATTGATGGCGAAAAGATGAACGGAACATGGAGTTACTGTCCGTTTCACGGGCAGAAGCTAGAAAATTAAATATGACCTTCGATAATTTAGAGAAAAATAACTAACCATGAGACACAGCCATCTTATTGGACTACTCGGTCTAATTTTAATTTCCTGGACAACACCCACTATTGAGTTAGAGAAAAGAAACATCCTAAATGACAAAGTTGAAATTCTTTTACCAAAGGATTTTGAAATAATGTCTGAGGAAATGATGAAAACAAAATATCCTTCGGAGAGAAGGCCGACTTTAGTTTACACCAATACGACCGGGGGAATCAATGTGGCCTTTAATCACACAACCAACAAAGTTTCACAAACACAGATTGACGCGTATAAAGAGAATTTCGTAAGTATGTTTAAAAATCTTTACCCTTCAGCGGAATGGAAGGAAACCGGAGTGAAAGAAATAAATGGACGAAAGGTAGGATATATGGAATTAGTAACTCCCGCGATCGACACTAAGATTTACAATCTTATGTTCTTCACGGACCTTGATGGACGACTCTTATTGTGTACTTTCAACTGCGTAGATAAAGAACAAAAGAACTGGACTGAAGCCGCTAAACAAATAATGAACTCCCTGACGATTAAGTGAGGCGCAAAATACTGTTGGGTCAAACTTAGAGCAGCCATTAAATCCGCCCCGTCCTCCCTATAAACCACTCACCAACTTTCCTAACAAGTTTGCGGGCAATTGAATACCTTAGGGAAATAACCCATGTAACCTATGTTGAAAACTTTCCGATCGCTATATCCCCTGCTTTGGGGGGCCGTACTGTTTGCCTGTTCGCCTGCTGCCAAAGAAGAAACGAAAGATGAAGTCACCCCTCCGGTAGCCGAAAAAGTAGAAAAAGAATTGGTGGCCAACGGCAATAAACGAATCGACAGCTACTACTGGATGCAGCTTAGCGATGCCCAGAAAAATGCCGAACAAAAAGATGAACAAACCACCAAGGTAATCAACTACCTCACAGCCGAAAATGATTACCTCAAGAGCAAAATGCAGCACACCGAGGCCTTGCAGGAAAAACTGTTCAAAGAAATTACCGGCCGAATCAAACAAACAGACGAGTCAGTTCCATACAAGGACAACGGCTACTGGTACTACACCCGCTACGAAGAAGGACAGGAATATCCCATCTACTGCCGTAAGAAAGGAACGCTGGAAAGTAAAGAAGAAATTCTACTGAACGTAAACGTCATGGCGAAAGGCCATAGTTACTACTCCATTCGCGGGCTGCGCGTAAGTGAAGACAACAACCTGCTGGCGTATGCTGAAGATTCCGTGAGCCGCAGGCGGTATACGGTTTATGTGAAAGACCTTCGCACCGGTAACAACGTTGGAAGTGCGATTGCCAACACCGAAGGCTATGTGGTGTGGGCTAACGATAATAAAACACTTTTCTACACTCGCAAAGATTCTACTACACTGCGGTCGCGCTGGATCATCCGTCATAAACTTGGTACGGAGACCAGTCAGGATAAAATTGTGTTCGAAGAAAAAGACGAAACGTTTTACCTGGGCATTTCCAAAACAAAATCTGATAAATTTCTCGTGATCGGTTCGCGTAGTACGTTAACCAGCGACTACCAGATTCTGAACGCCAACACACCGGAGGACGAATTCAAATCGTTCAGTCCGCGCGAAAAGGGAATTGAATACTCCATTGATCACTACAATGATAAGTTCTTCATCGTTACCAACCTGGATGCACAAAACTTCCGGTTGATGGAAACCCCCGACACCAAAACGTCCAAGGTAAACTGGAAAGAAAAAATTGCGCACCGTAAGGATACCTTGCTGGAAGGCATCGACATTTTCAAAGACTACCTGGTGCTGACCGAACGTGCCAACGCCAACACCCACATGCGCATCATCGATCAGAAAACCGGAAAGAAACACTACCTGAATTTTGGTGAGCCTGCTTACACCGTCTACACATCAGTCAATCTTGATTTCGATTCTGACCTTCTGCGTTATGGTTATACATCCATGACTACCCCTAACTCCACGTACGATTACAACATGCGTACTCAGGAGAAAAAACTATTGAAGCAGCAGGAAGTAGTAGGCGGTTACAATCCGGAAGATTACCAAACCGAACGCCTCTGGGCTACTGCCGATGACGGCACCCAAATTCCCATGTCGATCGTCTACAAAAAAGGAATCAAGAAAGATGGCAACAACCCCACCCTGATTTACGGATACGGGTCGTACGGGTATAGTATGGATGCCGCATTCGACATGACCCTGCTCAGTTTGCTGAACCGCGGATTTGTTTTTGCTATCGCACACATCCGGGGCGGACAAGAGATGGGGCGCCAGTGGTATGAGGACGGAAAGATGTTCAAGAAGAAAAATACCTTCACCGATTTCATCGACTGCTCTGAATTTTTGATTGAGGAAGGATACACTACATCCGAAAAACTTTTTGCCATGGGTGGCAGTGCCGGAGGGTTATTGATGGGAGCGGTAGCCAACATGCGCCCTGATCTTTACAAGGGTATTGTGGCACAAGTGCCCTTTGTGGATGTCGTTACTACCATGCTGGATGAAACCATTCCGCTAACCACCGGTGAGTTTGACGAATGGGGAAATCCAAAAGTACTGGAGTCGTACATGTACATGCTGGAGTACTCGCCCTACGACCAGGTAAAAGCACAGAACTACCCGAACATGCTGGTGACTACCGGATTTCACGACAGCCAGGTGCAGTACTGGGAACCTGCCAAATGGGTAGCTAAACTTCGCGAGGTGAAAACCGATAACAATACCTTACTGCTTCGCACAAACATGGAGACTGGCCACGGTGGAACAACCGGGCGATTTAAAGTGTATCGGGAAGATGCGCAGGAGTATGCGTTCCTTCTTGACCTTGCCGGAATTAAAGAGTAACAACTAGTACAAGAAGAAAACCGCAGTGTGCACCAGTCAACACTGCGGTTTTTTATTTTTTACGATCCATACTCCTTAGCGGCCATATAAGATCAGAACGATTTCATATAAATGGCTACTGAAGTTTGACCGGGATTTTCTATTTTGACCCACCTGGTTCAGATACTAATCCGAGGAGTAGTATCCAATCAGCTAAATCAGTATAACCTAAACTTATGCATACCAAATTTCACCCACTGGCCCGAATCTTTCCGGGCGTTTTCGCTTTGCTGTTGGCGAGTTCCCTTTCAATGGCGCAAGAAACATTTCCGGTTAACGGAGTAAAAGACAAGCGCCCGAACACGTATGCGTTTACACACGCCACGCTGTTTGTTGACTATCAAACCAAACTGGAAGACGCAACCCTTCTGATTCGTGAAGGCAAAGTAGAACAATCCGGTGCCGGCATTGCCATTCCGAAAGAGGCAATTGTTATCGACCTCAAAGGAAAAACCATTTATCCTTCGTTCATCGATCCCTACACAAGCTACGGCCTGGCCGAAGTTAAACCAGAAGGCAATGGCGGCCCGCCACAGTTGGAATCCAAAACCACAGGCCCATTCAACTGGAACCAGGCTGTAAAAGCCGAGTATAACGCCTACGAAAATTTCACTACCAACAATGACAAAGCAGAAGCATTACGCAAAGCGGGCTTTGGCACCGTATTGTCTTTCCGGGCCGATGGCATTGTGCGCGGAACCTCCTTACTCGCCACCCTTGCCGATGACCGCGATCAGCACGTAGTACTTAAGCAACAGGTAGCGGCTCACTATTCTTTTAATAAAGGAACCAGCAAACAACAATTTCCGGGTTCGTTGATGGGATCTATCGCGCTGTTACGCCAAACCCACCTGGATGCGCAGTGGTATAAAACCTCCGGACACAAACAATTTAATGATCAGTCGCTCGAACGTTTTACCGCTAACCTTGCGCTGCCTGCCATATTCGAAGCCGGTGATAAACTCAATGCATTACGAGCCGATAAAGTAGGTGATGAGTTTGGCATTCAATACCTCATCAAAGGTGGAGGCGATGAGTATCAACACATCGATGCCATTAAAGCAACAAAAGCATCGTTCATCATTCCGGTTAATTTTCCGGATGCGTTTGATGTAGACGATCCGTATGATGCATTGCAAATCAATCTCACCAGTCTAAAGCATTGGGAAATGGCTCCTGCCAATCCCGGCATACTCGCGGCCAATGGCATCACTTTCGCCTTCACCGCCAACGGACTAAAAGACGCTTCTGCTTACCTGAAAAATATCAGAAAGGCTGTGAAGTATGGATTAACCGAACAACAAGCGTTGAAAGCCATGACGTTTACACCTGCACAATTACTAAAATCAGAAGCACAACTTGGGCAGCTAAAAAACGGTTCGTATGCGAACTTCATCATTACATCAGGTAATCTATTTGCTGACGAAACCACCATCATCCAAAACTGGGTGCAAGGAAAGCCTTATGTATATTCAGATATAACCGTAAAAGACCTGAATGGAAACTATTCGCTTACCGTAGGCGATAGTACGTATGCTTTACAACTGACGGGAAAACCGGAGTCGCCCTCATCAAAAATTTTGACTGCCGACTCCACCGAATTAAAATCAACCTTCAAAGCCACCGATGATATTGTCACTATTACATTTGATTCGAATGGAAAAACAAGATTATCCGGATGGGTTGCCGACAAGCAATTTAAAGGGCGCGGTCAGTTGGCTGACGGCACCTGGGTAGAGTGGAAAGCCGTTTATATCAGCGAGCTAAAAAAGGATACTACCAAACAGGATGTAAAGAAAAATGAAACAAAACCGGAATGGGGTAAAAACCTTTATCCCTTTGTAGCCTACGGCAATGAGTCACTGCCACAAGCGCAAATGATGATCATTAAAAATGCAACCGTCTGGACCAACGAGGCCGGGGGCATCTTAACGGAAACCGATGTATTGGTGAAAGATGGAAAAATTGCACAAGTAGGCAAGAACCTATCATCAACGGGTGCCATCGTAATTGACGGAACCGGCAAGCACCTTACTTCGGGCATCATTGATGAACATACGCACATCGCATTACAATCAATCAATGACGTTCAGTCAGTTTCAGCTGAAGTACGCATGGGCGATGTTATCGACAATGAAGACATCGACATTTATCGACAACTGGCCGGTGGTGTAACGGCAGGCCAACTGTTGCACGGTTCGGCCAATGTAATTGGTGGTCAATCGGCCCTTGTAAAATATCGTTGGGGTCGCCTGCCGGAAGAAATGAAAATTACAGGTGCCGATGGATTTATTAAATGTGCGCTCGGTGAAAATGTAAAGCAATCAAACTGGGGCGAATCAAACACGGTGCGTTATCCACAAACCCGTATGGGCGTTGAGCAGGTGTTTGTAGATGCCTTCACCCGCGCTCGCGAGTATGAAAATCAATGGAAACTTTACAACGCTATTCCACCCAAAACACGAATAGCATTCGCTGCGCCACGAAAAGATCTGGAGTTGGAAACCTTACTGGAAATTCTAAACAAGAAGCGTTTTATTACCTGCCATTCGTATGTGCAGTCGGAAATAAACATGCTCATGAAAGTGGCCGAACAATTCAACTTCCGGGTGAACACTTTCACGCACATCCTCGAAGGCTATAAGCTGGCGGATAAAATGAGCGCTCACGGTGTTGCTGCATCAACCTTTGCCGATTGGTGGGGATACAAAATGGAAGTAAAAGAAGCTATTCCATATAACGCTGCCCTGATGAATGGCGAAGGCGTAGTAACGGCCATCAACTCCGATGATGCCGAGATGGCGCGAAGACTCAATCAGGAAGCCGCCAAGACCGTAAAGTATGGTAACGTATCGGAAGAAGAAGCCTGGAAAATGGTAACACTAAATCCAGCCAAGATGCTGCACCTTGACAAACAGATGGGAAGCATCAAGACTGGCAAAGATGCCGATTTGGTTTTGTGGTCTGCGCATCCGCTTTCGATTTATGCCAAAGCTGAAAAAACAATCATTGATGGAACGATCTACTACGACATTGTAAAGGATGCCGAAAAAAGAAATCAGATCAACACCGAAAAAGC
>Ga0315910_10005062_pt1 | contig 10863 bp, 7 predicted proteins | sample EdamamesoilMG_FD_204470 | JGI IMG/M metagenome (GOLD analysis project Ga0315910, IMG submission 204470) | Garden soil microbial communities collected in Santa Monica, California, United States - Edamame soil | ecosystem: Environmental > Terrestrial > Soil > Garden | place: USA: California...
CCGCGCTGCGCTTCGCGGCCACGCAAACGCGCGGCGGCGCAGCGACCGTGATCGGTGCCGACTTCACACTCGACGCCGCTGCCGCCGCCCTCGTCAACGGCACCTTCGCGCACTCCGACGAAACGGACGATTCGCACGGCCCGTCGCAATCGCATCCCGGCGCCGCGGTCGTGCCGGCAGCGCTCGCGCTGGGAGAAAGCCGCGGCATCGACGGCATGCGCTTCTTGCGCGCCGTCGCGCTCGGCTACGACGTGGGCCCGCGTCTCACGATGGCGCTCGGCGGCGTCGATTTTCGCAATGAGACGCGCCGCAGCACGCATGCGTTCGCCGGCACGTTCGGCGCGGCCGCCGCAGCCGGTTGCGCGGCCGCGCTCGACGCGCGCGAGATGCGCTGGCTCCTCGATTACGCGTCGCAACAAACGGCGGGCTACGCGGTGTGGGGCCGCGACACGGAGCATATCGAAAAAGCCTTCGTGTTCGGCGGCATGCCCGCACGGGCCGGCGTGACGGCCGCGGAGCTCGTCAGCGCTGGATGGACGGGCGTCGACGACGTCTTTTCCGGCGAGGACAACTTCTTTGCGGTCAATGCACCGAGTGGAGATCCCGCGTTGCTCGTCGAGGAGCTCGGCGTGCGCTACGAGGTCGGCAACACGGACATCAAGAAGTGGACCGTCGGCACGCCGATTCAAGCGCCGCTCGACGCGCTCGAGCTGATGCGTAAACAGCGGCCGTTCGCTGCCGACGACGTGAGCGAGGTGGTGGTGCGTCTCGCGCCGACGGTCGGCGCCGTCGTGGACAATCGCGATGTGCCCGACATCTGCCTACAGCACATGGTCGCGATCATGCTGCTCGACGGCACCGCGTCGTTTGCCGCGGCGCACGATGCCGCGCGGATGAAGGATGCGGCCGTGCTTCGCGAGCGCGCCAAAGTCCGCTATGTGCCGGACGCGGAGCTTGCGGCGTTGCTGCCCGCGCGCGTGGCCGTCGTCGAGGTGCACTTGCGGGACGGCACGCGCCTCCGCGAGCGAGTCGAAGCCGTGCGCGGCACCGTGCGCAACCCGATGGGCAGGGACGAGGTCGTGGCGAAGGCACGCGACCTCATCGAGCCTGTGCTTGGTGACGCAACCGCGAGCCGCTTGATCGAGACGATCCTCGCACTCGAGGCGGCGCGCGACCTCCGTTCGCTACGGCCGCTGCTGCAACGGCCGTAAGCGCCGGCACGTTCGTCGCCGCAGCGGTATGCCGCGGCTTACGGCAGATTCGCGGCCCAGTCGTGCAACACGATCAGGGACGACGGTGCGCGGTCCGCCGGTACGACGTTCAGTAGAAACCGGCCGTCCCTCGAGACGCTGAAGATCTTGCCGATCCCGGTGTACGCGACGTTGGCCCGGAACAGCCGTGTCGGTGCGCCGAGCCGCAGCTGGCCGTCCGTGACGGTCACCGACCGTGACATCACGACGCCGTCGGTCGTGAGATAGAAGAGCTCGCTGCCGTCGGGGTGCCATACGGGCGTCAGGCCGCCGCCGGCGGAAACCTGCTGTTTCGCGCCCGCGCGCGGAAACGACTGCACATAGATTTCGTTTTTCCCCGAGTCGTTCGATTGGTACGCGATCCAGCGTCCATCCGGCGACGTGCGCGGGTTGCGCTCGAAGAACGGCGTGTTCGTGACCTGGATCGTCTCCGCCGGGTCGCCGCGCCCGAGGGCCCAGAGGTCCGCTGCCGCGGCGACCAGGTTCTGCTCGTACACCCAGTACCGTCCGTCACGCGACCAATCGGCGAGACGCTGCTCCACGCTCGATTCCTGCAGCAGCGTCTCTTCGGCGCTGCCAAGCGGTTGGCGGTACAGGTTGCCGTGCCCCGACCGGTACGAAGTGAAGCCGATCTCGGTGCCGTCGGGCGACCATATCGGCGCGTACTCGGCGGCGGCGTGCGTCGTCACGCGCGTCTTGATGCCCGTCGCGAAGTCGAGCGTCCAAGCATCGATGTTGCGCCGGTCGTCCGCGAGATCGAAAGCGAGGCGAGTGTCGTCGGGCGACAAGTCTTGATTCGCGTACCGGGCTCTCGGAGCGGCGACGCCGAGCGCAGCGCCGGTGCGGTCGAACCACGTGAGCTCGGTTTCGACGTCGGCCAAGGCAAGGTACGACAGGCTGCCGTTCACAGCGGCGGAAAACGGCGCGGCGTTATCGTCACCCGCGCCGCCCGCGCGCGCCGCGACTTGGAACGGCTCGTCCTCGAGCGTCAGCGTTTCGGCGTCGAAGCGCTGCGCCATGAGCGCATCGGCGCGTAGGAACAACACGTGCCCCGTGGCGGAGTAGCGCGCGGCCGAGCGAACGCCCGCGAGCTCGACCCTCTGACTCGAGTCGAGATCGCCGACGAAGACCTGCTGGTTGACGAGCCCGCCGCTGCGAACCGAGAACAGAAAGTGCCGGCCGTCGGGCAGGAAGTGCGGCAACACGTGCCTCTGGTCGCCGGCCGTTGCGTCGAGCGTCGTCGCCGGCTCGGGCTCGCCGCCGGCGGCCGACACGCGCAGCAGCGGGCCGGCGCTGCCGATCAGGATCACGCCGCGTGGGCTCCAAGCAGCCCCCTGTGCGGCGTCGACGACCGCGATGAATTGCACGGAGCCGCCCGCCGCGGGAATTCGGTTCAGCCGGTTGCCCGCAAAGAAGCCGATGTGCTGACTGTCCGGCGACCAGAATGCGTAGGAGGCATTTTCGGTCCCCTCGAGCGGCTGTGGTGTCGGCGAATCGAGGCGGCGAACCCAGAGCATGGGCGTGCCGTCGCGGGTGGCGACGAAGGCGAGCGCGCGCCCGTCCGGCGAAAGCGGCTGACCGACCTGGATCAGCCCGCCCTGCGGCGCCTGCACCGTGAACGCGACGGTCTCGGGCCGTGGGGCGCGGAGTGCAGTCAGCGAAGCGCCGGCGGCGACCGCGAGTGCGACGAGCGCCGTGGCGGCCCACGCGTATTCGCGCCCGCGGCGGCGAGGAATCGCGAGCGCGCTCGCGTCTGCCTCGGCGGGGTAGTCGTTGAGCTCGAGCAACGCGTCGCCGATGTCGCGAAGCCGCGCGCGCGGCTCCTTCTTCAGGCAGCGCGTAACCAGTGCTCGCAGGCGAGGCGGCGTGTCCGCGGGCAGTGCCGCCCAATCCGGCTCGCGCGCGAGCACGCTGGCGAGCGTGTCGGAGGCCGTCTCGCCACTCGGAAAAGCTTGGCGGCCCGTCAGCAGCTCGTAGAGGATGCAGCCGAACGCCCACACGTCCGTGCGCCGATCGACAGCCGTGCCGCGCGCCTGCTCGGGGCTCATGTACGGCACGGTGCCCAACACCACTCCGGTCGCCGTGCTCGCGGCGTTAAAAGTGCGTGCCGAATTGGCCTCCGCGGGCTCGTGCACTTTCGCGAGACCGAAATCGAGCACCTTGACGCGGCCGTCCGTGGAGACCTTCACGTTCGAGGGTTTCAAGTCGCGGTGCACGATGCCGCGCTCGTGCGCGGCGTCGAGCGCCTCCGCGATCTGACGCGCAATGGCGACCGCGGCGGTCACGGCCTCTCCCGTCATTCGGTGCTGGTGTCGACGTGCCGCGATCCAGTCCGCGAGCGTCGGACCTTCGATGAGCTCGAGGATGAGCGCGTGTATGCCGGTCGACTCCTCGATGCCGTGGATCGTTGCGATGTTCGGGTGGTTCAGCGTCGCGAGGATCTGCGCCTCGCGGCGGAACCGGGAAAGGCGGTCGGCGTCGGCGGCGAACTCGCTCGGCAAGATTTTGACCGCGACGTCGCGATTCAGCGTGGTATCGCGCGCGCGATAAACCTCGCCCATGCCGCCGGCGCCGATCGAGTCTGCGATGACGAATACACCGAGGCGTGTGCCGGACGTGAGCGTCAAAGAGTGACCCGGATCGCCGAGACGGCCGGTAGCTTAGCGAAGCGCGCCCGGGCGAACAACAAAATGCGGCGCGACGCCGATGACACGCCGCATGCCGAACATGCCGCCGTGCCTTGCCGCGTGGACCTTCTCTTTACGGCGTGGCGTCTTGGCTCGAGCCGGCAAACATGCGCTTGCCGTCGGCCGTCGTCACCGAGCGAGCGTTCGAGTTCGTGCTCCCGTCGCGCGCGCGCGAGCCGAGAACCGTGACGACGTCGCCTGCCTTCAGCGAGTTGCGTGTCCAGCCCTGACGCATCAGGCCGTTCGGACTGCCGATCTCGAACGCCCAATCGGCTGCACCCTCTTTGGCGTCGGGCTTGCGGCAGTCCCATGGCTGTTCCTGCGCATCGGGCTGCGGAGGACCGGGCGGGGCGGTGCGCTCGCAGAGCTCGGTCACGGTCAGGTGAATCCAGCCGTGCGGGTTCTGCCAATCCAGTTTCGTGACCGAGCCCGTGGCCTTGATCTGCTTGCTCCCATCGAACTCCGCGGTGAACGAGTGGTGGGCGGCGAGCGGCAGCGATGCAGCGAGCGCGGCAACGGCCAGACTCGTAAGCGCTCCGGTCTTCATGACGCCGCGGCGACCGCGACGACTATTGTTGGCGTGTGCTTGATGGTTCACTTGCGCAGCTCCTAGTCCAGCTGAATTCTGTTGCCGAATTGTTGATTTTCATTGCAGATGAACTCGATCAGCTCCTGGTCCGGCAGGAGGCGCTGATCGATACGCACGGTCCACGGTTTCGTGTACGACTTCGGATCTTCGACCGTGAAGTCGATTTGCAGATGGCCGAGCGTCGGCCGGCGGAAACGCTCCGTGATCTTCGCTTGGCGCGAGTAAGGGCTACCGTTCACGTCGAGCCAACCGTCCGACGGGCTGTCCTCGTCGGCGCCACGTAGGTTGTTGGTCTCGACGACGAGGTCGTTGCCCTCCCAGTGCCCGACCGAATAGCCGTACCAAAACGGCTGCGGCTCGCCTTGCGGCGGCAGCTTGCGCCCGTCCATGTAGATGTGGCGCAGGCCGTAATTGGCTTCGTATTCGATCAGGATCAATTTCTCGGTCTGAATGATCAGGCGTGGCTGGGGCTGCTGATGAAACTGCAGGAAACCCATCGGCAGGCACTGGGCATCCGGATTGTCTTTGGCGCGCGCTGCGAAGCGTTTATCCCGGAGCTCCTTGGCCCACGGCGTGTAGGGCAGGCCGCCCTCCATGTTTTGCCCTGCCTCGAAAAATGCCGCGATCGGTGGGCCGTTCGGATCGAATGGCACCGGTGCCTGCGCAGGCTCGAGCGAAACGCCGCCTCCGCCGCCACCACCGCCACCACCGCCACCGCCGCCCCCACCGCCTTCTCGCGGCGGCCCGCTGTTCGTCCGCATCCAGAGGCCGGAGAGATCCGGCGTCCCGGCGGCTGTCTTCGGCGTCGGCGCGTCCATGAGCACCTTGCCGTCGGCATCGCGCGGTAGCGTGGGATCGCGTACGGGCTCCCACTGCGCCCACACACCCGCGGTCCAGGCAAGGGCGATGAGGGAGGGCAGCGCAACCCGCACCGCGGCGGCGCCGATCTGTAAGTGCGGAGATGCGCGACCCCCGTCGGCCGGGGCTAGTTTCATATGGGGCACGTCAATCCTCCTGGAAAGGCGCCACTATCGTGCACAACTCGCGGTCAACGATCCATTGAGAATTGTCCGGGACGCGGAGCCCCGTCCGCGAGCGCGAAGTCTGGCCGGTCCTTACGCGCGTGTGGCCGCGGTGCTCGCGAGAAACGCATGGACCTGCGCCACGACCGCCGCCCCCTCTCCGATGGCGCCGCCGACGCGCTTCACCGAGCCCGCGCGCACGTCGCCGATGGCGAAAATGCCCGGAACGCTCGTTTCGAGGGGGCTTTTGGCGCCCGTTTTCACGAAGCCGTTCGGGTCCAGCTCCACCCCGCAGTCCGCGAGCCACTCCGTGCTCGGGTCGGCGCCGAGGAATAGGAAGACGTTGCGGATCGGCCGAGTGTCCTCTCGGCCCGAATCGCGCGAGCGCCAGGTCACCGCCTCGAGACCCGAGTCCTGTGAGCCCGCGATGTCGACGATTTCGGTCCCCGTGAGCAACTCGATGTTCGGAATCGACGCGATGCGATCGATGAGGTACTTCGACATGCTCGCAGCTAGCCCGGGACCGCGGACGAGCATCCACACCTTCGTCGCGGACCCCGACAAGAATACGGCGCCTTGCCCGGCAGAGTTCCCACCGCCGACGACGACGACCTCGGCGCCGGTGCACGCCCGCGCCTCGATCGGCGACGCCCAATACCACACGCCGCGGCCTTCCATCTCCTTGAGCCCCCCGCAGCTCGGCCGCCTGTAGCGCGCCCCGCTCGCGATCACGATCGTGCGGCTGCGCCGCGTCGCGCCGTCGGCGAGCTGCAACGTCACGGCGTCGTCATCTAATGAGCGCTTGCAATCGATACCAACGACCTCGTCGGGGATCTCCATGCGCGCGCCGAACTTCTGCGCCTGAGAATACGCCCGCCCGGCCAGGGCCTGGCCCGAGATGCCCGTCGGAAAACCGAGGTAGTTCTCGATGCGCGCGCTCGCGCCGGCCTGCCCGCCGAACGCGCGTGCGTCAAGCACGACGACGTCGAGGCCTTCCGAGGCGGCATACACGGCGGCGGCGAGGCCCGCGGGACCCGCGCCGACGATCGCCACGTCGTAGACGCGATCCGGGGCGTCGCTATCGAGCATTCCGATGCAGCGCGCGAGCGCGTTGTCGGTCGGGTTGCGCAGGATCGACCCGTCGGGACACAGCGCGAGCGGAAGCTCCGTGGGCCCCGGCGCGTAGCGCTCGACGACGAGGCGCGCCTCGGCATCGCTCGCCGGATCGAGCACGAGGTGCGGAATGCCATTGCGCGCGAGAAAGCTGCTGAGCCGGGTTACGTCCGGCGAAGACGCGGATCCGACGAGCAGCGGGCCGCCGGCGCCAGTCTCGATGAGCCCGACGCGTCGCAGGATCAGCGCGCGCATGATCCTTTCGCCGAGCATCGCTTCGGCGATCAGCGCGGCCCGCAAACGCTCCGGCGGAAGCAGCGCGGTCCGCACGTCGCCGACGGCGGTCGCATCGACGAACGAGCGCCGCCCCGACAGCTGACCGAGCTCGCCCGAGAACATGCCAGGGCCGTACTCGACGATCAATGGATCGTGGCCGTGGCCGTCTCGCCGCGTGACGCGCACGCTGCCCGACAGCACCACGAACATGCCGGGGCTCGGCTTGCCCGTCTCGTAGAGCCGGCTGCCGTCGGCGAATTGCTGGAGCGTGCCGAAGCGCGCGAGCCGGTCGACCTCCTCGGGCGCGAGCACCGGGAACGCCTGGGCGTGGCGCGCTTCGATCGTCGGGGAGGCAGAGTCGCCCGGGGTCACTCGAGCACCATGCCGACGCGATCGACGTAACACCAACTCCAGTCTTCGCCGGGCTCGATCGACGTCATGATCGGGTGCTGCGTGGCGCGAAAGTGCTTCGTCGCGTGCTTGTTCTTCGAGTCGTCGCAGCAACCGACGTGCCCGCAGGTGCGGCACAGGCGCAAGTGCACCCAGGTGTCGCCCGTCTTGAGGCACTCCTCGCAGCCGTCCGTGCGCGGCTCGGAGGTTTTCACGAAATCGAAGTGGGTGCATTCCATGGCGACCGTCCCGCGATATCGCTATGAGACCAGTTACGGATCATGGCGCACTTGGCGGAGCAGGTTCAAATTCTGTCGTCGCGCTCACGCCCAATGGTCCGAACCAGGGGAAAGCGCGAAGGCTAGCGTTCCGTCGCGCGCGCGCCGCTCAGGATATTGCGCAGTGCGAGGTTGCCTTCGTGGCACGCGTACTCGAACATCCCGTAGCCGTCGTCGCGCTCGAGAGTCATCTGCAGCGTGAAGGGTGCCGTCCATGTCATCGGGTCGGCGACGGTGACGAGGTAGCGCAGCGTGTTGTCGCCGGTGCGCGTGAAGCGCTCGGTGATCGTCAGCGCGGGGCTTGCACTCGTGTTGTTCACGCCGAGCCCTGGACGGTCCGCGATGTTCGTCGTCTCGACCACGAGCGTGTCGCCTTCCCAGCGGCCGCGCGAGTCGCCGAGATGGCTGCGGATCGCCGGATTCACGTGCGCCCGGCCATCGAGCGGCACGATGCGCGACTCGTGGATCATTTCGTTCACGATCGTCACGTAGCCCGGCGCTTGGAAAATCTGATTGCCGTTGTTGTAGCCGCCCGGCATGACCGAGCCGATGAGACCGCGCGTGATACACCGCTCGTACAGCGAGAAGTCCGTGTAGGACGCCGGCTGCGCCGGGGCGTTGGCACGCCGGTCCGCTTCGCGCTTCTGCGCGGCCGCGGTGAGCGGCGGTAGGCGGCCGTTCGGTGGATCGACGATCAACGAGACCTGCCGCTGTGTTTCACCGCGCTCGAACCAATGCTGCGGCGGCGACTGCCCACCTCCGACCTGACCGAACGGCACGCTCGGATTCTCGAAATCGAAGTCGGCGTTGTCCTGAGCGATCTGGCGCGCGGTCTGCGCCTGACGCGCAGCGAACTCGTCGTCGTTGAGCACGTTGCGCGTGCCAAAGGACTCGGGGCGTTGCAGCGGCACGCCGCCCATGTTCGTGCCCGGCCATTTGCCTTGCAGATCCGGATCGCCCCACGACGTTCGCGGAGCGCGGTAGGAATCCGCCGCTTCCTGTGCAAGTGCTGCGAAGGCGAGGGCCGTGACGCTCAGAATGCCGAATGTCGCAACGCGGATTCGCTGCATGGAGTTCTCCACGGCGCGGGCCGTGGGCTCAAGTCTAACTCTCAACAGACGCCGAGTAGGTATCAGCGTAATCCGCGGTTCGCGTCGACGTATTCCCGGGCAGCGCGAAGCGCCGGCCTTTCGGTGTCGGCCGTGGCGGTGAGCGTCAATAACTGCTCGAAGTACGACACGGCCCGCGTGCGATCGCCGCTCTGCGCCGCCGCGCGTGCGGCGCCGTCGAGCGATCGGATCCGTTTGGGCGCGATTTCGAGCGAGCGTTGGAATTGTAAAAGGGCATCGGCCGGCCGACCGGCCTCGAGAAGAAGCTCACCGAGCAGCTCGCGCATTGGCGAGAGGCGGTTTTCCATCGCGACATGCTTTTCCGTGCGATCCTCGCGATCGGCAGCATCCTGCATCGCAGTGATGGCCTGGCGAGTTTGCTTCTCGGCGAGCGCGATCCACGCGGTCGCCGCGGCTTGCTGAATCCCCACCTGCTCGGCCCAGTAAGGGTCTCCGGTCGTGGCGATCTCCTGCTGCAGCCGCGTGAGCTCGGCCAGGTCCTTCTTGGCGGCCACTGAATCGCCGGACCGGGCGGCGCCGAGCGCGCGGCCGAACCGCACGATCGCTTCCGCTTCTTTGTACGGAGTCGTCATCGGCGGCAGCGCCGCAGCCTCGGCCCACGCGCCGCGTTCGATCGCGTAGCGGACCGGGATGGCGGCGTAGGCCATGTGATTGGTGATGCGTTCGCCAGCCGGCATCACGGCGAGTGAATTGCGCTGATCGACTAGGCCTTTAGCGCGATTGTCCTGCGCGAGCTGCAGGTAGGCGTTGGTCAGGAAGTCCAGCGCGTGGTACCGAGCGGCGATCGTGGCGGGATTCGCCGCCGCCGCGGGGTTGACGCTGCGCGCGTAGGCGGTGTTCGCGGCATCGGCGGCGATGTTGGAGTCGATTGCCTCCTGCCACATGCCGAGCGTCGAAAAAATATGCGATGGCATATGAACCGCGTGCGGCGCAGACGAAGCGAGCGCCGCGTACCGGCGGGCCGCCGGCAACCCTTTCTCGGCGATCGGTGCGTAGTCGTAGCTGTGAATCAGGTAGTGGGGGATGCCGGGGTGCTCCGGCTGTGTTCTCTCGAGCTGCTCGAGGATGGCGGCGGCCTTCAGCTGACTTGTGTAGGTCTTGTCCGAGAGATCCACCGCTTCGAGCAGCGACAGGGCGTAAAACGTCGAGGCCTCGGTGTCGTTCGGATACTTGGCGTGCAGCTTCGCCATCGCGTCGGCGTAGCGTGCGGTGCGGATCCGCTGGGCCACGGTGTCGTAGTCTTGGAAGAAAACCGCCATTGCTTCGATCCAGTCGCGTTCGCGCGGCGTGGCGGTCGTGGCGGCGCGTGCATTCTGAATCGCGTCCCACCCCTGTTTCAGATTCGTGGGCGCGAACGGCGGCGTGAGCGGATTGGGTCGCTGGCTGATCGCCACTCCCCATTGCGCCATCGCGCACGAGGGCTCCTTCGCCGCGATCGCCTTGAAGGCCTTCTCAGTCTCCGGATAGAAGAACGAGTGCAGCATCGCAACCGCTCGATCGAATTGCTGCTGAGAGTCGGCACTGCAAGAGATTTCAAAATGGACGGATCCGAACTCGTGTCCCTCATGGCCGGTCTGCGCCGCGGCGGGGCCCACGGCGAGAAGCACCATTCCGGCCAACGCCACGTGTCGTGCGAACATCTGGTAAGCCCTCATGTCAGTGGAACCCGCGCGTCGTTTCTTGCCTAGCGCTCGTGCTCGAGCTGACGCTCGATCCGCCGATCGGGGATGAGCCAGATCAACGCGACTGCGACATAGAGCGCCTGCGCAACCCACTTCACGCCGAACGTCGACGCGATCGCGACGACGTAGAAGAGTGGGGAGAGCTTGCCTTTCCAGTCCCAGCCGACGGCGTCGCGGAGCTTCGAGTCAGGACCCTCCGCGGCGATGATCGTGCGCTGCAAGATGTAATACGCGATCGCCGCGCACAGCAACACGACGCCGTAAACGGCCGACGGCGTCGGCGCGAAATGGTTCTCGCCCATCCAGCCCGTCACGAACGGAAACAGCGACAGCCAGAACAGGAGATGCAAGTTCGCCCAGAGTGTCGCGCCGTTCACGCGCGTGCACGCATGCAGCATGTGGTGATGATTGTTCCAGTAGATGCCGACGTACACGAAGCTCAGCAC
>Ga0315910_10005063_pt1 | contig 10861 bp, 11 predicted proteins | sample EdamamesoilMG_FD_204470 | JGI IMG/M metagenome (GOLD analysis project Ga0315910, IMG submission 204470) | Garden soil microbial communities collected in Santa Monica, California, United States - Edamame soil | ecosystem: Environmental > Terrestrial > Soil > Garden | place: USA: California...
GCCGCGGCGGGCGCTTGGCGGCCGGCGCGGCAGGGCCGCTCAACGAACGCCAGTACTCGTCGGTGGGCGCTGGCGGCGGCTCGCTCGCGCCAGCACCGACCACGCGCACGGTGGGTTGTGCGCCGCCGCTCTCGTCGGCCACCGCGGACACGGGCGCGGGCTCGGAGCCAGACGCCGGCGCGGCCTCGGGCGCAGGCGCCCCGAGCTGTTGCACGCTCACCGATCGCTGCCAGGTCGTCGACTGCGCCCCGTCGCTGGCGCGCGTGGGCAACTCCGCCGTGGAGCCTGCGGCGCTCGCTGCGGGCTCGAGCGCCAGGGTGCGCGCGTCGCGCGGTGGCTCGGCCTTTGGCGTGGCGCCGTAGCGGAAGGCGGCGCCCGTGGCCAGAATCGAGGCCGACACGGCGACGACCTTGAGCGTCTTCGATACAGCACCACCGGAGCGTTTCAGGAGCACGGTGTCTCCGGGCCCCTCGACGCCGTGAGCCGCGGCCACGACGGCGGCCCGGCAACGTGGGCAATCCGCCAGATGCCGACGCGCCGCCGCGAGCTCTTTTTTCGGGCTCCGACCGCGCGCGATGCTCTTTACCGTTTCACGACTCAGGCAATTCTCACCCACGGCGACGAGTATCCCCCGCGAAGGGCCGCGATGGCGAGCTTTCATTGATCCTGGGCCGGGCGCGCGGCTGCACCGCGGATCAACGCCGTCGATCAGCTCTTTTTGGGACGTTTTCTCGGTTTGGGGCGGCGTACCACCGCCGCATGCGACTCGCTCCAGTCCTCAGGGGTGAGCTGGCCCTCGAGACGCGCGAGCGCGGCGTCGAGCGGCTGACCGTGGTCATACAGACCCGCCCACGTGTCGCCGCCCTGGTCGAGCCGCTCGCGCAGCGAGCGCAACACGATGCTCTGCGGCGCAATCTGGCCGCTCTCGATCTCCGCCCACGAGCACGGCGCCGACACGGGCGCCCCCGGTTTGGGTCGCACCGCATAGGCCGCGGCGACGGTCGCCCCGAAGCCGTTGCGACCCGTGTCGATCAGGATGCGATCGCCGCGCTCCACTTTCAGAAACTCTTGTGTGAACAGCTGTGGATGACGCTTGACGAGCAGGGCACCCGCGCCGTGCGAGAAACGCCAGACCTGCTCGAAGCTCGCCTGTCCATCGAGCGGGACGACGATGTGAAAACCTTTCGAGCCCGACGTCTTCACCCAGCTCGTGAGCCCCAGCTCGAGCAGCAGGCCCCTCACGCCGAGCGCGGCCGAGCGCAGCGCCGCTGGCTCGTCGCGCGACGGGTCCAGATCGAAGACGCACAGATCGGGGACGTCCAGCCGCGGCAGGCGTGAGGTCGGCGCGTGCGGCGTGATGGTGTTCTGGTTGACGATCCACGCGAGCGACCGCGCGTCTTCGACCAGCACCTGGTGCAACACGCCGTCCTTCTTGGGCACCTCCACGCGCACCAGCCACTCGGGGAAGCCGCGCGACACGTCCTTCTGGATGAAGCCCTTGGCCGCGATGCCCCCCGGATAGCGCTCGAGCGTCAGCGGACGGCCTTGCAGATGCGGCAAGAGCACGGGCGCGACCGCCTCGTAATAGGCGGCCAGCTCACCTTTGGTGATCCCGTCGCCCGGGAACAGCACCTTGTCTGGATGCGTGATCACGGCATCTCCCGCGTCACCTCGCGCGCGGCCTTGTCGGGCCGCGCCCCGAGCAGACGCGGGTGGCGCAGCTTGCCGTGTTTCGTCCACTCCAGGAACGCCACCTGCACCACACGCTCGGGCCGGACCCAGTGCACGTCCGCACGCGGCAACCCCGTCGCCCGCGTGAACGGCGCCTTCGGGATCTCGAGCGCGTCCAGCTCCGCGCGCAGCTCGATCAGCCGGCGCACGTCGAACCCCTCCCCCGTGCCCACCTTGCCCGCGAACACGAAGTCTTCCCCCTCGAAATACCCGACCAGCAGCGCCCCCAACCCTTTGCGCTGCCCGCGCGGCTCCGTGAACCCCCCGATCACCAGCTCCTGCGAGGCCTCGTTCTTGATCTTCAGCCAGCAGGGCGAACGCCGGTGCTCGTACAGCGAGCCCCGCCGCTTCGCGATCACGCCCTCCCAGCCCTCCCGGCGAGCCCGCTCCCAGGGCGCCGCCTCCGTGAGCCGCTCCACGAGCAACAGCGGCGCCTCGAGCGGCAACGACTCCAGCCGCTCCCGGCGAGCTTCCAGCGGCAGACCCGTCAGGTCCTGCCCATCCAGCCACAGCACGTCGAACACGTGAAAACCCAGCAGCTGCTCGTGCCCCCAGACCCCCGTCGCCTCGCCGTCGAGGATGACCTCCTCGTGCGGCAGCCGCCCGATCGCCTCCACGAACGACGGATAGTGATGCTCCTGCGGCAGCCGATTGCGCGACAAGAGCTGCACCTCTCCGCCCTGCTTGAACGCGAGCAGCCGAATCCCATCCAGCTTCCGCTCGAACACCCACTCGGGCCCCGAGACGGGCTCGTGCGTCAACGTCGCCGCCATCGGCTCCAGCCAGCTCGGAAACGACGGGGCAGACACCCGGCGAGTCTACCCCGAAGCCAGCGGAAGCGCCCGAGCGACGCAGCGCCCCGGAGGCGTCACCGGGGCGTGGCAGACCCGCTCAGGGTTCGCGACCCCACGAGCGTCTGCCGAGCGCCGCCCCGGTTGCGTCCACCCTACGCGCGGCTCCTATCGCGTCAAGAAGATGGTCTTGCGGCCGTTGTCGTGCGCGACGAACGGGTCGGTCGTCTCGACCAGGTCGGGGCCCCAGACGACGCCGCCGGCGTGGTGCTGGTAGGTCACGCGCAGCTGAGTCTGCTCATCGCCGACGCCGCTCAGGTTCTGCGGACTGAACCGGATCCCATGTTTCTCTTCGATCTTCTGGTGGCCGTCGAGGCCGAAGAGGGCCTCCCGTCGCCACGTCGAGCCGTCCTTGTACTCGAGCTTCGTCGCTCGGATCTCACCGTGGCACTCGTTCATGATCGTGATCACGAAATTTTCTGCGGTCGCCATGTTTGCTCCTTTCAAATGAAGAGGGCTGCAGCAGCGTCGCGGCGTTCACGCCGGCGGTTTGCACGCTGGGCCCTCTCGGCATGTAGGACGCCCACGTGCAGACCCGGTTGCGGGGGAATTGGGCCGCGCGAAGGGGCAGCGTCGGTAGCCGGCCAGACAGATATTCGCTATCGTCCACGCCGATGACCGACGTCTCCCACTCAGCCTTGTCGCACCGGTGCCCGCCGCTCGTGCTCGCGTCCACGAGCAGCTCGCGCGCTGCCTTGCTCGCGCAAGCTCGCATCCGGCACGAGCGGGTGGCCAGCGGGGTGGACGAGAGCGGCATCGACGCGCCGACGCCGAGCGAGCTCGTGGCCCAGCTGGCGAGCGCCAAGGCGCGCGCGGTCGCTGCGCGCTCGCAGGAGGCGCTGGTGCTCGGCTGCGACAGCCTGCTCGGCATCGACGGCAGGGTGCTCGGCAAACCCGCCACGCCCGACGCCGCGCGCGAGAACTGGCGGCTGATCGCGGGCCGCACCACGACGCTGTTCACCGGGCATTGCTTGCTCCACGTCGAGGGCGGTCGCGTCGTCGCGCACGCCGAGGCCGTCGCGCAAACAGACGTCCATATGGGGCGCCCCACCCCCGCCGAGCTCGAGGCCTACATCGCGTCCGGCGAGCCGCTCGCGTGCGCCGGCGGCTTCACCCTCGAAGGCCTGAGCGCGCCGTTCATCGACGGCATCGGCGGCAGCCCGAGCAACGTGATCGGGCTCTGCTTGCCCACGCTCGGTCGGCTGCTGCAAGAGCTCGGGTTCTCCGTAGCGCAGCTCTGGGAGAGTGGGCGCTGAAGGTCGCTCACGCGGCGTGGCGCCCCGGACCGGGTAGCGTGACGGTGAACGTCATGCCGAAGCCGACGTTGCGCTCGGCGGTCACGGCGCCGTCGTGGGCGCTCACGATCGAGCGGCAGATCGCCAGGCCCAGGCCCATGCCCTCCGCCTTGGTGGTGAAGAAGGGCTCGAACGCGACCTCCGGCACGTCGAGGCCCACGCCGTTGTCGATGATTTGAAGCACGGTGGTGCCTGGCTCGTTCCGGCTCGTGCGAATACACAGGCGCTTGGCGCGGCCGCGGACGGGCTCGAGCGCCTCCAGCGCGTTGAGGGTCAGGTTGAGCACGAGCTGCTGCAGCTGCACGCGGTCCGCGACGATGGTCGGCAGCAGTGCGTCGAGCTCGATGTCGAGCGCCACGTGTTTGCGCGACGGGTAGCTCTCGAGCAAGCGCAACACCTCCCGGATGACCTCGTTCACGTCGAGCTCCACCTTCTCGATGGCCGTGCGCGCAAACAGCGAGCGGACGCGCCGGACGACCTCGCCCGCGTCCTTGCCATCCTTGACGATGCGCTCCGCGGCCTCCACGGCCCGCGGCAAGTTGGGCGCCGGCGCGGAGAGCCAGCGCAGGCAGGCGTGGCCGTTGGCCACCACTGCGGCGAGCGGCTGGTTGACCTCGTGCGCGATGGAGGCCGCGAGCTCGCCCACGCTCGCCACCTGCGCAGCGCGCGCCATCTGCAGCTCGAGCTCCCGGAGCGTCTGCGAAGCGCGCTCGAGCTCCGTCCGCGCCAGCCAGTGCTCGGTCATGTCCATGGATGCGCCGATGAACTCCACGAGCTCGCCGGCGCCATCCAGGACCGGACGCGCCATCGTGTACTGGTAGCGGATGCTGCCGTCGGGCAGGAGGTTGCGGTAGTCGCTCTGATAGGGGATGCGCTCGCGAAAGCAGCGGGCCCACTCCGCCTCGACCCGCGGGCGATCCTCGGGGTGCAATCGATCGAACCAGAAGGCTGGCACGGTCGGGTCCTCGGTCTCTCGCACGCCGTGGGCGCGTTGCAGCTCGGGCGAGCTCTCGACGATGTCGCGCGCCGGGTCGTAGCGCCAGCCGCCCGTCTTGCTCAGGCGCTGGACCTCGAGCAGGAACGCCTCGCTGCGCCGCAGCGCCTCCTCGGCGAGCTTGCGATCGTGGATGTCGGTGAGCAAGCAGTACCAGCGCGTGGGCTTCCGATCGGCGTCGCGCCAGGGCAAGCCGCGCATCTGAAACCAGCGATACGCGCCATCGGCCCGCCGCAGGCGATGCTCCCACTCCATGCACTGCCCCGTCTCGATCGCATGCTGGCAGGCCTCGACGGTGGCGGGGAGATCGTCCGGATGCACCGCGTCGCTGAACCTCCAGCTGCGCAGCTCGTCCAGAGAGCGGCCGAAGTAGTCGAGGACACCCCGATTGACGAGCTCGGTCTCTCCGGAGGGGGCGACGATGGCGACCAGGCCAGGGATCGTGTCCACGATCCTGCGCAGCTCGACCTCGCTGGCGCTCGAGCGGTCTTCGGCGCGCTCGAGCGCTGCCACGTCGCCGCGCAGGGCCTGCTCGGCGCGGGGCCGATCATCGATGTCGATGTTGGTCCCGCACCATCCGCCGAGCGCACCCGAGCCGTCGCGATACGGTGCGGCTCGAAAGACGAACCATCGATATTCACCGTCGCGCCCCCGCAGGCGGCCCTCGATCTCACCCGGGACCTCCGACAGCAGGAGCACGCGCCAGAGCTCGGCCAGACGAGAGACGTCCTCCGGGTGAACCGCCGCGGCCCAGCCTGCGCCGAGCGCGTCGACCTCGGCGAGGCCCGTATACTCCAGCCAGGAGCGGCTGAGGTACACGGCTGCGCCTCTGGGATCGGCGAACCACACGAGCGCGGGCATGGCGTCGAATATCGCGCGTGTTTCTTCTCCGAGCGAAAGTGGCCGAACGGCCGCGATGGCTGGGCAGCATGACGACATGCAATTTCCTACCGCACCGCGAGCTCACCCATCCTGCTTTTCGGGGCGTCGCGAGCTAAAGGATCCTTCAGGCGCTGTCGCACTCGCACGTTCCACCGTGCCATGTCCCCCTCGCATGTCCGTGCTCGAGCCTGGACGTGGCTCGATCGGAGCTCGACATCTGGCTGCCGCACGGATGACTTCGACGCGCTGAAGGATTATTTACGCCCATCCGACGGCGCTGCCTGGCATCCTGCTCGGGCGCGCTCGACGCCATCGAGGATGCCCGTGTCCAGCTTCGAACCCCGAGAGCCCACGGTCTACGTCGTGGACGATGACCCTCGCGTCTCGAGCGCGCTCGAGAGCTTGCTGGCGTCTGCCGGCTACCAGGTTCACTGCTTCGCGTCGGCGCTCGAGTTCCTGGAGAGGCCGCGCCCGGACACCCCCGCGTGCCTGGTGCTCGACCTCAGGCTGCCCGGTCTGAGCGGGCTCGAGCTGCAGGAGCGGCTCGCCTCGTCCGAGGGTCCACCGATCGTGTTCGTCACGGGCAACGGCGACATCCCCGCGTCGGTGAAGGCGATGAAGGCCGGCGCTGTCGAGTTCCTCGCCAAGCCGTTCGGCGAAGGCGAGCTGCTGCGAGCCATCGAGGCGGCGATCGCGCTGGATCGATCCGCGCGCGAGCGCCGCGCACGACAGCACGAGCTGTCGCTCCGCCACGAGCGGTTGACGCCACGGGAGCGCGAGATCCTGCCGTTTGTCGTCGCGGGCTACGCCAACAAGCAGACGGCGGCGGAGCTCGGCACCAGCGAGGTCACCATCGGCGTCCACCGCGGCCAGATCATGCGCAAGATGGGCGCGCGCTCCCTGGCCGAGCTGATCCGCGCCGCCGACGCGCTCGGCATCCATCAGCGCGAGCTGCCCGGCCAGCTTGGCGGCCCGGGCTCTAAAGGATGATTCAATACCGGCGCTGGCGTGGCGCCCGTAGTCTCCGGTTCGGCTCGAATGATGAGAGCGAATCACGTCGTCGTGGTCGATGACGACTGGCGAGTCCGGCAGTCCCTTCGGAACGTGGTGGAGTCCGCTGGACTTCGCTGCCTCACGTTCGCCTCCGGGCGAGAGTTTCTGGACTCCGGGCAGCTCGAGACCGCCGGCTGCGTCATCCTGGACGTTCGGATGCCAGGCATCGGGGGGCTCGAGCTGCAGCACCAGATCCGACGCCAGCGCCCGCTCCTGCCGGTCTTGTTCATCAGCGCACACGACGACGACGCCACACGGCGCCGGGCGCTCGCGGGCGGTGCCGTGGACTTCCTGTGCAAGCCATTCGACGCGGACCACTTGCTGCGAGCGCTCGATCGCGAGCTGATGCCCCGAACGACCGAAGGCGAACAGGAGTGAGCATGTCTGTGGACTTGATCGGAAACAGCTCGAGCCATCAGGCCGTGCTCGAGGCGATCGCGAGCGTCGCGCCCGTCGATGCCACGGTGCTGTTGATCGGCGAGACCGGCACCGGCAAGGAGTTGATCGCGCGGGCCCTGCACGCCCAGAGCGCGCGCCGGGACGGTCGCTTCGTGGCCGTCAACTGCGCGGCGATCCCGAGCACGCTCCTGGAGAGCGAGCTCTTCGGTCACGAGCGCGGCGCCTTCACGGGCGCCGTGGCCCAGAGCGTCGGGCGCTTCCAGGCGGCGCACGGCGGCACGCTATTTCTGGATGAGGTGGGCGACTTGCCCCTGGAGATGCAGCCCAAGCTGCTGCGCGCCCTGCAAGAGCGCCAGGTCGAGCGCCTGGGCAGCGGAGGACGCGCCCTGCCGGTCGATGTCCGCTTGATCGCGGCCACGCACCAGGACCTGTGGCGCATGGTCCAGCAGGGCACGTATCGCGCCGACCTCTACTATCGCCTCAACGTCTTCCCGATCTGGGTGCCGCCGCTGCGCGAGCGCAAGGACGACATCGGCCAGCTCGTCGCGCACTTCGCCGCCGAGCTGGCGAGCCGTCACGGCAAGCGCATCAGCTCGATCCCGAGCGACGTGATCGAGACCCTGCAGCACAGGTCCTGGCCCGGCAACGTTCGAGAGCTCAGGAACGTCGTCGAGCGTGCGGTGATCACGGCGCGTGACGGGGTGCTGCGGATCGCGCCCGAAGAGCATCTGCACGCGAGCTGCGGGCCCGTGGGCGGCCTCGCGGCGGCGAGCGCTCCGACGTGGAACCTCGCCGAGCTGACGCGCGACCACATCCTGGCCGTGCTCGCCGAGACCCAGTGGGTGGTGGGAGGACCGCACGGCGCGGCGGCGCGACTCGGCCTGTGTCGCACGACGTTGATCGCCAAGATGCGGCGACTCGGCATCGCGCGTGGGGCGCGGGGCGCGAGCGGCGCTCTGCACGAGCGCGCCCGCGCGACCCCGCGCTAGAGACGCCTCACGCCTCGAGGAAAGCGAGCAGCTCTTCGTTCACGAGCCGCTGGTGCGTGTCGATGAGCCCGTGCGGGCCGCCCGGCACGACCACGAGCTTCGCGCCCGGCACCAGCTGCGCAGAGAGCCGGGCCGACGTCGCGATCGGCACGACCTGGTCATCGTCGCCGTGCATGATCAGCGTGGGCACATCAAAGCGCTTCAGGTCGTCCGTGCAATCCGTCTCCGAGAACACCCCGATGCAGTCGTAGGCGTTCTTGTGTCCCGCCCGCATGCTCTGCAGCCAGAACACATCCATCGTGGCCTGATCCAGCTTGGCCCCGGGGCGGTTGAAGCCGAAGAACGGGCCGCGCGCCAGCTCCCGATACAGGGCGGAGCGGTTCTCGAGCGAGGCGGCGCGCAGGCCATCGAACACCTCGCGCGGCACCCCGTCGGGGTTCGCCGGCGTGCGCAGCATCAGCGGCGGGATGGCGCTGATCAAGGCCGCCTTCGACACCCGCTTCGTGCCGTGCCGCCCGATGTAGCGCGTCACTTCCCCGCCACCCGTCGAGAAGCCGACGACGGCCACGCCGCGCAGATCCAGCTTCTCGATCAACGTCGCCAGGTCGTCCGCGTAGGTGTCCATGTCGTTGCCGGTCCAGGGCTGGCTGGACCGACCGTGCCCGCGCCGGTCGTGGGCGATACAGCGGAAACCGCGGCTCGCCAGGTAAAACATGGGCCCCTCCCAGCTGTCCGAGTGAAGCGGCCAGCCATGGCTGAAGACCACGGGCGGGCCGCTGCCCCAGTCCTTGTAGTAGATGCTCGTGCCGTCCTTCGTCATGATCGTGTTCATCGTCTCGTCCTCCGGGTCCTGCGACCGTCGCTGCAACGCGGGCCGTAGCAGCGCTCGTGCCAAGAGCGCCTGAGCGGATCTCTCGTCGTTCCGCCGTCGCCGGGTGACGGCCCCTCGTCGCGCGTGTCGACCGAGCGTCACGCCGACGCGATGGCACAGCACCCGAGAGCCTCGAGGCCGCCTCGACGCCGCGGCATGTCCCCTGCATCTCGACGGACGACACGCGCCGGCCTCGGGCCGCGCCGACCCCTGCCCCCTCGGGCTCATCCAAAGGAAGTGATCATGCAAGCTTCGTTTTTTCCAGCGACTCGTCGGGCGCTCGCCGCCGTCCTCTCGGGGCTCGGCGCGCTCGCCCTGCTCCTCGTCTCTTACCTGTCACCGCTCGAGCTCGCCCACGCAGCCCCGCGCACGAGCAAGCCGACCATCGTGCTCGTGCACGGGGCGTTCGCGGAGTCGTCCGGCTGGAACCCCGTTGTCCAGAAGCTGATCACCAGAGGCTACCCCGTCGTCGCGCTCGCCAACCCCCTGCGTGGGCTCGCGAGCGACGCGGCGTACGTCGCCCGCAGCATCGACGCCATCGACGGCCCGATCGTGCTCGTCGGTCACTCGTACGGCGGCAGCGTGATCAGCGCGGCCGCCGTCGGCAAGAGCAAGGTCAAGGCCCTGGTGTACGTGGCCGGGTTTGCGCTCGACAAGGGCGAGACCACCGCCGCGCTCGCGTCGAAGTTTCCGGGCAGCACCCTCGGCGGCTCGCTCGCGCCGGCCGTCCCCCTCGAGGGGGGAGGCAAAGACCTGTACATCGATCAGAGCAAGTTCCGCGCGCAGTTCGCCGCCGATCTACCGCCAGCCGAGACCCAGCTGCTGGCCGCCGCGCAGCGCCCCATCGCGGAGGCCGCGCTGAACGAGCCCACCCCAGCGCCGGCCTGGAAAACCCTGCCCTCGTGGTTCATCTTCGGCAGCCTCGACAACAACATCCCGCGCGCCTCGCTCGAGTTCATGGCCAAGCGCGCCGGCGGCAAGAAGGTCATCGAGATCGCCGGCGCATCACACGTCGTGATGCTGTCGCACCCCGAGCCCGTGGTGAAGTTGATCGAGGAGGCGGCCGCGGCGAGCACCAGCTGAATCGGGCCGCGTCAGCTCGTCGTGGCGTCCGTCTCGAACCGAAAGGCCGTCAGGCGTTGGGGTCGAGACGGCGCGGGTCCCCTCGCGCGCACCGCGCCAGCCCAGCCTTCAGCGCGACAGGACGATCGTCTTCTTGCCGTTGTCTCGCGCGATGAATGGGTGGGTGGTCTTGACCAGACTCGGGCCCCACTGGGTGCCAGCCAGACGGTGGTTGTACGTCACGCGCAGCTGCGTGGGCTCGTTGCCAACACCTCTCAGGGTGTGCGGGCCGAGCGTGAGCTGGCGATCTCTTTCGATCTGGTGATGGCGGCCGAGGCCAAAGCTGGCCTCTCGCCGCCACCTCGGCCCATCTTTGTACTCGAGCTTCGTCGCCTTGATCTCCGAGTCACAGGCGTTCTTCATCGTGATCACGAAATCTTCGCACGTCGCCATCGTTTGCTCCTTTCGCGCGAAGGGCCAGCAGCGGGGCCTGGCTAGAGCACTGACCTCGCTCGCTGGGTCCTCTCGCGAGGCGCCCTCGTCATGGATGACGCGCTCGGGTGGGGACCGTTGCGCGGGAGGCCTCGACGGCTCGGCAGCGCTCGGGGGCGCGGTCGGTCGGGGCCGCCGCTCCCGGGCCTCCCACGCAGCGAGGGGTGGCCGTCCCCGCTGAGGCCGCGCCGGCTCGAGGCGCGTGCGGGCGGGCCCAATGCTGCTCGGAAAGAGGCCGGCCC
>Ga0315910_10005064_pt1 | contig 10859 bp, 11 predicted proteins | sample EdamamesoilMG_FD_204470 | JGI IMG/M metagenome (GOLD analysis project Ga0315910, IMG submission 204470) | Garden soil microbial communities collected in Santa Monica, California, United States - Edamame soil | ecosystem: Environmental > Terrestrial > Soil > Garden | place: USA: California...
GAGGCCGCCACCGCGGCCGGACGAAGTGTCGATTCGGTCACGCTTCTGGCGGTTTCCAAGGGCCAGAGCAGCGCAGCAATTGACAGCGCGGCGAGTGCGGGGGTCGAGCACTTTGGCGAGAACTTCGTGCAGGAGTGCCTTCCCAAGATCGAGGCGCTCGCGGGCCGCGAACTGACCTGGCACTTCATCGGCCGGCTGCAGGCTAACAAGACGCGGCCCGTGGCCGAGAACTTTGCCTGGGTGCACACCATCGACCGGTTGAAGATCGCCGAGCGGCTCTCCTCCCAGCGACCCTTCCACGCACCGGCACTCAATGTGTGCCTGCAACTCCATGTCGGTGGTGAGGCCAGCAAGGGTGGCGTGGAGATCACCGGGATACGGGAGCTCGCGCGCCAGGTGAGCACCCTGCCACGCCTGCGCCTGCGTGGTCTCATGTGCATGCCCCCGGCCGAAAGCGATGTCACCCGTCAACGACAATGGTTTCGTGAAACACGGCAGGTCTTCGACTACCTGAACGAGCACGGTCTCGGCCTGGACACTTTGTCCATGGGCACGAGCGCGGACTACGCGGCCGCCATCGCAGAAGGCGCGACGATGGTGCGCATAGGCACGGCCATCTTCGGGCCTCGCGACACGCCCACCATTGGATAGAAGATACTCATACGAATGAACACCACTGCAGCATTCATCGGCGGCGGAAACATGGGCGGCGCCCTGATTCGCGGGCTCATCGCGCGCGGCCTGGCGCCGCAGAACATCAGTGTCGGTGAAGCGGTACAGGCGCGACGCGTCGCACTGGCTGATGAACTGGGCGTTCACGTCTCGGCAGACAATCTCGAGACCGTCGCTGGCGCCGACATCGTGGTGCTCGCGGTCAAGCCCCAGGATATGGGCGCCATGGTGCGTCCGCTCGCCAGCACGCTCGCAAAGCGCAAGCCGCTGGTGTTGTCGATCGCCGCCGGCATCCGCGTCGCGGACATCGCGGGCTGGTGCGGACCGGGGATTGCCGTAGTGCGCGCCATGCCCAATCGACCGGCGCTCAACAATGCGGGCGCAACGGCCATCTATGGGCCCACGGGAGTCAGCGAAGCACACCGCAAACTTGCCGAAGATGTGCTGGGCGCGGTCGGCACGACGGTGTGGGTGCCGAGCGAGGACGCACTCGACGTGGTGACTGCGCTGTCAGGCAGCGGCCCGGCTTATTTCTTCCTGCTGGCCGAGCTCATGACCGACGCGGCGGTCGGGCTCGGGCTGACACGTGCCAGCGCGCAGGAACTCGCCATCCAGACGCTGTTCGGCTCCGGCCGCATGGCGCGCGACAGCGACGGAGACCTGGCGCGGTTGCGTGCCGAGGTGACGTCCAAGGGTGGCACCACCGAGGCCGCGGTGCGTGCATTCGATGCGGCGAACCTGCGTGGTATCGTCGCCGCCGCTCTCGCGGCCGCCACCGATCGTGGCCGCGAGATGGCGCAGGCATTTGGCCCGAATATGGGCCCGAATATGGGCCCGAATATGGGCCCGAATATGGGAGATAAACCACAGTCATGATCGCCGTCCAGTATCTCGTCGACGCCCTGCTCACGCTCTATCTCTACGTGCTGATCCTGCGTTTCGTCATGCAGCTCTGCCGTGCGGATTTTCGCAATCAGATCGCGCACGCGGTGCTGGCGGTCACCAACCCGCTCATCATGCCGCTGCGCAGGATCCTGCCTCCCGTCGGCAAGGTCGACAGCGCCAGTGTCGTGGCCCTCCTGTTCGTCACCGCGGTGATCGTTGCGGCCACGCCGCTGATCCTGCAAGGCGTATTGCTCGATCCGCTCACCTGGCTGCGCTGGACGCTGCTCACGCTGGTGCGCTCGTTCATCACCTTTTACACCGGCGCCATCATCATCTACGTGATCCTGGGCTGGGTGGTTCCGGCGGGATATTCACCGCCAATGGCGCTGCTCGCGTCAATTTGCGAGCCAGTGCTCGCGCCGGTGCGCCGCGCAATTCCGCCGATCGGCGGCATCGATCTGTCGCCGCTGTGGGTGTCGCTGGCATTTGGCGTGGTGCTGCGGCTGTTGCCCGCGGTCTGAAGGCACAACAACCACTTAAGTGACAGTTGCGACGTCGAATCGACGTCGCGCGCGCGCGCAACTGGCGAAGATTCATACAGCCCGCACGCGTGAAATGCGCGCGGTGAGACTCTCCCTGAGTCGCGAGTGTGCGCCGGACCCTAGAAAACAAGGCATTTGCAGCATCTGCGTGCAACGAAAATTATTTGCACGCGCGGTAGCGTGTGCTATGTTGCGCGCCGAATCGCTCGCCGCGGAATCTATTTCTCGCGGCATTTTTTCAAACGAGGAGTCGAGTAATGGCAAAGAAAGGTGGCGCACCGACGAAGTCGGAAATCGTGGCTCAGATCTGCAAGGACAGCGAGTTGTCGCGCAAGCAGGTCGCCGCGGTGTTCGAGTCACTCAACGGCATCATCAAGAAGAGCCTGCGTGGTCCTGGTCTGTTCACGCTGCCCGGCTTGCTGAAGATGAAGGTCGTAAAGAAGCCTGCCACGAAGGCGCGTGAAGGCATCAACCCGTTCACGAAGGAAAAGATGATTTTCAAGGCGAAGCCGGCCTCCAAGAAGGTCCGCGTTCTGCCCCTGAAGAGCCTCAAGGCCCTCGTGAACTGAAGGAGCTTCAACCAAGAAGCGTCCACGTATCGCGCGTGCCACGACGCGCGATGCACTCGAAAGCCCTGGTGTCACTGGACACCCGGGCTTTCGTGCTTTCAGGACTTGAGAAAATCGAGTATGAGCGGCTTGAGCTCGTGGAGCTTGCCGTGGAAGAAGTGCCCTGCGCCCGCCAGCACGTGCAGGCGCGGTTTGCGAGGTTGCCCGGCCGCCCAGGCCAGCACCGCCTCGGGCGGCACCACGTCGTCCGCATCGCCCTGGGCCAGCATCCAGTCGCAGTCCGGGTGCGCAACCTCACCCAGCTCGAAGCGCGCCACCGGCGGCGCCACGGCCACGAGCTTGGCCGGTGCGAGGACGGCGGCACCCCTTAATGCGACGAAGGCGCCGAACGAGAACCCTCCTAACCAGAGAGCTGCCGATGGAAACCGCCGCCGCCCTTCAGCGACCACGGCCGCGAGGTCGTCAGCCTCACCGCGGCCATTGTCGAACTTGCCGGCGCTGGTCCCGACGCCACGAAAATTGAAGCGCAAGGCTGGCGCGCCGCACTCCGTCATCGCGCGGGCGATGACGTGGGTGACCTTGTTGTCCATGGTGCCGCCGAACAGCGGATGCGGGTGACAGGCCACGCCGAAGACGCGTGGCTCGGAATCGACTTCGGGAAACTCGAGTCGCGCTTCGAGCGGGCCGACTGGCCCCGCGACGGTCAGGACTTCCGCGCGCGTCACGGCGCCTTGTAGACGGTGTCGTCCTTCATGACGAACACCACGCGCTCCATGACAGTGATGTCCTCCAGCGGATTGCCCGGCACGCCGACCAGCTCACCGAGCTTGCCAACGGCGATGCTGCCGGTGCGGTCGTCGAGACCCAGGAACTTCGCGGGCGCGCTGGTCGCGACCCTGATGGCTTCCATCGGCGGCATGCCGCTCTCGACCATGAGGCGGAACTCGCGCGCGTTTTCACCGTGCTTGCTGACGCCGGTGTCGGTGCCGAACAGGATCTTCACGCCGGACTTCCAGGCCCTGGCGAAGGTCTGCTGGATCTGCGGCCCCACGGCCAGCGCCTTGGGACGCACCAGCGCCGGAAAGAAGTTCGGATCCTGGGCCTGGTCGTACACCCAGCGCCCGGCGGAAATCGTCGGCACGAGGTAGGTGCCGTGCTCCTTCATGAGCTTGATGCCCTCGTCGTCCAGGAAGGTGCCGTGTTCGATGGTGTCGACTCCGCCGCGCACCGCGCGCTTGATGCCCTCGGCGCCATGCGCGTGTGCGGCCACCTTGAAACCGTAGTCGCGTGCCGTGGCGACCACCGCGCGAATCTCTTCCTCGGTGAACTGCGGGTTGGAACCACTCTTCGCGATCGACAACACACCGCCGGTGGCCGTGATCTTGATGGTGTCCGAACCCTCCTTGTAGCGCTGGCGCACGGCCTTGCGCGCATCCTCGACGCTGTTGACCACGCCCTCGTCCGGGCCGGGGTCGGCCGGAAACTTGCGTGCCCAACCGTTGGTGGGATCGGCATGACCGCCGGTGGTCGCGATGGCCTTGCCGGCCGCAATGATGCGCGGCCCCGGAACCTTGCCGGCATTGATCGCGTTGCGCAGCGCGATTGAGGCGCGGTATTCATCCCCCAGGTCACGCACCGTGGTGAAACCGGCTAACAAGGTGCGCTGGGCGTAGACCACGCCGTCGATGGCCACGTCGCCTTCGTTCTGCTTGTAGTTGTTGATTTCCGCGTTCTTGGAATATTCGCTGGTCAAGTGCACGTGCATGTCGAACAGGCCCGGCAGCAGCGTGCCGTTGCGCAGGTCGATGACCCGGTCATCCGCCGCCGGCTGGCGAAAGCCGGCTTCGATGGCGGTGATCTTGCCCGCTTCTACCACCACCGTTTGATTGGTCTTCACGGTGTCCGAGACACCATCAATGACGCGACCGGCATGGATCAGGGTGGCGGCCTGCGCCACGCCACCCAGCGACACCGCGAAAATGAGCGCGATGGCGCGCAGCAACGCGGGTTTCATCAACGAATTTCCACCAGCTCGACGTCGAAGACCAGTGTGGCGCCAGGAGGAATCACGCCGCCGGCGCCGCGCGCGCCATAACCCATTTCCGGGGGAATCACGAGGCGACGCTTGCCGCCGACCTTCATGCCCACCACGCCTTCGTCCCAGCCCCGGATCACCATGCCGGCGCCGACCGGGAATTCGAATGGCTCATTGCGATCGACCGAGCTGTCGAACTTCTTGCCCTTGTTCTCGGGCGCGCCCACGTCGTACAGCCAGCCGGTGTAATGCACCAGCGCGGTCTGGCCGGATTTGATTTCGGCGCCATTGCCGGGAGTGAGGTCGGTCTTTTCCATTGCCATGGTTTCGGTTCCTTTGGATGCGGGCGCTGGGGCCTGAGTTTCGGCGGACGCGGCGGGTTCCGTGGCTGGAGCAGACTCTGCGGGTTTCTCTCTTGGCTTGCAGGCCACGAAAGTTGACGCGACGAACAGGGCGCATAGCGCCAGTACCAGCGACTTAACCGTCATTGCGAAACTCCGGTCACGAGCGGGCCGGCATTATTGCAGACAATTGCCGGCAGGTGGCCTGGGCCCTACAGCAGCTTGTTCGCCTTGAGATAACGCTCGAGGTCGCGATAGGAATCGTCGCCGCCCGCGTACTTGACGAGGTTGCGCGCGGTGCGCAGCCAGTCCTGCGTGGTGGGAACGAGTTCGCCGGCGGCGCGCAGCAGGTCTTCCTGGGAAATTTCGCGCTCGCGCCGCGTCTCGAGATACTCGGTGAGCACATATTCCTTGGCGCGTTCCACCAGCGCATCGACGTCGGCACCCGAGAACTGCCCGGTGAGGCGCGCGACGGCTGCCGCGTCGACAGTGCCGTGCGGAACGCTCTCCAGCGCCAGTTCGATGATGCGTGTGCGCGCCACCGCGTCGGGCGGCGGTACGAACACCTGGCGTGCGAATCGTCCCGGCCGCTTCATGGCCGGGTCCACGTCCCAGGGCATGTTGGTGGCGGCGAGGATCAGCACCTGGTCATTGGCGTTGTCAAAACCGTCGAGCTGCGACAGGAATTCGTTGACGATCTTGCGGCTCACGTCCGAGCTCGCCTTGGATCGCGCGAATGCCAGCGCATCGAGCTCGTCGAAGAACATCACGCAGGGCTTCTGCGCACGCGCCTTCTCGAACATCAGCGCCAGGTTGCGCTCGCTCTCGCCCTGCCACATCGAGAGGATCTCGGAGATGCCGATGGCGAGGAAACTGGCGTTGCATTCGTTGGCGACCGCGCGGGCCAGCATGGTCTTGCCGCATCCCGGCGGGCCGTAGAGCAGGATGCCGCCACCGGCCTTCTTGCGGAACTTCGCGAACAACCCCGGGTTGATGAACGGCTCGATGATCTGCAGGCGAATGGACTTCTTGAGGTCTTCCATGCCGGCGATGTGAATGAACCGGGTCTTGTCGGGCACGGCGACCGGCCGCGCGATCGACACGACGTCGGCGCTGCGTGCACCCGGCACCACGGTGAGCTGTACTTTTTCGCGTGCCGCGGGCGGCGGCTCGCGCGGCGGCGGTGGCGCAGGTGGCGGTGCGCGCAGCCGCTCGAATTCGTCGAGCGCCGGCGTCGCGTTCGCCTTGCGTGCAAGGTCGTACTGGGCGAGCGCGTCCGTTTCCCGTCCCGCGGCGAGCAACCCGCGCGCGTAGGCCAGGCGCGTGACATTGTCGAAAGGATCGCGCAACAGGCGCGCCTCGAGTTCCGCGAGCGCGGGGGCGTGCTTGTCGTTCACAGGATGCGGCGGATCAGGGGCGGCCAGACCCAGCTATAGATGCAGTACCCGAGCCAGGTGAACGCCACCGGCGCCGCGAGTTCCGGCGCGGTTTTCGACAGCGCACGAATCATGACGATACCGCCGATCCACATGGCCACCGAAGCGCCCCAGCCCCATTTCTGCAGCGGCCACAGGGGCTTCATGCTCCAGTGATTCTGGATGCGCAACTCGCGCACCAGCTCAACGAGATGTTCGTTGGCCGGATCGGCGCGCATCGCGCCTTGCGCAATGCGATGCGCTTCGTCAATGCGTCCGGAATCCACCAGCGCCACGACCAGGGCGTGCACCGCGCTCATCGATTCCGGGTGTGCGGCCAGCAGCTTCTGGAGGGCAGCATTCGGCCGTGCGCCGCTGCGCGCGGTTTCGCACAGCGCGGTGGCCATCAGGCATTCGTCGTCTTCGGGGTCGTAGCGCAGCCCCTCGCGCGCCAGCTGCTCCGCCTTTTCCAGGTGCAGGGTGCGCAACATCAGCTGCGAATAGCGCCCGTACAGTTCCGCGCTCTCCGGGTATTCGCGCAGCAACCCGATGAGGAGCAGCTCGGCGTCGGCGTATTCCTTGCGCTCGACGAGCATGAAGGCCAACAGCTGACGCGCCGGTGCATGTTCGGGGTTGGAGACCAGCACCTGGCGCACCGTTTTTTCGGCGGTTTCGTTTTCGTCGCCCAGCCATTCGGCCTGCGCACTTTGATACAGCAGGTCGGGATCCTGCGGGTACTGCGTGAGCGCCTGCGACAGGACGCGTTTCGCGTCGGCGAGGCGGCGGCGCTCGATGAAGTAGAACGCCTGTTCGGCGTAGAGGGCGGCACTCGTGGGCTGGTCGTTCACGTGATCAATGATGCTTGAGAATCCACGCGAGCAAAGTGGCATTTGCCGCCCAGCCCGACAGCACCGCGGCAATGCCCACCGGCCAGCTCGGCAGCGCTTCCACCCCCGACACGCGGGCCGACCGGAAAAACCTGCGATGCAATAAATAGATGGCGCCGAAAATCGCCAGCCCCAGGCCGCGCAGCAGGATCTCGCCGGTGCGTCGCGGCGTCATCCCCGCGAATTCGGCGAGTGCATCGAAGTAGCCGGCGCGCACCAGCATCATCGGTACGAGCAAAGCCAGCGCCGTGAGGATGACGACGACGGGCGCGTCCTGCCTGAGGCGCGACAGCCTGGTGATGTTCGCCAGGGCGTATACCGCCGCGCCGACCGGGCCGCCGAAAAACGCGGACATGGCAAAACCGGTGGTGTGATAGAGCGCCGGCGGCCGGGTGTAGTCCGACAGCGTCGGGCGCAGCAGGTCGTCGTTACTCAAGCCGCATCCAGAGCTTGTTCAACCGCTGCACGAAGGCGCCGGGATCGGGAAGCTGCGCGCCTTCCGCCAGGGTCGCCTGCTCGTATAGCACCAGCGCGAGGTCGCTGAACTCTTCCGCGTTCTCACGCTTCTCCAGGTACTTCACCAGGTGGTGGTCGACGTTGAGCTCCAGCACCGGCTTCGACGGCGGCGCTGCCTGCCCGGCGGCCTCGAGCGCGCGGCGCAGCGGCGCCGACATGTCATGTTCGCCGGCCACCAGCACTGCGGCCGAGTCCTTGAGGCGCGTGCTGACGCGTACCTCGGAAACCCGTTCGCCCAGCGAGTCCTTGACGCGCTTGAGCAGCGGCTTGCTCTCCCTGAGCAGCTCCTCGACCTTTTCCTTTTCAGCGGCGCTCGCCAGCGCCCCCAGTTCGAGGTCGCCGCGGGTCGCATCCCGGAATTTCTTGCCTTCGAAATCCTGCAGGTGGTCCATGACCCAGGCGTCGATGCGCCGCCCTAACAACAGGACTTCGACGTTTCGCGCACGCAACGACTCGATGGCCGGATGGCTGCGCGCCGCGGCCAGGCTTTCGCCCACCACGAAGTAGATCTTGTCCTGGCCGGCCTGCATGCGCGCCACATACTCGGCCAGCGAGACCGTTTCTTCGTCGCCGCTGGTGGTGGAGGCAAACCGCAGCAATGGCAGCAGCTTGTCGCGATTGGCGTGATCTTCGGCCAGGCCTTCCTTTAGGACGGTGCCGAACTCACGCCAGAAGCCCTGGTACTTCGTGGCATCATCCTTGGCGAGCTTGGCCAGCATTTCGAGCACACGCCGGGTGAGAGCGCCGCGCATGGCCTCGACCTCGCTGTCGGCCTGCAACAGCTCGCGCGACACATTCAGCGGCAAGTCGGCGGAATCGAGCACACCTTTCACGAATCGCAGGTACAGCGGCAGGAACTGCTCGGCGTCGTCCATGATGAACACGCGCCGCACGTACAACTTGAGGCCACGCGCCCCGTCGCGTTGCCACAGGTCGAAGGGGGCATCCGCAGGGATGTAGATGAGGCTGGTGTACTCGCGCTTGCCTTCCACGCGGTTGTGCGACCAGGACAGCGGCTCGCCCTGGTCGTGGGTGAGGTAGCGATAGAACTCGACGTATTCCTCGTCCTTGATCTCGGACTTGGGGCGCGCCCAGAGCGCCGTGCCGCGGTTGACGGCTTCGTATTCGAGCGTCGCCTCGCCTTCCTTCGGCATGCGCACCGGGAAGGCGATGTGATCGGAATAGCGCCGCACCAGCGACCGCAGGTGCCAGGCATCGAGAAATTCCTTCGCGTCTTCCTTCAGGTGCAGCACCACGGCGGTACCGCGCTCGGCGCGCTCCACGGTCTCGACGGTGAATTCGCCATCGGCACTCGAAGCCCAGCGCACCCCCTCGCCCGCCGGCAGGCCCGCGCGGCGGGTCAGGACTTCGACGCGCTCGGCCACGATGAAAGCGGAATAGAAGCCGACGCCGAACTGGCCGATGAGCTTCGAGTCCTGCTGCTGGTCGCCGGACAACTTCTTGAAGAATTCCGCGGTGCCCGAACGCGCGATGGTGCCGAGGTGCGAGATCGCCTCCTCGCGGCTCATGCCGATGCCATTGTCGCGAATGCTGAGAGTGCCCTTGTCCTTGTCCGCCTCGATCCACACGGCCAGCTCGGTGTCGCCGGCCAGGAGCTCAGGCTTGCTCAGGGATTCGAATCGCAACTTGTCGTTGGCGTCGGAAGCGTTGGATATCAGCTCGCGCAGGAAGATTTCCCGGTGGCTGTACAACGAATGGATCATGAGCTTCAGCAGCTCACGGACTTCGGCCTGGAAGGCCAGTGTTTCTTTGGGGGTTTCCGGGTTTGACATTGCGCCGGCAGACTGCGGGCACTTCCCGGGAAATTCAAGCCCTCGCGGGCGGCGGCTCAGCGCTTGCGGACCGAGCTCCAGAAGGACATCGCGCTGTGTTTGACCATGTAGCGGCTGGTACCGACGAAGTCGTCGATTTCATCCCACAGCAGCAGTAGTCTTTCCATCGCGGTACACCGGTTGCAAACAAGCTTGTGGCGGATCGTAGGAAGACCCCTGCCGCCTCGCTGTGTCGGGAGTCACATTCACCCGGATCGTCGGTTGCGGGCGATGTATCGCGTCGCTAGTCTTCCAAGTGCCTCACATGACGACCAGATTCTGACAAACACCAAACGGGCGTCCGGGAGTCACATGCAACGCATAGTTGTGCTCAACCCTAAAGGTGGCTCTGGCAAGACGACGCTCGCGATCAACCTCGCGGCCTACTTCGCCGGACGCGGCGACAACACGCTGCTCATCGATCGCGATCCTCAGGGTTCATCGACCCGCTGGCTGCGCAAGCGCAAGGTTCCGCAACCGGTCATCAATGGCATCGCCGCGTTCGAGCGCGATTCGCGCACCACCATGAGCTGGCAGATGCGGGTGCCGGATGGCACACAGAAAATCGTGGTCGACAGTCCCGCCGCAGTCGAGGCCCGGGGCATGCCCGAGCTGGTGCGCGATGCGCATAAAGTCATCGTTCCCGTCCTGCCGTCGGACATCGACATTCACGCCGCCTCGCGCTGCATCGCCGACCTGCTGCTGGTGGCCAAGATCCGCCGCGAAGAAAACCGCATTGGCGTCATAGCCAACCGGGTACGCAAGAACACGCTGATGTTCCAGTCGCTGATGCGATTCCTGGAAAAGCTCAACATTCCCATCGTGGCGACGCTGCGCGACTCGCAGAATTACGTGCGGGCCGCCGAACAGGGCGTCGGCATCCACGAAATGAAGTCCTACCTGGTCAAGGAAGACCTGGGGCAGTGGGAAACACTGCTGGCGTGGCTGGAACCGGAACGTGTGCTGGCAGAACAACCTGCGCCGCTGCAGGAGCAGCCCGAGCCGGAGATCCCTGCGATCACGCCCGAGGCGGCCATCGAACCGTCGACGGACGATACCGCCGCGCACGACGCGCGCTTCATCTTGCCGGGCGTTTGAAGGCGGTGCCGGGCCGGCCATACCGCATTAATAGGGACAAAAAACAACCATTAAGAACGACGTGCCG
>Ga0315910_10005065_pt1 | contig 10858 bp, 8 predicted proteins | sample EdamamesoilMG_FD_204470 | JGI IMG/M metagenome (GOLD analysis project Ga0315910, IMG submission 204470) | Garden soil microbial communities collected in Santa Monica, California, United States - Edamame soil | ecosystem: Environmental > Terrestrial > Soil > Garden | place: USA: California...
AACGAGTCGGCAATCCGTTCGAGACGGATGAAGGTCTCCCGCGCGACGAAGAACTTGAGCATGTCGCCATCCTTCTGCGCGCGCTCGTAATTCGCCTTCAGCCCGCGCTGGTGGACGATATCGACCTCGCCTTCGATGGCGACGATCTGGGCGGTGAGCATGTGCAGTTTGCCGCCATTGGCGACGACATCGCGCATCAGCGGCATGCATTCGTCGATCAGCTTGACTGCGCTGACGATCTTTTCGGCCATGACCTTCATGTCGGGACCGAACTCGGCCTTTTCGTAGAGTTCGATCGACGAGGCGCAGCCCTGGATGTCGTCGATCGTATCGTCCATCGCCACGATCAGGCCGATGATCGCGCCGCGATCGAAGGGGGTGAGGAAGGTCTGGCGGACTTCGCGCAGGACTTCGCGGATAACCTCGTCCGCTGCGTGTTCCTGTTCGCGGATTGCCGCGATCAGGCTGCTGCGTTCGCCATCGCCCCGGGTCAGCCTGAGCAGCGCCTCGGCAGCGGCGACGCAGGCGGCCGAATGACGTTCGAACAGGTCGAAGAAATTTCCGGATTGCGGCACCAGCCGCCGGAACCAATCGAACACCCCTCACCCTCCTGGCTTTTTTCAGTCGAGCGGTGCCCGATATGTGACAGCGGTGCAACCATTCCCGGCGCGTCTTTCCGCCGCTTAGTGATATTCTCCTGAGGCTTTTCGGGGGTTTCCCCAATGCCTAACCGCCCATCGCTCCACTGCCCGTCCAGTAGTTCTGGACGCCATAGGCGTCCCAGTCGAAGGACAGGTTCAGCCTGCACTGGTCCGTCTCGATGACGACCCACACCGTCCCCGCGTCGTAATTCGGCAGGAAGGGGACGTAGTAGTTGCTCCATTCGCCTTCGCCATTGGCGGTGATCGGGGCGTCGATCGGTTTCATGTCCTGGTTGGCGAGGTAATATCGGCCCGATGCGGCGCTGCCGAGGCCCGAAACGTTGACCAGGAATATCTTGCCGTTGCCGCGAATTTCGCCCGCGCACCTGCCGTTGCGGTCGAAATCGATCTGGGGCCAGCCCTGTTTTTCGACGATTGGATCGTAAGCGGCGGAGGGTCCGGCGAGAAACGTCGCCGCCAGCGACAGGATCGCGAGTTGACCGAGCTTGGGATAGTTCATGGTCCCGACTCCAGAGTTGCCTGCGTTAGCGCTTCCTACACCATCGCGAGCCGCGGTCCGGGGTGAATTCCTTGTTGCTCCGGTTCGGAACAGACCGGACGATCCGTTAATGAAAGTCGCGAAACATCTGTGGACGCCGCCCCGCCCCGCTGACATGATCGCGCCATAGCCCGCCGCAGAGCGAGGCAAGCCCGGGGAGACGGAATTGACCCAGAAAACCTTCAGCGCGGCAATCGCAGACGCGCCGCTGCGCCCGTTCCAGGTGATGGTGATCGCCTTTGGGCTGGCGCTGCTGGTGATCGACGGGATCGACCTGCAATCGCTGCCGCTGGTGGTCCCGGAAATCCTCGCCGAATGGGGCATCGATCGCGAAGACTTCGGCACGGCCCTGTCCGCCTCGCTGTTCGGCATGGCCTTCGGCTCGGTCTTCGGCGGCATGCTGGGCGACCGCATCGGGCGGCTGAGGACATTGTTCATCGCCTGCATGATCTTCGGTTCGGCGACCATCGCCGCCGGTTACACCAACACGGCATGGGAAATGACCGCGGTGCGCGCCCTCGGTGGTTTGGGTTTCGGCGCCGCCTATCCCAACGGGCTGGCGCTGGTCAGCGACTGGGTGTCGGAGCGCTGGCGGCCGCACGCGGTCTCGATCCTGTCGATCGGCATTCCGGTCGGCATTTCGGTGAGCGCGTTCGTCATGCCTTATTTGCTGCCCGGATATGGCTGGCGTGGGACCTTTATGATCTTCGGCGCGGCCTCGATCGTGCTGGGTTTCCTCGTGATCCTGCTGCTGCGCGAACCGCCGCCCTTCCTCCTTGCCAAGGGCAGGAAGGAAGCCGCGCAAAGGAATGCCGCCAGGGTGATCGATCCCGCAATCGACCTGCTGCCCGAAGCGGGCAACAGCGACGGTGCGGCGGGCGAGAAAATCGGCATCTTCCACCGGCGCAACAAACTGCTCAACATCGGCATGGTGATCAGCTTTTCGGCCACCACCGCGCTGGTTTACGGGTTGCTCAACTGGACCACCGAGCTGCTGACGACCGCGGGCTTCACGCCCGACCAGGCGCGCGAGGCAGGGGTCTGGCAGGGCGCATTGTCGGTGGTTGGCGGGCTTTCCGCCGGGCTCACGACCCGCTTTTTCGGGTCGCGCGCGGTGACGATTGCCGGGGCAGCGGCGATCCTGTTGACCATTCTCGCGCTGGGTTGGATGGTCGAGGGCATCGGCGGCGCGCCCACGGCTGACGAGCGCTCGATCATCATCGCGCTCGAGGGCCTCGCCGTTGGCCTCGTCAGCATGATGATCACCGTGTTCTACGTGGTAATGGCGCACGGCTATCCGGCCAGCTGCCGCGCGGGCGGGATCGGCTTCATCATCACCTCGGGCCGTCTGCTGTCGATCGCGATGGTGTTTTACGGCGGAACGCTGATCAGCATGGGCGGCGAAGGCAGCTTCATCTGGTATTTCGCCGCGCTGACGGCGATTTCACTGCTGGTGTTCGCAGCGGCGTTCATCGTCGATTGCCACGTGCAGCCGAAACGAGCCGCCATGATCAGGTAGCTGCGGAGATCTTCTCCCAAGCCTGCTCAAGCGCAGCGCGTTCGAGCGCAATCCCGGCAATATCCCGCACCAGATGTTCGAACTCCGCGAAATCGCGGAACTCGCGCGCTTCGGCCCCCTCCGGCCCATCGATCGTCAGCGAGCGGTTGAACACGCCGTAGCGAGTTGGTCCGTCGAAGCAGGTGAACATCAGCATCGAGCCGAACGGCATCTCGCCCCACGCGGCGCAGGCGAAATTGGCGGCGGCGATCTCCGCATCGGTCACCCGCGCATAATCGAAGGCGTAGAGCGCCAGCCAGTTTTCCCCATCGAGACGCTCGACCACCGTTTCGCCCCGCTCAGGATCCTCGACCAGGCGGAACACGCCGTTGGGCGCCACTTGTTCGCCCTCGACGCCGATTTCGAGCGGAATGAGCGGCCCGGGCCCGCCGAAACCGACATCGGTAAGGAAGGAACGTCCGCCGACATCGGCCCGCAGCACCAGGTGGCTACGCGAGGCATCCACCCCGTAACGCATCCGTACCCGCGCGAGCACGCGCCGGGGCGCGAACCCGATCGCGGCAAGCGCAGCGCCGTAAAGCCCGTTCTGCTCGAAGCAGTACCCACCGCGCCGCCGCTGCACGATCTTGGCGAACAGCTCGGGAATGCCGAGCAGCGGCACCTTGCCGAGCAGCGGATCGAAATTCTCGAACGGCACGGCGCGCATATGCGCCTGCTGCAGCGCGCGCAGCCCCTCGGCATCGGCGGCGGGCCTGTCGAGGCCTATCCGTTCGAGATAGGCTGCAAGATCGAAGCTCACTCCTCCGGGCTGCCCGGCGCGGGCGCTCCCGGCATCGGCGCAACCGGCATCGGCGGCGCATCGGGATCGTCCTCATGCACTTCGACATGCCCCAGCCCGACATGGCTGCGCTTGCGGCTGTAGAGGAAATAGACCAGCAGGCCGATCACGCCCCACCCCGCGAACAGCGACAGCGTGTAGCCGGACAGACTGAAAAACAGGTAGACGCAGCCAGCGACCGCCAGCGGCACAACCACGACTGCTCCCGGAGTCCGGAACGGGCGGTGGCGGCCGGGGTCGGTCCGGCGCAGCACCAGCACCGCGATCGCGACCATGGCGAAGGCGAACAAAGTGCCCGAATTCGAGATGTCGGCCAGCATCCCGACCGGGAACAAAGCGGCAAAGCACGCCACGCCAACGCCGGTGATGATCGTCACCACATGCGGGGTGCGATATTTAGGATGTACCTTGCTGAGCACTTCGGGGAGCAACCCGTCGCGGCTCATCACGAAGAAGATGCGGGTCTGCCCAAACATCATCATCAGCACCACTGAAGGCAGCGCCAGCCCTGCGGCCAGCCCGATGAGGTTGCCGATCTGGACCCAGCCGATCGAGCGCATGGTCCAGGCCAGCGCTTCTTTCGAGCAGACCACTGCCTCGCTCGCGATGTTGGAGCAGGCCGCCGCCATCGCCGTGGCGTCGCCCGGGGAGATTCCCTTGCCTGCTTCGTCGAGCAACGGCTGCGCACCGACCGTGCCGATCACGCCCGACGCCACCAGCAGGTAGAACACGGTGCAGATCGCCAGACTGCCGATCAGCCCGATCGGCAGGTTGCGCTGCGGATTGACCGTTTCCTCGGCCGCAGTCGAAACCGCATCGAAGCCGACATAGGCGAAGAAGATCGAAGCCGCCGCCGCCGAAATCCCGGCAAAGCCGAGCGGCGCGAAGGGAATGAACTTGTCGGTTTGCAGGACCGGGATAGCCAGCACGATGAACGCCGTCAGCGCGGTGATCTTGACCACCACCAGGATCGCATTGACCATCGCGCTTTCGCGCGTGCCGATCACCAGCAGCCACGTCACCAGTAGGGCGATCAGGAAGGCGGGCAGGTTGATATAGCCGCCGACTTCGATGGCCGTGCTCAATTCCACGCTCGGCGCGGCGCCGAATGCGAGCTTGATCTGCGCGATCAATGCGTCGGCATTGACCAGTTCGACCGGCAGGGTGACGCCGAGATATTCTCGCAGGAGTCCGACGAAATAGCCCGACCAGCCGACCGAAACGGCGCCCGCCGCGACCGCATATTCGAGCACCAGCGCCCAGCCGACGACCCACGCCATCAGCTCGCCCATCACGGCGTAGCTATAGGTGTAGGCGGAGCCGGAAACCGGCACCATCGCAGCCATTTCGGCATAACACAAAGCCGCCAGCGCGCAGACGATGCCGGCGATGACGAAGCTCAGCAGCATGCCCGGACCGGCCTTCTGCGCGGCCTCGGCGGTGAGCACGAAGATGCCCGTGCCGATGATTCCGCCGACTCCCAGCATTGTCAGCTGGAAGGCGCCGAGCGAGCGATGGAGCGATTTCTTCTCGGCGGTCGCAAGGATCGCATCGAGCGGTTTGACACGGTCGAACATTGGAACTCCCTCGCAACCCCGGAGAAACGACGAAGCTAGCGCGGTGCGGGCCGATGGCAAGGGGTTACGCTCGCCCTTCCCCAGTCCCGCTCCGATGGCTAGAAGGCGCGCATGTCCACCAGCTACAGGCTAGACACCTCGACCAGCCGCGCGCACCCGACCCCGCAGCCGATGCGGCGGCTGACCGTGCCCGAAATCCAGCGCCGCAAGTTCGAGGGCCGGACCGAGACCCCGCTGGTGGTGCTGACCGCCTACACCGCGCGGCAGGCGCAATTGCTCGACGAGCATTGCGATATTCTGCTGGTCGGGGATTCGCTCGGCCAGGTGATCTACGGCCTGCCATCGACATTGCAGGTCACGCTCGAGATGATGATCGCCCATGGCGCCGCGGTTGTGCGGGGCAGCTATCACAGTGTCGTGGTGGTCGACATGCCGTTCGGCACTTACGAGCAATCGCCCCAGCAGGCCTATTCCTCGGCCAGTCGGGTGATGGCCGAAACCGGCTGCGCCGCGGTCAAGCTCGAAGGCGGGCAGGCTATGGCCGAAACCATCGCCTTCCTCACCCAGCGCGGCATCCCGGTGATGGCCCATGTCGGGCTGACCCCGCAATCGGTCAACGCGCTGGGCGGCTATGGCGCGCGCGGCAGGAGCCAGCAGGAACACGAGAAGATTCTCGCCGACGGCAAGGCGATCGCCGATGCCGGAGCCTTTGCGGTGGTGATCGAAGGGGTGATTGAACCAATTGCGGTGGAGATTACGCGGAGCCTCGACATCCCCACCATCGGCATCGGCGCATCGGCGCAATGTGACGGGCAGGTGCTGGTGACCGAAGACATGCTGGGCATGTTCGAGCGCGTGCCGCGGTTCGTGAAGCGTTATGAAGAGATTGCCGTAACCATTTCCGAAGCCGCGAAGAAATACGCCGAAGACGTGCGCGCCCGCACCTTTCCCGGACCCGAGCAAACCTACCAGGCGGACTGACCCCGATGTTCCAATTCTACCGCTTCTCCTTCGTGTTCTCGCTCGTCTGCCTCGCGCTGGGCGCGTGGTATGGCTGGGAAAGCACCGGCACGCTTTCCGGAACCGCGCAGGTGTTGTGGATCATCGTGGTGCTCTCGATCCTCGAAATCTCGCTGAGTTTCGACAATGCGGTGGTCAACGCCTCGGTCCTCAAGGAGATGGACGAAGTCTGGCAGCGGCGCTTCCTCCTGTGGGGCATCGCCTTCGCGGTGTTCGGCATGCGCGTGGTCTTCCCGCTCGCCATCGTGGCGATCGCCGCGGGCCTAGGCCCGGCGGACACCGTGCGGCTCTCACTGACCGATCCGGCCGAATATGAGCGGATCGTGTCGTCGGCCAATGTCGGGATCGCCGGGTTCGGCGGCGCCTTCCTCGCCATGGTCGGGCTCAAGTTCTTTTTCGACGCCGACAAGGAAGTGCACTGGATCGACGTGGTCGAGCGCAAGCTCGCGGCGGTCTCGGCGGTCAAGGCAGTCGAGATCGGCGTGCTGCTGCTGGTTCTGTGGGGGATATCCTCGCTGCTCGACACCGCCGACGCGTTGACCTTCCTGATCGCCGGAATCCTCGGAATCGTGACCTATATCGCGGTCGAGGCGATCAACACCGCGCTCGAAATAGGTGAGCAGCGGCGCAAGCTTGCCGGAGCGGCGGTGCGATCGGGGCTAGGCGGGTTTCTCTACCTCAACGTGCTCGACGCCAGCTTCAGCTTCGACGGGGTGATCGGCGCCTTCGCCCTGTCGAACAACATGGTGGTGATCGCGCTGGGCTTGTCGATCGGGGCGATTTTCGTGCGTTCGATGACGGTCCACCTGGTCCACAAGGGCACGCTGGCGGAATACGCCTTCCTTGAGCATGGGGCGTTCTGGGCGATCATCGCGCTCGGCGGGATCATGCTGTTCGGCGCGGTCGCCCATGTGCCCGAAGTGATCACCGGGCTGATCGGCGCGGCGATGATCGGGCTCTCGCTGTGGTGGTCGATCCGCCACAAGCGCCGCAATCCCGAGCCTATCGAGGATGCGCTGCGAGGCGACTAGCAATTGGCGCACTGAACACCAGTTGCAACAAGTGATAGATCAGCAGCGGCAGCAGCACGATCCCGGCGATCGCGGGCGGGAACAGCACGGTAGCCAGCGGCGCCCCCATCGCGGTGCTTTTCTGCGCCCCCGAGAACAGCATCGCGATCCGGTCGCCGCGCGGGAGCGCCAGCACCCCGCCCAGCAGCCACGCGCCGCCAAAGGCAAAGCCCAGCAGCAGCAGCACCGCAGCCAACAGGATCGTCCAATCGGCTGTGTCGAGCATCTCCCACAGGCCCTGCTCGACCGCGCCCGAAAACGCGACATAGACCGCGATGGCGATCGAAATGCGGTCCATCCACATGGCCGTGCGGCGGTGATCGCTGACCCATTGCCCGGCCCAGCGCTGCGCCACCTGCCCGATGGTGAACGGCAGCAGCAGGATCATGCCGACCCGCGCCAGCCCGTCGAAATCGAAGCCGGCCCCCGCACCGCCCGCCATCGCAGTGAACAAAGGCGCGGTGATGAACACGCCGGTGAGGTTGAGCAGCGCTGCCGCAACCACCGAACTCGCGACATTGCCGCCCGCGAGCGAGCAATAGGCGGTCGCCGACTGCACCGTCGACGGCAGGGTCCCGAGATAGAGGAAGCCCAGCGCCACCGCCGGCGGCAGCAACCCGGCCAGCGCGATCGAAGTACCCCAGCCGGCCAGCGCCATCGCCCCGAAGCACCACAACACCAGCGGCACAAGGAACCGAACATTCCCGATCCCGCGCAGCACCTCGTCGCGCGGCAGGCGCAGCCCGTTGAGCAGGAACAGCACGAAGATCGCGGTGTTGGAGACCGCCTGCGCCGCCGGCCGCGCTTCGCCGGTCACCGGCAGGAAAGTCGCCAGCAGGATGACCGCGACGAGCAGCCGCACCATCGGATCGAAGGCTTGGGAAAGGCGTGAGATCATGGCGCGGGACTGCCTCGCCGGACCGCGTTTGTCGAGCGAATGCGATCAGAATCCGGCTTGCCGCGCCTTGGCTTCGAGCGAGGCAATATCCGCCGCCCGGCCACTCGATCGGCGCAAGGTCCGGGCGAGCACCGCGGCTGCGCGAGCGTTCATCGGCTGCATCCGGTAAGCCTCGATGGCATTGGCGTGTGCGGCTTTGGCCTCGCCGAGGTTCAATTGCGCCAGGGCAAGCAATGCCAGCACTTGCGGATCGCGCGCCTCCGGTTCGAAGGCGTGGATATGCGCGGTGAGCGCCCGCACCTGCCGCCAGTCGCCTGCATCGCTCGCCAGTCTCGCCGCAAGCCACGCTGCATCGCGATCGAGCGGGTTCCGGGCGAGGTAATCCAGCGCCAATGCGCGCGCTTCTCCGTGCCTCCGGAGCCGACTCAGTGCCTCCACCATTTTCGCGGTCGTTGCCAATGAGCGCCTGACCTGTTCCGCAGCCCGGTACTCGGCCAATGCTCCGACAGCATCGCCGCGCGCCAAAGCGACGTCGCCGGCAAGGGTCAGGAAGTCGGCCGATCCCGCGAAGCGTTCACGCAAGACGGCGACCGCACTATCCGCCTCGGCGAGGTTACCCGATGCGATCGTCTGACGGACCCGCGCGATCCCGACATCGAGCCGTTCGGCATCGTCTCGGAAGCGGAACAGGAGCAGTTCCGACTGGGCCCCGTTCGGCACCATCAGCAAGACCTGCCCCGGATTGGCCGCCGCCCGGTCGAGATAGCGAGCGGCCCGCTCCCGCTCTCCCAGTTCCTCGAATGCCCGCCCGACCACGGTCAGGAGATAGGCCGAGGCATCCACCCGATCGGCGGTCGGCGCGTAGCGAGCCGCAACTTCGCTCGCTTCGCCGTTTTCGAGCAGGGCGCGGGCAAACAATTCCTGGGCCCGTGAATGATCGGGCTGAGCCCGCGCAAGCCTGGCGAAAGCCTCGACCGCCAGCGCCGGATTGCCCGCCCGCAGTTCTAGTATGCCCTCGAGCATCAGCGCGGCGGGAATGCCCTGAAGGGACTTGCCGGTACGCGCAATAAGGCGGCGCGCCAGAGCGTCCTTACCCGCACGGGCCGCAAGCACGGCCTGGAGAAAAAAGGCGCGCGGGTTCTTCGGATCGAGTTCGATCATCCGGCGGGTTACCGCCAGCATATCCTTGCCGCGGCCAAGCTCGCCCAGTGTGGCGGCATATTCGCCGAGCAGCGAAAGATCGTCGGGAGCGGAACCCAGGCCTTTCGCAAACCATGGCAGCGACGCTTCGAGCCCCTCGCTGTCGCGCACCAGCAGCGCCTTGAACTCAAGCGCGCGCGGATCCTTGGGATCGCGTTGCAGGGCAGTGCCGGAGGCGTCGATCGCCGACAGGTGCTGGCCCGACGCATAATGCAGACGGGCGATGTCGACCCACAATTCGGCCGTGCCCGGGCCGGATTCGAGCGCGCGATTGAAGGCGGCAAGCGCCGCCTCGCGATTGTCCTGCGCGAATTCGAGCCGCGCCAGCATCTGGAACCCGCGCATCCGGGTTTCGGGAGTGAATTCCCCCGGCTCCAGCCACTCCCGCGCTTTGTCGAACTCGCCCTGCAGGAATTCCGCCTCGCCCATGTAGGCGGCAATCACGGGACGCGGAACACCGGCCTTCAGCGCGGGTTGCAGCTCGACTTCGGCGGCAATTCCATCCTGCCTTCCCAGCGCCTCGATCACGGAATCCATCGGATCCGTCTCCGGCGCGGCCGCGGCCGGCAGAGAAAGGAGCAAAAGAGCAATGGCGGCTGATGCCGCCCTGCCCGGGCGCCTGTCAGGCATGGAGGTCATATTGCTTCAGCAGGTCGTAGAGCGTCGGCCGGCTGATCCCCAAGAGCTTGGCGGTGTTGGAAATATTGCCCTCGCTGCGCGCCAGCGCATGGCGGATCACCTTGCGGTCGGTCTGTTCGCGCGCGCTCTTGAGATTGAGCGGCTGCGCCTCCTGCTCCTCGCCGCCCTCGAGGTCGAGGTCGACCGCATTGACCAACTTTCCGTCGGCCATGATCACCGCGCGCTTCACGCGGTTTTCGAGCTCGCGGACATTGCCCGGCCACGGCCAGGCGTCGATCGCCGCCAGTGCATCCGCGGCGAAACCCTTGACCTGCGGGTTCATTTCCTTGGCGAAGCGCTTGAGGAAGGCCTTCGCCAGCAGTGTGGCGTCGCCCGGACGCTCGGCGAGGCCAGGGATCTTCACCACGATCTCCGCAAGGCGGTAGAACAGGTCTTCGCGGAAGCGGCCACTGGAGATCATCGCTTCAAGGTCCTGGTGAGTGGCGCAGACGATCCGCGTATCGACTGCAATCGACTTCCTCCCGCCGATCCTCTCGATCGTGCGTTCCTGCAGGAAGCGCAGCAATTTCACCTGCAGCGGCAGCGGAATATCGCCGACCTCGTCGAGGAACAACGTGCCGCCATGGGCCTGCTCGATCTTACCCTCGGTGGTCTTGACCGCACCGGTGAAGGATCCCTTTTCATGGCCGAACAGCTCGCTTTCGAGCAGGTTCTCCGGGATCGCGGCGCAATTGATCGCGACGAACGCGCCGTTGTTGCGATCGCTGGCCTCATGCAGGCCCCTCGCCAGCAATTCCTTGCCGGTGCCGCTCGCGCCCAGCAGCATCACCGACGCATTGGTATTGGCGACACGCTCGATCGTGCGCGCGACCCGCACCATTTCCGGCGCCGAGGTAA
>Ga0315910_10005066_pt1 | contig 10858 bp, 8 predicted proteins | sample EdamamesoilMG_FD_204470 | JGI IMG/M metagenome (GOLD analysis project Ga0315910, IMG submission 204470) | Garden soil microbial communities collected in Santa Monica, California, United States - Edamame soil | ecosystem: Environmental > Terrestrial > Soil > Garden | place: USA: California...
GTGCGCATCGGCTCGGGCACGCTGCGCTTCACGCCGACGAGCGCGCTCAATGCCCTGCTGCCGAAGCGTCTCGCGCAGGCGCCCGTTCGCAATGCCGGCGACAGCAGCAACCTGTCGTTCGTCATCGGGGAGCAGTTGTTTCTCAAGGCGTATCGCCGGCTGCGCGGCGGCGCCCATCCCGAGTGGGAAGTCGGCCGTTTCCTCACGGAGCGCTCGCCGTGCAGCGCCGTTGCGCCGACCGCGGGGGCGATCGTGCTCGAACGGCCGTCGGCGGAGCCGACGACCATCGCGCTCGTCCAAGCGGCCGTGCAAAACCAGGGCGACGGCTGGAAGTACACGCTGCGCTATCTCGAGCGCAGTCTCGACGACGCGCTCGCACGCGCAACCGACGGCCACATCGCCGCGGCCGACCACTCGAGCTATCTGCTGCTCGTTCGAACGCTCGCGGCGCGCACCGCGGACATGCACCGCGCGCTCGCCGTGAAGACCGGCGATCCGAGCTTCGATCCCGTGCCGTTCACCCCCGAGCTCCTCGCCGAATGGGCGGCCGCGATCGGCAGCGAGCTCGATGCGACGTTGTACTCGCTACGCGCGCGCCGCAGCGAGCTTCCCGCCCTTGCCCGCGAGGTCGCGGGGCGCGCGCTCGATACCGCGCAGCGCCTGCACGCCGCGCTCGCAGCGCACGCCTCGGGCCCGACGACGGCGCTCGCGATTCGCCTGCACGGCGACTATCACTTGGGGCAGGTGCTCATCACGAAGAACGACTTCGTGATCACGGATTTCGAGGGCGAGCCGGGCCGAAGCCTGCCGGAGCGCCGGCGCAAGCACACGGTGCTGAAGGACGTGGCGGCGATGGGCCGCTCGTTCGACTACGCTCGTGTCGTCGCCGCGCAGCAGTTCGCCCCGAAGCCAGGCTCCCGCGTAAACGACGTGCGCTCGTTTCTGGAGGACTGGCGCGCGCAAGTCCACGTTGCGTTCCGCGACGCCTATCGCGCGGCCATCGGCGATTGCGCGGTCCTGCCTCGCGACCCCGCGGAGGAAGAGCGGCTGCGCGTGCTCGCGACGATCGAGCGGCTGCTCTACGAGATTCGCTACGAGCTCGCCAACCGGCCGGAGCTCGTGACGGTGCCAATCGCCGATCTCACCGCCTTGCTCGAGGCGTAGCGAGAGCCTCGCGCTCCACGTGCTCGGCGGCCGCATCCCGCAGCAGCGCGTCGCGCGGCGTCGCCGGCAACTCGGCCGCAGGGGGAAGGCCCGTAGCGGCCAGGATTTCGGTCTCGTCCAACGTCTCCCGTTCCAGCAACGCCGCGACCAGCGCGTCGAGCGCCTTGCGGTGCGCGCGCAGGAGCCGCAGCGCTTCGTCGTAGCTTTCGCCGATGATGCGCTGCACCTCGGCGTCGACGGTCTGCGCGGTCGACTCGCTGAATGGCCGGTCCGCGCCGAACGCAGGCGCGCCGCCGAGATACGGATTCGCGCGCGGCGCGAGCTGCACGAGGCCGAGCTTGTCGCTCATGCCCCAGCGCGTCACCATGTTGCGCGCGAGCGCCGTGGATTGCTCGATGTCGCTTTCGGCTCCCGTCGTCCGCGTCCCATAGACGATCTCCTCGGCCGCGCGGCCTCCGAGCATGCCGACGATGCGCGCACGCAAGTACGCCTCGGGATAGTTGTAGCGGTCCGTGCTCGGCCGTTGGTACGTGACGCCGAGCGCTTGACCGCGCGGCACGATCGTCACGCGATGCACGGGGTCCGCGCCCGGCACGACGAGCCCGAGAACCGCGTGCCCGCTCTCGTGGTACGCGATGCGCTCTCGGTCCTCGCGGCTCAGCAGGATCGGCCGCTCCGGGCCCAGCATGATCTTCTCGAGAGAATCGAAGAAGTCTTTGCTGCGCACGTCGTCCTGGTCGCGCCGCGCGGCGAGCAGCGCCGCTTCGTTGACGACGTTCTTCAAGTCCGCGCCCGAGAATCCCGGCGTCGCGGCCGCGATCTCCTCGAGCACGACGTCCGCGCCGAGCGGCACGATGCGCGTGTGCACCTTGAGGATTGCGGCCCTGCCCGCCTTGTCCGGAAGATTCACGACGACGCGGCGATCGAACCGGCCCGGCCGGAGCAGCGCCTTGTCGAGCACGTCCGGCTGATTCGTGGCCGCGAGGACGATGACGCCGGCGCGGCTCGAGAAGCCGTCCATCTCCGTGAGGATCTGGTTCAACGTCTGCTCTTGCTCGTTCGAGCCGCCGAGCGCGAATTGGCCGCGTGCGCGGCCGATCGCGTCGAGCTCGTCGATGAAGATGATCGCGGGCGCATGCTCGCGCGCTTGCTTGAAGAGATCGCGAACGCGCGCGGCGCCGACGCCGACGATCATCTCCATGAACTCCGCGGCGCTCATCGAGAAGAACGGCACGCCGGCCTCGCCGGCGACGGCTTTCGCGAGCAGTGTCTTGCCGGTGCCCGGCGCGCCGACGAGCAGCACGCCCTTCGGCGCCGTGCCGCCGAGCCGCGTATAGCGCTCCGGCGCTTTGAGAAAGTCGACGATCTCGACGAGCTCGTTCTCGGCTTCGTCGATGCCGGCCACGTCGTCGAACGTGACTTTCGTGTCGCTCGCGATGTCGTAACGTTTCGCCTGGCTGCGGCCGATTCCCATGAGACCGCCCATGCCGCCCTGCCGCGCCGTGCGCCGATAGATCCATACGTAGAACCCGATCAAGAGCACAGCGGGACCGAACCCGAGCAGCAGCGTGGCCAACGGGCTCCCGCCCGTGCGAATCGGCACGGCGCTGATCTCGACGCCGTGATCGACGAGCAGCGCCTCGAGGCCCGGGTCGACGAACGCCGGCACCGTCGTCGTGAATGCCGAGGAGGTGCGCGGCTCTTGTCGGCGAGCGCGCTCCGCGCCGCCGCGCGCAGGCTCCGCGTCCTCCGCCGGATACGTCACGGGCTCGAGGAACTGCCCTTCGACGTTGGCGCCTTGTGCGTAGATCGCAGCGACGTTACCGGCCGCGACCTGCGCCTTGAACACGGTGTACGGCACGGCGATCGGCTCGTCGGCCGGCGGCACCATGAAGCGCGTGACGAAGAAGTTGATCAGCAGCGCGCCCAAGAACCACCACCAGATGTAGCGCGGCAGTCCCGGGCTTCGCCTGCGGCGTGGCAGCGACGACGGCGCCCCGCCGCTCTGGCCCCGGCCCGTGAGATCCTCGAACAAACCCAAAGCTCGCCCCCTCTCGCCCTCGGTCAGGCGAAGGGAGCAAGTTCTATGCCACGCTTCTCACGCAGTTTTGCGCAACTCGTTCGATGAGTATGAGAATCGCACCGGAGCCCCACTCGACGACGAGCCCATGACGAAGAAAAAATCCAAGAAGCCCGCGGCGAAACGGCCGCGGCGCAAGGCGGCGAAACCGGTGCTGCTCGCCGGCGGCAACCCGCAGATCGCGAAGGCGAGCGGCGACGCGCCCGTGCAGGCGTACATCGCCGCGATGCCCGGCTGGAAGCGCACGCTCGGCCGCCGCCTCGACGCGCTGATCACGCGCAGCGTTCCGGGCGTGCACAAAGCCGTGAAATGGAACTCGCCGTTCTACGGCGTCGAGAGCAAGGGCGGCTGGTTCTTGAGCTTCCACTGTTTCACGCGTTACGTGAAGGTCACTTTCTTCCGCGGCACGTCGCTCGACCCCGTGCCGCCCGGCACGTCGAAGCACAAGAGCGTGCGCTACCTCGACATTCACGAGCACGACGAGCTCGACGCGCAGCTGGCCGCTTGGATCGAGCAGGCCGGCAAGCTGCCCGGTGAAAAGCTGTGACCGCGCGAGGATTGGTAGAGCGCGGCTACCAGCTGCGAAGCTAGCGGGAGCGCTCCGCGCTCAGGACGCGACGCCGAGCTCGCCCGGGTCGCCTTGCGGATCGCGCGGCGCTCGACCGGCCGGAGCCAAGATCCAGCGTGCCGCTTGCCGCAGAGAGCCCGCGAGATGGTGCGGCCGTCGATGGGCGTCGAGCCGCCACTCGGTCTCGGTGCCGGTGTCGACGAGCACGGACCGGCAGCTCGCACGGCTCGCGGCCTCGACGTCGTCGAGCGTGTCGCCGACGACCCAAGACGCCGTGAGATCGATCTCCCAGTCGCGCGCCGCCCTCCGCAGCAGTCCCGGCTGCGGTTTGCGGCACAGGCACCGAACGGCATAGCGAACGTTGGCTGCCTGCGGCAGATGCGGGCAGTAGTAGAACGCGTCCACGGCGACGGAGCTCGCGGTCAGCAGCTCCTGAATGCGGCGCTCGATCAGCTCGACAGCCTGCAGCGTGCACCGCCCGAGCGCCACGCTGGGCTGATTCGAGACGACGATGAGCAAGAACCCATGCGCCTTCAGCTCGCGCAACGCGCCGCCGGCGCCGCGCGCGAGCGTGACTCGGCGCGGGTCGAGGTCGTACGGCGAGTTGTCGATCAGCGGGCCGTTCTTCTCGAGGAACACGGCGCGGCGCAAAGTCATGGATGGTCCCCGCGCGCCGCCTGCAGCGCGCCGCCGCTCATGCGGCCACCACCTCGCTCGGCAGCTGCTCCGGCATCGCGATCGGCGGCGCTGCCGGCACGTCGGCCGCCGCGTCGACGTCGCCGTAGAGCGCCGCCAGCGCGTGCGCCACACGCTCCCAGCGGAACAACCCATAGGCGCGGCGCACGGCCATGCCGGAAAAACGCTCGGCGAGCCGCGGCGAGCTGCAGATCTCGTTGAGGCGGTCCGCGAGCACGACAGGATCGTTCGGCGGCACGAGATAGCCCGTCTGGCCGTCGAGCACGCTGTACTTGATACCGCCGACGCGCGCTCCGACCACGGGCGTGCCGCACGCCATCGCCTCGATCGACGTCATCCCGAACGCCTCGTACCAAGGCGTCGCGACGAAGACGTCGGCCGCGCTGTAGTAGAGCTTCAAGAGCTCGCGCGATCGCCGGCCCGTGAACGTGACGCGATTCTCGACGCCCACGTCGGCCGCGATGCCGCGCAGCCGTCCGATCTCGGGTGTCAGCGATGCGTCGGCGATGTCGGAGTTGCCGCCGACGACGAGCAGCTCGGCGGGCACGCCGAGCCGGCGCACGAGCAAGCCGAGAGCGCGAATGACGTTGTCGACGCCTTTGCGCGGCACGAGCCGCCCGACGGTGAGGAGCACGGGAACGTCGCTCGGCAGGCCGAGCGCGCGCCGGGCGAAGCACGGAGCGATCGGCCAAAATTCCTCGCTCGCGAAGCCGCACGGGATCACGGCGATCTTGTGCGGGTCGGCGTTGTAGAGCGTCACGAGATTGCGGCGATCGTCGGGGCACTCGGCGACGACGGCGTCGGCGGCGCACATGACGTCGCGCTCGATCGCGATGCGTCGTGCGGGAAACTCGTCGGCCGCGCCCTGATGCAGCTTGCGCACGAGGCCGAGCGCGTGAAACGTCACGACGAACGGCAACGCGAGCGCGCTCTTCAATTGCATCGCGACGAGGCCCGACATGAAGAAGTGCGCGTGCGCGATGTCGTACGGCTCTCGCGCGGCGAACTTCTGCACGAAGGCCGCGAAATCCGGGACCCACGGCAAGAGCTCTTCCTTACGGACGAAGGCCGCCGGGCCGGCCGGCACGTGCACGACGCGGACGCCGGGTAGCCAGTCGACGATCTCGGGCAGGTCGGGCTGGTCCTTGCGCGTGAAGACGTCGACGAGGTAACCGCGAGCGGCGAGATGCCGCGCCGTCTCGGCTACGTAGATATTTTGACCCCCGCTGTCGACGCCCCCGACCGCGGCAAGCGGCGACGCATGGTCGCTGATCATGGCTATCCGTTGCGGCACCTGACTGTCCTCCTTGCACCGTCCCTGGCGAAGCGCTCTCGGAGCGTCGCCGAGCGGCGAGCCGCCCGAACCGCATTTGCACCCCAGAGCAGGCGACGCGCTGCAAGGCTCGTGCCACGGGTGTAGCGAACGCCTACGGCGGCCACGGTGCGAGTCCCCCGCCGCGCGCGCCTCCCGACTACTGTGGCGCGAGCGCCCCCGGCCGTGCGGAACGACCGTGGTACCGGACGCCCAGCGTGATCGCATTCGATTCGGCCGGCTCGGCGATCGCGAGCTCCGCGCTCGAACGGGCGTACGCGTAAGCCGCGATGAACGACCAGGTCGGGCGGATCTGCCAATCGAGGCCGAGCTCGAACCGGCCGTACTGCCGGTCGCTGCCGATCACGGTGTCCACACCTTCGGCATCGATGGCGCGCAAGATCATTCGGCCGTTGACGCGCGGCGTCATTTGTCGCGTCCACGAGACGCGCAGCTCGTCGCGCGGGGCGACGAAGCCCAGCGCGTCGGGCGCCATTTGTCGCTGCAGCTCGCTGCGCATGCTCGACCGCTCACCGCGCTTTTCGACGCCGATGCCGTAGATCGGCGAGTCATCGGTCCCGCGGACGCGCCTGCCTCCGGTCGTCAGAGCGTAGTCCGAGCGCTGCGTGCCGCCGGAGATGTTCCACGACCAGATCTCCGACACCTCGCGCGCGTAAATGAGCTGAATGCCGCGCGTGTCCGTCGTATTGGCATTGGCACTGGCCTCGTAGCCCGTCGCGAACACGCGCACGCCGAGCGTGCTGCGTTGATTGCCGAGCGCGTGCCGGTACTCGCCGCCGACGCCGCGGTCGAGGAAGTCGGTGCGCCCGGCGATCACGTTCGACTCGTAGTCGACGTCGACGATATGCCCGTCGAGAACGATGGTGCTGCGGCTGTTCATCGCGATGTCGACATACGGCATGACGCCGAAGCGCGTGCGCTGCTCGTTGACGCCCACTTGCGTCGTGGCGATCGCCGTCGGATCGTCGACGACGGGATCGTCGGGGAGCGTCTCGAGAAACTCCACGCCGAGGATGCGCTCCTGGGCGATGTCGGCCGTATAGCCGAGCCTCACCGTCTGCCCGCGACTCACGCCGCTCGAGCGCAGGAACACGTCGGTGCTCTGCAGACCGAGATCCTTCGCCTGCTCCTCGGCATACACGTCCGACCGAACCCGCGGCTCGAACATGAGCTCGCCGCGCTGTTCCGCGTTGCGGATGCGGATCGCGGCATCGGCGAGCAGCCGGCTCGAGGTGTCGATGAACTGGGTCTCCGTCACGCCGGCGGCGACGCTATTGAGCGCCGGATTGTCGTTCGTCTCCGCCTCGAGCTTGACGTCCGGAATCGCCTCCCAGTCCGCGTAGCTCGAGGGTGCGTGCATTACGCACGCGCAGCCAAAAATCAAGCACGCGCCGAAGCGGCGTGCGCACTCCCGCTGTTTCATGTCGACTATCCTCCCTAGTCAGTACGCGCGCTTGTCGTGAATCATGAGAACGAGCGTGCGCAACATGATCTTGATGTCGAGCAACCAGCACCAATGCCGCAGGTACTCGAGGTCGTACTGCACGCGGCGGCGCATATCGTCGACCGTCGACGTCTCGCCGCGGCAGCCGCTGACTTGTGCGAGGCCCGTGATCCCGGGCGTAACTTTGTGCCGCACCATGTAGCCCGAGATGAGCTTGCGATACTCCTCGTTGTGGGCGACGGCGTGCGGACGCGGGCCGACGAGGCTCATGCGGCCCTGCAGCACGTTGATGAGCTGCGGCAACTCGTCGAGCGACGTCCGCCGCAAGATTCGGCCGACGCGCGTCACGCGCGTGTCGTTGCGCTTCGCCTGCACGATGACTCCGCCGTTCTCGCAAACGCACATCGTCCTGAACTTGTAGACGACGATTCGCTCGCCATCGAGGCCGTACCGGTCCTGCCTGAAGAACACGCTGCCGGCCGAATCGAGCTTGATCGCGATGGCGATCAGCGCCATCACCGGCGCCGCGACGATCAACAGCAGCGTCGCGAACACGATGTCCGTGATGCGTTTCAGCGCGCCGCGCGACCCTTGCAGCGGCGACTCGCAGAGCGCGATGACGGGAATGCCGTCGACGTCGCCGACGCGCGCTTGCATGAGGTCGTACAGCGAGACGTCCGGAATCAGGTAGACGGACGACGTCGTGTTGCGCAGCTCCTCGCACAGCGTGCTGACGCCGGGTGCGTGCGTCTCCCGGGCGATGAAGACGACGTCGATATGGCGGGCGTTGACGTAGTCGCTGACGCAGCCGCCATGGCGAATCTCGGCGCCGGCGATGTTGCGGATCGCCGAGCTCGTCGCAGTGTCGATCGGCAGGTCGCCGCTGCCTTCGTCGATGAACACGCAGCGCAGCTTCATCCCGAGCTCGGGCCGCTGATGCAGCGTGCGCGCGAGCTCGAGGGCCATTTTCGTGGTACCGACGATGACGGCCGAGCGCGTATAGCGCGAGGAGATCAGCAGCGCGCGCAGCCACTGCTGCACGCCGAGCGACGTCGCCACGAGGAACGGCGGCGTCAACAGGAACCACAGGAACAGCGCGCGGCGCGAGAAGATCTCCGAGCTCTTCGTGGCATACCCGAGCAGCAGCAGCACGCCGACCACGGCGAGCCAACCGATGCCGATGCGCCCCGCGAGCGTGAGGCCCCGCGCGCCGACGAGGTTCGCTTGCTGCAGCGCGTCTCGCGCCATCACGAGCAGGCTCAACAGCGCGGTGATGATGGCCAGCGCGACGTACGCCTCGGTGAAGCGCACGTCGAGCAACGATGTCGACGCGACGAGCGACGCAATCGCAACGGTGGGTACGAGAGCGATTCGCAGAAAGGTCAATAAGGTTATTTGTACGTCGATCCTCGGATGCAGCACGAAACACTCTCCCTGGCGCCGGGCCGCAGAGGCCCTTCAGATCCCCACTCCGGGGAGCCCATACCGATGCAAGCCATGTGCCAGTTGCATCGGCGCGACGATTGCGCCAAAAACGAGAGCAGTGCTAGAGGAAAGAATGCTCGCCGGCGCGACAGCCGGCGAGCAATTTTTGGAAACCACTCACAATTTGCCGAGCCGCGTAAGCGGCTCTGTGAGCGTCGTTTTTCTTATCAGGTGCCCGACAGTGCCGTCGGCGCCATCGGCCGCGGCGTGGTCGGAGTCGCGAAGGTCAGCCCGCCGAGATCCATCGGGCTCTGATGCTGCGCGGCGTTGTAGTCGAGGCCGAAGTTGTTGGTCGTGTCGGCCGTCCGCATGGGCTCGTCGTCGCCGGCGCCGATACCCGTGGCCCCCACCGCGAGAACGAAGTCGCGCCAGTTCACCTGGTCGCGGCTCGAGATCGCCCGCCAGCCGGACATCTTGGCGATCTTGAGGCCCGTGAAGCGGTTGCCCGAATGCACGTAGTCGCCGCCCGGATTGCCCTGGCTGAAGTAGTTGTTGCGCGCCACCATGCCGTTCAACGACGTGCCGTCGACGTCCTTGGTACCGCTGCTCAACGACAACAGCACGTTGTTGATGAACTTCGAGCCCGGCTTCGGCTTCGTCGACATCGTGACCTGAATGTTGTTGTCGACGAGCGTGTTGTTGTAAATCAACGTCCCGTCGAACGACGACTCCGCCAACGCGCCCCATACGGCGATACCCGACGTCGTGTACGCGACGAGGTTGTTGTAAACCTTCGTGCGCTTGACCTGAATGTCGGTGCTCATTCCGCCGCCGCCCTGCGGATAGTGGTACGCCTCGTTGTTCAACGCGATACCCGCGCCGACCGCCGACGACGACCGCCACCAGTTGCTGTTGCTGGTGCCGAGCACGATGTTGCGGCGGATGATCGTGTCAAACGCGGAGTCGGCGTAGATGCCGACGGCCCGAACGCCGAACACCAGGTTGCGCTCGATCAGCACGTTCTTCGAGTTGCTGTGAGCGTTGATGCCCTCGCCGTACACCTCGCTGACGGTGTTGTTGCGAATGACGACATCCGTGCAGCCGACCGCCTCGATCGACGAGCCCCACGGCGCGCCGTCCTCGCGGTTACCGACACCCTGCCCGGTCACGAAGTTATTCTCCGCTCGGGAACCCGCCGATTTCAGAAAATGGATGCCGGCGTTGTAAGTATTGCTAACGTAGTTGCCGATGACCTCGACGTCGTTGACGTTGGCCGTCGCGATGGCGCGGCCTTCGGAGTCCTCGATCCGCAGGTTCTCGACCCGGGCGCGACTCGCTTTGACGGTCACCAGCGAATCGAAATGCCCCGTCGGGATGCGGTCCTCGCCGTCGATGATCGGCCGCGCGCTGCGATAGCCGCGCACCTCCGTCGAGCCGTCCAGGTAGTACGCTCCGAGCACGGAGCGCGCCGTGGACGTACCGCCCCAGTCGACGGTGAGTTGGCCGACGAAACGATTGCCTTCCTGAAGGAGCACAATGTCTCCCGCGGCAAACGTGAAGTTGTTGACTTTGCTCAGAGAAGCCCAGGCCGTGGCGTGCGACTTACCGTCCGCGGAATCATTGCCCCCGTTTCGAACGTAATAAGTCGCCGCTTCGCTCGTGCCGGCCCACGCGAAGGCCAACATCGGCAGTAGTAGTTTTTTTTGCGGCACATGCATTGCGATCGTCCTCCTCGTAGAGACTCTACCCAAAAACTGCGCGCAGCCTGCCAAACCGCGCCACGCCTCGCCAAACGTCGCGCGTTCGCGACAAACGGCGCGTGCCGAAGGGGCCGCGGCACGCTAATTGCATTCTTTTTGGATTTGTCGACCGCGTCCCAAAACCTCGCATTTCTGCCCGCTGTGCTCCCCATCCTGCATCGTCGGCGCCTGCCGTGGATCGAAACTTGCATCGACCTCCGACGCGGAGCGCGCGTGGGGAGCAGCTCGGCAATCCGAGCTGGGAGGACGATCGCATGGATGGGGTAAACGTCAGAACGACTAGTGCGCGTTTCGCACCGCCGCCTTCGGGCGACGCGGCCGCAGACCCGGCGGCGACGCTGATTCCGTGCCGCGACGGCCGCGTGTCGCTGACGGCCCTCGGTAACGG
>Ga0315910_10005067_pt1 | contig 10855 bp, 10 predicted proteins | sample EdamamesoilMG_FD_204470 | JGI IMG/M metagenome (GOLD analysis project Ga0315910, IMG submission 204470) | Garden soil microbial communities collected in Santa Monica, California, United States - Edamame soil | ecosystem: Environmental > Terrestrial > Soil > Garden | place: USA: California...
CGGCGGCGCCGCCGGACCGCAGGCGCGCGGGATCCGGACCCGCTCCCCGATGTGCTGCAAAACTCCTGTGAAAGCTGGGCCATGGATGCGTCCGGGATGCAATGCACTTGTCCGCGCGGTCGATGTCTCAGCCTGATGGTGATGACCGGGCCGACTGCCGCGTCCGGCTGCTGTCAGCGACATCCAGAGCCATGCTGCCTTCACTCACGCTCCATCCCCTCTTTTCCGACAACGCCGTCCTGCCCCGCGACCGCGAGATCCCGATCTTTGGTCGCACGGTGCCCGGGCAGATGGTGAAGGTCGGCCTGGGGCCCCGCACCACGTCGGTCCGCGCCGACTCCTCGGGAAACTGGGAGGCCCGGCTCGAGGCCCTGCCGGCGGGCGGGCCGCACACGCTCACCGTCTCGACACCTTCGAAACAGCTCTTTCGCCGCAACATCCTCATCGGCGACATCTGGGTCGCCGCGGGTCAGTCCAACATGGAATGGCCGCTCACCGACTCATCGGGCGCCGAGGATGCGATCGAGGCGGCCCGCTACCCGCGCGTGCGCCTGTTCACCGTCCCCCACCGCGCCGCGCTCGTTCCCGAGACCGAGTGCGCCGGCCAATGGTCCGAGTGTTCGCCGAAGGTCGCCGCGGCCTTCTCGGCGGTGGGATTTCACTTCGCCCGCGTGCTTCAGGGCTCGATCGAGGCTCCGGTCGGCATCATCCAGGCGACCTGGGGCGGCACGTCGATCGCCGCGTGGATGCCGGCCGAGTCGCTCAAGGCGCGCGCGGAATTCTCCGCCGTCGCCGCGCCGATCGGCCGCGTGCGCGAGCTGGTCGAGCCCCCGGAGCCTGTCGTGCATACCGACACAGGCAACACCGGGGAGTCCCGCGGCTGGGCGCTGGAGAACTTCGCCGACGCCGCCCTGCCCGAGATCGCCGTGCCCGGCGCGTGGCAGGGCCAGGGCCTGGCCTTCAACGGCGCGGTGTGGCTGCGCCGCTGGGTCGATGTCCCGCTCTCGTGGACCTCGCACCGACTAAGGCTCGAGCTCGGCGCGATCGACGACCACGACCGCACCTACTTCAACGGCGCCGCCATCGGCGGCATCGGCGCGGAAAATCCCGACGCCTGGCGCACGCCGCGCCGCTACGTCGTGCCGGAGGGACTCGTCCGCCCGGGTGCCAACCTCATCGCCGTGCGCGTCTTCGATCGCGGCGGCCAGGGCGGCATCCTCGGGCCGGCACCCGCGCTTCGACTCCACCCCGACGGACGCCCGCACGAGGCGATCCCGCTCGCCGGCAAGTGGCGCTACGCCGTCGAGCGCCAGATCCCGATCAAGGAACCCAGCTTCGGCGATGGAAAGATGCCGGAGCCGGCGTATCCATCCGGCCTGTTCAATGGCATGATCGCCCCGCTCACGCGCCTGCCCGCGCGCGGCGTGCTCTGGTACCAGGGCGAGTCCGACGTCGGCCGCGCCGGGCTCTACCGCGCCCTCTTCGTCGAGCTGATCCGCAGCTGGCGCGCGCAGTGGCGCCAGCCCGGCCTCCCCTTCCTCTTCGTGCAACTGGCCAACCACCTCGCACGCCGCGACGAGCCCGCCGACGATCCGTGGGCGGAGCTGCGCGAGGCGCAGGCGCTCGCGCTGCGCGAGCCGGCCACGGCGATGGCCGTCGCCGCCGACGTGGGTGACGCCGACGACATCCATCCACGCGACAAGAAGACCGTCGGCGAACGCCTCGCGCTCGGCGCCCTCGCCGTCGCCTACCAGCGCTCCATGCCGTATTCAGGACCTCTCTACGCGGGCCACGCGGTCGAGGGCCCGGCGATCCGGGTGCGTTTCTCGCACGTCGACGGCGGCCTGCGCACACGCGGCGGCGCGGTCGTGCAGGGCATCGCGATCGCGGGCGCGGACCGGAAGTTTCGCTGGGCCGACGCCCGCATCGAGCAGGCCTCGATCCTCGTGTCGCATCCGGCCATCGTTCAGCCGGTCGCCGTCCGCTACGCGTGGGAGGCCAATCCCGTGCTCTCGATCGAAAACGGCCTCGGCCTGCCCGCGGCGCCGTTTCGCACCGACACCTGGGACGCGACCGTTCCAGCGCGCTGACCGGCGCCTACGCCACACCGACGCGTCGACCGCAGTGGGCGCATGCGCGCCCCGCGGGATTTGTTCGCCAAAGCCCGGGAGGACCGCAACGTCCTCGCCCGAGACACCATGAGCGACTCCCCGGGGTTTCTTGATGCCATCGTTTCCCTCGCCGCAGCCCAGCAGGAGCGGCCGTCCTGGGACGACTACTTCATGGCGATGGCCTTCCTGATGTCCACGCGCTCGATGTGCGAGCGCCTCCGCGTCGGCTGTGTGATCGTCTCGAGCGGAGATCAGAAAAACCGCGTGATCGCGGCCGGCTACAACGGCTTTCTTCCCGGCACGCCGCACAAGTCGCGCGTGCGCGACGGCCACGAACAGGCGACCGTGCACGCCGAGCAGAACGCCATCGCCGACGCGGCGCGCCGCGGCATCAGCGTCGAGGGATGCATCGCCTACGTGACGCATTACCCGTGCATCAATTGCGCCAAGGTCCTCGCCGCCGCCGGCATCCGCACGATCAAATATCACAGCGACTACCGCAACGACGAGCTCTCGCGGGACATTCTGGTTGAGGCAGGGGTCGCGATCATTAAGCTCTAGCCACCGCGCCCCGCCCATGACCCGCCGCCGCGCCATTCCCGAGAAACTCGCCGGTTCGCTGCTGCTCGCGCACCCGAGCCTGCTCGATCCCAATTTCCGGCGCTCGATCATCCTGCTTTCGCAGCATTCGGACGAAGGCGCGATGGGTGTGATCATCAACCGCCCGACCGGCCGCACCCTCGCGGAGCTCAGCGGCGACTTCGCGCTCGGGGAACTGGCCGACGTCCCGGTTTTCACCGGCGGACCTGTCAGCGACAAGCAACTCATCCTCTCCGCTTGGGAGGCCTCCGACGACGAGGGCACCTTCAAACTCTACTTCGGCCTGGATCCGGAAAAGGCCGCCGAGATGAAGCGCACGCACGAGAACCTCGTGATCCGGGCCTTCCTCGGCTACTCCGGCTGGACCGGCGGACAGCTCGAAGGCGAGCTCCAGCAAAACGCCTGGGTCGTCGCCGCGGTCGACGGCGCCATGCTGCAAGACACTGACGGCCCGGATCTTTGGCGTTCCGTGATCGGCCGGATCAGCCCCGAGCTCCGCCTCCTCGCCGAGGCCCCGGACGATCCGGCGCTGAACTGAACGGCGGGTTTTGCCCGGGTGGAGTCCGGCCACCGAAATACCGATTGACACGACTGGGATGAATCGATGCGTTGGCGCGCTTATGAAAGTCGTCTCGTCGCTCAAGTCGGCCAAGGGCCGTCACCCGGATTGCCAGGTCGTGCGCCGCAAGGGCCGGCTCTACGTGATCTGCAAGTCCAACCCCCGTTACAAGGCCCGCCAGGGTTGATCCAACCCCGGCCCAAGCACTCTTTTCCGACCGTGAAAGCCGAAGTCCATCCCAAGCTCAACAACGTCGCCTTCGTCGACGTGTCCTCGGGCCACCGTTTCCTCACCCGCTCGACGATGAAGTCGAACCGCAAGGAGACGATCAACGGCGAGGAGTACTTCATCGTCCTGCGCGACGTGACGAGCGACTCCCACCCGGCCTACACCGGTGAGCGCCGCCTGGTCGACACCGCCGGCCGCGTCGAGAAGTTCACGAACAAGTTCAAGCGCGCGCGCAAGTAAGCCGCGACCGCGCTCGTGCGCCGCATCTCGGCGCACCCACCACGGCCCTTCCGGTCTTCCGGAAGGGCTTTTTGTTGCCCACGTCGCGCCGGCACGCGCCCATCTGCGCGCGCCGGCAACCCGTTTTGCCTTTCCCACCAGCGGCGCCTCCTGCGAGGCTGCGCGGCGATGACCTTGGGAGACTGGCTGGCGAGCGCCTGGGGTATCACGACCGCCGCAGCCACGCTCGGCGCCGCCGTGGTCGCCTCCGGCCACGCCATCCTCTACAAGCGCGACACGCGCGCCACGGTGCTTTGGGTCGGCTTCATCTGGCTCGCCCCGGTCGCCGGACCGATCTTCTACCTGCTGCTCGGCATCAACCGCATCCGACGGCGCGCCGTGCTCCTGCGCAGCACCGGGCCACGCCGCGACCGCGCGGCGCTGAACCGCCTGCGCGAGCAGCCGCCGCCCGAGCCGCCCGTCGTGGTCGTGCGCCCCGAACTCGGCCGGCTCATCCGCCTGGTCGAGCGCGTCGCGCAAGCACCGCTCCAGCCGGGCAACCGCATCGAGCCGCGCTTCCACGGCGACCAGGCGTATCCGGATATGATCGCCGCAATCGATGCCGCGACGCACTCCGTCGGGCTGTGCACCTACATCTTCGATCGCGATCCCGTGGGCCTGCGTTTCGTGGAGGCGCTACGCCGGGCTGTGCGCCGCGGCGTGCAGGTGCGGGTGCTCGTCGACGACACGGGCGCACGCTACTCCTTTCCGTCGATCGTCTCCGTGCTGCGCAAGGCCGGTGTACGCGTCGCACGTTTCCTGCCCACGCTCGCGCCGGTGCCGACGTTCGCGCTGAACATGCGCTGCCACCGCAAACTCCTGCTGGCGGACGGACGCATCGCGTTCACCGGAGGGATGAACATCCGCGCCGGCCACGAGACCGACGCGAACGGCCGTCTCCAGATCGCGGACACACACTTCCGCATCGAGGGCCCGGTGGTCGCGCAGCTGCGAGACGTCTTCGCCGACGACTGGCTGTTCACCACCGGCGAGGTGCTCGAGGGCCCGGCGTGGTTCCCCGATCTCGTGGAGGCCGGCGACGCCTACGCGCGGGCGATCGACGACGGGCCCGACGAGAATCTCGATCGCCTGCGCTGGACGCTGCTCGGCGCGCTCGCCAGCGCGACCTCGCGCGTGTGCATCGCGACCCCGTATTTCCTGCCGGACCCGTCGCTCATCTCGGCCCTCAACACCACCGCGCTGCGCGGGGTGTCCGTCGAGATCGTACTCCCCGTCACGAACAACCTCCCCTTTGTGCAATGGGCCTCGACGGCGCACCTCTGGCAGATGCTCGAGCGCGGCTGCCGCGTCCACATGGCCCCGGGCCCGTTCGACCACAGCAAGATCATGATCGTCGACGGCGCATGGTCGTTTTTCGGATCGTCGAACTGGGATCCGCGCAGCCTGCGGCTGAACTTCGAACTCGATGTCGAGTGCTACTCGATGCGCCTCGCCCGCGAACTCTCCACCTGGTTCGACGCGCGACGCGACACTGCCCACGAGGTGACACTGGCCGAGGTCAACGCCCGCCCGCTCCCGATCAAGCTGCGCGACGGCATCGCACGACTCGCCACGCCGTTTCTCTAGCGCCGGTCATGCACGTCGAGACCCGGCTCTGGGCAGGGCGCGCGTGGTCCGGCTCGCTCCGCGACCGGTCCTGTCGGCCGCATGCGCGACCTCGGAACCGAGCGCGCCGCGTACGATGTTCGGCGCTCGCGGCGGGTTCGGCGAACCCGCCCCACCCTTGAGGTACGGACGAGCGAAGGTCATGACAGGTTCCGGGGTGTGGCATCAACCGTGGGGCGCGCACCTCCGAGGCGGGGCGGTGTCTCCTGCATCGCCGCGTCTCCAAAGTGATCCCGCCGGACGGCAGGACTGCGCCCGAGGCGCGATTCAGCGCACCAGCCGGCCGCCGAAGGCGATGCGGCCGGCGAGGGGTGGCGCGTAGCACACATGCACGCGCTCGCGCGGGCGGCCGCAGGCCGCGGCCACGGCCTCGGTGACGCGCGCGATCTCCATCTCGAACACGCTGGGCTCGGGAAGCGTGCGCCGGGCGACCGTGACGAAGACGGCGTCGCGACCGGCCGGCGCGGGGTCGTCGTTCTCCGCGTAAGCGGCGGAGGGCAGTCCGCGCGCGCGTACCCACGTACTCGCGACGCCGGAGCCGAAGATCACGCCGAGCGCGTCGGCGATCGGGCGCGCGCACTGCGCCGCCTCAGCCTCGCTCGCGCCCACGATCTCGATGTCGACGATCGGCATGGCAGCGACTGGAACACAACCGCGGGTCACGCGCAACGCCGCCGCTCCGCTCGGACCCGGCGCGCCCGCTCGCTCGCGTGGCGCGGGCATCCGGGACGCGGTTCGGACGTCAGGATCGTCCGGCGCGAACCACGCGGACTGCGGTCATCGCTCCCGCCGGCTGGAAGCCTGCGCCACCGGCGGCGATCCGGGCCGCGACGACGCCTGCGGGCGCGGTCCGTACGCGGCGCGAGCGCCGACCCGGGGTTTCCGGAACGGCGCTCGCGTGATCGGTCGAGCGTGGGGGCGCGAGCCGAAGGCGCTATTTGTACTTCACGCCGCAGCCGTACGGCTTGGTCGCGGTCGTGGCCACCGGCTTGCCGGCGAGCAGCGCGTCGACCGCGGCGGCCACGTAGTTGGTCGCACCCGCGATGTCGGACGGTTTGGTCGAGTTGGCCGAGTCGATCGCGCCGTTGTAGGCCAGCGTGCCGTCGGCCGCGACGACGTACATGTGCGGCGTGGTCTTCGCGCCGTAGAGCTTGCCCACCGTGCCGGGCTCATCGATGAGCACCGCCGTCGCGGCGATGCCGTGCTCGGCGATCTTGGCGTTCCAATCGGCGGCGCTGTAGTAACCCTGCTCGCCCGTGGCGGAGGAGCAGATCGAGAGCCAGACCACGTCCTTGGCGCCGTAGGCCTTTTGCAGGCCCTGCATGTTCTTGCCGCCGTACTGGCCTTTCACATACGGGCACCCGAGGTTGATCCACTCGAGCACGACGACCTTGCCCTTGAAGTCGGAGAGCTTGTGGGAGACGCCTTTGGTGTCGGTCAGGGTGAAGTCCGGTGCGGGCTTGCCGATCTCGGCCGCGGCGAAGGCGGCGGCGCCGAGCATGAGCGCGGCGAGGGTGGCGATGGAGGAACGGAGGATGGTGTTCATGGCTGCTGCGGATGTCTTCTGGTGGTTGACGGAGGAACGGTGTGGTGTGCGATCCGGGGGGAGTCGTTCGACCGTGGACAGACGCCGCCGGCCGCGAGCGGGTTTCACCACTCCGATCGACCGGCCTCAGGTGCAAGCGACCCGGAATAACCCGCGCCCCCACCCCGCCCGCGCCGCCGAACGCCTTTACCGCGCCGGACTGCCGGCACCGGCGAGCGCGTCGAGCACGATCCCGGGCGTGAGCACCTCCGGCAGGATCACCGGCTCCGGCGCCCCGGGCGCATAGATGAGATTGAACGGCACGGCACTGCGCCCGAAGGCGGCGAGGGCCTGCGTGATCTCGGTGTTGCGGTTGGTCCAGTCGGCCTTGAGGGCGACGATGCGGCGGTCGCGAAACGCCTCGCGCACGGCGTCCGAGCTGAAGACGAGTTTCTTGTTGGTCTGGCAGGTCGCGCACCAGCGCGCGGTGAAGTCGACATACACGGTCCGGCCCTCCGTGCGCAGCTGCTCGACGCGGGCCGGGCTCCACGGCTCCCACGCGATCTCGTCGGCCTGCGGCGCCCGCGGCCAACCCGCCAGCAGACCCGCGCCGAGGGCGACCACGGTGAAGGCCAGCCCCACGCCCTTGCCGCCGACCGAGCGCCCCTGCTGGACGAAGCGCCCATACGCCCACCCCGCCATCGCGACGAGCAGCAGGCCGAAGATCGCCATGAGCAGACCGCCCTCCTCGACCTGGCCGGCGAGCACCCAGAGCATGTAGCCGGCCGTGCCGTAGAGCGGGAAAGCCATCAGCTGCTTGAACGTCTCCATCCACGCGCCGGGCCGCGGCAGCACGCGCACGAGCGACGGCGCGGCCGAGAGCACGAGGTAGGGCGTGGAGAGGCCGAGACCGACGAGTGAGAACAACGCGAGCGACTGCGCGGCCGGCAGCGTCACGGCGAGTCCGATGGCCGGCGCGAGGATCGGCGCCGAGCACGGCGTCGACACGAGCGTCGCGAGCACGCCCGTGAAGAAAGAGCCGCCAAAGCCCGAGCGCGACTGGAGCCGCGAGCCGACACCTACGGCCGAGGCGCCGACCTCGAAGAGTCCGCTGAGGTTGAGCGCAAAGATCAGGAAGAAGATCGCCGCGCCGAAGACAAAGCCCGGGATCTGGAACTGATAGCCCCAGCCCTGCTCGCGCGCGCCGTCGGGATTGAGCAGGATGAGCACGCCGGCGAGGATCCAGAACGAGACGAGCACACCCGCCGTGAAGACCCAGCCATGCAGGGTGATCTTGCGCCGGTCCGCCCCGGCCTGCTGCACGAAACCGAGGATCTTGATCCCGAGCACCGGAAACACGCAGGGCATGAGATTCAGGATGAGACCGCCGAAGTAGGCAAAGACCGCCGCGAGCGGAAAACTCATCAGCCCGGCGTCCACCGCGCCGCCCGCGGGAGTCGCAGCGGGTACGACGGTCCCGCCCGGCCCGGCCGGACGCGCCGCGAGGTGAAGCGCCCGTCCCGCCAGCGCGGGCGGAAAACCTCCCGGAGCCGTGAGCACACCTTCGAGCACGTCGGGGGTCTGCGGCTCGATCTTCCACCGCGGCAGGCGCACGAGCAGCCGCCCGCCCTGCACGCTCGCGACCTGCGGCGCGGAGGGTTCCACGACCATCTCCGGTCGGGTGTAGAAATAGACATCGCCCGCGGGCACGGTGACGCCGGCCGGCACGCCGACGCTCAGGAGCACCTCGTCCCCTTGCACGGCAAACTCCGCCGGCCAATCCGTGCCACCCGCGACCGGCAGCTGACGGCGCGCGTCCGCGAAACGGACCGCCTGGTCGGCATCGAGCTGTGCCGGCCCGACACCAGTCGTCAGCTCGATCGCATGCTCCGCCTCGCCCGGGATGCAGGCCTCCTTGCAGATCAGCCACTCGGCCTTGGTCGCAAGACGCACCGTACTGCCCAGTGGGAGCGTGGCCGGCGGGGTGATCTCGACGAGGAGCAGGATTTCTCCCTCGAACCCGTAGGTCATCAGCCCCGGCGTCGGCAGTTTTTTCGGCACGGGCCACTGCACCTGACCCGCGACAAACCCTTCGGGCAGCGTCCAGGTCAGTGTCGTCGCCATGCCGGAGTCACCGGGGTTGATCCAGTAGGTATGCCAGTGCTCCTCCATCGTCATGCGCAGGCCGACCCAGAACGGCCGGCCGGCCTCGATCGTGCGCACCTCGGACACCAGCTCGGTGACCACGTGGGGCGACTGCACCGGCGCCGCGCGCAGGATGACGAACAGGCTGAGAGCGATGAAGGCGGCGGCGGCGGGACGGAGGAGTTTCGGCATGATGATGTCGCGATGAGGAAGAGACCGCACCGGCGGCCCGTATTCCGTTGTCCGCCGAACCTAGGGCGGACGGCGCCCGGCGCAACCTCCAGACGCAACCGCGACAGCCCCGCACCCCGGGCTTGCCAGCACGCGACGGCCGTGGCGATCCTGCGCCCGTGCCCCTGCAGTTGACGCCAAAGGAACGTTCCACCCTGGCGATGATCCTCGGCCTGCTCGTGCTCGGCCTCATCGGCATGGCCGTGTTGCGCGAGTCGGCCGACACCTCGCCCGGCGGTCCCGCCCCGGCCGCCTCGAGCGAGCGCACCCCCAAGCCGCGCTCCTGAGCGGTCGTGCGCGCAGCGCTCCCCGCCACCGCCCCGCGCCGGCGGTTCAGGCCGGGCGGCGCCCGTCACAGGATTTGCTCGACCGTGTTTCGGCCAACCGCGCACACTTGTGCGATGATCGTGAAACCCAAGGTTCGAGGCTTCGTTTGCGTGACCGCTCATCCGACCGGTTGCGCCGCTCACGTGCAGCAGCAGATCGACTACGTGAAGTCGAAGGGCCCGATCAAGGATGGTCCGAAAAACGTGCTCGTGCTCGGCGCCTCCACGGGCTTCGGCCTGGCCTCGCGCATCACCGCGGCCTACGGCTGCGGCGCGAAGACGATCGGTGTGTTCTTCGAGCGTCCCTCCGAGCCCGAGCGCCTCGCCACCCCGGGCTGGTACAACTCCGCCGCGTTTCATGCCGCCGCCCGCCGCGATGGCCTCTACGCGAAGAGCATCAACGGCGACGCGTTTTCCGACGACGTGAAGCGCCAGGTGATCGAGCTGATCAAGGCCGACCTCAAGCAGGTCGACCTCGTGGTCTACTCGCTCGCCTCGCCCCGCCGCACGCATCCGCGCACCGGCGCCGTGCACAAGTCCGTCCTCAAGCCGATCGGCACCAAACCCTACCACTCCAAGACGGTCGACACCGACCGCAGCGTCGTCGTGCCCGTCACGATCGAGCCGGCCACCGAGCAGGAGATCACCGACACCGTCGCCGTGATGGGCGGCGAGGACTGGGAGATGTGGATCGACGCGCTCCTCGAGGCCGGCGTGCTCGCCCCGGGCGCCACGACCGTGGCCTACGACTATATCGGGCCCGAGGTGACGTGGGATGTCTACCACCACGGCACGATCGGCCGCGCCAAGATCGACCTGCGCCGCGCCGCCAAGGCCCTCGACGCCCGCCTCAAGGCCCACGGCTACGGCCGCGCCCTCATCTCGGTCAACAAGGCCCTGGTCACGCAGGCCAGCTCGGCCATCCCCGTCGTGCCGCTCTACATTTCCACGCTCTTCAAGATCATGAAGGCGAAGGGCACCCACGAGGGCACGATCGAGCAGATCCAGCGCCTGTTCGCCACCCAGCTCTTCAACGGCCGCTCGGTCGACTTCGACAGCGAGGGCCGCGCCCGTATCGACGATCTGGAGATGCGCCCCGAGGTGCAGGAGGAGGTGAAACAAATCTGGCCGCAGATCACCTCCGAAAATCTCCGCACCCTCACCGACTACGACAGCTACGAGAAGGAGTTTCTCAAGCTCTTCGGCTTCGGTCTGCCCGGCATCG